>Ga0179591_1332526_pt1 | contig 13664 bp, 19 predicted proteins | sample CZOMad2_1_08_16f_FD_182891 | JGI IMG/M metagenome (GOLD analysis project Ga0179591, IMG submission 182891) | Vadose zone soil fungal communities from Angelo Coast Range Reserve, California, USA - CZOMad2_1_08_16fungal (PacBio error correction) | ecosystem: Environmental > Terrestrial > Soil >...
GGGGGAGAAAGACATCTTCTGCTTTTTCTCGCTGTTGGGGACCGTTCTCCTTCTCGCCCCAAGGGCAGTCCACGCCGCACCGTCAGGGGTGAAAAAGGGGGAGGGGGGGGGGAACGACACAGTCCGCCGCCAGTTCGGACGGATATATTCTTCCGCACTCTCAAAAAAGGGACCACCCGACCAAGAGTGAAGGAGAGGGAGAAAAAAAAAAAGGAACCCCTGAGTTTTTCCGTTCACTCCCCCCTTCCCACTTCCGCGTAAAAAACGCCAGCGCCCGCCCTCAAAAAGCACCCAACGCACCTTAAAAGGGAAGAAAAAAAGAAAGAAAAAGATCCCAACCTTACTAAGACACCGGGATGCGAGAAAAAGTTACTTATTCTAACTATTTCCTACAGAAAAAGGGAATCGGCGCCACACCCGGGAAGAAGAGGAAGGGAGGAGGGCCGGACTAGGGATTTTTTGAAAAAAAGAAGAAAAGAGCCCGTCGGTCGCACCCCTGAAAAAGAAAACTGCCGCGCTGCTGCGGCCCAAACCGGGGAAAGGAAAAAGGGGGGAGGAACGCTAGAGAGTTAACTTCGTCATCCGCACGATCTCGCCACCTGGGGACGCACAGCCCCCTCACTTACAGGGGAAAAAGATACGGGTAAAGGAGGAAAAAAAAAAGGGTCACAAGGGGGATGATGGCTCCCGCCATTCCCGCCGCCCTGCACGAACGAAAAAAGAAAGAAACCCCCTTCGTCTAAAAAGGGGCAAGAAATCCTGCGCTCCTCAAAACTTAGAGGGGAAGAGAGGGAAAAGGGGGAAAAGGGCGTCTCTTTCTCTATCAGCGTCCACTCGAAAGGAAAAAACGTAGACATCAATTCTAGAAAAACGTCCGTATCGAACAATCTGCGGGAAAGGATAAGAAGGAGGAAACCGAAGAACTGCGCCGTCTCACCGGAACGGAGAAAGGAAAATAATGTCTCGATCAATGCAGAAAGAACACTAACTCCGCTTAATGAAGAAAAGAAAGGAGGGGAAGGAGGACAAAATGTTCTGTCATCCCCGGCCAGTAGTTTCGGAAAGCTCTCCTTTATACTGCAAAGAAAAAAATAGCCTTGAAGAACAAATACTCCCGGAAAGGGTCTCCGCCATCATGTATTCAGCAAAAACAGATCGTCTCGCAATCCTCGAGAAAAAGAAAATCGGCACCTGTTCACATAAGGAGGAAAGAGAAGGAGAGGGGAAGGAAGGCAAGGAAGGGCTCTGCTAGTTTATGGAACGATCAGAAAAGAAAGAAATCAGTATAACCTCTTCGCGGAAAGGGGGGACGAAAAAAAGGGAAAGAAGGCAGACCGGATCTCTGTCAGTCTCTCTACATGTAAGGAAAGAACTCCGTCCCCTAACCCCAACCCGAGGATGGGAAGGGGGAAGTTTTGTCAGAAACTAAAAAAAAAAGGGGACCGGAAAACCTATCTGACTCTCGCGAATATACCAAGAACAAACCCTCCGTCAGTATAAAGAAATGAGGAATTGGCTCGCGAGGGGGGAAAGGGAGGAAAAAAGAACTGAGCTCTAAACCCTAACCCTAAACCAGAATACCTAATAAAAAGGGAAAGCGCTCCCACACCCCTTTCACTGGAGGGAGGGAGGGGTTTCTGGTTGGAGGAGGGGGGGAAGGGTTTCGTTTATCCCTCCCCCCATCCGAGGGTAATAAGGCGTCGGGGACAATCCCAAAAAAAAAAACCTTCCTCTTCACCTCCAATGAAAAAAACAAAAGAGCAAAAAAAAAATTTGGCTTCGACAACCGTCGAGATCCCCAGAAACCACTCCTCGTCCAGGCGCTATCTCACGAAAAAAAAAAAAGAAGCGCCAGGCATGGGCCCCGACCGCGAACCAGAAGAGAAAAAAAAAAAAAAAGAAAAAGAAGCAGACCATTCCGTCGATCTTTAACAAGCCACAAGTCATCGGGGAAAAACAAGCCTACTCCGTCAATACATGTAGGAAAAGGAGTCAAGAACCTCAAAGAAGTCGCCAAGTAAAGAAAAGGGGAAGAGAAAAAAAACAGCTCGTAAACCGACTTCGCTCAACACCGCCGACCAGGCAAAGAAAACGCCCTCAAAATCCACCTCGACACCTTCCACATGAAAAAAAAAGAAGAAAAAAAAAGTCGGCCCCCTCCTCGCCACTTCCAAGAGATATATAGAAAAAAAAGGGGGGGAGGGAAAGAGAGAGGGCTTTGAATTTGGCGAGGAGGGGGAAGGAAGGGAGGGGTTTTTTTCCTCGATTTCATGTGGAATGTGGGAGGGAGGGGAGGTTGACTTCGGCGAAAAATGGGGGAAGAGGGGGAGTCGTTTCGTAATCGGTTGATTTGGCCCATCGCGATCGTGAGGGGCGACTTCTTTGAGGTTTCTTGAAAGAAGGGAAAAAAAAAAGGGGACTTGTCTTCGAACTGAGTAGGAGAGAAGGGGGAAGAGAAAAAGGGAAGGGGGCGGGGTGTCCATCCTACTGCCTGGTCGATGATGGGAGGGGGAGAGATGGGTGGCGTCCGCCTCGGAAGTCGAGGGGGAGGAAGGCAGCGAAAAGAGGTTGTTTTTGAGGGAGAGAAAAGGGGGAGGATTGTTCTCGATTTTGATTTCCCCAGTGTCGAAGCCCCATTTTGGGGGGAGAGGGGGGGAAGAGTCCGTTGGTGAAGGAGGGGGAAGGGAGCAGAAGTCTCATGTTTGGGGGGGGGAGAGGGAAACGTCAATTACCCCGGGAAGAAAAGCGCAACAGAAGGCATAACCAGAAAAAAAAGAAAAGATAAAAGGACGAAGGGGAATGGTGTGTGGTGCGCGCTTGAGCTGAGGGAGTTTTTTTTATTCGGGATGCAGGGGGGGGGGGGGGGAGGGGTTCGGCGCTCTGCAAAAGAAAAAAATCAACAAGGCTTGCAATTCCTCATTGGCGCGGGCGCCGGTATCGTGCCGAGTGTTTCGGGGAAAAGAAAGGGGGTATATTTCGTCCGCTCGTCCGGAAGAGGGGGGGAAAGGGAAACACTGCGGAGAAGTGGAGAACTTCCTGCGATCATCGGGGGGGGAGGGGTAGTCCGATTTAGCAGACATCCGAATGCGAAAAGGGAAGGGGGGGGAAAAAAAGGGGAAGCCTGACCATATTCTTGGTATTCCTTTCGTGATCGCGAAGAGAGAAAAAGGTACTGGGGGGGAGACAGCGTTGGACTGAGGACATAAAAAAAAAAGAAAGGAGGGAAAGTCTATCTCGGGCTGCTGGGGGGAAAAAAAAAAAGGTGCCTATGGCGACTTCTATCGGGAGGGAGAGGGCGAAGGAGACGGTTCTTATTAAAATGAGGGAGGAAAGGGGGGGGGAGGGAGGGGTGTCGTCATTTTCTACAATTTTTAATTTGGTAGGTGCGAAGTACATTGACTTTTTTTCCTAACGAGAAAAAAAAAAAAAAGGTGGGTACGCGACTCAAGGAGTGGGAAGGGAGAGGGGGGGGATACGAAGGGGATTACTTGATCGTGCTTCTGGTCGGGGACAAGAAAAAGATAAGTCGCCTTTCGCCGGGGAGGCAACTGAAGCTGCAGGGGAAAAGGAGAGGAAAGGAGGGCGGTCTCAGCTTTGTCGATACGGAGGGCGAGAGCATTGAAATTCTACGAATGGAGAGTGGACGTCCTGAGAAAAGCACGAGCCGCACTTTTTTCACACGGCGAAGAAAAGGGAGAAAACATCCCTTTGAGAGCGAAAAAGTGATTTCGCTCACCTGCTAAGGGGGAAACACGAGAAGTTTGTTTAGTGAGGGGAATTCTCATTTGTAGGAAGGGCATTTCTTATCCATCCTCAAAGAGGGGGGGGGGCGAACCGCTCTGGGGAAGAAGAAAAAGGGACTAAACTCTTTGCATATCGCGAATGGAAGTTGCTCACTAATCTGGCAGGGGGGGGAAGGAGGGACTTCCGAAGTTTCACTATGAGAGAAGAAAGGGGAGAAAGGTGGGGGTTTGTTTCCTCCGCAGCGGGGGCGATTTTTAAGTTTGTCTGGGGGGCTTTTGCGAAGGAAAAGGGGGAAAAGGGGAATTTTTTTTTCTCAAAACGCGGAGCGGTTCCCGGAAAGAAAAAGGGGTTTGGCGCTAGGGCAATTGCTGGAAAAAGGGGGGGGAGACAGTAACCGTCCGATCCTCCGGGGGGGGGGGGAAACGGAGAAAAGGGGGAGAAAAAGGGGGGAGAGGGGGCTATGACGCGTTGTTGACTAGCTCGGGGAAAGGGAGGGGGGCGCGTGCGGTATGGAGGAGAGGGGACGAACGCGGCGACGCGGACGTGGGAAGGAGGGGGGGGGGGAAAGAAATAAGGGGGTAAAGGGGGGTTTTTGGCTAAACACGCTGCAAGATCCTGAATCCGGCTGATTACTTGATCGGGAAAAAAAAGCAGCGACGTATATTCCTTCAGACAGGGGGGAGGGGAGGGGAGGAAAGACTGTTTCTTTCACTTCACCTGACGGGGGAGGGGGACGAACTTCCTTCGCGAAAGGGAGGGAAAATAAAAAAGAAAAAAAAGGTCGTGACCATCTCTCTCAACAACAACAAAGGGGTTCCCGACAGCTTCTGCGGGGGAGCGGCTTTTGGGGGGGAAGTCGCAAGTCCTTCCCCCACTTCGCGAGGAAAGTCAGTTTGAAAGAAAAAAAAAAAGGCGCCGCCATGTCGGAAGGGGAGAGCGAGGGGAAAGGAAGCACAGCCGTAAAGATTCCAGTCATCGCGGACCAAAAGGGAATCGCAGCGTGTCGCCCACCAGTGGGAAAAAAGGGAAAGGGGGGAAAAGACCCCGCCGTCCACGTCCTCGTCGCCGAAGGAGGGAAAAGAAAAAGAGGAACCCGGAGCAGCACCGTCCTCCCACTCACCTTCCCCTTTACCGAGCCGCAAACAAAATCCAAAACGGACTAAAGACACCTTTATGCCGAAGGGGGAAAAAAAGAGAGGGGGGGACTGGATTCATCACGATTAAAAGGAACAGGGGGGGGGAGAAAAAAAAAAAACGAGTCGGAGAATATCCCCCCCCACCCCCCACCCCCCCTCCCCCCCCAACCTCCAGAAAAAAAGAGGAAAGGGGGGGGGAAAGAGGATTCTCGCCCCGCCCCCGAGAAAGTCGGGAAAGAGGGAAAAACGAAACTTCCGAAGGGGAAGGGGGAGACTCTTCCTGGAGAGAAAGGAGACTTCGGCCGCCGCACGATCTCGCCACAATGAAGGGGGAACTCTCCCCGCCCACTCACTCCATGGTCTCGAGAAGATACGGGTCCCGCTTCGTCCACAAGAGCGTCGAAAAGGAAAGAGGTCGGAAGGGACCATTCCCGCCTCCGAAAGCGCATGCTAAAAAACCCCCTTCTTCCGGAAAGGGGAAAAGGGAGCGAAAGTTGCGTCGAAAATCCGGCGCGCTCACAGGGGAATTACTTCTCCGGTTGCCAAAACGGAAAAATGATCAAGGGGGGAGCTTCTTCCGGAAAGAAAAAAGGAAGCGAAATAAAGCTCCTATCTAACAATCGCTAATGATCCGAGAAAGGCTCCTTCTCCACCGAAGAGAGAGATCAATTCCTTAAGAAGAGGGGGGGGAAAAAAAAGGAAACTAAAGCGTCCTTTCCTCCCAAAAGAATGCTCCGTACCACATTGGCGGAAAGAAAAGGTTCGGCCCAAAAGGAAAGGAAAAAAAAAAAAGGGGTGACAAATTCCCCAATTCCCCCTTGTCGACCAGAGAAAAGTCCAGAATCTCCGCCATCTTTACTTAGACAAAGGAAAAAGAGGCGGAAGCAATCCCTCGTATCGACTCGCATAGAAAAAGGGCTTCCCCTCCCGCAGAAAAAAAAAGGAGCCGGGATCGGCGAGTGGGAGGTAGGGGAACAACTGTATCTCAGTACCAAAGGCTTCGGATCCCTACGCCTCCCAGAAAAAGGGGGAGCGCTGGCCAATCGCGGAAAGGGGGACAGAGAGAAGAGATCCGAGAACCCAACCCGATTATTTGAGTTTCACCTTGCCGTTGGGGAATCAGCATGTGATCCCGGGAGCAAACTATCCTGACGCGCAGAGGGGACGAAACCCTCCTTCCTTACCGGAAGGAAAGGGAAAAGGAATTTGGCTTTCCGCCAGAGTTGAGTTTGGGGAAGGAGGGGGAATTGAGAAACCCTAAACCCTAAACATAATCCCGAAAGAAAAACCAATCCTCCATCGGAGGAAAGGGGGCGACTTGCCTTTTTATTCTGGATTTCGGGGTTACTGGTAAGGGGGGGGGGGGGGGGGGGCACTGCAGGGCGATTTCATCCTCCCCCCATAAAAAATTGACGTTCCCGCTCGGAGGGAAAAACATGAGACTCGGCATAAAAAAAAGGAAAAATCCAACCCTTCACCAACGACTCCGTCCAAGGATTCGAAACCGTCTAGATCCCCATCGAAAGGAGAAAAGAAAAAAAAAAAAGGGCAAAGCGCTTAGCTCAGAAAAAAAAAAAATAGGCTGAGGAAAAAAAAGAGTCCAACCCTCGACCTCCGAGGCGACGCAAAAAAGAGAAAAAAGCCAGCATCGACCATGTCCCGTCGATCTGAAGAAAGCGGAACCGCTACAGTCGCCTAAGGAAGGAGAAGGGAAAGAAAGGGGGACGAGGTCAATCACTACTTTTCTCCAATTACGCCCAGGTTAAAGGCATCAAAAAAAAAAGGATTCGAAACCGACTCGCTCAACACCTCCGAAAAGGAAAAAGAAGAAACGAATCAAATCCACAAAAAAAAAAAATCGACAATTAAAATGGAGGAAAAAGAAGGAAATCGGAAAATCCTCTCCCACTTCCACCCATCGCCCCCCAAAGGGGATTCTTATTCCCAGAGAAAGATAGGAGGGGGAAAGAAGAGGGGGGGAATGCCTAGGTTTTTTCCTCGATTTTCATTTTGAATGTGGGATGTGGTATTGGGGAGCGACCATTTTGATGGCCTTGTCGTCTGGGGGGGGGGAGGGAAAGGGACCACTCACATCGCTATCGGGAGGAAGGGGGGGAGATCTGGAAGACTTTACTCCTGTTTTTTTCCACTGGGCAAGCGTCGGCTCGCGACGGCGCGGGGGGGGGAAGGGGGCGTGGTCCCGCTCGACTGCTGAGAGGGAGGGAGGTGAAGGGGGAAGGGTCGAAGTTTTTGCGTCGCCTCGGAGGTCGCGTCGGGGAGACTGCCGCATACTAGGTTGTTTTTAGGAAGAAGGGGGAGGTGGGGGTGATGTGGCTTGGGTCATGAGAGGGGGGAAAGGGAAAGTTTTGAATTTTTTGAATATCTTGAACGGAGTCGGGGGTTTTTATGCGAAGGAGGGGAACCCCAAGAAGAATTAACAAATGGGGGGATTCTAAACGGAAAAAAAAAAAACGAAACAAGAACCCGAACTAAAAGAAAAAAGGGGGGGGGGTGGGGGCTCTTGATCTTTGGTCATTGGTCTTTCGGGGGGGGGGGGGGGGTCACGGGTTTCGTGTTTTCGAGATAGGAAGAAAGGGAGACAAAAAATAAACTCTTCTGCGCAATTCCTCATTTGGAGGGGTATCGTTCCTTGTGGAGGGGGGGAGTCGCGGCGGCTTCTTTGTTATTTTGCGCAGAGAGAGAAAGGGGGGGGAAATTTATCACATTCCTTAGATTGGTTATGACCAAAAGGGTTGGGGTTCTGGGCTGGAGGGGGGAGAAGAAGCATCCTAATGCGAAAAGGGACGAAGAAAAATCAAAATCGTTGATTCGTTCTTTATCGCGAAGCGGTATAAGACCGCGGTGGACTTCGTGCAAAAAAGAAAACAATATACCTTATCATTTCGCGCAGTCCGGGGGAAGACGGTGTACACTTTTTTGAAAAAAAAGAATAGAGGATTGCGAGACAGATCGTGAAGGCTGGAAAGGGGGGAGGGAGGGAAAATGTCGTATACTTTCTTTTCCGCGCGGAGGGGAATTTCTCCAAGGGGGGGGGGGAGGTCAAGCCAGGCGCGCCAATCACAGGACAATGGAAGGTGGAAGGAAAAAGAAAACTTAGTCAATTGTACGCGTAACTCACTTCGTGGTGCCTTGGGAGGTTCTTATTACTCGGAGGAAGGGGGGGACGGGGGACGATTCCGAAGGAATTTTCGAGAAGAGAAGTCCGAAAAAGGGAAGGGAGAAGGGTAGTGAAAGCTACTTTACGTCTCTTATCATTCGCAGCTTGGGAAAGGATCTCTATCCTGCATTTGGGGGAGGAGGAGGGAAATTTGACTCTTGACGAGAACAGGGGAAAGGGGAAAGGGAAGAAGCAAGGAATCCTTATCCCGCATAAGTTGAAAAGATTTCTTCGCACCTTCTTCGAGACGAATGGTGTTTTTGACTCGGGGGGGAGAAGGAGAATGGGAGAGGGCGGGCATTTCTGGTATCCATCCGCACAGGGGGGAGCTGTTGGACTAAGCGGAAAAGAAAAGCGGTGGCAGAGAGCGCGAAGGACTGGGGCTCTCACTAATCTGCATGAAGGGACGGCTGCGAAGTTCACTAAGGAAGATCCGGAATTCCTCCAAAGGGGGAGAAGGGGGGAGCACGTCATTTTCGCCGTCTGTAATGGGCCTTGCGAAGAGGGGGGGCGGGGGAGGGAGAAAGGTAAAGGGAAAAAAAAAGGCGGGGGACGGTTCCCGCTCTATGATCTTTTTTCCGCGGGGCGGCGAGGAACCCGGTGCGTCGGAAAGAGGAGAGAAAGAGAGTGTAAACGGCGTCATCCCTGTGTCCCCCCAGTTTGCTATGAAGCCGTTTGTTTGACAGGAAAGGGGGGGGAAAAAAGGTGCGTTGGGCGGAGGGGAAGGGAGGAGGGACGGGGGCGGTTGCTTTGCGGGTCCGCAGGCGGCGGAGCGGGGGCGTGAACGACAACGGAGAAAAAAAAAGAAAGCTGCCCGATCCTGAACTCGGGGGAGGGGAGGCGGAGGGGGAAGGTTATCCTTTACCGGGAGCGTGCTGACGAACCCGATCATCGAAGGTCCGACCTTGCGGCGACGTGTGAAGGGAAGGGAGGTCCACCTGACTGGTGCAGGAGGGGGAAAAAAGGAGGGGGGAAGAGGAGACTGTCACATACGAACAACATGCGCGAAACACGAAAATCTCCTCTCAACAACAACAAAGGAGGGGTTCCCCTCATCGTAGGGAGGGTGAGGGGGAATGGGTTACCTTTCTCCGTCGGAAACAAAGAAGGCCGGCACCGTCAGGTTGAAAAAAAAAGAGAGGAACCGTCGCCGCCAGGTAAGAGGAGGGGTCGGGAGTCTCACTCTCCCTTTAAAAGCTCCAGTCAGCCGCCGGACCAAAAAAGGTCGCCCACCCATTTGAAAAAGGGAAGTTTGTGAGTTCACTCACAAGAAGGAACAAAGGAGGAAAAAAAGGATACAGCCCCTCACCTCATCTCCGCAATAAAGAAAAAGGGGCCCAACGCACCTTCCCCTTGAAGGAAAAAATAGCAACTCGAAAAAAAAAGAACAAGTTTACAAACCTTCCGTATCGACGGTTACGGGGAAAGATTTCCGCCCGCACCGGGGGAGAAAGCGCCAACAACGGGAAAAGAAGAAGGGAGGGCTCCAATCTTTTTTTGAAAAAAAGGAAGGAAACCAGTCGGCGCAAGCCAAAAGGACAAGACGGCGCCACTCAAGAGGAGAACTAAACTTGGGAGACTCGGGAGCAGCGTGAACTTCAAAAAGTCATTGCCGATTCGGCAAAAGGAAAAAAAAGAATGGTCTCGCTCTGAAGCGGGAAAGGGTCCCGCTTCGTCACCAGCGCGGAAGGAAAAAAAGGTCATGTCTCCCTCCATTCCCGCCTCCAAAAAAATTCTCATTGAAAAAGAGAGGTATAACCGCTTGTCTTTACAAAGGAAGGGACAAAAAATCCTTCGAAAGGGAAGGTATCTCCTTCTCTGAGAATTCTCCGTGTGCAAAAAGGTGAGGATAGTGATAAGGAAAAAAAGCGAAGATCTTCTTCTTCCCTTACACTCATGCTCGAAAGCGCCGTATCGAACAATCTGCGAAGGAAAAAAAAAAGATGGCCAACAGCTTTCAGTGCGAAGGATAAAAAAAAGGGAAAAGGGGTTCAATTCCTTCCGAATCGCACTCCATTGAAAAGGACCGCACCGCGCCAGAAGGGAAAGGGGGGGAAGGAAGGGAGGGACCATTTGGAAAACAACGCCCGGCCATTATTCGGCCACAAAAGGAGCCTGAGCCTTTCTTAACTCACTCTTCCCCATGAAAAAAGGGAAAAGAACAAATATCCCGCGAGAAAGAAAGGAAGGAAAAAACAGGATTCATCCCCTTCTCCCTCGCCAGCTGGGGGCGATCGACTTCTCCATCGAAAAAAAATGGATTCCCCGCCCGCATCCCAACGCAAGGCTATTACTTCTTCCCATATTCCGAGATGTGCACGAGTCACCGAAGAGTACCTCGCTATAACAGAGGAAGAGGGAAAAAAAGAAAAAAGTCTGGGCGTTCATCTTCTCCTTCGAGTCGCTGGCAGATCGAGGGGGGCAGTCTGATAATCGTAATAAAAGAAAAAAAAAAAAGGAAAGGATCAGCGACGTTCACAGGGGGAAATCCACCTCATGTTATCCCGGGCGCAGAGCGGCGAAATATACCCGCCCTCCGAAAGGGAGGAGGGGCAGACCACCGCCGCTCCAATGAGGAATTAGGGGTGTTTCACCCGTCGCGGCAGAGCGCGAAACGAGAAAAAAAAAAAAAAAAAAAAAAAACGAACCAGAATCAAGGGAAAAGGGAACAAGCTCCAGCGCTCCCCACACCCCTGGAAAAAAGGGGAGGGTGGATTCTTATTTCGGGTGTTATGGGGGGGAAAAAAATTGGTCTATTTTTATCCTCCCCACATCCGAGGGTTAAGGAATCGGCGTGTCATCCCCCCCACATGAGAGAGAAAAAAAGAAACCTTCCCAACTACTGGAAAAGGGGGGGGGGCTGAAAGTCTAGATCCCCATCTAATACCCCGCCACATCACCAAAAAAAACAACCTCTGCTTCCGGCAGCAGGAGAAAAGGGAAAAAAAATCCGAGCGACGCCACCCTGCATCAGAAGAGAAGAAAGAAAAAAGAAAATGAAGGGGAGGAGCGAGTCTTTACCACTCACCGTCATCGTGCCCCGTCTAAAAAAAAGGAAAGCCACCCATTTTAAAACCTTCGAAAAAAAAAGAAAAGGTAAAGGCATCACAAATCGAGAAATGGAGAAAAGGAGGGGGGGGACCTGGACTGAAAGCAACCCCGCCGTACCAGGCCCTCAATGGTCGAAGGGAAGAACCTCGACACCTTCCACATTACATCGATGAAAAAAACAAAAGAAAGGAAAACCGAGGACACTCCACGCCTATCTCTCTCAAAAACCAAACGGAGAGGAAGGGGGCGAAGGAAAAGTACTTTTTTATTGCCTTGGCAGGGGAGGGGGAGAGGGGATTTTTAGGGCGGGCTGTTGAAAGGGGAAGGGGCCATGGCGCTGTGTTTGAGAAGTCGGGTGAGGAAGCGGGGAAAAAGGGGAAAAGGGGAAACCTTTACCCTTGGCGTACTTGGCTACTTCTTTGAGGGGGGGGACGAACGGTTTTCCACTGGGGGGGGAAAAAGGAAAAGGCGGGTGAGGCTCGGCCGACGGGCGACGGGGGGAAAAAGGGGGAGAAGGGCAATCGGAAATGGTCTAAGTGATGGCTTTTAAGGTAGGTCTTTGCGTTCTTCGCTTTGTGGGAAGAAGGTAGAGGCGGGGCCCATGCATGCGCAGACGAGGGAAAGGAAGGAAGGGAAAAAAGAACCGCAGACGAGTCTTGTTGTTATGTGTCTGGGGTCTTCGATGGGGGTCTACGGTTTCTAATCAAAAGGGGAGGATGGACGGAGTCTTGTTTAAGGGGGGGTGGGGAAAGAGGGAAAGGGAAAATGTTGGGGGGGGGATTTTCCCCTCCGCGCGGGAAAAGTAAAAAGGGGGTTATGCTACTCTAACCAAAGGGAAAAACAGAAATCCGAATCAAACTGCAAGGCACGAAGAAGGGAAGAAAGGATAGTGTCATTTTCTTTCTTTTTTGGGAAGAGGGGGGGGTTTCCTGGTTGTAGGGTTTAAAATGACTCCAGGGCTCAAAACTCAACGCGGCGGGCGCAATGAAAAAGCGGGGGCTCCGTTTATCTTTCCGGAGGGGGGGGAAAGAGGGGGGTGATTTCGCCGCGCAGTCAAGGAGGGGGTTCTCCCTTTCTCACATGCGGAGAGGGGAAAGGCAATTTGAACTTCGCTAGAGAGGGAGGGGGGGGGCGGAGTTTATTGAAGATTATAAAAGAAAAAAGGTGACGCGAAGGCCATCTGCTCAGAATGAGAAGCTGGACAGGTCGCGAAGCGTATACGGGGGGGAAGGGAAAAGGGGCTGTGGACTTCGTGCAAAGAAAAGAAAAGAGAAAAGGGAAAAAGCGGAAGCGCGGCTCTGCGGGCGGGAAAACGTTGCCGATGTGCGAGAGGAGGGGGACGAGCTATCTTAAGCTGCAAGGGGAACGGTGAGGGAAGGACGCGTACTCTGCGGGATATTTGTTTAGGACAATGTTAATTGGGAAAAGAAAGCGAGCCATCCGAAGGAAATGGAAGGAGGGAAGCACTAAGGGGTTCTTCCGCCAATGTGGGTAACGCGACGCAAGATTGCCTGGCGCTGGTGCGGAAAAAGGGGAGGTGCTGGTCGGGGACTATTCGAAGGAAGTGAGAGGGAAAAGGAAGGATGGAAACCTTCTCACCTTTAATCTTCGTGACCGAGAAGGGACATTCTCAGCTGGGGGGAGAGCCGAGAGCATGAGGATGAAGGGAAAAAAAGTTCTGAGGGGGGTACTCTGATCTAGGCACGATCCGAAAAGGTGAAGGGAAAGGAGATCCCGCAGAAGTGAGAGAGGGGAGGGGAGGGACGGAGGCCCTCAGTAAAGTCCAGCGTTTTTACGACGAAGGAGCATTTCTCATTTGTCGGGAAGAAGGGGGGGGAGAAATCCCACCTGGTGCATGAATTAAAAAGGAAAAGAAATGGGACTAATCGGGGCCCGGGAAAGCGCGAACTGGACGGTTTCTTGGAAGAGAAAAAAGGAGGGTGGCTAGATCGTGAGAAGAAGGGGGGAAGAAGGGAGAGATCGTATATCTTAATAGTCTCCCCAGTTTGGGAAGGACCGGCAGTGGCGCCGTCTTTCGATTTGGAGAGACGACAGACGGGCTCTGGGGGAGGGAGAAAAAAAGGGGGGGGGGTACCTCTTAGTCTTTTCCCGAAAAAGGCCCGGGTTTGGCGAGAGGAGACCCGGTGCTTCGAAAGAGGGGGATGAGAAGGATCCTCCCTTTTGTAAACCGAGGAAAAAAAAGTTCGTCCGTTTTTGTAGAGTGGGAGGGGAAGGGAAAGGGGGGAGGTGCGTGTGCGAGGGGGGGAGGAAAAAAAGCGCTGTCTTTGGCGGGGGCGGTCGCGGAGGGGGAGGGGGGTCTTTAACTACAACTTCATCACTAAGGGGGCGTACACGCTTCCTATAATTGGACGAGGGGGGGCCGCAGGACTTTATCTTTCTGTGTTCGTGAGGAAGGGGGGGCCGTCCTACCTTTCTTCGAAGGGGGGAGGAAGAATGCGTTTTCTTTTCAACCTGACGTGGTGGAATTCTCTACTTTTTTTTACGACGGCGAACTGGATCACGAACAACCGAGAAAAGAAGGGAAGGGGGAGTGA
>Ga0179591_1257655_pt1 | contig 13663 bp, 17 predicted proteins | sample CZOMad2_1_08_16f_FD_182891 | JGI IMG/M metagenome (GOLD analysis project Ga0179591, IMG submission 182891) | Vadose zone soil fungal communities from Angelo Coast Range Reserve, California, USA - CZOMad2_1_08_16fungal (PacBio error correction) | ecosystem: Environmental > Terrestrial > Soil >...
GAAAACAAGGAACGGAGACATAGATGGGAAACAAACCAAGGAAAAGGATAGAAAAAGCTGGCGCAAAAGGGACTATTAAAACAAGGACGAAGGGACTAAAACGAAGAAGGAGGGGGGGGGTCACGGTAGTAAAAGTGAATGATGAAACTAGTAGAAAAAGAAATTAACTCCAAAAACAAAAAAGGGGTGGGCCTGAAGAGGGGAGAACGGGAAGGAGGGCAAGGGCGATGAGACCGGTGAAATAAATGTAACATTAAGCCGGATCTGAGCCTAGAACCGAGCGAAAGAAGAATTGAAACAAAGGTCTAAAAAACAACCAACCAGAAGGCGAGGAATAAGGATGTGGGACGAGCAAGGATGGGACTAGAATCACAATGTCGTACTAGTTAAACATGAGAAACGAGCTCGTTCCCTAAAAGGGAATGTTCGAGGGGAGAAAAGAACTAAAACATAAAAGGAACGAACGAAGGTCACGGGATAAAGAAGGAAGCTGACATAAAAATCACATGAGGGGGACCAGAGCGGGTCACGAGCATTACCTTTGCGTACGACGCCGAGAGACATTGAAGGGGGGTAAGAAGGGGGATAAAAAAAAAGGAACGAGGAGATCAGGGAAGAGGAGGGAAGACGAAGACAGGAAAGATGCCGACACTGACGCACGCTTCGAGTCCATAGAAGTTCAGATGGGCCGGGCCTCATTTTTCGAACCGGGGAATGAGGATAAAGAAAATAAAGAGGAAGAAATTAAGGCATGGGGACGCGTGTTTAGGTCAAAAGCACGAGAGAGTAAAGGCGCAATAAAGATCAGAACATATCTATCGAAGGCCTGTACATATCAACACAGAAGGGGAGTGACGCAAAAGAAGGGAAAGACACAAGAGGAGAGGCGGGAGAGGAAAACGGGCCGTTTGCTCTAATCTCACGAACGGGCGGGGACTATTTCACAAAAAAGGAACCGCCAAGCCGTGGATCGGCCGCTCAATCAAATAAAATCAATTTGAGAGTAGAAGCGGTCGAAAAAAAGCTGAGGAAGGAGCAAAAAGGCACGCGAAGGGAAGAGACATCGGGAAGAGGGGGGAGCGCGGCAAAAGACCAGAAAAAGAGAATGAACAAAAGTTGACATGACAAGCGAATCGGGAAGGGTAACAAGTAAGACAATTGAAGACGGAAAAAAAGAATTGGATAGAAAGTCAGATGTGGAGGAAAGAAAGAAGCCCAGGCAAAGAGCGGAACATGAGAAAAAGGTGAGGAGATGGAGATACCCGCCAGTCACTCTAACGCCGGAGGCCACACCCTCGCCTCCCCCTCGGAGCGAGAAAGAACAAGTGACGGGGATCTCGGACGCAGGGAAAAGATCAATACAGAACAGCTGTCGTCGAAAAGAAGAAGAGCAAATGCGCTCGCCGAGACGAGAAAAAGAGACTATCAGCTCGCGGCGTCCTTCGTCTGGCTCGTCATAAGTCCTTTCGCTGACAAAAATGGTCAGAAAGAAAGGAGGGCGGAAGAAAAAGGGGGTAAAGGCGATCAGTCGTAAAAAAGGGGTCCAGGACAGTGAACGGCCTAAGGACCAGCAAGAACAAAAGTTTTGGACTTAAAAGGAGGAAAGCCGTCGCAGACGCCTCTGGGGAGAGAAGAAGGTATCTGAAACATGGAGGCGTCGCCGACGCCCGGCAAAAAAACGACCTAGAGGACTATGCGGAAGGTGGAAGTTTGAGCTGCGACAAAGTAGGGAAGCCTAGCGAGGAGGGGAGAGGAAGCAAGAGAGAAGGAAAGAGCCGGACAGCGACACATTCAACGGGGGTGGTCTACCCGACCTTCGGGGGAATAATGAAGGTGAGGAGGACAAAAAAGGGAAGAGACAAAAAGAGTGCGTCAGAAAGAGGAGGGAAGAAAAAGAGGCGTGCAGAGGGGACGGTGAAAAAAGGCAAGGATGCCGCACCAATTGCAGAGTCGGGGCTGGAAAATATACGCGGGGAGGCAAAGCTGGGTATCCAGGGAAACGGCCTCGATCACAAGAAAAAATGGGCACAAAACGAAAGGAGAGGAAGAGAGTAGGTAAAACCTTGCTGGTGCAAAGGGCTGTGTTCATTCTTGCGTATTAAAAAATGCGCAGAAGTCGACATCAACTAATGCCAATCCAGAGAAAAAAGACTAATAGATCCGGTAGGGTCTAGAGAAAGTAACCTTGAAAAAGTACGAAGGATAAAGGAGAAAAAAATTGTCGATCAAACACAGTGCAAAGGGCACTAGCTGGTGCATCGGAAAAAACGGAGGGTTAATAGGTCGCGATTCATATCTATTACGAACTCGTTTGCAGAAGGAGGAGGTGAAGTAGAAAAGAATCAGGACAGAAAAAAAGACGAAAAGAAGGAGGGGGAAGGAGAAACATGAATGCAAACACCTAAGCCGTGCGGGACCGAAAATCGCCGCAGCATTCACGACCCCCTCCGCTATAACCGGTAGATGCGGTTACCAAGAGCCGAGAAAAGAACGCGAAGAATCTCAGAAGGAGTGGGTAGGAGAGAAAACGTGTTTGGACGAAGTGCAGATGGGAGAAGACTTTTCGACGCTAAAAGTGGGGGTCGCAAATATGGTGACGCGTTCTCTACTAACGATCAGAGTATGGGGGAAATAAGCAACGTGTAGGAAGGGGTCGATAGGGAGAAGGAAAAGCGTCGAGAGAGAAAGGTAGAGGGGGAAGAAAGGGAGAAAGAAGAAGGAGGAACGTAGGCTTCTTGAGTTGAGAGGGGCGAACCCAGAAGCAAGAAGGAAGAGACAGGAAAAAAACACTAAAAGGCAGGGTAAGGAGAAGAGAGAGAGGTAAGGACAGTAAAACGGCAATCTGAAGGGACCGTCTTCGGGAGGAGGCGCATGGATAACAATCGCACGCATGAATCGGGGGCTCGGGGGAAGCGGGAGAAGGACCGCTGCGAGCGACAGACAAGAAAAACGGGGAAAGAAAGGCAGAGGGGAATACGCGGAAAGGACTTCGGACGCGTCTGGAGGGAAATGTGGACCGCGCTAAGCAAGATCTAGAGAAAAACGTCTCACAAAAAAAGGGGGAACGAGATCGGCAGAAAAAAAAAGGAGGAAGGAAAAAAGGTGGAAAAGGAAACGAGCTCGAGACGCAGTCTACTATACATTCTCTGCAGCAAAAAAAAAAGGGAAGGGGGAATAACAAAAATCTCTCCTACAAGGCTCCTGATAATAGAGAGGGAACAATCGCTGAAACCAGGCGGCTGAGGGGAAGAGGAGCAGGAAATGCAGGGATGAGGTTGTTCGGCCAAGAACTAGGAAAAGGCTCTATCGGTCGCCGCGCGGTCGAGAAGAACCCAATATTTTTAATCGGTCCACGCGCAATAAGAGGCTCGAGCAGGGGGGGGGGAAAAAAAAAAGAGAAAGGGAGGGCTAGTGAAAAAAAAGCAGCACTGAAATCGGTGAAGCGTGCCGGGGCCACGAAAAAGTTTTCGTACTCGGACGGAAGACAAATGCTCGATGCTCAAACATAAAGGGAAGGGGACCCGGGGCGGGGAACGGGGATCAACTGGAAAGAAGGAAGGAAAAAAAAAGCCGATCAGTTGAGTTAAAGATCAGGGGAACGGAGAAGGAGACTAAGGTTCGAAGAAGAGAAACGAGGGAAGGATCACGTAGAAAAGAGGCAAAAGAAGAACTCTTCAAGCAAAGAAAAAACGACGGGTGTGTCCTCCACCGGGAAGTCCAGAAAAAAATGAAAAAAATCACTTAGGAACGAGGGCCAAAGAGCCGGTAGGGAAATAGGAAAGGCGTAAAGGAGAGGCGGCAAAAAGACGAGGAAGAACAACATGCAAAAATGAAAAGGGGTCCGTGCGGCACGACCAGAGTATAGGCAGTACCAGGAAACTAGAGGGTCATATGGCAAATACTACTCAAACAGTTCTAAGAAGTCGTAGGCATGACACTCGGGACGAATCAGCCAAAAGTTCAAAGCGTGGGAAAAGAAAGGAAGAAGGAGGTGAGAGTAGAGCGCGGCTGGGCAGGAATCGTAGCAATGAAATTAAGCGGCAAACTCAGGACGAGAAATGCAACCCGGTATAAAGGTCGTCAGGGTCCGGAGGGAAAGAAAAGAGGTGTGGGAGGACAAAAAACGTGCCGGGAGAAAGGAGAGTAGACCGGACACGGGCAGTTTTAAGCAAAATTCCTCTGAAAAAATGGAAACAAAAGGACAACGTGGAACATTGCAACGGGGGAAGGGGGAACCGTACGGAGCTTTCCCCAGAAGCGCGCGGGAGGGATTAGGCAAGGGAAAAGGGGGGGAGTGAAGGAAGGGAGGGAAAATTAGAGCTCAAGGAAAAGGAACGTAGTTCGAAACAGACCTCCTGAAGGTCCCGCGGAAAAGCGGGGATAGGAAAATTAGAAGAAAAGAGAGTCTTCCATGAAAGGAGGGGGAGAAACCTACAGAGAAAACAAAGAAAAAACGGTGCTATAAAGGTATCTGGTTAAATAGACGTGTCTCAGATTCTAAAAAATCTACCGATGAGATTACTGTAAAGAGCGGAGGGGACTAGGGAAGATAGCACGACCGAAGTGTGAAAAAGAAAGCACGACCAGGGAAGAAAGTCAGCAACGAGGGAAAGGGAGAAAATCAGATAGCGAAGGTCGGCGAAATAAAAGAAACAAACTACCATACAACTAAGGTCTGGCCAAAGAAGACGTGGGGTGGGCAAAAAGGGGGAAGCCAATTGGGGTTGAGCCCAAGTGTGGCCGACTCCGGAAGCTGGTTCTGTGAAACATAAAGCATAGGGTTCAATCACGCAATGCAAGGAGGACGGCAAAACTACAGGAAAAGGGGAGAGAAAATACCTATCAAGGGGAGATGTCAACTCAAAGGAACGTCCGAGCTCTAACGTGATAAAAAAGACAGCCCACACGCCGATTGCTCAGACTCGAGGGCTTCTAAAGAATCATAAAGCTATCATCTCTACCGGCTACTGCGTTGGCCTGGAAAAGAAGGAGACAGGAAGCGGTAAGTGAATCGTGGTGAAGAGGAGGAATGAGATGGAGGGGAAAAGGCAGAGGCCGAAGCCAAGGGGATCGAAGCTCGAAGGAGGGTGGAAGGTAAGCTATATGGCGCGAGGAGCTGCGCTGAGGTGACCGCAGGTACTTAGTAGCGCGGCGCCATTGACCCTTCGGAGGGGGGAGGAGTAAAGAAAGGGGCATGGCAGAACGTTCAATAGAGGAAAGAGAAAGGGGCAAAAATAAAATGAGGGACGCAAACGGTAACCTCAAAGCGGCACCTGGGAGTTGAGCTTGAGCCGAAAAACTGGCTCTTGCAACAAAATCGCGTCTCAAAAGTCGTGAGCCTGAAAAACGAGAGAATAAAAAAAAGATACGGGGGAAAGAAGGGTACAAGGCAGATTATGGGACCAACTAAAGAGGACGTACGGAAAAAGCAAGCTCCGCTCCGCCGTGCCGCTACTCGATCCGGAGCGGCAGGCTTGTTGCTTGCTTGGCTTAAATCTTCGGGGGCTGAGAAAGGTGACGACAGAAAGGCGTCGGGGGAAACGGAGGAGCGGGAGAAAAAGAACGACAATCACATTGTAGTAACAGAGAACGAGAGCTCGTATGTGCGCCGACGCATAATGGGGGTGGCGCAGCGTGACGAAAAGCTATACGCACAGAAAAAAAGACACGAGGAAAGGGAGAAGGGACGGAGGGAAGCGACACGCCGCGTAAGGTGCCGAGCCGAGAAACAGATGCATTCTGACTAAGATGAAAATGCGCTACCTCATCGCAGCTGAAGACGGGGGGATTAACGGATAGAGAGCGAAGGAAAGGAAGGTGATAGAGGGGAAAGGGGCAGGTTATGCAGAGAGGCAGGGAAGGAGAAGGGAGGCCTTCGCAGGCCTCAAGGATCGGGGCCGGGGGGAGAGAGAGAAGCGACTTTCAAGGGGAAGACGACGGCTCGCTTGGGGCGAAGGTAAGGAAAGACAATTACAATTGATCATAGAAAAAGGTACGGGTAAACGGGGCTGGGGGTTGCGAGAAAGCGGAAGGACATGAGGTTAAAAGGGGATCTGGTACTCCAGGTCGCGCATTAACTGCCAGACCAGAAAGGGAACAAGGGGGCGGGGCTGGAACTAAAGGGAACGCTTATCCAGAACGCGTCGGCCGGGGACCTTATACTTAATCTGTTGGACTGAAAAGGGTGTAATGAGGGAGGGGAGGGCGGGCAAAAGTTCCAGAATGGGGACAGGGTAAGCGGTGGTCGGCGGGGCAGTCATTCTTTTCGGGAGAAGAACTCAAAGGCGGAAAAACGGGTGGGAGTGAAAATAGAATGAATGAGCCCTCCAGCTGCCAGGGTCAAGGGAGAACGCCGAGGCGATCTCCGGGACCAAAAAGAAGATTCAACGCGCCGTAGGGGGCATTCGTCTCAAGCTCCTTACTCGTCCGATTCCTGAAAGGGAGGGGGGTCTGAGCGTGAGTTGGATGACAAAGATGTTAGAGGCGACTTATCGAGAAATCGAAACGCAAAACAAGTGAGCCAGACACGGGAGAGAAAACAGATGATGTTCCTAACCGTCATTCTAACGGGGGAGGAAGGAAAATCTCACTAACACGACGGGAAAAAACGGGAAAAAAAAAAGGATTAAGAAAAAGGAAAGAAGAGACAAAAGCGGGAACTACAACGACCCTGGAGAGGCAAGCGCAGTGTTATTCAGACGCAACCGGGTACGAAACACATATTCTCCTCTTCATGCGTGGGTAAGACGGGTGAGAAGGTAATGTAAGGGGGAGAGACGGCCATAGGGAGGGGAAGAGGCGGCGCGGCGCTCAACAGGGAGGAAGAGAACGTCATGCGACGTAGGATTGACAGGGATTGCTTTTTTGCTAAAAGTGGAAAGGAAAGCGAAGGCGAACACAAAACACTAGAGGGCTAAACCGGCGACGAATGAATGACAAAGGAGGGGAAGCACGGGAGGGACGCAGCGCCGCGCTGAAAAACGCGACATGCTTCAGGAAATGTGCTGCAATGCTGACGGGAACGAGAGAAAACTGCAAAAAAAAAAAAAAGGGGAGGGGGGGACGAGAAGAAGGGATAGGGGGGGAGAAGTGTCACTCAAAAGAAAGGGGGTAAAATTTGTTGACGTGGGTGGGAGGGAGGGAAGAGAAACTCGTCAGGTACTCCCATTGAAAGAAGGGATGAGAGAGAGAGGGTGGAAAATGTCGTCCGAATAAAAGAAGCTGAGTAACGTCGCTTGGAAAAGCGAAGGAGAGAGAATGGAAAAAGGAGGAAAAGGGGAGGAAAAGGGTGAGGCTGACTAAAACTAAGAAAAGGGGTATAAAAAAGAGCTATGGTAACGTGCAAAATCGTTGTTAAAACCGCTCAAAAGCCACGTGGGAGAGGGGGAAGCGTGCAAATTGACAAAAAATACGACGAGGACAAAAAGAGGAAAAGGGACAAAAAAAGAAAACTGGTACCGGCTGGTCGCCGCAGGAAGGTCAGCCTTGTAAAAAATCGAAATCCTGACCTACGGCGGTAAAAGGGGGGAAGTGAGAAAAAGAGGGCGCGAAGAAAGTTCTCCTAAACGGCATCGCCCTGCAATAACCGATCCCTACCGACGGGAGACAAATCTTCATACCATTTAGGTCATAAGAAAGAAGGCAATCATGGCAGAGCGAAGGATCCAAAGCGGGCGGTCGAGAAAGGTTAAGGCCTTGCACATCGTCAAAGTACTAGCGGGGCGAAGGAAAAGAGACTAAACAAAATCAATCCGAACTGTGCAAAGAGGCTCGACGTTTCAAGACGCTCGCGAGGCTAAAGGTGAACGGAAAACTTAACGGCCTCAACTGTAAAGAGTGGAAAGGACGACATACAGGTTGGAAACACTGCACACGTTAGTTCTGGAATTATACTTACCAGGCACCTTCGGGCAATTCGACAGGTGAAAGGGGTGGAAAGGAACTTGAAAGGGGAAAGGAAGTGACAAACTTCGTGGAGAGCTCGGTCCTCACGACAGGCAGGCCCGCTTCGTGCAAACAAGTGGGAGGGACCCCAACGACCTGTTTAAGGTGGCGTCTGGAGGAAGGTAAGGGAACGGAAGAGGGAGGTGAAAAAACAGAGAATAATTGAGCGCACCAAAACTGAACGACAGGATAAGTATACCAGTGGGGAACTAGTAAGGCTGCAAAAAGGCGAAAGGGGGGCCGGGCAAAGATCCGCAAGCGCGACACGCACGAAGATGACACGGGAAATCAGGTGGGTGCAAAGGGATCGGCAAAAGTCTAGCTAGTGCCTGTACAGGGATGGCATCAAAGGCGCGGAAACAAAAACAGGGAGGAAGGGAAAGAAGAAGGGCGGGGCGCGAAATACGGATGGAGGAAGATCGGTCAGCACGAAGGAAATGAACCTTGGGAGGATCTGGGAGGCAGGGACTACGATAACAAAAGGGAACGGGTAACTTACAAAAGAAACGGTCAAACAGAAAGCAAAGAGCTCAGGAGAAGAATGGCGGGGAAAGCGGGGGAAAGCAAGTAAACAGTAGGGAACAGCAAGGTACGATACATATAGGTAAACGGCTAGAAAAATAACACTCGGAGAAGAATAGGAGGTGGGTCAAGAAGAGAAAAAGAGAAAAAGAAGCACGGAGGAAGACAAGGGTGATAAGGGCTAAAAGGGCATCTCGAAGCTGGACACTCGGTAAAACACTGAGGGAATCGAACGCAAGAAAAAGTACTGGGGAGTCAAATTTTGAGGGGAAGGATGAAAACGGAATGACCAGATGAAACGACTAGGCAGCGCGTTATTAAAAAGAGAACGGGCCTCGCCGATCTATAACCTTACAAGAAGCACGAGCTTCCCGGCTGCGGCCGTCCTGCACTGGTCCAAAAAAATTGAAAGGCAAAAAAGGCTCTTCAAGACAGGCCACACACAAGCCCCACTAGACAGCTGTACATTTCCTATCCTCGCAAAGAAGATCCAAGAGCAAGTATGAAGCTGCGATCACAAGAATATGGGCTAGAGTCTCAACAGACTCTTCACTTAAGATCGAAACATTAAGCGGTTGGCGAAGTACATCTGAAGCGCAACTGAGAGTCGTTGCGCGGAAGGAAAAAAAAAAAAATTCGAGTACGAGCAGAAGCAGGGGGAAGGAATGCGCGAACGGCGGGGGAAAAGGCAGAGCTCGTGGTCGAAGACGTTGAAAGCACTTCTAGGGCGTACGCGCGAAAGGAGGTCTTTAGGAAAAAAAAGAAACTGCGAGAAAAGTACGGCTGCAATTAACGGGGACGAGAACAAGGGGGAACTTCAGTCAGCGCATAAGATAAGGGAAAAGAGCTGCGTACCCCCACTTCTCATTGATACCTATTGCGTATACTACTCGACAAGATTAAATCACCAAAGAAGCTATAAATCAGGAATAAAAAAACGGCGCGAGGGTGTACAGAAGTAAATCAGACCTACTCGATGGAACTCGGGCAAATATGCACAGGTCCTGCTACATGTTCGAAAAAAAAGACGAAAAGAAGAAGCATCTCCCCGCGTAAAATAGATCAAAAGACCGGCGGCCTTTGAGGGCAGAGGAAGAAGATCGCACGTGGGGGTCGGCAGAGCGATCCGACGGTCAAATGATGTGAGGCAAAGTCTAGCTAGCTGCACAAAAGCAAAGGGGGGGGAATAACTGAAAACACAAGCGTGGTGCGCGCCGTAAGGGGAAGTCGGGCAGGGGCGAACGCCAAACGCACTACGCCGGAAAGAAACAGAAGAGGAGGAAGATGAAACGAGTTGGACGGAGAAAGGCCTTTCTTCGATAAAATGGAAGATGCTGCGAAAGAGACGCTCACGGAGGCGAAAGACGGAGGTCAGTGCTCGACCGACAGACACGTCAGACGAAGAAGGTGTGCGTGCAGTGTGCTTTACGCGAGGAACGACGGAAAAGAAAAAGACGAGGAGGCAGCTAGTAAAAAAAAAAATCCGCTGAAGGGAAGGGGGAAGAGCGACTGCTGTCGGGGCGTCCGAGTCGAAAGGAGGTGGTGGCAAATCGAGGCGGAATAGGATCCGGCTGAAAAAAATGTCTTTTCTGAAAAAGAGGGAATTGGACAGCACGAGCCCACAGAGAAGACGACGGAAAAAGCGAGTGAAGAGGATAAGAAAATCTCCGCAAATAAAACGAGGTCAGGGGGACGCTTCGGTGAGGGACTGGGAAGGGCTGGGATGGAAAGAAGGCGGCGGTGGACGTCAGCAAAAAAAAAAAAAATAGAGAAAATAAAAAAAGAAAGAGCGCCGCCGCCGCTGCAGAGAGGGTGCACTAACATACTATCCAAACTTCCTAAAAAACAACGGGACCTGTCAACAAGTGAGAGGGAAAACGCGTGGGAAGACGGCGACGGATCAGGAGCAGGTAAGTAAAGGCGCGTGTGCTATGCTCACGCGTCACAAGACTTACATCAATGACAAGCTCTAAAGACAAGTCACGCCAGGGTGCACGGTAGAAAGAAAGAAAATGGGGCCTAAAGTGTACTGGGGAGAGGGAAGGACCTCGTAATAGAAGAGAGAGTCGCGACGGTGCCGCGACCGGCGAACGCTGTCCTCATGTCCGATCTCAACCGGAAAAAGGGGGGGCCCAGGGAAAAAACGGAAAATCAGTCCCAACATGGGACTCGCCGTGGGTGTACGAACCGGGAGCAACACTAGCTACGCCGAGCGAGGAGGATGCAGAGCCGCAGACATAGGGAGCAGGCTCGGACAGGGAGGACAGGATAGGGAGGAGGGGGGGGGGGAGAAGGATACAAGGAAGGCAGAAAGACCCACGGAAACCGCCTTCCTAGAAAAAAAAAAGTCTGGGGAAAAAGCGGGATGGCTTTTGGTCGCCATGCGAAGCCCTGCGAAAGAAACACGAAGCGCCTGGCAATCACATAAATATGAAAACAACGTAGCGGACCTGTCGAAAATACAAAAGCAATAACGGTCTAACTCTAAAATAGCTGTGGAGAAAAGAGTAGAACGCATAAAAAAGAAGCAAAGTCGAAGGGAAAAAAGCAGCCGCCTGTAGCGGAGAGAGCGGTGCCAGACAGGCGGAGAGCTTGCAACTACTCGTACGCAGGCATTCAATTCTAGGTCGAGACGGAAACTAAAATAAACTCCGGTGGCGGACGGACGACCTCGGAAGGTTTCAGCGAAGTGGCGACGAGGGGGCTAAAAGCATAATGAAGGGCGGGTTCGCTCAAGCAGGACCGCACGTACCTCTGTTCCGGCGGGCAGGGGGATCGCACATGCTCGAAATATACGGGAAATCCGGTGCAACAACCGAAAGCGGCGGAAAAGGGGACTTCATTAATCCTCCTCATTGACTCTCATTCAAAAAAATCAATGCCCGAGCTAGCACACCAGGAGAAAATTACTATCAGCTAGAACAGGGGACAGGCCGATCCGGGGGGAGATGCGGCGAAATCAGACCGCCCGTCGGGTGATTAAATATGGACTAAATGCGGGTGAAAACCATAGCGGAAGAGGTAGGTGACGCTACGGACAAACAGATACATTACTAAAAAAGGGGACACAGCCGTGGCACGGATGGAGCGCGGATCGGGGGGAGGGAAGATCTTAGGCCGTCGGTTCAATCGCGGGCAGCGCCGGAAGTCGGACTGTGGGGACCACTAGGAAGTTGGAAAAGATAACCCAAGGGGAAGAACGAAGCGTTCCCAGGTCCACCGGGGAACTACCTAGCCGGTCCCGTTTCTGATTCAACTCGGCGAGGCCCTGCAGAGTCAGCACGAAGCTGGCCCGAGTCAGCGCAAAGGAAGGAGAACAGCAGTGATCCTTGCCGTGCGGGAGTTACCGTTAAACTACTGCCAGGTTGTATTCTGAGCAAAAGGTCGCCGAAATGGATTCCCCCAGAGGCGGAGGACGTGAAGTTGAGCAGTGTAATCCGGGACTTACGTTGCTGCGAGGGGGCTTAGGGACGCAACAAAAAACCTGGTGGCCGGCAAACGGAAAAAGGGGACACGGAAAGACACCCACGTGATCCGGGAGAGACACATTACCATAAAATGAAACGGGAGTCCTAAGAGTCACGATCTCAGAGAAAAAAGAGTTAGGAAAAAGATTATGGGTAGCGCTCGTAAGAAGATGATAAAGGGGGAGATGTCACTGAGGGCGTTGCGAAACGATTTCCTACAGCAGGTGACTGTAACGAAGACCCGCGCGTCGAGTAAAACGTGGGCATTTAAGGCGTACATAGTGAAAGAGCAGAGAAGGGGAGCGCTAAGGCTGAGGGTAACCAAGACGAGGAGAGTCCGTTCACTACTGCCGGAAGATTCAACTTGGGGGGGGTCTACGACTAGACTTAATAGCTACGCGGGAAGGGACTGAGGGAGCCTGACGCACTGGTCTGTCTCCGCCTGACAGTGACAGGGAATAAAGATTCTTCAAGCATTAATCACCATCTCTGGCCTACCCTCAGTTACCTGGACTGAAAACGAACTTAAGCCCCCGATCGGGCCTAAGAGAGAGATGGCCTTCAACTCTACAGAACGTCGTGGGAAAAAGGAATCCGCTATAGAGAGGGGCGTTTGTCGGGCTACATTCTGACTCTCAATAAGAAAAGAAAAAAGGGGAAAAGCTGATGGGGAGGACGATAGAAATGTCGAGAGATGGAGAACTCGGGCAAGCTCAAACCGAGTGGTACGCTCTGGGAAAGACGGAATCTAACAATGAAGACGGCAAATTGGAAAGGGAAGAACTGAAAGTCGCGACGAGATGGGGAGGAGAAAGTCACAACGTCCAATAGATGGCAGGGCACAGTGAGTCCGTGTAATTGACGACACTCCTTGCACTGAAATAAATCCTAGCACGATAAACGTTCAACGACACAAACAGAGGCGATTCAAGACGAAAGGGGGAGAAGAAGAAATTGTATCACAGCAGTTCGTGCGGAAGACGCGGAGCAATCCGCACTCCGAAAGGAACGATACCGCGGAATGTTCAGGAGAGATTAGTTCGAGAATGTGACTAAGAGAACGATAGTTACGAAGAAAACGTGTTTAGCTCTTTAGAACTCATGGCACTGTAAGGGGCACAGGCTTCAGCTGAGGGAAACACAGTGTGAGAGGCCAGGCGGAGTTCTGGATAGGGCGCATCAAACGAAAGGTGACCCAGTCATCACGGGCGAAGACTTGGATAAGAGAGAGGGACGGATTCCCTCAGGTGAATCAGGTTTAGACGCAAAAAAGGACGGGTCGGCGAGTGCAAAGCGGAGATAGGATAGGATCCGCGCAGGGGCAAGCAGAAGGAGAAAGGAGGGTTGGAGAAAAGGGTCGTAGCGGGAAGCGGAAAAAAAGCCAGGGGTCTTGGAGGATATTGACCGGAGCGCGCGATGGGAAGTGAGGACAGAGTATCTGACGAATGAGATCTCAAACCGTCAGACTTCGTGTAGGCGACGGGAGGAGGGTAGTCAAGAGTGCAACATGAGCTGAGGTCGTCCGACCCGGACTGTGTAACGGGGGAGGAGCGTCGCGATGGACGCAGACGAAGCAAGAAACCGGGAGGAAAATCATACGGCTCTAAAAAAAGAACAGATGATACAAGAAAAAACAGGCGCATCATCTCGAGAAGTAAGCAGTGAGAGTCGGGGTGTCAAAGGGGGGGAATCTTTGATCGGTCGGGTCTAAACGGAAAGCTGGGGCGGGA
>Ga0179591_1339186_pt1 | contig 13662 bp, 11 predicted proteins | sample CZOMad2_1_08_16f_FD_182891 | JGI IMG/M metagenome (GOLD analysis project Ga0179591, IMG submission 182891) | Vadose zone soil fungal communities from Angelo Coast Range Reserve, California, USA - CZOMad2_1_08_16fungal (PacBio error correction) | ecosystem: Environmental > Terrestrial > Soil >...
TGGCCAAGGAAAAAAAGGAGGGGACAAATAAAACCCAGCCGCCCAAAGTCCCTCGCCTGCAAAAGAAACCAAGCCTTCGATGGCGACCCCCCCACCTAACAGCTAATAAAAATAAACGCATTTTTAGGGGGAGAAGGTTTCTGGTCCTCTGCTCATTCTCGCGAAAGGGAACTCTCCTTCCTGGGGTAATCCGTCATGACCAGCAGGTGACTAAATCCGCCTCGCAACAAAGGGGGGTTCGGAGGCGCTAGTCGGGCGGGGCACCTGAAAATTTTTGGTAGGGTTGCTGTACCGATCGGGGGACGAAACGAAAAAAAAGACAAGGAAGAAAAACGGAGACGTCGGATAAAAGAAAAAAACGCCGAGCTGAAATGCTGGCGACGAGGCGACGCCGCCCGGCAGATGGAAACACAAGGGAGGAATCATCCCGCACAGGGCAGGAAACCATGTACTATGTCAACTCCAAGAAAGACAAAAAAGTGAAGATTTCACGGGGTACAAAGGGGCGCGAGACTGTTCAAGAGATACACCAAGGAAAGGAATCCAGCGAAAATCCGAAGGCTGATCCTTTTGAAGAGAACAGTCAGCAACAGGCGAGGCGAATAGGAGGATTCGAAAAGGTCGATTCCCTCCGACCAAAAACCTCGGAGGAACAAAAACGATCGCATGTCCTAACGGAAAGGGCGGCGCAAAGGATCGAGGTCACCACCAGACCGAGAGGAGGAAATCAGGCCGGTGGGAGCGAATATTCAAAAAAAAGAAGATGTAGGGGGGGACGATGGTAAGGATTGCCCTACACAGAAAATGGCGCAAGAAAAATCCTTGAAGGGCAGGAGGTGCAGGGGGAACACCAACAACCGAACGTCTAGACGAGAAGGGTTAGGGGAAGAATTTTCAAAGCATGGGTCTAAAAGCCTGAAAAGAAGGAAAAAGGACAAGTGGGACGCTCCGACTTAAGGTGCTCACGATAGAGGGGGAGGGGTTTGGGGACAATAAGCGAAAAAAAGAAGGAACGGAAGTAGTAGAGGAAGGCACGAGGGGTTGATGAAGAGTCCATGGAGGGAACAAAGGGGGGTAATGCTCACTTACAGAAGAGAAAGTGACAAGTTGCAATGGGGTAGGGTTTACAAAGCGAGGGGGAACATTCCTGTCAAGGTCAAGAGTAGTGAATTAAGCTATCCAAAGGCCTTAAAAGTTATCGCGTCATGATTTGGTCCGGCTCAGGAAGTATCACTTTGTAGATGTGTTCAGGCTTGGAAATCTGCCAAGAGGATAGTGAAAAAAAAAAAAAAAAAGGTAAGAGTCACTTTGAAGATAATTAAGCAGGATAGCTATAACAGTATTTCCTTAAAAAATGAAAAGTCTCCATTATATAGCGATCACGACAAAGACTTGAATGAGAAAGCCTCTAAAAAAAAGGAACTGAAAAAAGGTCTACTATATCATTTTTCAAGTAAATCGGGTTTTTCACTAATACGGATCAAGAGCGCTACAATAAAAATTAGCAAAAAAAAAGACCAAGGGACGGCTGTTGATGTGTCAAAGTAGTGAACATCCTGGCTGATTTTCATATGGAATGTCTTCCTGTTAAAGCCGGGGGGAAGACTGCCAGCCCGTGGTGGAGGGTGCGCTGGGGAGAATTTCAGTTGGCTCTATCGAGGAAGTGTCCGGGATGGCGCTGAGAAGAACTTTATCAAAAAAAATTTAATGTGAACGAGCAAGTAAAAATATGGTGTGGGGGGGGGTCGTAACACGGAGCAGAAAAGGGGAAACATCAGGACCGGTTTGTGACGAACGCAGCTACTAATGGAGGAAAAACCGTAAGGGAGGAGAAAAAGGCGTAGCGTCGAGAGCTTGCACTCCGGAAGAGCAGATCGAAGCTGGCGAGCGCACTGATGGCGGCGTGAGGAGGGGAAAATACTCTTCGGCCAACGAAGGGAGAGGGGCTCGCTAAGCGGGAGCGAAGGGAAAGAATGGGAATATAGGTAAGAATCTCACAGAGGAGAACAGGCGGGAGGAGATGCGTTATCAACTGGGGAGGAGTCATTTCCAAGGATCAAACGGGGCCGGCTAGTGTAAAAAAAAGGCTCGACCGGGTGATAGAAGCACAACCATGCAAACGCAAGTAGGAAAGGACCACGCTAACGTGCTACGAGGTAGTCGTAGGGGGGCCGCCCTCGGAAGTAGGGGGGGAGGGTCAAGGAACCCCTAAGGCAGAGGCATTCGGCCTGAAAAAAAGAAAAAAGGGGAATAAAGTGACGCCGGACAGACACAAAGACTAAGCAATCCGGTTCCGCCGCTAGGGGAAAGGGGGGAGGGAGGAGCAGCGAGGTTTGGGGACTAGATCAAACGTACACGCATGACAGAGCTAGGAAGGGGCCAGAAAGGTCGCCCCGGTTAGGGAAAGCGCATTAGGCAGGGAGAGAGCCGGGGGCATCGAATCTCCGGTCAGCGAAGGTGGCGCTGTCTGAGTCAAAAACCTTCGGAGGAACCGGGGGCTCGAAAAGGAACCTTCTGCAGGGGGTAGGATCGTGGCAATCGCTAAGGAATTTACAAAAGGTAATTCAAGGGAGTCAAAGAAATAGTCTCGGCCTCGATAGGGGAGAAAGAAAGGGAATGAAACGTACGAGCCCATGAAAAACAGAGCGAAGACGATTTCATCAAAAAAAAAAAATAGGAGAGGAAAGATGAAAGCAGAATGAGGAAGGCCGGGTGCCTAAGGCGAAAAGTGGAAGGGGGGAGTAAATCGTCGAGGCCAACATTTCTTCTTGAATCCGTAACTTAAAGGCGTGTTGTAACATAAATTCCGGGGCCAAGCAGAACCAAAGTCTAATAGGGCCGATCTCCTGATCAGCTGGAGGGAGAACAAAACCAGGAGCATCCAGCTCCACCTTCCTCACGGGGAGCTACGATTCATTACAGAGTCGAAGGAGGAAGACCTACTCTAAATGAGATTGGGTCGTCTGGGAAAAACATAACCGTGGGGAAAAAGGAGAGGGGGGGGGTTCGATATCCTTTTATTCAAAAGAATGGAGGTCTATCGCCCGTTGAAAGGATCTTCACGAAATAAAACATTCTTGTGCTCAGGAGGTCCTTCTTAAAACCAACGATCGAAAAGCGAAGTATAGTGCCGTGGCGCCAAGAATTCAGAGAAAGCAACTGCGAAGGCCAAACAAAAAAAGTCGATCCAATGAGTGGGAGGGGACCTCAGCGAGTCGGAAAGGGGGGGGAGAGAACTCGTCAGAAGGGCTTTTGCTAAAAAGAGAGTTGAAAGTTCAGGGTGACATAGTTTGGGATTGGGACGGTCCCGCAATCGAAAAAAGAAGTCAGGATAGGATTTTCATAATTTAAAGGGAAGCCGAGCGAAGAGGCCGATCTTGGGAAAGCAGAGAAACGCAGGCGTTTCTGGAGGGACCCGCGGAATGACCGAAAAAAATCGCAAGAAGAGGAGAGTTAGGCGGGTTCCGCCAGATCTGAGTGACGAGATCGAAGGTAGCCGGTAAACGCAATAACGCAGGGGAAAAGGGTCACCGAACTTTATGGTATAAATAGGCATCGAAACAATTGAATGGTCATCAACTGGGTGGATACCCAAACAACTCGCGACAAGGAGGAAACAGGAGGTCGAATATAGGTCAAGAAAGGAAAGGCGGGAGCATGTCAGGACTCCGATCCTTAGGCGTCGCTCGAGAAACACGCGTAGAAGAAAGCAAATCCGGGGGGGAGGTGCGTCGGCGAAGCGAGAGAAAGACCGGTCACATGCCACAAGCCACCAAAAAAGCGTAAAACCTTAGGAGGGGTTGTAGTGAAAAAAAACAGACAGAGTCAAAAATCGGGGGGGCAACATCTATAATGCGCGCGTGGGGCGAGCGCTGACGACGGGAGGTCGTGAAATCCAAGGCAAGAAAATTGTCAACAGCCGAATCCAAGGTGGCCGCTGGGGACTGGAAAAAACGTTGCATCGTGATCGCGAAGAAAGGGAGAGGCTTCGGAAGGGGTCCGACGGACTGTTCGAGCCAGCTCGCACCAGCGGAGATAGCCAAGCCTGACATTCGAAGGCTGGGAAAAAACGATTATCTTGGCGTAGGCAGACAGAGAACAGAGGCGGCGGAAAAAGAACACCAGGGGGAGCCGGACAAAAAAAAAGAAGGCGACTAGCGGCATAAAAGCGGATGCATAGCTAAAAAAGGAAGGTCCTCAGGGGGGAAGACAGGATTGGAAAGAGGAAACCAGTGGTAAAACAAGATTCCCCCCCCCCCAGTCGGGAAGGAACTTGCTATCAGTGGAATTCCATGGTGAAAAGCAGCAAAAATACAAGAAGATAAACAAAACGGTAATAATACCTTCAAAATGATCTCTCGCGGATAAGGGGGGAAAAAGAAGAACACAGCGATCTGCAAAGAAAAAATGCCATCGTACGACAGCAGGATGGGAAGGGCAATGGAGGTATTAATCAAAAGGAAATATATTTCGAAAAAGGATAGGTCGATATACGTAGGGGGGGGGGGGGCGCTCCCAAGAAGCATTAAGAAGGACGGGTGCAGGATGGAGGAATGTGGAATCCGAAAGACACATCGTCCAAAGTACATGATTGAAATTTCAGAAGCCGGAACAAAGGCATACCTTGCCGCCTTTACGGGAAAAGTACTGGCCACAATCTCTCCTCCAAGGTCAATTGAGTACAACGAGCATTCGATCGTGGAAAAAAAGGGGGAGATTGAAGGGGAGTCCAGAAGATATTCAAATCGTCAGCTGGGATCGAGAACCCATTTGTGCCCTTGTAAAAAAAGAATGGACAAAGTGGAGAAGGGCTGAATCTTTCAAAAGGGGGTTAGAGGGAAAAAGCAAATAGCGCCTCAGTCGAACCGTGAAATAAAGGGGGGGGGAGGGGAGAAGCTTTTGGGGTTAGGAACGCGTTTCCGCACTTGGGAGGCGATAACTTGTGCCGACGTGAAGTAGGAGCTAAGGGTCGTCATAAAACTAAAGACATACTTTTCTTATGAGGGGGTGGGGGAGGTTCGGCCACACGTCTGAGGAAATTGGCAATTTTGTTGGGGGGGGGGACCGGCGTCTTAAGCGAGGTAAAAACGGCCCTTGAATAGCGGGAAAAGGGGGACGGGGCCAAAGACAGAAGGACACGCGGGCGGGTTCGAACATCCTTGATCAGGGTGAGCCGTTCATTGCGAAGGGAAAAAGGGGAGTGTAAATCGACAAGGACAGAAGAAAGGCAAAGTAATCCACTAAGCCGTCATGGATTGGGGAAGATTAGATATTGTTTTGGGGTTGGCTCAGCGGAATGACCCTTGGGGAGGGGTTTTCCGCGTCATTGTTAAAGGGGTAATAGATCAGCATTGGAAGGGGTCGTCGGAGGGGTATGAAAAGAGAGTTGCCAAAAACGGAGAAGTATGGGAGGGCCTTACATAAAAAAACAAATCAGGAAAAACCAAAGGACTCTGAAAAAAGATCGAAAAAAGGAAACATTCACCTCATGACGGAGGGGGAGAAAGGGGGGGGGGATGACTGAGGGAGGGATTTCAATAGAGAGACGCGGCGACTCCGTTCTATCGACGAAGCCTAAAGTGATTAAAGACCCTTTCTAAAGCAGGGCGAAAAGACGGGTGATTTAAACGTTGAAATGGGGGGCAACGGGCTGGGGGTATGCTACAATGGGACAACTGCCGAGCCGCCGGGAACAAGAAAAAGGAAGCTAACAAGAGAAGAAAACTAATAAGACGACATACACACAACGCGAAGAACCGAAGGAATTTGCGCTGAAAGACTTCAAAAAAAGGCCAGAGAAAGACGGAAAGTCGCCCAACAAAAAACCGCCGGCCAGGAAACACGAGGCCGTAAAGAAGATCGCGTATGGTGGAGTAGAAGACGCGGACCGAATGAAAGCGCAAGAAGAAAAAATGCTGACCAGGAAAGTCCGCCGTGCAGATAGGGGAAAGTCCTCGCGTCAATCGGGGTCGAGAAAAAGAGAGACGGAATGGCAGAGGAAGGGGGAGATTACCATAAGACAATGCAGTGCTTGCTAAGTAGCATGGATAGAGGGATTTACGATGCAAACAAGAGGAGGAGACTCGCGCTGTGCGGACAAATTAGAAAAGAGGCATGCCACTGGAGGAATGGGCGGTCAAAGATCCAATCGTAAGGTGGTGAGAGTTCCCGACTTAGAAGACATCAGAAAGGACTTCCCTGCAATAGGGGCGCGGTTCGGGCAGAACCAAACACCACTGAGACCTCAAGGGAGGGGCTAACTGAAGTTGTTCCGCCGATCCGGAGAGAACGACACACCATAAGGAGACAAGAATTCGCCAGAAATGGGAAGGTGGAAAAAGATCGCTGGAAGGAGGCACAAAACAATCCTCTACGATATCAGGCAAGGGGAAGGGAGTGAGGAGATGCCGGGAGGGGTGTGAGCGGGCTTGAGAAAAAGGGGGGTCATCTCACTCAAGAAGAGAATTACCTTGGACCAAGGGGGTGGAGTTTGAAAAGGGAACAATGGGGGTTGATCGTAAAATCCGGGACGGTCGAGCCTGGTTCTGGAGATTGGGGAGCTGAGCGGAGTAGTGGTCCGTCGTGTCAAAAGTCGTAAGGGGGGGAACTGGGGGGCAGCGCTTTGGCCATCGGAGCGCCGCCAGAACGCGTATACCCAATGCGAATGGCAGGAGGTGACCAGAAAGCAGAAACCATGGAGATGCTCGGAACTGACGGGCCGAACAAAGCCGAGCTCAGTATAAGAGTAAACTGCGCGGCCACGAAAAATGTTCTTCGGAATAACGTCAGTCAACAAGGTTTGTCGGCACGTCCTCCTCCTAAGGGCATACGGTTAAAGCTCGCCAAAAAAAGAAACAAAAAAAAAAGAAATAAAAAACCACAAACAAAAAAAAAAAAAAAAACCGACCGATATATCACCATCTACCCCAAGCTCATCAAGATTGTGCAACCTGTGGGTAGATCAACAGGCTGGTTGTTTTCTGGGAAAGTTCCAGCCTGATCTAAGGTCGCTTGTTCTAGTTTCAGGTGTTAGAAGGGTGGTTGTAGCGAAGAAATTAGCACTTTTTATCCTGAAGGCAGGACGGCGTGGGATGGTAGCGAGTGGCGTGGCTCGGGGGATCGCGCGTTTCCTGATCGGCGACACAGGCCACCTGGCAGAGGGGATATATAGGAACTAGTGCAGAAAAATTCTTCCAGTGGGGGATGTAACGCGGGGAAAGCTCAGTGATCCATCACTTTTTTGAGAGGCAGGGGGTCAAGACTACAGCATCAGGGGAGAGCAGGGGGGAGGATGCGTGTCCCGGTACGGGGAAAGGGAAGGGTTCAGGCAGAAAAACAAGGACGACATATAAATGGGAATCAGCAGCTGATCTGGCGATGGTGACGGTCATAGCGTATCGGCTGGATAAACGAGATTTGGCTCTGGCGTGCTTAACGATGCGGCGGATTCAACGGTCATGGTAATAGCCACCAGCGCTCTATCCACTCGCGGCGGAAACGGGCAATAGCGGAACAGGATAGGACTTTGCAAAGGGACACCAGCAGACTTAAACCAAAAGCCGGCTCAGGGAGCTTTTAGACCACCATAAGACCGAGACAGATTAAAATATCAGCACCGGAGGGAGCTAGAAGAGTGCTTTGGTGCACCGCGGAAGTAGGGTTGGTCGGAGGACTGGGGGCAGGCGGATGTCGGAGGAAAGTCATGGAGTCCGAGACGGGGGGGACGCCGGAAAACGCCAGCGTCAAAAGCGGGTTCGTTAGCGAACGAGGAAGGCGACGCACTCAGGGGGGGGATTTTTGATAGAGCAGGGAGTCACCACAGAGAGGCACCAGTCTGGGGCTCCCCTGAAGCCGTACCGGAACAATCGCGGAAAGTCAAAATATCGCCAGGGAAATAGGAGGCCGAAGTTTCTAAGTGTCCTGTCTGAAAATCCTGCGGCACGTGGGGGTCACGTCGAGAAAAAGCTGATCATCGTAGGAGCGAGTGGGATCTCGGTGACCAGCGCAACCGCGGGGCAACAAAAAGGGGGGGGGCAAGGGGGGTCTTGGCAAATGCGCGGCCTCGGGGGGGCGCAAACATGAATCGGGTCGTTCTGACAGGAGGGAATGGAAAACGGGGGTCAGGTCTATTTCAGAAAAAAACGGAGGAGGTATGTCAATATAACAGGAAGAAGGGGTAAAAAGCGAATGGGAGACCCAAGACTTAAAATGGCCGGGGAGTTCGGCGACAAGAGTGAGGCCTATCTAGCTGGGATTGTCAAGACAGGGAAGGGTGAGTTCTTGTTGGAACTCGGCCGCTTGTCCACTAAACTTGACCAAGGACTCGACGATCCGAAGGATAGCGTTGCTTTTCCGCGATCGCCCCCAGTCGACGCCGTAAGAACACCGTAGAGAGGGACCGAGGCGGAAGATACGGCGGCCTTGCTCCTAAAGAGATGAAACGGATAGGGCTCATGGCGTGGAACCCTAGGGGGCAATTCTGACAGCGGGTGTTAGATAGTCCTTATATCCCACCGACATCACATCTGCTTGGAAGAGCCTGGTGGGAACATCTTATCGCGGCGGCTGACGCGCTTTTGTGACTAAGTTGAAATTGGGGAGGACCGGGCCGTCAAGACGCTCCGGAGAAGTTCAGAAAAACTGCATGCAGAATCCAAGGGTTAATAACAGAAAAAAAAAACTAACAGAAAAAACACGGACTCGTTTGGACGGCACCGTGCATAAACTCTGTGGCACCGGAGCGGTTAGTTGAACGCTTCTATTCAATGGGGGGCGGAGAGAAGCGGGGAAGCTTTTTGGATACCCGTGGCTGTACGGGGAAGGATCGGCGTTTGCAGGTCCCCATCGGGAGCAAAACTTCAAACGGTCGAAGATAGATCGAGTCAGATTAATATATCAGAACTCGGGGGGGGTCCGGGGGCATTGCCCCGATAAAGGGGGGTCCATCCGAAAAGCGTAATACAAGCAAATCAGCATAAGACGAGCGGATCGAGACTTATCCGCCATAGAACGACGGACGATAAAATAGTCGGCAGGGGGAAAGGAATACTCGGTACATCCAAAGAAAGGAGTATAGCGTAAAAATAGACACAAGGCAATTGATTTACAGCACTCTGAACCGGTACACTTTCCTCACAATGGATTACGAGGCTCGTGAGATCTTCATAGACCGATGAATTCAGCTTCATGTCGACACATAAATCACGGATCAGCAGCCAACGAGAACTACATGATCAACGGCCTTGGCGTAGGAAACCTGGCTGGGAAGAAAAAGGGTCAGAAAAGTCGCACGATGACCAATCGCATGAAACAGTGGAGAGATTGGTCCTATGAGAACGCAAAAAGAAGAACAAAAATCGGGACTAGAAGAGAGCGGCGGGGTCTATTAAATAGGTTTAGGCGACTGCAAAAGTAACAGAAAGAAAGGATCTCGTAACGCTCTCCGTAAAAACGTCAGGTTGTGGCAATCTCGCTCAGGGAAAGCCGGGTGCAGAACAAGACGGGGCGAGAAGGATTTAGTAATTGGCCGTGTGTAAGACCGGCCCGTAATGTTCGGGTATCAAAATCGGAAGGGATGAATAGGACAAGTGGAACATTCGAAGGACTGGGGGAAATATAGCTATTTGGATGGCGAATCAGAACCAGACACGATTCCAACCTGACACACCAGGGGGCAAAACTAGACCGCGAAAAAAACGACTTCGCAAGCTATTAAACTGAAAACGGCCGTCATAATCATTCATTCCCCTGTATTATATTAACAGAAATGCGGGAAAACCAGGGGGTTAAAATCCACCGGACGTGCCTATGTGACACTGGTGGGAAGGTACCATTGCACTCAAATGGTTAAGGAAGAACGAAACTCTAGAACCAAAAACACATCCTATTTACCCTAAACTACCGTTATGACTGTAGTCTTTCTAGGTGCTGTCAAATGACTCCAAACGATACTGGGGGTGTAAAAATCATGGGTTCGGAGAAGTAAAGAACTTTCATGAAGTATTGAAGTGTGGGAGGTCGCACAACATAGAGGGAGGGAAAATATCATAACGGCGAAAACCGGAGATAAAGACGGGTTCGTCTTGTGTGGGCGACCGACAAAGCGGATCTCAGCCAAAGGACGACCAGGGGGGATCTTCAGGGATCCGACCCCATCGTCACGTAATCGAAGATTGTCAAGGACGCAAGCCATGAAGGCCGGGCCAGCCGCGTTACATGTTAACTAAGTTGGGGAAAAAAAACAAAGGGAGGATCGGCAGCCGGTTGCTGTACATCGGAGGCCATGCATCGTTGGGGTGGGAACCGGGACATGTTTCTGTGAGTAAAAAGCTAAAGACTTCCTCTCTTCTTCGAAGAGGGGAAAACGAGTTGCGTTGTGGGACTATCGATGGCAAAATTTTAGCCGAAGCCCTCTAATTATAATCGATCCAAATTCTTCCTGTTTTTGGAAAGACCCTGGTCGCTCGAGTCGGAGGACAAGAAAGATCAAAGAGGATCTCTTGGCGGAATGCCGAGGGGGGACAAGCGGACTGTGAGGTGCGAAATGAGTAGTCAAAGCAAAGGGAGCGGGAATAGCCGGCATGAAAGGCCAAAGGTCTTAGGTTGTGGGATGTCGATCCCAAGAAGCTTCGAATGGGGTATCTGATTTGTTGGAATGGGGGGGGTGGACCTCGGGGCCCTCGAAGGGAACCGGAAGGAGTGAGAAGATAACAAAAGGGCTGCCCACAGAATCAAAACGGAAGAAGGTGAAGGAGCGATTTAAACAGGAGACGACATGCACGGGGGTAAAGTCAGATAGGAGAAATGGAACGCGACTCGAAAAGCCAAAGGGACCTTGCTAAAGCCTAGCACCCCACTTATGTGCAAGGGAAATTAGATTTAGGGGGGTTTTGGGCGGAAGAGGGAATCCTTTGGTTTAGGGCCGGCGAAGCAGGGGGGAGTCCTTGGTTAGGGTAAATAGACGAGTTCAGGGGAAATAGGCTGCTAAAACAACACGAGATAGACCAACAGAAAAGATTCGAGTATCGGCGAGACTAACAAGGCCTCACCGGCGAGGAGAAGAAAAAAAAAGGCATCGCTGCGAAAAAAAAACCCCTTCAATCAAGCATGGGGATAGCAAAGAAGGAGGGGGAAGAGTGCGTCGGGCGCATAGGGAGCATTCGCTCAAAGTGGGCTAGGGAAAGGAAAGTCAAGGGCATGACGAACGTACTGGGGTCGAACATCGAAGGCCAAAGGGCTGCCCGTAGGCTATTCTGCTGCACCGGGCACAGGTTTATGCTAGGGTAACTGTAATAGTGACGCCGGACCAAAATGACCAATGAAGCGGCCCAATTAGGAGTAGAAGAAGAGGGAGAAAACCACCTAAAACTGGCCCAAGCGACCGAGTAAGTGAACAGGGCAGTTTGGGAGACTACTGTCAAAAAAAGGGAACGCCCAAAAAAGCATCGTCCGGGGAAGGAAAACCGGTGATCTACTAAAGAACAGAAGGCGGGTCCCAAGGACGAGAGACCGGAGACCGCCGCAACCAAAAGGGAGCGAAATGGGTGAAGAACAGCGGGGAAAATACCACGTGACCGACCCTTTGTGACATTATAGATCGCACAAGGGGAATATCGGGGGGAGTCGAAGAACGAACGTTCAGAAACGTTCTTCAGGTTCAAAATGATCCGCCAGTCAAGGGCGTATAAAAAATAGAGGGCATGGCCTCATCGTAACGCTTAACAATGAGGGGGCGCGGAGCTATTTACATAACCTGCCATACTGGTCGGAAGCGGCAAGACCGCGGCATGGGGGAACTTGGAGGAAATAGAGAATTCTCTTTAAGTTGCGGCGGAGTCGACGAAAGATCTTCGAACCCCTCATGAGTGCAGTAGGTAGGCGGGGGCGGGGAGCAAAACAAACGAACGTAACTATATCAAGGGGGGGAGGGGCTCACATATTGTACCAGGATCCTGTGACGAAGGAGAAGAAATCAAGCAACGATGTGGAGCTAAGGAATACGGATCAGCCATATTGATGCGGGGGGTCCGAAAAGTCGGAGTACGCGACGAAGATGAAGAGGGTAGTGAAGGATGCAATGTCTGTGACTTACGGGCGTTATGAGGCACGAAGGCTCGGCCAGCTCCATGGGGAACCACATGAAAGTTACGTTGGTTATGTATTAAACCCCTGTTCACATGGCCTGTCCCTTTGGGCACGGCGGCGGCATGTTATGGACGGGTTCGATCCGAAGGGGACATCTGAAAACAGTAGGTGTTCCGGCGCGGTGCCAGAGGTGGAAGGTTGCACAGGGCTGCAGCGTAGGGACCTCAGCACACATCGTATTCCTGAGGGGACAGGCGTTCTAAGAGCATCAGGAGGGGGACGGCTTAAAGGGACCGGCAACAATAAAAACACTCCCATGATAGAACGATTCCGGCGGAAAGATCACGTGTACAATGGAAAATTGAAGACGCAGAGGAAAAAAAAGGTACGGCGATCGGCAACCCGAGCAATTTGATTGAAGTGGATGTCGCAGAAGACCGATGCATAGCTCGAGCAGGAAGCGAAGGCTCTTAAAGTATGGAGCGCACGTGAGTTACAGGCACTTCGCATCAAAAAGGGAACATTTTGGGTCATCTGTGAGAATGCTAACGGGGGGGACGCTAATTTCCCGAGCAAAACATGAAAACGGTTGGGAGGCGATCTATTCGGTTGGGGATCAAAAGGCGCAATTTTTCGTCAAGGAGCCATCGGGGAACGTCAGGAGAGATCAGACATGTGCTGCATAAGCTTGGTCGTCCGGAGGCTCGGGACCAAAAGGAAGCGAGCCTCGGGCAAGAGAGAGAAAACTTGATCGGTACGGGAGAGGGGAAATAGCACGCAGATCGGGCGGATCCATACAGACGATATACCTGAATCGCTGTTAGGATGGGGTTGGGGTCATCTCGGGTACCGCTCGCGTGCTCGGGTATGCAGCCGAAAAGCGTTCGGGCCATGGGAGAATATCGGACTCGATAGATATCCCGACAGAGCAGGGAGCGATGCAGTGGCCGAAACTTGCGATCCATTTCAACGGGACAAAAAGAAAGAGAGGTATAGCCAACAGCCAGGTTAGAGGAACAAACGCTCGAATATCGTGACGCTCCGGATGCCACGTTCGAAATGAGTGATGGGCGTAAAAAAGCCCGGGAAGGTGATGTGGGGTTTCGTCAGGTGGGCCCTCGTCTCCAATTCATTCGACGAGTCCCGCACCTGGTTACTGGGAGGAAGGAAAGAAGGCAAAGATCAAAAAGACGATGTAGGACACCAGAGGTTCAAAAGGCGATGGAGGAGTGGGATAGAAAGAGCGCGTACTATCTCACCACGACATGTCGAATGGGGGCCTCGGGGCGGCCCGCAGAGGAGCCTTGATTTCAAAGAAATGCTTCTCGTATAATGCCGCCTGATTGAGGTCATCGATCGAAAGGTGGGAGCAGGGGCGCAGGCGGCGAAAGAACTAAGGTCCAGTCCGTTGACGGGATCGCGAAACGGGAATCCTTCTGGAATCGGCGAGCGCGCAGTGGCAAAAAGAACCGAGGCGGATGACAAAGCTTGGGGCAATCGAAAGGCCTAATACGAACAGGAGACGGTCGCCCAATCAATTAAAGTCGGCGCGAAGGTAGGGAGAAACCGCGGGCAGGT
>Ga0179591_1295255_pt1 | contig 13661 bp, 15 predicted proteins | sample CZOMad2_1_08_16f_FD_182891 | JGI IMG/M metagenome (GOLD analysis project Ga0179591, IMG submission 182891) | Vadose zone soil fungal communities from Angelo Coast Range Reserve, California, USA - CZOMad2_1_08_16fungal (PacBio error correction) | ecosystem: Environmental > Terrestrial > Soil >...
AAGGCGGTGGCGGCTGGTTTGCTTATGCGGGTCTCAATCCTTTTGCCAGGACGCCCATCAAAGGGGGGACAAATGGGCAAAACAAAGGAAGGGGGGAAAGGGTAGGAGAAGATTGCATACCGAGCGTGTGGGTTATTGTTGTAGGGGGAAGTGGAATGGTACGCAAACTGAGATGGTTGTCACGGGCACGATGGCCTAGAAACCTCGTGCGGAAGTACAGCGGAAAGGGTGAAATTCTATGGACGGAACAGCAGTAAAGTGGGGATAAGAGTGGAGGTGTTCTTCGAGTCTGAGGGCCAAGCGTGAAGAACTGGGTACAATTGCGCCGCCACCAGAGAATGAAAAAGACAAAAGGTCAGACTTGGGGGGAAAAGGGGGGGGGGGGGGTCCTGAAGTCGGGAAAGGGTTCCAGATGTCAATCTGATACAATACGTTATGGAGAGTGCTGAAAGGCCCGCGGAGGAAGAAGGGATTCCAGAGACTAGAGTGACGGCCGTCATTTAGACAACACATTCTTGCCTGAAACAAATTAGGTAAGCGTCCAAAACAACACAACCTTACCGAGGACGAGATGACCTGCGACGTGAGAAAAAAGACCAAAGGATGAAAATTCTCCCAGCCACTGCGCAACTGCCGCATCCAATGTGACTCAGTCACCCTATGTGGGGTCGCGCTCGAGCGCTTACCATCAATAAGTCAGACTAACAGCAGAACCGTATGAGAAACCACCATTGGGGAACCGACGCCGTCCGCCACCCCCCAAAACAACCAAATCCTCACCCACCCCCCCCCACCCCGCCCCAACCCCCCCCCAACCAGGCCCCAGAGACCCCCGCGACCAGGAGATGCGCGACACGCGGGGCTTCCCAACGGAGAAGCAACACAAATCTGAGAAACCCCGCACCCTGACGAGAAATTTTGCAACAGAGGGCGACACAGAGCATCACGCATTAGTGAAGCGAAAAAAACAATTAGAGGCGGTTTCGAAAACACCGGCTTCGACAGAGCCTGGGGGTCAGGGCGGCAGAGGGATGTCGTGGAGAATAAAGTGGAAACAGAGACTACCTTCTTCTCCACGAGTGCGGGGAATGATACACGGTTGAAGCGTCGGATGTATCTTCTCCTCTCGAAGGCTGTCTTATTAAAATTCTGCGCGACTTACCTCCGTCTGACCAAGTATGAGCGAGGTCGGGTAGATTGAGGGAGTGAGCGGGGATCCCAGGTTTATGCGGCGTTTTCATAAACATTCCCGGACTGGTTACCATTTGTAGCGGAAGGGGGGCCGAATTCGTGGTTCAAAAAAGCTCTAAGGAAAGGCGAGACCGGAAAAAGGGCTGATCTATCAACACCTAACCCCCCCAAAAACCAAAGCCACCCCCCCCACCCAAACAAAAACCTAATGGTAGTCGGGGAAGAACAGGCGTCATTGTTGCACCGGGTCAAAAAGGCCGTCAGGGGGCGCACTTTGGGCCATGACTCCTGGGAAGTCGTATGGCTATTTAAAGACCCACGGTCATTGGGGGATAAACTGGAAAAGAGCTTAAAAAAAAAAAAGAAAAAAAGATGGAGGGAATGGACAAAGAGGATTCGGGTGCAACTCGAAACACCAGTGTGGTTCCTGAAGTGTTTTCCATGGTCAGGAAGAAACACAAGTAAGAGGCCGACTAAGACAGTTATTTAGGTAAAAGGCTTCGCCAGGGGAGTGAAGGGAAGAGGGAGGGGCAATGAACGGTCAGCTCGTTACGCAAACCGGTTTTGACCAAAATTCCCTCCAGCGCAAGGTAGTTTTTTGGTCGCGCCACGTATCGAAAGAAAAAAGGCAAATTCGTAACAGGAGGGGACGAAAATTCATGGAATCCAGGTACACCGGGTTCAGGAGATTCGCATGCTCGGCTTTTTGTAAGAGCCCCTGGGAAGCGTGGGGTCTCAATTAGTCCTCGAGTGCGGGGTGCGTGATTTTTGGCGAGGAAACTCATAATATCGGGGCGGAACAAAAAAGGGACGGTCGTCCTATGGCGGTGGATTACTAAAAATCTCAGACCATCTCTTCGTCCGGGTCAAAAACGGATTCTGTGGGAAACGCGAAAACGGAATGAATTATGGATTGATCGACGAAGGCGCACGAAACCTCAAAATTGGGGCTGGAGGGACTTAAACAACCGTTACCAGCTTTAATTGACTTTGCGGCCACTGCGTCACCGGTTGAAGAGGCATGCAGCCCTAAGAGGACGGCTAGAAAATAAACATAATACGGGGCGCGAACCAGCTCTGATATCCAGGTGGGGGGGTGTGGGGAGAACCGAAGAAACCATTCCTCCACAAGAGGAGTAGGAAAAGGAAGGATTGGGGGAAAAGTTTTGTGCGTAAAATCAAATGCGCTGAAGTCGATCTGGTCTCTCAGGGAGTTGACTGTGATCTATCCAGAGGTCTCCGGAGGGCGGAATGAGAAACCTGGCCGGGACGGCCAGAGCATAAAAATCCAGGAGGATGGATGTCAAACGGTTTCGCTGTTAGAACCTCCACAAATGCGGGTTCCGCGATGCACTCTCCATTCAAAAAAAAAAGGCCCCAGGGGGGGGTTGGGAAAAGAGAGAGTGATTTTTGAATCAATGCGTATTACGCCGAACGAAAAGAGGTTGTCGGTGATTGATACAGGTCTCCCCCCGCCATAGACGAACGACCCGGTTGCGTATGACTAAAAGACTTCGGAAACTCGTCACCTACCGAGAAAGAAAAGGGGGGAGACAAAACGGGGCATCCGAAAACATACGGAAAACGAGATTTCATGAAATAGGGGGAATCCGCAGAATGTACTTTGTGTTTGTAAAGTGTTCAAATATCGTGGTCGCCTGAAGCAAGACTTAGGGGAGCGATGCGAGCCGTGGCTGTCGGGAGCCAAAAATCAACACCGGTTACGTCGTTTTTTCACACTCAACATTTCTAACACGCCTCAACTCTTAAATCGAAGGTATACTCCAAAAGGAGAGAGAGACGGTATGAGGGTCTAGTTAAAGGAAAAGGGGCGCTCTTGAAAATTGTGGTGGGGCTACTTTCTGGAACCGCTTGGTGAGAAAAATCAAACCAAAACTCTCGAGTTCCACCGATTCTGGAAGATTTGGCACTGCACCGCGAGGCGAATGAAGGCTTGGAAAGAGCCAACTGCCGGGAGCGGGAAGAACCAGAGAACGCGACAGAACCTAGAGTGGCACGGCCAGGGACTACTGCATGTTAAGAATGGTCACATGAGAAGAAGGATCACCAAGCCACATTCAGTGAGTGTGAAGCTCGAACTTCGAAAACCGAGATCTCGACTTTACTTTCAAGAGATCGAGAAACACACGAATGAGGAAAAAAGGGAAATCCCGCGAGGGACCATTCCGGCTCAAGAGAAGTCCAAGAAAAGGAACAAACTGATTAACAAAACCGGACAGATCACCATCACAGCAAAAATAAAGGAAAGAAGAGAGGGTCCATTAGCGAAAAAAAATGAACAAGACGAAGGCACTTCCAGGAAAGCCCGCGCGCCAGAAAGAAAGAAGCCCAGGCAAAGGTCATATGCACGGCAAAAACTCGTGGAGACGGTAGATATGTGGGCCCCGTGGGGGAGAAGCACTCCTCCGATGCCCGAATAAGGACAAAAAGATGGGAGAAGCAGGTGGGGGAGAAACCTCCTCTCTCCATTTTCCGTCGGGTGCCTTTACCGAAATAGATTCTTTGTTCTGTGTCGCCTGAGTTTTAAATTTGCACGGACCAACGACTTAAAGAAGGCCGGACGGGGTTCATCATACTAGTGCGTCAATCGTGAAAGATCTTCCCATTTGCCTTAGTCGGTAACTTTTGGTGGGTTGAAACGGCCTATGATGTAGGCAGCTGTTTTTAAGCTAGGGGAGGTAGGGTAGGCCTAGCCGGAAAGAGGTGTCGAGTCAAGGTGGGGAGTTTGCTGGGTCAAGGGGGGCGCAGGGGGGAGGTGACTGTTGTTATAGGACGTTGGGGGGAGAGACGGAAGGGGGGGAGCAACGGAACGGACTTTTTGGTGTTTTTTCTAGATGCGTCGGGCCAACGGAGCACTGAGGTGAAAATGTTACTCAAATAAAGAATAGATCTATGAGAAAAGAGAAAGCGGGCCTGCAGCAAATCCAAATAGGGTGAATATTTCTCAACTGGAACGACACGTTCCACGACGCAGACATTTGACACAACCAAAGTGACAACCCACAAATGAACCGGTTCCGGAAGTGGTTGAGTCAAGGACTGGTTGGTTAAAAAACAGGTAACAGATCTCTTCACTAAGCGGACCTTCTCGGAAAAAGTTGAAGAAAAAGCCAACCTTTCTGTCGTGGGGGAGAGGGGGGGGGGGGGCGGGGGGGTGAAAGGAGAGGGGATGCGGGAAGGGGAGGGGGAAGGAAAGGACCGAGAGGATGTGGGATCTGAAATTCTTGAACCTGTGAGAATGGGAAATGTGAAGCCACGTTCATGCTAAAGTCACAAAAGGTAAACCACCTTTCCAAAATGGGACGCCTGGTCGCCCCATTTCCAATACACAAGATAACAGTCCTCCTGGTAGGTATGCAAGTTCATCCTTAATTACATAAAAGACTCGCGGGGCAGAAAGAAGGACTGGTAGCTTCACCAACCGATGAAATAAAGAGGGACAAAAAACATAAAACCAAAAAGACCTTCTCCAAAACAACAACGAGGAGCTTAATATTATGTCGGTGTTCGCTTTTTGTTTGTCACATCTTTAAAATCCTGGCTGGTACCAGACGCCCCTCGCAGTCCAAAGTTGTCCTCTTTGAAGGGGAAGGGGGTAAACTGACAAAGAAGGAGGGAGGGGAAATGGGTATTTGGAAGGTGGTGTTATTGGAATGGGGGCCGACAAAGCTGCTGAATCACTCAGGGTCACGAGTGTCGGAGAAAGAAAACTCGTGTGCCCCACACCTGCAGTGTGATCCTGACGATTGGGAAAAAACGACCTGGAAATTTGGGATAAAAGGGAGAAACTGGGGAAGAGCGGTGGCATCTTGAATATATCTGTGCGCGCATAACTCCGAGAAACGCCTGGGAAATATACAAAGAAGGGTAAGAAGTGGGTGGGAGTGGGTGGGGTTTCCGCAGGGAAGTTTGCGGGGAATTTCGTACATGAGATAAAACTGATTCAACCTACGATTATGGAGAGGGAAGCAAGTCTGCCTCTTCAGCCAAGACTTAGCTAGGGACGCGCAATGAAGTTGAAACTACAGTCGACACTGAATTCCATGAAGTGGAGATAGGGAATAACAACAGACAAAGTCCGTTCCGAGTCTATTCTACCTGCACTCCCAAAGGGCAAGGCATGAAATATCCGCCACGCAACAACGGGCCCAGAAACACATACCGAAAATGAAATATTCCGCGCGGCCGCACCAATAAGCCGAACATAACGAATAAAGCTTCCTGCAACACCAGTGAAGAGACGGCACTGGAAGATCACTGCACAGACGAGACTAGAAAGAGAGCAACCCAACGACCCGCAGGGGAACATTAAAGGCAAATCGGCGCAAAACCTGGAAGAAAAGAAAGTCTTCGCCGTGGACGAACAACACTTATTTGTGGGGGGGGGGGGGGGGGGGGGTGGGGGGGGGGGGGGGGAAAAAATTTGAGGACAACCAACAAAAGGCTTCGAAAGAAACTTGCATTATTCCGGAGATATTGTCGTTGATAAGGGGCACATATCTACCGTGAAATCAATGTGCTGCTAATATAAACGGTTGAATAAAGGGGAAGTGCAGCTTTCAAAAAAAGCGAAGAGCTGCCGAGGAGTGTAAAGCAGGCGCGAAGACTCGCAGCTTCGTATTGCGAGAGGGAGGCGGAGGCGGAGCCGCGGGCGGAACCCGGTTTATTGGTAGTAATTTGCATAGGAGCGCCCGGCCTGTGGGGGAACACCAGGAAAAAGAGGCAATTCAACCGGAGGTGTTTCCCGAAGATGGAAAGTAAATCGAAAGACCGCTGTGCGCGAAGGTTACGAGGATTCACAACTAGCCCTGAATGTGAAGTCGGGATCCCATCCGGAACACTGATTGTGCTCACTGTCGACTAATGCCAAGATAGGCCAGGGGGGGACATTCAAATCATGCATGCGCGTGAATAGGCAAGACTCACGGCAGTGGGCTATCTGGCAACGCCGGTATCAAACGGGGGTAAAAACTGTGCAATCTATAAGTAGTTCGATTTCAACTCGCACCAGTTTGTTTACTAGGGTTGACCCCGCAGGTTGTGTAAGGAAAGGATAACAACCTGTTCAGGGAGCACGAGCATTAATAGGTAGGGGGGGCCCGACACTTCGTTGTCTAGCAGGAGGTATACGCGATTAATCTTGCCAGGGCACGTGTGGCAAGAATGACACCAAAACGTTGTGGAAACGCTCCACCGACCGCCCGTTCAGCCACGATCTCGAAAGCGCAGAAGGGAACCAGGGGGAGAAGGGGCGACTATTAGAAACAAATACAAATTCCAAGGCGCGCGGATATTCGCATGAAAGGCTCGAGGATTTTTTTGAAACACGACTGCCCATGAAGCCGCCCTTCGTCCTCGCTTTAAAGGATTGATGAAAGATAAGCAGAGGGGGGATCGATACGCAACGGGAGGCGTTCGTCTATGTTGGAAAAGCACCTACCATCTCTTCGTCGGCGATACCGTCGATTCGTTGAAGCCACGTACTATCTGACCGTGAAAGGAATGGACGCGGGACGCGCCGGGAAACTAACGATGGGGGCAGGTTCGACGCCTTCCATAAGGAAGGTTCGTGGAGGCACAATGGCATTCACTTCCATTTTACGCATGCATCCAATAGAGGAATGGGGGGATGAAGAAAACAAAGGGAGCTCCGAACCAGACTCGAGAACCTTTTTGTGGATGAACTCAAAAAAGGCAACCATCTCCTCAACAACAGAGAGAAAAGATAGATATTGTTCAAAAGTGGGCGTAATTTCCAAAGCTGAGTCAGCTGGTCCAAGCACGAGTTCTGGGGGAGAGACATGTCCAGAATCCGTATGGGGCAGTCGAAAAAAGGGGACTAGCAAAAATTGCTGGGGATAAAAGCAAAGTCCATGATTCTGGATGTCAATTGTGAGCCTGTGGTAAAACCGCCGCCAAAGCAAAGGAGTTCGCTCCGACGTCACGAGAGAAAAGACCAATGTCAAGCCGGTCATGAGTAGTTTTGAGTTACACGAATCCGCGGTATTCCGGCAAGGACGAAGAGATGGTCTGAGATGCTCCGCCCCAAGAAACCCGCGGCCCGGGTTTGAGGGAAAGCAGAAAAGGATTCATTAGGGAGTAAAAAGAAAGGGAACGCAGCGAGACGAAGGTCGACCATCTTGGGGTGGGCATCCGTAAAACTACCGAGATTTCAAAATGAAAGCGGGGCGAAACCACAAGGGGGTGGTTTGAAGGTATAGTCGCCCTCGAAGGGGAGACTGGGGGAGTAATAGAGGAGGCGAGACGGCGGTGCGTTCGTGGGGAGAAATAACACCGTTTTTCTTTTTTCCCTAGCAGTTTGAACATGAAACTCATCTCAAAAACGGGCCCGGCGAAGAAAGTAAAGACGGGAAAGGAAAATGCATAATCTTGGAATGTCTCGCGAGTGAACATGTGTGTTGGTGCTCCTTCTGGAACCAAACTTTGAGAAACACTAGGAACCAAACGGTGCGACGAGGGGGAAAACAAAGCTAACTACTTGGCCGCCAGTAGATGCCGGCGTGAACAGAATCATCGTGACCACCTGCCGTGATCAGGCATAGGACCGACGCGCATTAAAGGAGGGCACGGAAAAAAGATCTATATGCATTAAGGGCGAAGAAGCTGAGCCACAATCAGGTTTTATTCACCGATCGAGTCACATTAAGGTGCTAGTGTGAATCGCTGCTCACCATCGGCTCTGAAAAACTACTAAGATATGACTTGAGAGAAACAGGGGGCGGAATCAGAATAAGAGTGAAACACAGTAGCGGGCGGCGAGCGCAGAACATACACTGTGAATCCCGACGCCTCAAGACACGCGCTAGAAGCCCTCCTCGAAGCGGTCCTCGAGGGTAACTTCGACGCCGCTTCTCCTAGCAAACTCTTCCGCGCCGCGAAAAATCCGCGCAGGTGGTACTTAAACAAGGTCAGATTAAACGAGCCGTGTGGAAGACGGTAAAGCTGTGCACAGGATGATCCCGAACTCCCGACGGTCTTCAAAAAAAGGCATCGTGTTCCCTGGTTCAGACCAGGGGCCGAGACTCCAGTTTCCGTTAGGGGGAAGTCCCGTCGAGGGGGGGCCGTATGGAAAGGCGGGCTCTTGTGAGAGGAGGGTCCTTGGGACATGCTGCCCCAGCTAAAAGTTCCTGTACCGGGGTCAGCTTGTAGATCCGTCCGTCGTTAATTCATTTGCTCGGATCGTAACTTTTGTTTGTTTTCAAGGCGAGAGGTAGAAAAACGGTTTAAAAGTTGAAATTGATTGTCAGGTGCAATGGGGCGCGCTCACACTGGTGTATGTTCCACGAACGGGGTGCTTGGGACACTTGGCGAAGGGGGGGAGACAGGGGAGGCAATGGCCGGGGGGGAGCATTCGCTAAGGAGCTCGAGTAACGGCTTGGCCGTGTTGTTTTCTTAAACGCGGAAAACCAGGTCGAGAAGGGGGGAGTTGGTATAGCATGCTCGTCAAGATCTATGAAGGGAAATGGGAGTAGCTAGAGCAGAGGTTCAGCAATCCCACTCTATTATCAGGGCTCAGAAGTTGACGACAAGGTCAACTCTGCGTACCACCCTTCCATACCCACAAAAAAACCCGTCTGACCATTGCCTGGGATGATTCAGGCAGAGAGTTGGCTCGAAACCCAGGTCTTCAAGTGCCATCCAGACTGCTCGAAGAACAAGTTGTATCCATCTTCAGTTCCTTTCTTGGAGTAAATCGGTACAGCTAAAAGGGGGAGCGAAATGTACAACGATGTTAAAAGGAAACGGCCACTCGGGAACAACTGTGACAAAGGAGACTCCGCAGCTGGGAGCTTCCAATACAAAACCCCCTTAACAATACAGTCTCCGCGGTAGGTATGCATGGTAAAAAAAAGTACTCACATACTGAAAACACTACTTGGCGCCAAGGGAAGGGGAGGGCATGGCACCAGCACCCGTGGAAAAAGAAAGAGGGGAGCAAACCCAGAAGAAAACCTAAGGAGATCTAAACAACGGGAGATGAAGAGAGATGGTGTGTCGTTGTTAGTCGTCTTGTTTTCTCACCGGAAGTGGCTGTGCCAAAGACAGCAAGTCGGGCAGAACAAGAGGGAGCGAGGGGTGATTTTACTTAAGGAGAAACTTTACTACCAAAGCGGGGGGTTGTTACAGGGGGTATTTGGATGATGCGTACGCCGAGAGCAATTTGTCACAGTTTCACGATTGCCGTAGGGACGGGGGGCACAGGAAACGTGGCTGCACCCAGTCTTCCTGCAGGTTGACGGGATTAACGACAAAATGAAAAAGGGGGTAGAGCGATATGAGAGAATTTCCGTTGGCGAGATAATAGATCTTGTAACATTGCGCAGCCAACTCCTAGAACATATCCCCCAATGGCAACGGTGGGGGGGGAATCACTTGGGTTGCAAAAAAAGGAGGGGGGGAACGTTTTCATCCCGATTGAGTAAATTCAAAAAAAGAAACATTAGATGCTGAAAACCGCGGCTCTATCTAGCCTATAGCGGTGACGGCATGATATCCAACTCCAAGCTTTGGGGGGCACTGGGGGGGGGGAAAAATTCTTGCGGAATCTGTCCAGAAAAAAAGCACGACTTGAAACTAGTCGCATGCTCGCAAGACTCCCCCAACTTCACGGTTAATTCTCCACCCAATTCGCCCCAACGTCCACACACTGTAGAATAAAACCTACGAGAGCACCGAAAAAAAAGAAGAGCCGGAAAAAAAAAACCGCAATCCCGGGCCAACACAGTACAAGACTCTAGAAAAGAATATCTTCAAACGTACTCACTAGCTGGACGGCAGGGTACATGCCTACGCCAAAAGGGCAGCATTTGAAAAAAAAGGAAAGCTACAAAGGACAGCCCTCGAAAACGGCCCGGCAGGGTACGTCAACACGAAACTATATCTGCTTTCGTCCCCACCGGCTCAAAAACAAAAAAATGACTTGAAGGAGTCCCGGGCATAGGAGGTGTGGAGAAATTTCAAGAATATCCTCAAAGGAGGCCAGTTTGTATGACCCACACCCCTAGTCAGGCGATTCAGAGAGCTCTGATTCCGCGGAGTTTCACTTAAAGTGACCTCAAGTCTTTACCTTAGTGGGGAAAGGAGAGGATGACGGGGGGCGACGGCGGGCTAGAAATGAAAACAGGGGATTTTAGGGGAGAAGTCTCCTTCCGAATTTGTGTCACCACAATAGTGCAATTCCCTAATTCGTGGGGTAAAATCTCTCTTGAAAGTAAAAAGTCACAGCGCTGTAGAAGGGCGAGCGACACACTATCACCTGATTTGAGAGTCGGTAATCCCATTCAGGACTGGAAAGGGGAGCAGCTTTCGTGTTAATAGAGCTTTGGCGGTGACACTCTCATCGCGTTCTCTGGCTAGCCACGACTCACGGCGGGAAGATGAAGAGGGAAGCGGCCATTAGCCTCTGCGGTGAAGCCAGGGAAGGAGAATACGGTGAAGAAGCAACCGGAAGTTTTGAAAAAAAAGGAAAGTGTTGAAAACAGGGGGGTCGAAAGGCAAAAAAAAGAAGGTAGCCGACTGACATTACTGTGTTAACCTCACGTCATTAACCTCTTCGAAGGAGAGTATAATGGGGAAGGCCATTGTTTCAAGTCGGGGTAAAGCTGAGGGAAAAAAACGGAACGGTGTGGACCAAGCAAAACCTCACGCCGGAGTTAGCCACGTACGCTACATTCGTCGTAATGTCGTAATGATCAATAAAGGTTAATCAGCGACCGAGTAAAAGGAATAATCGCTGCTTATGTTGTTTACCGGGCCCATGAATCGGTTGGGGGACCTTCGTCGGGTGCGGGATGTAAACGCCATAATAAGGGGGGGGGGGTGAGGCGTAACCCCGGGCCGCGTGGAGGTGGGGGGATTCCTATATCAAGCTAAAAGACATATAGTAGGAGGGCTAAACGGGATTCGTGTCAACTCAGAAAAAGGGACGATATTAAGTTCTGAATGGGGGGGGGGGGAGTCGCGTACCATCCGGCCACCCTAAATCGATTTGTATGGGAAACGGACAGCGATCACGCGGTGAATCAGAATTCTGAAATTGCGGAGGCTCGCATATGTCACAACGGAAAGGTTGGGAACTCGGGGGAGGAAAACAGCAGGATAGGACTTGCTCTATAACTACGGCAGAGAAAAACGCTAAACGAGGCTTAGCCCTGGGGGGGGGGAATCTCCAAATTCCAGCCATCTTGATAACGAAAAATTATAGTATTAGAGAGTGTGGCCATTTTTTTGTCGGAACCCACAAAAAGAGAGTGAAGGACGGAGCTGGTCGACCGAGTTGGTGGATAGAAAGAGGAAACGAAATGGCTGCCTGCGAGAAAACTGTATTACCGACTCAAAGCAATCAGGGATTCTGAAGTTCAAACCTGTTAGAACAACCAAGCAGAAAAGATTGAGGTGGGGTCAGATGGGACGTCACGCGGACAACCCCGGTCATATCGTACGGGCAGTTGTACTAAATCTATTCGCCGTCCCTAATGTCCGGGATGGTATAGGGCTCCGAAACACCAACAGGACCGAACCAGCCCGGGGTAATATTAAAAACGCTCCCAAAAATGCGAGGATCGAAAAAAGCCAAACAACATCGAGGACAATGGCTACCCAAACCCCCCCACGTTCCATGGCATCCGGAACATATTCGACCGAGAGGGGGCGAAATCCGGTATCCAGTCGAGAAAACCAAAGTGGGCCTTTGGGGTTATGTCAATAGTTCGCCAGACGGACGACTGAAAGTAGGAATTGCGAGAAAGCCGGCTCTGTCGTGGCGCCCTGGTCAACACCTTTTTCAAGGGGGGCGGGGTGTTCACACTTGCCCAGTGACAGGTAAAACAAGGGCAGAACTCTTATGCCGTACTACAGAAGCGAGGCGACTTTATTCATAAGGGACGTCGCTATCGTCTGGCTTGTTTTTTTGCTCCTTCTGCACAACCTGCTTGTAAAACAAACTTAATGAAAAACTCAAAAGGGGGAAGATGCCCACAGAAGAAGAAATACTATGAACGGAACCGAAAGGGCGATGCCGGCGTGGCAAACGTCCACTACACGATCGAAGAGGAAATAAACAGCATGCCAGGATTTGGAAGTGCCAAATGCTCTGGACATTAAGAATCGAAAGAAGGAAAACAAGTCAACTGACAACGACGGAAACCAAGAAGTAAGTTGTGAAGCGCGGGAACGCGCCACGGAGGCGCGCTTTACAAAGCTTTTCGCAGAACAGAATGCGGGAATTGGCCTCCATGGGTTAAACCACTAACAGCGTCCGGAGAAGAGAGAAACGACGCAAAATCCTGGGAATGTCGCGACAAACAGCCTAAGGCCGCCGCGACTCTCTCGCAAATGCGTTTGAGTTCGAGGCCATCGCGAGCCTAAACCCGCCAAAACTCTTGAAGGGAGCCGGGGACCGAAGCCAGAGGAAAGAAGGTGTCTTCAAACCGGAGCATATTAACGGAAAGAACATCAATTATAATCAGGTAGAGGAACGGAATGTCAACACCAGTTAACCCGTATCCTTCCCAATGCATTCGTGCGAGATGTTAAAAAGGGCGAAATGACGGGGGGCGGAAAGGCGACTAGGGAGTGAAGGGGCGGTGCGATCTTTCGTTATTGAACAAATTTCTTCCCCGCTGACGGCTGCGTCCCGCCTGACCGCGTAAGAGTCAGGAGTGCGTCGTCGTGTCTTGGCCGGCGCGAAGGGAGGGGGGGGGGTTTTGCCTCATAGAGGCGTTATGCTGTTTGGAAGCATCTTGATGTGCGGCCGCGCGGGGTAGGTAAGAGTCAGGAGTGTATTGCACGTGGGGCAGCCAGGGGGGGGTGGCTGGTGAGAAGTGTGCGGCCTTGCCGTTGTATCAGTGAGTATAATGCGGCTGGTGTTGCTTGGTTTCTGAATATATCAATACTTGGGCCAAATGGCAAGGACACTGGAGGGGGGAACATCGCCCGGGAAGAGCATAGCTATGGGCTAAGGCGCGGCCTTACAATCTTATGTGGAAAAAAATTGATAAATCAATCTGACACATTCCCAAAAAAACAGCACACAATGCAACCCACAACCAAGGTAATGAGGGAAGGATAGGATCAGGCGTCGGGGTGGCTTCGCAATTGGCAAAGCTCTTAACGATGGCAGCACCTTCTCTAATAAAGGAAAACTTGAAACCACTGACACTGTCTGTCCTTACATCCAGCACCCTGGTCAGATGTGGAAGGTTAAAGCCACGAGGTTGGGCTACGCCACTCGTGAAAAATGTTGACAAGTGCTCGCTCAAGATGGGGTCGCAGCCATAACCCCTACCCTCGAAGAAGAGGTATGGCAAAGTTCTGTCTGAGTATCAATATGAGAATACAACGAAGGAACGTCAAAAAGACAAGGGCTGGGGGGGGCAGGGCACCAGCAACAGTGATTATAAGTATCAAAAACAAGCGCCACCTACGTT
>Ga0179591_1378691_pt1 | contig 13661 bp, 8 predicted proteins | sample CZOMad2_1_08_16f_FD_182891 | JGI IMG/M metagenome (GOLD analysis project Ga0179591, IMG submission 182891) | Vadose zone soil fungal communities from Angelo Coast Range Reserve, California, USA - CZOMad2_1_08_16fungal (PacBio error correction) | ecosystem: Environmental > Terrestrial > Soil >...
AAGGGACGACATTTAGGTGGCCCAAGCCTTGGTGGGAGGGTCAATACCTTTCGTCGGGTTTTCAGAAAGGACAGATCGTGGACTAGAAAGCCTCTACTTGTACAAGTCGAACGTCCAGAGTCAAGGCAAAGAACCTATCTAACGATCGAAAGACGGTACCGGGAGGCACCTGAAAGAAGACTCTATACAGAGAGAGCTGCGAAGAACTCCCAGGATGAAAAGGAATAAGATCACCTCAAGCTGGGGGGACTCTCCGGGAAATGAAGGGCATCAGTCAATAGCGCAAAAGGGAAAGGAAAGGAGAACTCGTGAAAGCCAAGGTTCGAAGGCCACAACTATGCGAGAGGAGAGGGAAAACATAAGAAGACGTTTTAAAAGGGAGGAAGTCTTGCCGGGCAATCAGTGGGTTACCGGAAGGGGCGCAATTACCATGAGCCTCCTATCGAGAACGAAGACTCGCAAGGGAAACGCTGATCATAGGGGCGTGACGACAACGATCGTGAGGGAATCAGGGTTGCCGCAGGGGGAACTAGGCGGAAGGCCTCAAGAAGTCCTCATAGATGAGTCGGAAGTTCGGAGAAGGAGAGGAATAACGTTAGGAATTTCACGTGGCCTCAATCATTATAGACAGTGAGAGACTTTACCTGATAGGAGGAAAGGAAAGACCGACAAAACTTACTTCAATTCAAGTTACTCGGAGCAAGAAAGAGGAGACCACAAACTTCGGAAAAGACTTAAGGAGGCAAGGCGCTAGAAGGCTGACCTCCGGGGGATCCTGAAAAAAGGCTTCATAACGAGGACAGCACGCCAAGGTGGTTCCCGACGTTCCAGAATAGGTCTCACCAATGCAGAAATTTTCTCAGAGCACAGCCACACAAGGTCAGATTCAAGGACGGTGCCGGATGGGTTTGTGGTGGCGCTGGGATGGACCCTTAGGGGAGGGGGGCGCTCTGAGTCTCCCACATTTGCAAAAATCCACTTTCTGGGGTGGGGGCGACCGGGACGGGCAAGTCGCTCTTTGTGTCGATGTTTAGGGGGGGGGTCTGGCGGAGAAAAAGAATCACCAAAAAAAAAGAAAAATCCCTCAAGTGTGAATGGGGAGCCGACGCCTTGATGGAGAAGTTCTCCACCTTCCTCGCCAAGTCGGGGAATGCAACGGATAAACTCCTGGGATTACGTGTAGGGGAGGGAAGGGGCTCGCTGCGCAGAAAGGAAGCGAACCAAGAAGAGAGGGGAGGGCGGGAAAGCGACACAGGGGATCTGTGTGCGGGGCAGCCGCAAAAAAAAAAACGCCGATCAGCCGGGCCGGTGGCAATTTCTACTGGGGGAAAGGCGTGCAACTCAAACGCGACCTCAGGGGGGGGGGGGGGGGGGGGGGGGGGGGGGGGGGGGGGGCGGGGGGGGGGGGGGGGGGGTGGGGTGGGGGGGGGGGGGGAAAAAAAAAAAAAAGGTTCTATACATTCTCCTGTGAAAGAAAGTGGAGAGGGGGAAAAGCCGTGTGGAATGAAAGGCAGAGTGATCGCACTAGAGGTGGCTAGTGGGAAGAAGAGGGGCGGCTGGTGGCGCGACACTATAGGCGCAAAAGAAGTGGGACTTTGGGGCCGCAAAAGTGCTTTCTCTGTATCTTCATTAATACTTCCAATGTTATCCGTGACGCTCTCTGTGAAGGCGGAGGGGGCTCGTGACGCCCGGCCGAGAGGGAGTTTCATTTCACGGGAAAAAAAAGAAGTGTACTCTTCTGCTCGTCAACTCCATAGCTCGAGAAGGATGCGTAAGACACGGCCCACGGGCAACGCAGACTGGAGGCTGTGAAAGCGGACGTCCGAAGGCGCGCGAATGGGTCGGTCGCATCCGAGCAGACAAACACGATGCCAAGGATGGGATACAAGGCTCACAAGAGCAATCTCTAAGTTCGTTGTAGAGCATGTCCGGGCTCGTTAATTTACCGAATGCATATAGGACAAATCTCGGTTCCACGGATACAGCAATCGTTCGGTTTTCAAGGGGAATTAGCGGGGGGGGGGGGAAGGAGGAGTGCTGAAGGCGAGAAGACCTCATCGAAACTTCCGTCCTACGGGGATCATGAAGGGGAGATGTCCGCGGATGAGGCTTGACAGCAAGAAAGGAAAAAGGTGGGCCTCGCTACCGACAAATTGTGCGAAAGACCAATTCTGAGCGCTCTGATCCTGAGAATGAGCCGCAAGTGATCTAGGGAACAAAAGTTATTACAGAGAGGCATTGAGTAGAGAATCGGCGTTGTTCTCGTAAGCTCGCGCCATAAGTCTAACACCGATCTTTGACCTCGGTGGAAATAAAAAGACGCGCTGAACTGAGCAACGACTATGGTGGGGGCGCGGGTAGAAGGGACTCCTTGAGGTATAGGGGAGAGCGAAACCGAAGAAAATCGAATTCTTCTTTGAGAGCTCTTCTCGATCCGGTGCCTGCTTGTTCGGCAAAAGACCAGGGAGAGAAGGGGCGCTGGAGAAAGCGACATGAGAGAGCAATCACCGGAGGAGGATGCTTGTAGGGGGAACGGGAGGGAAAGCCTAACATCTGCGTTGGCTGTGTAATGGGTCCCAGCCGTCAACAGCGAAATGACTCAATCGCCACTACGTAAGGGGGGAACTCTGGGCGGGAAGACAACGCGTGCCGAGGTTATTGGAAGGTTGAAGAGTGTTGGGGGGAACTCAGAAAGTCTGAAAGAAGAGAGGGGGCGTATCGAGCTTTTCACTTCAGGTAACATCATGCCGGCCGCTGCTTTGTTTCGCTAACTTCTCTTTGCCTCTATATCGCCGAGGGCAGGAAGCGACGAAGTTTCTAGGCAACTCGTCCACGACGAAGTGCGCCGTCTGGGGCTCAAGAACTCAAGGACGGCGAAGAGCAGACGCAGAACCATGGGGAGGGAAGGGGCCGGGGGGCTTGCGAAGAGGTCTTTCCTTTCCTACAGCGTCTGCGATGGTTTTGCTCATACGCGATCTCAAATAAACCGCTCCCACAAGAAAAGAGGGCTCAAAGAGCCGCAGCCCACCTAGTTCTCAACGAGCGGGGCGTCCGTTCGGTGGGGTAGGGACACTTCACTGAAGCTCCGCATGCTACCTTAAGATACGCCGTCCAGGGTCACAAAACTCAGAGCGCAGTCTAGTTCGAAGCTAAAACAGGGGGGAATTACTCGCATCCCCTGGATTATCATCGCCGAGGGGAAGTTGTCGGTCCAGTCCTGCTCAATCCGATGAAAGTAATAAGCAAGAAATCCTGGGGAACGGGGACTTAACCTCTAGCATAAAAGGGAGGAGATCTTCTCGAGGAGCTATCGGAGGAGGGCGCTCTACGGGAGGGGGAAGGATTCCTTTAGGAGAGGAGGGAGGGGACCTTTGAAGGAGACTTCCTTGAAAAGGGGGTCTAATTCAGGGACTTGATGTTCGGCGTCGGGCGTCGGCGTCAGGAACAGGCGCATAGAAGAGTGATATCTGAGAAAACAACGTATGAGAAAAGAGAAAAACGAAGCGACCTCTCGAAGAAGGTGAAGCCAAATACGCGCCGCGGAGGAAACCTTCCACAAAGCTGGAGAAGGAAGAAGCCATGACCGCCTATACATCGAAGAAAACTTCCCTCTAAACCAAACAGTCGATTCAAAAAAAGCCCCGGCCTTATCCTGCAGAGCGTCGCCGGAGAGATTGCAGAGGGAGATGTACGCAACCGTCTCAATCGATGGAGGCCTTATAGGGGGTCTCTAGAGCAGATTAGTCCTAAAAGGGCCGGACGCGCTATTATAAGACGCAGGGCGATCAACTGAGAAGGTCCTGCCGTTGAACTCCTCGTCGGGGGAGGCTGAGGGGGGGGGGACAGGCGGAAAGAGTAGGGTCGCGGGGCGGCGCTGGAATTACTAACAAGGACAACTACCTGGAGAGGTGAGCAAACGCGGTGGAAAGAAGTTAAGGAAGCTCCAATTCCGACGCGGCAGTGGGGAGGGGTATCTCTAGGAGGATCGAGCGAGGGGGCAAAAAAAAATCAAACCAGACTAACGAGGTTTCAGAATCACGGCAAGAAAAGTCGCAAATCACCCTGGAACACTACCTCCATGGGGTCTTCAGGAGCACAGGAGGAACTGGTGATAATCCCCAAGGACGAGCAAACGCTGCTGATACCTAGGAGAGCGCGCCTCGCGAGGCTAGGGTCGTCGAGAGCGTCGGACAGAGCCGATTGTTCGGGAAGGAAGTGAAACCTCATACTCCAGATTTCTGTAAGATCGCGCGCGGACGAATCCAAATAGGATTCAAACCTTATCAAAAAAAACCAGCAAAGTGAGGCGCACGAAAACGCGTCATGTTAGAAATTTATTCAGAGAGGTGGGGAGGCTTACCCATTACGCAACAAACTCGATGGCGAGGGTCGACGGACGACGCACCTCTCGTCTGTCATCGCTAGTATCCACGGACGGAAACAGAAGACAAAGGTAGCAATGCCATTCAAGGAACTCAACCGCCGAGAGCGGAGGTACGAAAAGACGCCTGCGAGATTGGAATCGCGCCGTGAATCAACTCACAGAGGAGTATCGCGAGCCCGAAGTTCGTATCATCAGGGTGAAGCAACGGCAAGGGGTTGGCTTGGCAAAGAGGTCCAGCTCATGGATTCTTCTGTAAGGGCGTCTGCGGCGCAAAGATAAAAACGTAGAGCGACCGACTCTCGTAGAACCTAATACCTCGCAACGGGGGGAAAGAGGAAGGCTGCGAGAGAGGAGCAGAGTACTGGTCGACCTTGAGGGGGATCTTCGCAGAAGAGCCAAGGTGGGGGGCTCTGAATCCATCGCACCGAAGTCCATCTCTGAGTGAACCGGATGATATAAAGAGGGTCCGTCCCCGAATGTGAGCGCGGAGTTTGGATTCTCAAAACCAGAGAAAAGGAAGGGAAAACCCAAACTCTGTCGCGGTTTAGGAACCACTTTATGAGCGGCCTGAAAAATGAATGGTTTTAAGGGCCGGATTGCATCCTGGAGACCTTCAGAGAGGAAAGAAGTCAGAGGGAGCCCGGGTTATGAGTGGGGCGCTTCATAGAGGGGATTGAAGGATAGAGGCTCTCCAACGACCCCAAGGATCGCAGGACGGCCTGAAGGGTATTTCCCAGCCTTCAAAAAGGGCATGTTGGTAAGTCTCCTAGGTGGAAGAAGAAAAGAACCTGGCATTAGGGGGGAGTCCTCTTGAAAGAAATTACGGACCAGTTGGTTACACCGACTCAAAGCACCAGAGAATGTCGGAAGGGAACAGGAGATCATAAAGTCCCGAAGAAGTCTCGGGAGGGAAAAGCCCCAGGCGGCAAAGAAGGGGTGCTTCCCAGAACCGTTATCGACCAAGACATCAGGAACTTTCCGGGAAGACGCAAGAAAAGAAAGGTTTCTATCACTATGGCGGAAGGCGAGGAAGAAAACATCGTCAAAAGGAGCATGGAGATCTCGAAGAAGAGGTCGCTACGGAGAGAATTCTCATCGGAACATCGAAACTTGTCTCCCGGAGAGAAAAATGAACAACCTTTACACCTTCGCCCTTATTTCTTATCGTCTTGTAAGGAGACGGTAAGGTTTTAACACCACCCGGCGAGAGGAAACCCGGGGTACTGTCCTCTAACTCAAATGATGAGCGCTTTGGTCGGAAATAGGATTCATCGAGAGTCGAAAGACGACAAAGAAAGAGGGCGGTCGGGGGGAAAGTCACCTACCTGGGGAGGGGGGGGGGAAGGGGGGGTGACAAATTATCCCTCACAAGCGCGGGTCGTCAATTACCTTTCGGGGATTTTTTGGGTGGGTGGGAGAGGGGTGGGTTGGTCTACGCCGAAACCATCGACAAAACCCTAAAGTCTTCTGCGTAGAGTCGAACCTACCCCGGAGAGGGCAAGGTGGAGAGATCGAAAATCAACTCAAAGAGGGTAAAGGAATCATCCAGAAAGAAACGAGGAAAACAAAAAACCCTCCGGCCACCTACGTATCCTGAAAAATGGGTGGTGGGGTAGCTGAAATGATTGCTTTTTTATCTAGAGGAGGTAACGGGGGGGGTTCACCACCGTGTAGGGGATCGAGGGGGGAGATAAGCCTTGCGCTTGGTGAGAGGAAGGTCACCGGCTTGGAACGGAGAGATTCGTTGTCGACGGAAAGGATGAGCGAGCGTTTGTGGAGGCTCCTTGTTTGTGAAGAAGATGGTACAGGGAGTACGTTTAGTGAGAATCATAAGGTCAGGTGGCCTGAAGACCGGCTCTCCCGGATTGATCGAAGTGGCAAAGAGGGAAGAAAAACTCTTGAGGAATCAGACGAGCCGTAAGTACAGAGAAAAGAGACCCAACGAACTTCGAAAAAGCCAAAAAGCCGGAGAAAAGGCGGCAATATACAGACGAGAAGAGACGTGAACGGACCCGTCACTAAAGGAAAGCTAAGTGGCCTTTGCGACGGAGCGCTTCAGGGATCAATGCACTAGGGGAGATTCGCTTTCCGGGCATGGAAAAAGTTGGCCCGAAAAACTCGCCGTTGAACGCTGATTGGGGACGCGTCGGGGGAGAATAAAGCGAAAAGAGCCTGAGCCAGGGCGTGCATAAAGGGGGACTGTGAGACGACTTGTCGCCCAGTGTGTGATCATGTATAATAGCGCAGGTCCCGGGATCGAAAAAAAAGGGGAGGTGGAGTCGTCAAAACGCCGTGAGATTTCGACTCCGTGAGTAAGAGGAAAAAAAACTTGACAGTTGCAAGTAAAGCGTATAAGATCGGTAGAAGTTGGCAGAGAAATGGTTCTCCTTGGGAAAAGAGAGAGGGACTAAGGGCTCGACCATAGCGTGTCCTGCTGGAAAACTCTAGGCGAAACGAAAAGGTATGGACGAACACCTGACTATAACGGGCCTATCGAGAGAAAACAACACCAAAAAAGAGGAAAGAGATATCGGCGGGCAATCAAGCCGGGTTTCTTTGAAAAGGAAGGGTGGTCTGCCGAGCGGTTTCTATTACCAGTAAATCGTGGGGTCGATAATGCAGGAAGAAGCCTTTACAAATTCGAAACTTCCAATCGGGGGGGAGATCTAAGAACTATCTACGCGTCGTCCTACTGTACGGCGGCAAAACCTTAAAGCCAGTCGGAGAGAGTGAGAAGAAGGCTCTCTCTATCAAGGACGGAGGGGAACCCATAAAGAAGATAATGTTTGCGTCACGTAACTAGAGATAAAGGAAGGGCATACAAGATCAATAGACAACAATGGCGAAAAGAACGCAACCCGCGCGGAGGGAAAGAAAAAAGGTGGGGACAATTCAGGCGCGACGGAGCTTGCGCAGAGAGCGCTCTATCAATCAGATTTGTTAAAGCGAGGGGGGGAAGGGCATCATGGGCAAAGAGAACTAGGAACATAGAGCATTCCCGATCAAGAAACTATCGCCAAAGGCAAAGGAGAGGATCAGGTAGTCGGTCTTTACTACCTATAGTCGAAGGAATTCATGGTGCATCGGGAAGGATCATTCAGAGTCTTTCAAGATGGCAGGGGAGAAGTAGGAAGGAGAGGAGAATCGATTAAACGAAGGTGCAAACTGAAAGAATTAATCTGAGAGGAAAGAGGAACGAAGGATAAATGGAGCTTCAAAGGACGGCCAACTGACAATTCGTACAGCTAGTCGCTACAACAACATCGGAAAAGAGACAAAGGAGTCGGAACAAGGCGCTCAAGAGCGGCCCGGGCGAAACTATCGAGCAAGTGAGTCTACGAGAAGACGCCAAGGGGTGTGAACGCTTCCTCTCTCTATGCTACCGAACAATGGTATCAATTCCACACCCAAAGGTCGAGGGTTAACGTCGTTGGAAATGGGTTGTTGCGGGGTGGGGCTTGAAAAATTAAGAAAAGTGGGAGGGAGACGACTCGCTCCACATGTGACCAACCCGACCCTGCGTTGGGCTAGGAGAACGGGGAAAGGGGGGGGGGGGGGGGGGATTGGTTCGGTAGAACCAAAACTCCGACCAAAAAACAAAACCCCTACAGCAATGTGAGAATACTCAGGTGGAGAAAGGGATATTTCACCTCCTCGCCAAGCGATGAAAATGTTCAAAGAAGTGTGTCGTGTCGTTGGTTCAGTCCTCTGAGCAGCGCCTGCCGTCGAAAAAGAAAGACACAATCATGGCTTAACACCGCGACCCAAGGGTCGAGCCAGAGGGGTACAAGATGAGATATCAACCATAGCCCTGTCAAGTACGTCCTTTGGACGTGAGCTCAACCTCGGATGAGAGAGCATGAATCGAAAGGTCCAACCTTAAGAGGGACGGGAAAAGGCAGCTCGCGACATGCGATCGTGACAGAAGCGTTATTTTCGGGAAAAAGTCCTTTTAGGCGGTGTGGCTCGAAAAGGTTCTTGTTACTACGAACGTATTTGCGATTTGGGGCCACCGAAGATGGCTGGGGGCTAACGGGACAATGAAGACATTTCGAATGACGACTCATGAACTTGCTACGTCTAGGCTAAGTGAGCAAGGGAAAAGGGAAAATTTCGGCCTCATGGGTACATAAGGCAAGGAAGGGGGGGAGGCTCGACGCAGATTATTCGAAGAACTCAGCGATGGTTCTTCGGGGAAAAAAAGATAAAGGAAGGGGGAGAGCGCAAAAAGGGGGGGCTTGAAGCTCATAGTTCATCCTCAAAGCAGCTCGGAAAGAATGCGCTGACCCGTCACTCGGCGCGACGTAATTCGGAAAAAGAAAAAACGTCTTAACAGAGGCAGATCGTAAACAAAGTCGGTTCGGCAAGAACTCATCATCTATGCAAAAGCGACTAAAGGGGGGCAATCTGTGAACGGGAGAAAAAAGACGACATCGCTCAGAACATGGGGAGACGACGACTATAGAAAAGAATCCCGCTTAAGGCGTGAATGCAGGACTGCACCCTTCCCCACGGTGCTTATGCGAAGAGGAAAAAGGAAAAGGGAAGGGACGACAAACCTGAAACGCGTGCGAATAGGAAAAAGAGAAAGCTACGGTTCGTTTATCGCGCTGGTGCTCGCGCCGCGGTGTGTTGCGCCTCAATCGGGCCACAATACCCGATCAGAGACTGGACCTCGGGGAAAAGAAACCCATCGGAACTTACAAGATGTGGCACCTTCTTAGAGGTAACTGGGGCTCGGGGCGCGCGAAGAAGCGCGCGGCATTTGAGGTGCGCACAAAAACTGTCAGGGGCGGCACGGGCCGTGGCTACCGCGGCTGGATCGCCCCTTACAGATGAGTAGCGACAGACATACCGGGGAGGATATTCTGTTTCCCGTGAAGAATCCTCGCCAAGAGAGGGAGCGTTCATGACCAGAAGCACAACGAGAGGAGACGCAAAAGGAGCCCCACGACGCCGCGGGAACAATTCAGAAGGGGAGGGGGGAGGGAGGTTGAAGATTTTGAGGCCGGCGCTAGAGAGAATAAGCGCTGGAGTAAGGATGTTGACATACCTGCCGAATCTTCGATTCTGGAAGGAGAACCTGTCATCAAACGCGATCAGCAAGGCCGCGCTCGAGGCTCAACTCGAAGCAACACCACAAACCCAAAGCAGCAGCATGAGAAGTAGGGCTCTCGAAATTGGCGCAGCGCGTCCTATCAGCAGGATGGAAGTGTGGGCCAAGTAAATGTGAGATCTGGTTGAACTCTCGAAATCACCACGGGAGGGTTGGGAAGAAGACTATGAAGGAGAGAGGAAAAAGAATAAGGCTCTCTCTCGTCTTCTGCTCTAAGAGACAGGAACCGCTCAACTCCGCCTGGATTGGAAAAAAAAGGACACTAAAAGAACGCATAAAAACCACTACTTCCCTGTCACCATCGCTCCATCCTCAAAAAGGGACTCCAATGGACTAATAGAGAATCTCCCAAGTTTCCTCTCGCTTCGGCTCGCCAGTGAGGAGGGAATGAATAGACATCCGAAGCAAAATACTGCCTCCATCCGCCTTTTGGACGACTCGAGCCATCGCGGTCAAAATGATCGAGCGGCGATCCCTGGAAAAGTGAGTCGGGGAAAGGAGGACAGGTGTATTAGAGAGCCTTGGCTGAGGCTTCTTCAGCGGTCAGAGCAGGCGGATGGGCGGCGGGTAGGACTGGAGGGCGAAGAAATGCGCTGAACGATCCTCTAGAGAGAAAAAAAACGAGGAAAAAAAGCGGACGAAGGAGCGCGTGAGAAGGGGGAGGGAACCCACCGGAAAAGCAGTACAAGGAGAGGAACAAAAGCCAAGGAAGGCGGATCATCAGGCCGCCTGCCCAACCGGGGGACAGTCCAAGCAAAAAGAACCCGTCCGAACTGAAGAAAAAAAAGAGGAATGAACAGAGAACGGAGGCTTGTCCGCACCTGGCACGAGAGAAAAAAAAAGGCCTAGTAAAAAGGGTTGCTCCTCAAAAAAAAAATGAGACAAAGGAAAGACTACCGAGTCGCAAAAGCCGATGATAAGAAGAGGGAAGAGAGGAAGGGCGAGAGGAAAGCAGGGCCGTAGGTGGACTTGAGGCGATCGTCAGGTCGCAAGAGGAGAGGGTTTGACCCATGAAGAACTGGACGGGGAGAAGAGGGGCCTTGCATCTCCAAATCCGACGAGGCGAGAATGGTGGAGAAGAGCCGTCGAGCGGATGCGAACAATAAAGAAACGAAGAGAGAGAGCTGCAATGCAATCCCCGCCAACGGCCATAATGGCTTGCGTATTAAGGAGCTTTCGCCGAGTAGCATCCGAGCCATGAAGGACTCAGCAGGCTGCTGGCCGTGCCAACGAGAGCGACGGGAATAGAAAAAAGAGATTGGCTATCTATAGCGTGCCTGCACAGAGAGGGCAGATTATGTTTCGAGGTGACGCTCAGACGCGGATGAAGAGAATGCCCTAGCAAACAAGACTAACCTTCACCCGCCATCAGAAACTAGAAAGAGGGTGAGCCAAACGAAAGCAGCGTAGGGGGGCGCGATTTGAGAGATATAGAGTGGTTGATCAAACCAGGAACGCCGCAAGATGGGATCAGAGAAAGGGAACAAAAATCGCTTCAAGCCACGGGGGAGATAAAGACGACAAGGTGACCAGCCATTCCTCACTAAAAAAGGGGCTCTAAAGATCTAAGAGAAAGAAAATACGCCTTCTAGAATTTCCTCAAGCTCCGTAAGATAACTCGAGAAAGGAGAATATAGCGCAAAACATTGTCCGGTGCACATAGTCAAAGAAAAAAAAATGTCTTGAGAAAAAAGGAGGTCCACTATAATTTCTTTCTATGCGTATATGCGGTGAAGGCAGCTATCTCTAAACTAAAATAGAGAAAATGAAACAAAGAACGACCGACTCCCTTTCGGAGAAGAACCGAGCATCTCAAGAAAAAGTCATCTTTCATTTCACTTCGAGGCGCGTGCGAGACCTGTCGCGTGGGGAAAAAAAAAGATGGAAGACGAGGATTGAAACCATATAGGGCAACGTATCCTCATACGCTTGGAGGAGAAGTCAAAAAAAAAGAACGACGCCTGCACCAAGAATTCGCGGTTGAAAAAAAAAGCATCTGATATCTTGCCGACAAGAGGTGAGAAAATCTGCGAGGTCACAACTTAGCTATAGAGGGAAAAAATACTAGAGGGAGAAGATGTGATTAACCTGGTCAGCGCATTGCGCCGAGGAAGGGAGGACTATTGAGCATAAAGAGCCACTCTCTCGCCTATTCGAGGCAGACGGGTAAAGAACGCAACCTAGCGCTGGGGACGTCAAAAAAGGAGAGAAGTCGGATTTGCACGCTTGATGGTCGATGCCATGGGACCCATGGAAAAAAACTGGCCGGCACGTAGACCCGACGCCGTGCCCTCGCTCGAGCCACGGAGAAAAGGAATAGGGAATCATGATCCCGGGAAATTAGGAGGAGGAGGGGGCCACAGCGCTAATTGCCGCGTAATTGGGGAACCAGGGGAAAAAAAGTCCACGCCGCACGAATTCGAACTCTGACTCAATAAAAGTGAGATAAAACTAAGCAAAGCCGGGAAAATCTCCATAGAACCTTTAACGAGCTTCTGCTCTACTATCAGAAAAACCAACCCGGAGACTTCAATAACCATCTGACTCTAGTAGCAGGAGGAGAAGGGCCATTTACCCCTTATCAACTATCGGATTATCTGAGAAGGGGGGCAGATGTGCGCTCACAGCGGGGGGCTCTTCAGAAGAAACCTGATGGAGACGCGGGTACTCACGTCATGACTTCCTTGAAAGCAAGATAAAGAAAACAGGAATAGCTTCGTGATTTGAATAAAGAGAGGTGGAGATTGTGATGTTACCCTCCAAGCGAGATCTCCCAAGAAAAGTGAGTGGTTGGGGGTGGGGTCGGAGTTTGTTTGTCTAAGAAGAAAACATAGGAAAACAACCCATCGCTAGACTGTCGAGTCAAGGGAACACCTACAAAACGGGGAGCAACTGAGAGCGAGAACGCAACCAACCTGTGTCATGAGGAAACTCAAACCAAAAGAGCACCAAAAAGGCAGAAACTCCGTTAAAAACATGTCAATAGCAGGGGGTGGGCGATTAGAAACTGTGTGGATAGATAAGGGAGAGGAAGAACGGCTTGGGCAACCACCTGGGCGGCTGTCTCGTAATAGCCTTCTCTTGAAATTAGTTACAGAAGCGCTTCGGATATGACTTGTCAGAGACTGCCAGGTGGGAGAGGACCGAGGGGGGGGGGGGCCGTTTCTTGAGAAGAATGTAACGACGTAAAAACAGTGTCGTTGCGGCCGAGGACAAGAAGATAAGGTTAGGCCTGATACTCGCCCGGCGAACGGATGAACGAGTGCAAATGGGATGACTAAGAGACGAGGAAAGAATCCGTTCAGCAGGAATCAACGGCTCGTAGAAGGCACCTTCCGCTTCCCTTAAACCCTGCGCCAAAAAAAGGAATGGGCAGAACGAGGCGTTCGAACAGACTGAGGAAAAAAAAAGGCCTTGGGCTGGGGGACGCGCGCTCACGGGAGCGGAAGCTCCGTGGAAGGAATCTTTCCGGGCTGCACAGGAAGAAAGAAAGAGAGGGAAAAAACCGACCTGATTGATCGCGGAGCGATCAGGGCACGCAGAAGCTCTGGGAAAACCTGGGGGAAACGAGCGGTTCGCGGAGTCCGCCATGGGCTAGTGGAAGTGAATGCAAGAACGTAGATACAGGTACGGGGCGGCAACCAGCTGAGAATTGGAGTAGAACGAAAGACTTGAGTCGAAGGAGCAACCTAACGAGGAGGAGCTCGCCAAATAGGTTGGCAGCAGACCGTCGATAGAAAAAGGGAAAAGAGGGTGGAGAAGGACTTTGCCTTGTCCCATGAGGCGCGAATGGCTAGACCAAAAGAGGGGGGGGGGGGTTATGAGGAAAAAGAGCCGAAAGAGGGAAAAGAAAAACAGTTTTCCGAAGAAGAAACAAAGCTGAGGAAAGAAACAACACAACGGAGGAAGGGAAGAAAGAAAGAGGGAGAAAAATTCGGCCTACAATCCGTTTGTGCGGTCAAATACAGGTTAGTCCTAAGCAGCATGACAATATCGGTCGAATCGCAAGGGGGGAATAATGGACAACGACCAGGACACGATCTGTCCTACCGATCCGAGAAAGGGTAAGAAAATGAATCCGGCGGGCCGATCTAAGAGGCATGCACTCGCGGCGACATCAAGGACGAATCACAAGCTAAGAATGGTGGCGGGTAGAAGGGA
>Ga0179591_1355880_pt1 | contig 13659 bp, 14 predicted proteins | sample CZOMad2_1_08_16f_FD_182891 | JGI IMG/M metagenome (GOLD analysis project Ga0179591, IMG submission 182891) | Vadose zone soil fungal communities from Angelo Coast Range Reserve, California, USA - CZOMad2_1_08_16fungal (PacBio error correction) | ecosystem: Environmental > Terrestrial > Soil >...
GAGACACGATGCCGTTCAGAACACGACCGAAAAAAAAGACGCGAAACGCAGCGAACATAAAAAGAGCGAATAAGTTCCTGACAGAAGAAGAAGGCAATCGATCATGGTAGTTTCGTTTTCCTCAGAGTGCGTATCTCCACGAAAGGAAAAGGTCAGTAAAAGCAGAAAAGAAGAACGTCAGAAAAATCCAAAAAAAATCGCACAATACTCTAAAAGATTTTGCCGTGCTCGGGAGTGCACGCAATCTCGGGGCAGCTGGAAACTGAGATATTCCCTAAAACGAGGAAGAAAAGATTGGGAAAGCTCGCAAACTGCGATCATGAGTACATGAGACCTCTAGGCGCGCGACACAAGTACTTTATAAGGGGCGGAAAAGGAAGCCCGTTCTTGAAGGACTGGGACGTGGCGGCATCGCAAAACAAAAACCACACCCGCGGGAAGCACGTTTGGGTCAAAGAAGAAGTCCCATGGCGCCTGATCGTACGAAACGAGAAAGAAGACAGTGTGCAAGAAGAAGAACAAACAGGGTAGCTCCCACCGGCACCAGGATTGCCAGGATGACAACAAGGATAGACCTGAATCGCCCTTTTTAGAAAATGCTAATCGGCGGCGTGTCAAGACGGAGGACGGCCGCAGAAAGCTCGCTTACACTGGACAGATCGAGGGGAAGCAGGGCTCGCGTCAGAATATAATTACGTATACAATCTTCGCATCTTCCAAAGAAAAAACGCGCGAGAAGAGATTCACTACAAAGAGTCCGCAGGATTGGGCATCCTTGCATTGACGTGAAAGAACAGGCCCTACGATAAGGAAGTCATGAGCCTACACCGAGAGCTGGAGCTAGGTTGAAGGCGGGGGGCGGAGTAATTAAAAAGAGAAGAAAGTCTGAAGAGGAACCTCAAATAAAGAAAGGATTAAGCGAAAGGGAGAGATCGTATCTGCCCGGGTCGCCGCAGCTGACAAAAAGAAAAAAACAGGTCCTCTGCGGCCAGAAGGGGACATCAACCAAGGACCCGGAAGGGAAGGCACTCACTGCGAGCTTGTTCAAAGGAGGCTCAAAAAAAGGGATTCCGAAAACAACCGGGAGGACGGGAAAGCGTCTTGAAATTCCTGTAAAAATTAAGACCAAGGTGAGAAGGGGGGAGGAAACAACCAGCAGATCCCGTACGAAGTCCGTCAAAGGGGGAAGTTTGAAGGCTGGACACTACCGCGCTAGGCCAGGAAGCAGGTCACACGAATCCGCAACAGACGCTTCATGAACAAGTGAAAATGGAAGACGGGGAAGGATTGCGTAAAGGGTTTCGAACGTTCGAGAATTGCTTCAAGGGTAGCTAAGATCTGCGATTGGAGCACGATTCCTTTAAGAGCGAAAATCAAGAAACCAAAGAAGGAAAAGAAGGCGAAGAAAGCGACATTACCTGTCGGCATAGAGGAGAGCTTGGAGGGGGGGGGGGGGAAGCGACTTGACTTGAGAGGCGACTTTCAGTATCTGCGGCGTTCACCATAAGAATTCAAGGGAAAGAAAAAAAGGCGGGAAAACGAAAAGGACGCTGCGGAGAACCCGAAAAAAGGGTCCCAGATAGAACAGAGTATGAGAAAAGAAGAGATAGAAACACGGTCGGAGAGGAACTCCGGTCCTTTTCGATTTGGGCGAAGTGAAAGGGTTGACGAACTGAAAAGCAAAAGGTCACGAAATAAGTCTTTGATTGAAGGGAGGCCTTAAGTCAAAAAAAAAACATATAACCTTTTAAAGAACCGGAGAGCCATGCGCAGTCATCACTGCGAGCCCAATGAGGTTGCAATTTGTTTCCAAGGATCGGACCGAAAAAAAAGGAAAGGGGATCTTAAAAAAAAGAACCGCGCAAGTCTCCAACCCTTCAAACATCCAGCCCTCCGCACTCGGAAACCTCAAAAGAGGCCAAGGTGGCGGATTCGCTCGACGATGGGGGTCGGGCGGAGAAAAAAAAAAAGAGTATGCTTACGAAAGCTGTCCATCCACCAAGGAGATCAAACGGGATCGGCTTGGGGGACCGTTGTTCCAAAGAGGAATCGTGTACGTGGCTAGTTTGGGAAAAGGAGGCAGGGAGAAAGCCAAGAAAACGGAGAACTGGAATCCTAGGCGGCGAAAGGAAAAACATCAGGGCCATAGTGCCATTGAAGAGTACCGGCTCGGGTATCAAAAAAACGATTAAAAAATTTTGCGTGACGGGAGGAGGGAAAATGCGCGGGGACTATATACGATCGAGTAGGCCTAACCTTCAAATCGGCGTCAGCCAAAACGGGGAGTTTCCGCAGACAGAGGAAAAATCTCGTTGGAGGAAAAACGCCACGCCTTCAAACAGAAGAAAAAAAGAAGTGTGGCTCATGATGGTAGAAACCGTGCAGTCAGGGACTGACTTCAAATACGGCTGCAAATGAAAGGCTGAACCGCTAAAAGAGGGGAAAGGGGGGGGGAATATTCGAAACCGTTCTTCGGGAAGCTGCGTCCGCAGGGAGGATACGGTCTCGTCCTAGGGGGTCACGAGTCATATGTGGAATTCTGAACGATAGGGGGGAAATATCGGCAGGAAATTATCAAAGCAGAGGACGGAACCGGTTGCAACGAGGCCGCCGCAACTCGGGAGAAATGAAAGGGCGCGGGTTTGGTAGGGGAAACATGAATGAAAAAGGGGAACGTAAAAGTGGGGGAGGCGGAAAGGGGCTTGTTTTTGAGAAGTTCGGAAAGAGAAAAAGACATGGTCATACACAAGGGAGGGGAGAATGTGGAGAGTCGAATCGCGAGGGACCATGGGGGAAGGGAGTCTGGAGGGGGGAAAGGAGGTCGCACAAAAAAGCGGGACTGGTGGAATAGCAATGTAAGAAAGGCCCGTGGGCGAAGGCAGAAGCTCATCGGTGGGAATAAAAACTCAAAGAACAGTAGCCTAAGAGAGCGGAAGGGCTAGTGAGGGCCAGTGATAAGCTGATAGGGGCACTCTCTATTAGGGACCGGGCAAATGAAGTAAGAAGTTGGAGGGAACTCAGATCAACTCCATAAAAAAAACAATTGAGATGGATCAGGAGAGGTAGTCCATGTATTCAGCACGGACGACGCAGGTTTTTCGAAGGTTGAAGTAAAGGGGCGACCGCATGAGTGATCACAAAAATCAAAGGAGGGGGGGGGAAAGAGTAGATCGGTGATTCCGCGAAGAAAAAGCCCCGAACACCGCGACATCAAAAGGAGAAAAGCAGCAAAAGGTGAAGGGAGATCTAGACTCAAAATCAGAAAGGTGAAGGGGTAGATTCCGGATGATAACGGGTATGCGGGCTAAGGAAGCCGACAGAACCGTCCCTCGACACTGAAAAAAAAAAGTCGAGATGAAGCCACTGAGAAACAACAAAGATCGCAGATGGCCGAGCGGACTTAGCTAACAAAAGAGAGAAAAAAGGGAAATACGCTACGATAAGAAACATGGGAAGGGGACGCCGCGCTCACGGGAAAGATCATGAAAAAGCTATCACCAGCGAGCGAACTTCCAAGTCAGGAGCAGAACGAACCCTTTCTTATAATAAGGCATAGTGCGGAATCCACAAAGCCGAGTGTATGAAAAGGCCGGTCAGGAAAAGGGCCGAAATAATAGGGCAAAAAAGCCTTTCAGGAACCGTGATCTCGAAAAAAAGAAAAGGGGGATAAAATGAAGGTATGGAAAAAGAGAGCCCGAAACCCGTTGAAAGGGTGCTGGCGGCTTATAAAAAAAGGAAAAAAAGGACGTGGTTTCAAAACGAAAAAAGATGAAAAACTGGTCAGGTCAACTCAAGGACAGACCCAAATCGGAAAAAACCGGAAAGGAAGAATCTCAAATAAATGACGGGGGCCTGGAAAAAAAAAAAGCGGAACGAGTCTGTTCCACACACTACATGGCCAGAAGCCTTTGAGCCTTCCGTGAAAAAAGGGGGGACAAAAAGACACAATTCCCGCACCACCGGGAAGGAAATAGAAATGAAAATCTGGGGAACGTGGAATGCGGTGGCGTATAACAAAAGGGCAATCGGCGAACGTGAGCGGAAACTCAAAGAAAAAGAACTGCACCCGCTTTTGGAGAAGGAAGCTCCGTGAAAAGGGGAAGGAGCAGGCGACACGCGAATCAACACACGCACAAAGGTTCCAGAGGGAAAGCAAGGCCATCAAATTAGAAACCGGCGACTGTTCAGATGGTCGGGTCTCGACCGGAGTGTAATTCGTTTCGCACACCGTGAGCCTAAACTACGCGGTCTTTGATCCTGGGCGAAAAAAAAAAGAAAAGAAAAGCTGGGAAAACAAAAGATCCCGTACGAGAATCAGAGGTGGGACCAATTCAGGCCGAAGACTCCCAGAAGTACGCCCCGAAAAAAGGGCATCGCACGGGCAAAGGCCATTAAAGTGGCAGAGTAAAAAGGTTTCCGAGGGGTGCGGAGGAGAGAGGGTAGGCAGGAAAGAATTGCGGGGAGACGAGCGGAATTGGGGGTTTGGGGGGAAACATCTGTTACTGTTGAACGAAACCTCGAGTGTGCTCGCGGAGGGATCGCATGGGGAAAAAGGAGGTCAACTCAGAGGGCTATATATGAGAAGGCGTGTCCGTTAGTGTTTGGGGAGGGGACAATAAGTTGATTACCAGGGGGGGGGAGGGATCAGGAGAGGGAAAAAGTAAAACCAAGGGGGCTCGAAAGGTCACGGGGACGAGCCATGAGGGAAAAAGAGGGAAGGACGAAAAAGCGACTCAACAACAACACAGTAGAAACGGAAAAGAAGGGTCGCTGCATGTAAACTTTTAGAGGGGGGAGGTGGAGGGGGGGGAAAACCAAGGTAATTCATGAGAACGAAGAAAAGAAGGAAGCGCAAGGGGGAAAGGGTGGGCGTCCCTTCAAAACTAAACGAGACAACTCCCGGAAAAAGAATTGTGCGACCGGTGTCGTGGAAAAGGTGAAGCAAAAATTCCCCCATGTAGAAGGGTTGTGGAGAGGGCGATAAGAAACAGATCGTGACACCACAAAAGTAATCCGGCTCAAACAAGACAGGGGGCAACGCGCAAAGAAAGGGGGGGGGTAAAAAGTTTGACCGAAGGAAAAAAAAAGAAAAGGGCCGGGAAAAATCGGCGACAAAAAACTGCCCGCGACAAACTGGGGAAGGGCAGCGCAATGGGGGCGGGGAAAAGGAAACCTAATTAGGCGTCAATGCCTCGCCGAAGAGTAGAAAAATGGGGAAAGCAACACCGGAAAATCCATGATCGACGTCGCGTAAGATCTGCTGAGGGGGGTTCGGTGACATGACAGTGGGGGGAAACAAAGGATTTCAGGAGCCGTATGGGACAAAAAAGGGGGGGGAGAGGGAACGAATCCTCAGGGCCCGAAATGGTCAAACCTTCAAAAGAGCATAACGCAAAATTAGTGTCCGCCTCGTACAAGTCCGACTGTGAAGCCTTTCGTGGGGGGGGAGCCATGAGGGGAAGCTCGCGCGTGTCGGAAATGCGGAAGACAGGCGATCAAGAACTGGAAAGATACCTTCACTAGGGAGAACGAGAAAAGCAATTTTGATTGGCAAAAAATCGACAAAGATTGCCGGGGGCGCTTTGAAGGAAGCGGGGAGAATAAACCCGAGCCTCCAGCTCGGTGTAAGGAGAAACGAATGTAAAAAAAATGACTTTTTGAGGGGAAGGGGCGTCTTAGAATCGCCGCGATGGAAAGGCTGCAACCGTGCATCATTGAGGTGGGGGGAGAGTGATCGCGAAAAACTTGGAAGCGAAAAAAGGAGAGAGGAAACTGATTCTCGTCCGAGATAACGGGGGACCTTCGAGGTCGGGAGCATGTGTAGAGGGTGGAAAAGATCTGAAAGTGTAGACGGAAGGGAAAAGGGCAAAGGACCCTGTGTGGTTCAGAAAAGATTTGAGCCTGCCACTCACTGAATGGCACACTGGCGGCTGGAGAGAAAAAGGGGTACGGGGCAATCCATGCATTAAATCCGATGGTGCGTGGACGGGGGGGAGTGCGGGGGGGGACCACAAAAGGGTTTGGGGTATGGAATAGTTCGGAAACGCGGGGAAAAGTTGACGATTGTACATACAGCCGAAAAAGGACTTTTGTCAGATGCGCAGACGAAAGGGAGATTAAAAATCAACAGGCATTACTAAGGGGGGGAAAGGGGGCGTAAACAGCCGGGACCGGTGGGAGTCGGACCGCGATGCGAGGATAAAGAAGGTCACACAGGAAGGAGCATTGGGAAAAGGGACGTCAAAACAAAATAAGCCATGTCTCTAAGGGGTAGGGAAAATCGACAGGACTGCGCCGAGAATTTGGCGTAAAAACCGAAGCGGGGGTACGTGTGTCTGGGGAGATTTGGGTGTGGAAGAAAGAAATCGGGGAACTAAGGGCGCTGAACCGGAATACGGCCGAACCCAGTAGGAGAAGAAAAGAAGACTAAAAAGCAAGGACATTACGATATTAAAAAAAAAATTTCAGGCAAGAGGAAGAACATGGTGAGGGGAACTGGGAGGCATTGTGCGCGGAGGGTTTTAATTTGTTGGGGATGGAGTTTCGGAACAAGGAGAAAACGGTCAAAAAAAACAAGGAGGCGGAAAAAAAAGAAGAAATCTTTATGAGACAAGCCCATTTAAAAAAGGCCACGTCCGAAAACAACGCAGCATAATGTGAGAACCTTTAGACTGGAAAATAAAAAGGTTGGCAATCTCGGGGTGAATGAGGTCGGTCAGGGGAAAAAGAAGCGTGAAGAAGATGTCGGCGTATCGCACGCAGGGCGTAAGGGGCAAACAGCAGCTAAAAAAAAAGGAGAAAATCGAAAAAAAGAAGGAAGAAAAAGTTCCGCTCTCGGCGGACAAGAACCGGAAGGCGCTTCGGGGTCGAGGGAAGGCAAGAAGACCAGGGTCTCTAGGGGCGCCGGAAGAAATAAGATAGTGAATCAGCAGATCTCACCATCGAGCGGGAAAGCGCCAAATGGGGGAATTCTGCTAGGGGGGGATTAGTGCCGTCATAGAGGAAGATGTCGAACGGAGGGACATCGGAAAGAAAAGAGATGTATAACGCGTCAAATGAGGGCAGGCAGTACAAGGGGGTTCCAGAAAAAACCAGAAGAAAAAGGCACCATCGTAGTCATGAGGGGAGAGAAAAAAAGAGTCTAACCCGAACCTCGCCCTTGTGGAGAAAAAGTAGGGAGGCATGGAGAGAAGGGAAAGGGGTTCAACACGCTTAGGAAAATCTCGTCAATCAGTTCAACAATCGTGGTCACATGCACGCAGGGAAGGAAAATCAGCGCCAAGAGAGCAAAGAAAAAGCAAAAGGGTCACTGACCCGCAGACTTAGAAGATGAGAGGGTCAAAAAGTCAACGCAATGGCCGCGTGAAAAAAAAAAAGAAAATGACAGCATTTCGCAGAAAAAACAGAAGGAAAATCAAGGAAATAAGCGCCTACAAGGCAGAGCTTAGGAGAGGGTTAGGGCAAAGGTTAAAGCAAGTCAAAGCGAGTGCACCGATCGAGCGGAAAAAAAAGGCGAAAGTAGCCGGGTATAAGATAGGGCGGAAGCGCCAAAAGCAATCCTACACAAGAGAGCATCCAAACGAAAAAAGAGCGAAAACAAGCTACAACGTCTGCCTTTACGATGAGGAGGGCAACTGATGGCGAGGAAAATGAAACAGGAACTGAAAGATGATGCGTTCTCATCACGGTGGAAAGGCTCTGGACAGAATTGAAGTCCTGACGACAAATTTCAAAAGGATGAAAAAGGCTCAGGGGCACCAGCGAGCAGGAAAGCGAATCGGAGTGACCGGGAAGGGACTGGGCCCAGAGATTGTACCCGCATAAAAAGCAGGGGGGGGGGGGCCACCGGGGCGGAAAAAAAAGAACGGAAAGAATCACTCAACAGGAAAGGTCCCAGGGGGGGGGGGGGGAAATTCGACAGTCGGAGTGCAAACGGGTTGAGAAAGAACGGGGAAGAAAGAAGGTGGTGAAAGAGCGGGGTATCTCAGAGGGGGGTTGATGGGTGGCGGGCAGTGCTGTTAAGTGAGGGAGGTAAGGAGAAACAGACATTGGGCTCAGTATGACGGGCGCATGAGCGAGAAAGGCGATATTTATAGAGGGGTGCGTGTCGTGAGGGACGACTTACAAAAAGGGGTCTTTCGCGACTTAAGAAGGGAAGTCCAGGAGAAACTAAGAACCTGTGACAATTTGGGCGATCACCCCCCCACGTAAAGAAAAAAAGAGGGAAAGTTAGATCCTCAAAACGGCGACGTAGGGAGAGAGAAAAAAACACGTAGGATAGAAGCGTCCGAGGTGCCTCCGTGCCTTTTCGATGGGAGAGTAGTTAAAATTTGGGCCACTGGAAACATTATAGGGGAAATCCAAGAAAGTGAAAAAAGAAAAAAAGAAAGTGGGGGATGGGGCTTCCTAATTACAAAAAAAGAAGGGACAAAAGAAGAAAGGGACTCCTGGAATTTCGACCGGTCATGCGGACAGAAATTGGAGACAACAGAACTTGAGAGACAGTGATATGGGGGAAAATAAGTTATCGGCTCAGGAACAGGAACAGATGGGGCAAGGAAACAAAAGTATAGGGGAACCAACGCTCAGTCAACGAAGAAGTCTCTGGAAAGGGGAGAAAGAACCTTCCTAAAACCGCCGCACACTCCGAACACGTAGGGGCGAACTGGGTGGCACACTGGTGACGAGAGGAGATGTGACATTAAGCGATTTCGTCGCAACTCGGGTATTCGGAAAATATTCCCCAGCAAAAACGGAAAAAGGGAGAACGGTACTCGCGTACGATAACTGGTTGTGCAGGGGGGTAAAAAACGAAGGGGTGGGAGGGAGAAGGATGAAGGGTGGGTAAAAAGGGACGCAATGCCCAAAGGCATGATCAAAGGGATGTTGGAAACAGCAGGGGTCGCGCCTGGAAGGCCCATAAAATGAAGTCAAAGTAAAGGAAAATAAGGGGGAAAAAAGTAAGTGGCCGCCGAGGAAAAAGGGGGGGGGAGGGAGGAGGAAGTCAAGCGGCGGAGGGCGATAAAGAAGAGTCTCTTCTACAAATGAAGCAAACTTTTTTGCGCCGTCAAAAACAGCGGTTGAACCTCTCTGGGAAAAAGGCCGAGGGACAGCTTACAAACGAGCATAAAGAGAGAGTAGGGGGATGTAACTCAGGAGAGAATGTTGATTCGAAATCGCGCTAGTTAAAGGGAGCCATGCCAGCGCGGCAGAACGACGTGGCAAGTAGGGGTGAATCGAAAGAGCGAGCAAAGCGGAGGAGATGGAAAGACTCAAAACAATTAGATACTTGAGCCTTAGAGTGGGGTGGACAGTGAGCAAGTGAATCACGATCTTGGGGGCCTATAATGGGAGTCGCGGGGGAGGGGACAAATTTTTGTTAACACGATACTGGAGAAAAGGCAACGGCGAGGGAAAAAACAATCGGGTAGGGAAAAGGGGAAGGGGGAGGAGAAGGGGTACCGTCATATCAGAAGGGGCCGGGGTGGTAAGCAGAGGTTCTTTTGTTGACGTACACAAAGTTGCCTTCGTACGCTTCCCCAGCAATTGGGGTAAAAACGAAGGCTAAAAAGGGATTAGGAGGATACTGTCGAATCTAGAGGGAATGGGAATATAAGGCCTCTTTTGACACTGTACCGAAAAAAATGTCTGGGAGTCGCGATGCGAGCGGTGAGAAAATACGCCTGTCAAAGAAGATGAAGGTTAAAAAAAAAAAGCGGAAGCGCGGACGGGGGTAATAGGGGCCCATCGACATGAGCGAGCATTGCAAAGGAGCAGGGAGGAGACTAGGGAGGGAAATATTACTAGGGGGGCTGGGGGAAGAGGGGGAATCCGTTGTCACGAGTATTCCTACGCGAGGAATGGTCTCGCTAAAGAGGGGTCGGACGCCTCGACATCGGGGGGGGGGGAGGGAAAAATACGGACAAAATTAGAGTATGCATATTGTCAGGCGATGCGCCATGAAGGGGCAACGGATTCTAAGTGGGGATGTCTATCAGGTGTGCGTGTCCAAAGTTTTAGTCGGGACAGGGGAAAAGGAGAAGACTCAAAAAAAAGGATAGGAGTGAAGAAAGATTCAGCCAATTAAAGGGCACACGTAGAACCCCGGGGACGCGCAAAATGCGCGCCGAAAGCGTTGTCACTGGACTACAAGGAGGAAAGAGGGTTTGGAAGCCTGTCCGGGATCGGGATCTCGACACGCACCGTATGCACGGTCATGCGAAGGATCCTCCGACGGGAACAAGGTATCCCAACTGGAAAAAAAAACGTGAAAAAAAGGAAATCCGTCCACTTAGGCTGGAAAAGGGGTCGTAACTCAGGGTAATGGGGGGTAGAAAGGCGGAAGGAAAACGAAGGGGTGGCCTCCGCGATCAAGGAAGGGCGTATCTCACCGCTCGCCGCGGGAAGGTAAGGGCGAAAAAGAGCTGTTAGATAAAAGGAGCCAGGGAATCAAAAGGCCATCTCGAGGAACGTCGCCGTCATGACGCGGAAGCGGCGTGGGAAAAATGAACGGAAAAACTGGAATAGGGAGGAAAGAAAAAAGGTGAGCAAACCCAGTAGGGGGATCGCAAAAAAACACCAGAGGTAGGTGTGAGCGATACCACCGGTATACCCCCTGTAAAGAAAAACAAGCCGGGGGATCAAGATCGGGACAACAAAGGGCTGAACGGATCGGATAAACTGCCGGAGGTCAACAAGATCGAGGGGATGAAGAAACATTGAAACGACCCGGCAACAGCAAGGGCTCGAAAGATCGGAAGTGAAGCATCTAAAAGGCTTAGGGGTGGCCAACACGCGTCGATAACTACATGGCCGTAACGATATGGCAGGGGTTGGGGAAGGACATTAACAAAAAGATACAAAGAGCAACATGCCCGACTAATGAACTTTGTAAAAAAAGGTGTGGGGGGAAAAACCTAGAGATTGAAAAGTAGGGTGTGGGAAATGGAAAAACTAGGAGGAAGGAGAAAAGGGTAGCGGACCTCAAAGGAAAAGGAGTCCGACGCCAAGGTGAGTCGTATCGCCCTGTCCCAAGCTGGCGACAAGAGATCAGAGAGTGAAAAAGCAACAAAGGGTCTAAGAAAAAAGAGGGCGAAAAAAATAGCGGTTTCATAAAGAAGTGGAAAACATTGGCCGGGGGGGGGGGGGGGGGGGGGGGGGGGGGGGGTGGGGGGGGGGGTGGGGGGGGGGGGGGGGTGGTGGGGGGGTGGGGTGGGGGTGGGGGGGGTGGTTGGGTTGTGTTTTGGTTGGGGCTGGGGTTGGGGGGGGTGGGGGTGGGGGTTTTTTTGTTGTTGGGTGGGTGTGGGGGGGTTTTGGGGGTGAGAGTCGTTACAACACCCTGGCTGGCGCTCCACAAAGGGTGGGTTAAAGTTTTCTACAAAACATCCAAGAAAAGAAAAGTAAACAAGACAACCTATACGCGAAGTCGAATGGATTACAGTTGAAGGGGAGGGGAACAATGGGAAACGATAAATCCAAGAGAGGTTCCATGTCAAGCCCAGAACTAATAAAAAAAAGGCGCTGCAACCCCGGGGAGGAGAAGGAATGGAAGATGGAGGCGGGTTGATGACTCCTGAACGGTCTGTAGACGCGAGAAAGGAAGACAGAAGTGGGACTAAAAGAAGTATTGGGGGAAAGAGGAAAAAAGGAATTTGGAATGGGTAGCCTATGAAAAAAACAGACACAGCAGTCGCAGATGAACTGGCGCATGATAATCGACGAAAACAGGGAACTCAGAGGAGAAAGGGATGGCGTGGGAAGGGGGAGGTGTGAAGGAAAAAAGAAAAAATCTTACAACGCCGGAGTTCGGAGGGAAATGCGTCGGGGGGAGAGGGAAAGTTCCAAAGGGCTCCAAACCCCTTGAGTCGAGCAAATCGAAAAGAGCTTGAAAGGCCGGATATCTCTCAAAAAAAAAAACAAGGGGCGAGAGGTCAACCGAGTCGAGTGATCCGAGGTCAGTGAATTGGGCACGAGGGTTTGGGGCAGCCCACTGGGAATGACATTATCGGAACGGACATTCCAGAGGAAGTGGGAAGGTAAGTACGGGAAGCTGTAAAACACGAAAAAACACGGCCTAAGAGATCATAGCCAGATGGAGGGGGAGAAGGAAATGGGACATGGCGGCAGTGTCATCCAACCGACCCAATGAGAAAGGGGGGGAGGGAAATCCTTAACAAGAAAGGCAAAAAAAAGAGAGATCTTAGGGCGAAACAAACATCGAAAGTCGAACTGTAGCACGAAAAGGGCCCGTCAGACAACCGCACCATCGACAGGTGCCAAAAACAGAAGAGGAATTTGCGTCTTAGGAAAGGCAGAGTCGCCCGCCCGCCGGAGTGAATCGGGTCCAAGAAATCGTCCCCAGAAAAAAGGGTATCCAATGGAGACAGGAGGGGAAAAGTGGAGGGGAAAAGGAAAGGGTTGCCTTTCCAAAGATGGGTTCGGAAAAAGGACTGTGGGAGGACAAGGTTCAGGGAGACGGCAATCAGGCTCACCGCGGGAATAAAGAATTCCGAAATGGGGGGGACGTCCTGAAGGAGGACCGAAGTGCTTCATCGGCCGGGTGAGAGCATAACCGGCCATAAAATTGGGGGAAAGCGATTCCAGCTTGCCGGGGGGGGAAGGATAGAGGGAATTCTGTTCACACGCGTCACTCCTTGCGCCGGGGGAGGGGGTTCCAGACAACAGCCGTTCAGGAGGAAACTTATCAGAGGGGTCAAGAGGAAAAAAGCCGTTCAACCCGACCGAAAAAACGCGCAATCCTCCACCGTCATATTTCATTAGGGGGAGATTCGAAATCAGCCTGAAATGAAAAGGGGACGCAGCACGCCCATGTATTGGAAATCGTCAGGGCGCGCCAGTGCACAGCTTGATACTAAGGGGGATGGGAGAGGGGACGTGGGGAGCTGGAGTCGAGTCATGGAGAGAGAAAAATGTGACTGATCGGCACCGTGTAGCTCTGGAAAAGCATAAAAGGGGGTGGGAGATCTTGATCACGAACCGCCGACATCTTCTTTTATTTGAAAAGGGCGGGTCGGGCTAGGCACAGAGGCTCAAGAGATACGGGTGCAAAACGGGATCCACGGGGGTCTGGGGGGAGGGGGGGAAAGGAAACCGCTTTTTTACCCAGTTCAGTGGCATGCAAACACGGAAGTTTCAAAAAACGAAAAGAAAATTTTGGGGGATTGCTCGAGCGCGCGATGGAGGAAAAGAAAGAAGACTCGAGGAAGTTGACAGCGTAGGATTACAAAAGTCGCCTCGGATTCGAAGGACAGCAACGCATTTCAAATGCACATGAGAGGGAAGCGCTGCACATATTCTCTGAAAAATCGCGTAGTGAAGGCCCAGGGCGACATGACCAGGAGAGTTTGCGGAAAATAATAATCAGGGAAATAGGAAAAAAAGAAGGAGTTTGCGAGTTTTCAAAGGGGTTTTCGAAGAAGAGTTACAAGGGCGGGCAAGATCACGGTGGAGACGAGGATTCTAGACAATCGGAAAGCCAGAGACGCCCCGGACAGGCGCGATTTCGAAAAGTCAAAATGGAAGAAAAAAGTAGTCAGTTCCAGGAAGGTAGCTGCACGAGTCGAACAAGCATTGGATTCAGTCGGGTTGAGAAAGGTAAACTTGTTACCGGGTGTGTACGCAACGAGAAGGAGAAAACCG
>Ga0179591_1342010_pt1 | contig 13658 bp, 16 predicted proteins | sample CZOMad2_1_08_16f_FD_182891 | JGI IMG/M metagenome (GOLD analysis project Ga0179591, IMG submission 182891) | Vadose zone soil fungal communities from Angelo Coast Range Reserve, California, USA - CZOMad2_1_08_16fungal (PacBio error correction) | ecosystem: Environmental > Terrestrial > Soil >...
CCCTAAAGGAGCGGTCATGTGCGTCATCCCAGAGGAAGTAGGAGTAAAAACTTCCGTCTGAATCAGAGGTCTATCGATTGAATTTAAGGTTCTCAACGGTGCGGTATGCATTCGATGTGAAAGTCTGTTGCTTTATCAAACGAGCATCGACGCCGCTCCGGGGGCTCGCGAAGCAAGGTACATCTCGATCGCATGGGGCGAAGGTCATTTAAAAACATGAGAGGGGCAGGAAAAGGAATGCAGTCTAACAGGCAGGGGTTCAAATTACCAGACGCAGAAGTCCTCGGGAAAGCACGCAGGGATTCTCGGAAGAACGGAGGGACGGAGGGAGAAGGGATTAACCACTGAGAGTCACTCCTACGGGGGGGGTTTTAATCAGAACTTGTCTCACTCATTTAAACGCGAAACACAATAGAGCCGGACTTTTGGGGGTGGAAGACCATATTCGGGCGGATCATTAGAGGGGGGAAAAGGAAAGCGGCTACGAAAAGAAAAATTAGAATTACTCTTGATAGAACTGACCGTGAGGCGCGGTTGAGCGCGAAGCATACGAAGATTTCAAGACATACACCGGTCCACTCTATATGGACAAAAAAGGCGCGTGGCGAGATCAGGAGCTTCTTTAGGCTGAGATTCTGACAATCTCAGCCTCTGAGCCTTCACAGAAATTGCGTGCACCCGGGAGGTAGCGTTAACTCTAAAGGGCCTGATGAGATTTGGAGGGAAGGATAAAGCCAGACTCGTCTGTGGACCGCGAATCTCCTATGTTCTCTCTTGGAGGCCAGGGCGGTAATAACTGCTCAGGGCCCGGATGCAAGATGGGAAGTGAAACAACACGCCGACAAGTTCCAGTTGGGGGGGGGGAATCATCGTTAATTCACGTGGGGGGAATCAAATCTTGAGGGAGCTCGCTCCAGACTTGCCAACACCCAAGAAGAAATAACATTTGAGGGGAGGGGCCGCTGCATCTCAATAGAAAAGGAGGGAAGGAGGAGCGACTTACTTAGACGTCGAAACCAGACGACTTGACTGAGATCCTGTGAGACCACAGGACGATTTAAAAAAATAGCGCGTAGTAAAGAGGAAGGGAAAAGCGAGAGGGGAGAAGACGTCCAAGCCCTCAAATCTCCAGAACGGAAAAGAGAGATCTCCTAGACGGGAAGTCCTCGGCAAAAGAGGAATAGGAAGATGAAAGCCAGAATCTGCGTCGCAGACTCCACAAAACGCACAACAAGTATAAAAGTCGTCTGATTAAAAAAAGAGCCATAGAGACCAAGGTGGCGGGTAATAGAGGGTGTTACGTTTGGGGGGAAGGAGAAAAAAGATCTCCGATGAGAGGGATATTAATCAGTGTAGCACGTGATAAGGCTTTGAATAAACAAGAGGCCAAGAGAAATCCAAGAGAGATGGAAGATGGTGACAAAATCCACTGTGAGAGGAGAGGGTTGGGCCTGCCTCTGGCGCCTGGGGGGACATCATCATATTCAAGCAAGGGCTGGACCCCCTCAAAAATCTCCCTTAAAGGAGAATGTCGGTCGTTTATATGGAAGCTGAGTCCAACTGAAGTTCGTCATCGAAAGAAAGGGGGGGTAACTCTAAGGTTCGTCTTTAAAATGGGAGGACTGAGGGGGGGGGACAGACGCATTTTGTGCCCGTCAAAATTCCTTCAGGAACGCGGAAAGTCTACTAAAAAGTGGAACGCCCGCGTAGCAGGAGGGGGAGTCGGGTCTCTCTATTTACAAGGTAAGTAGAGAGGGAGGGTGCGTGGCAGTTTCTTTAAAACGCAAAGGGTATTGTAAAAATGAACAAGGGAACCTCTTAGTCATCAATCATCGACGAAAGAATAAGGTGAGGAGGCGCCAGCGAAAGAGGGGGACTGGGAAGGTAGTAAGGGGTCTGCATGGACGCAATTGTCCAAATCCGTCGGAAACGGCCGTCCTGTCGTACCAAAAAGGGGAGGAAGATTGTTGGGCCGTCCGAAAACCTCCTTCGCTCAGTAGTCTAGGAGAGGAGGAAAAAGTGAGCGGAAAAGGGAATAGACTCCAGGAGAACAGCGCAACCAGGTAAAGGGGTCCTCTCCATCGTGGACTGAATAAGAAGGTAAAAAACGCAATCGCACTGGGAAAGAGGGGAGGGAAAACGTGCTTTCACGGAAGCCCCGGTTAACCGGGAAAAGCAGCGCGAAGTTCGCTCACCAAAAGTCACTAGAGGACAAAGATGCCGACGCCAAAACATGACGGAGCTGGGTTCAAAACCGGCCCCAAAAAACTAACACAGGGCAAAGGATTAAAACTATCAATATTCCAGTAAGCGGCTGAGATATACAAGCTAACTCAGAGAAGGGGCAAGGCATGTGTAACGATCACAGAGTCACTCAGAAATTCTGGGGCCCCCGAATGCAGAAACCGAACTGTCCGAGACAATGACAAAAAAGCGCGTCTTACAGGGAACTTCGAACCAGCTGGCTCAAAGCACAAACAGCTGGACGTCATCCACCGTAATGTCCTCGATCAGACAACTGATTGGGTGAGCAAACCTTCTCAGCATCGAAGATATAATCAACCGCTGTGAGAGATAAAAGCCCCACCTCGGTCACCAGTCATAACAAGAAAAAGGGAGGGAACATAAGCCAAACCGGCCCTTCAATAAAACAAGAACCAAGACCTGGGACCAAATAAAAGAGATCTCCAAGGGGAGACATCCGCGCCATCGTCCATTGTTAAAAAAAAAAGGTGTTCCCAAAGGGAAGAAACCACCGAAACGATGTGGGAGGGGTACCCGAATGGGAAGAAGAAAACCACTCCGAGTCACTCCTGGCAGAGCGTTTCACCCTCTCGAAAAGCTCCCCGGCCCAGGTTGCCCAAAGGCCCGCAACATTGACTGCAAAAAGAGGAGGGCGGGAAGGGCTAACAGCGTAAAAAAGGTAGGAGGGAGGGAGACGAGGAGGGCAGTCAGACAGGTGCGGAAAAAACTGCTAATTGGGGCCTGCGCTTCAAGGGGGAAGGGAGAAATGGCAATTTGGATGGGGGTAAGAAGGGAATGTGGGAAAGAATTTGGTCAATTATCCTGGCAAAACTTAAACGTACGATGGAAAGATGATTTCCCATAGTGGACACAAAAACTTCAGTGGGGGACCATGGGAGGCAGGAGACAAAACAAGAAAAACTATCAAATGATGAAGATCACCATTGGACGATACTGCTATAAACAAAAACTCCTTAGGGATTAAAGAAGAGATATCCTGGAAAATGATAAAAAGGCTGCAACGATAGTAATGTTGGAAGGTGAAAGGCGTAAAACCTTAACAGGAACAAATGTCAAAGGGAAAAGGAAACAGCGCAGGCCCAGCGAAAAGTTGGAAAAAAGGGTGTAAAGAATACCACAAAAAATGACGGGGGGAACACGCCCAATGCAAAGGGAGAATGCAAAATGTATCAGCCATTAAGATGCTACTAGGAGGGGTTCCCCGGAGAAAACGGCAAATCGATAAGGAGGCTCGAAGGGTATGACAAGCTCTGGTGGCGATAAGCCCATCATTGCAAGGGAGACGCAGTCGAACAAGGACATGAAAGGTGGAGGAAAATGCCTGGAAGGCTTGGGAGAGAGGGGTAAAAGCAAAACAAGGAAGAGGGGGGGGTAGGGAGGAACGTGAGGTACAAAAAAATAAACGATGATAAAGTTCAGGTGGAGACGGAAATGGGGAGGTAGTCCCATGGTGTGAGAGAGTGGGCTAGGAGGGGGAAGTGTAGGAAGCTGTGGAACAAGAGAAAAACAAAAACAATTTTCCAGGGCTTGATATGAAGCGCCAGGTGTTGATGGGGGAGAGAAAAAGCTGAGCTTGGAGAGATGCGGATTCTCCACGGGTTGGGGAGGCTTCTGGCGATGACTGGGAAACCAAGAAGGGAGATGAAAAACATTAACTTCTAATGCTCCGCGGAAGCCGGTGTTGGGGGGCTGCCAGTAAGGAAGGGGAAGCGTTGCAGCGTAAAAAGAGATATGGGGAGGGGTAAACAGTTTTGCTCTTCATATAAAGTGTGAAAGACTATGCGGTTCGGCTTGAACACAAGAGAAGGTTCCAGAGCGGGCTTGTGGAGGGTAATCAGAAGAGGAATGCTTACGTGCATGGAGAGAGGCCGACGAATACTGGGGGGGGGGGACTGGTTGGAGACAAGCAGGCGAATGGTGTTGAGTCTTAATCTGTGACGGTGTTGCTTGTGGCGAAGACTGCGAACTATGCGGAGAGCGGGGCGGGAACGACGATCATGCGAGAAAAGAGCTGAAGAGTTTCATATCTTGCTGCTTAACGGAGTGAATTACCTTCGTATAGAAAGAAAAAGGGGGGCAGGGAAACAGGCGAAGGTTAGGGACTTGGGGTGTGAGAGTATAAGAAAGGGGGGGGGAACGGCTGGTTTCTAGTAATTCCCTCTAGGGCCGACAAGGGAAAGGATGGCGCGTTGGCCAGGAGACGGGGAAGGAGAAGAAGTATGAGGAGTCAACCTCTCAAAACTCTGTTTAGGAGTGATGTTCATACGAAAAGAATAGTATCGGGGTTCAGGGGGACTGATACGGAGGGTCAAGAACGAAACAGTTCGGAAAGGAGGTCGATACCTGAGGAGAACCCTGAAGGACACGAGGAAACCCAGGTGGGTTTGGCGGTTTTGGGGGGTCGTACATTGGAGAGGTTAAAAGAGGGAAAAGGGAGGACAAGATAGCTCAGGGAAAACTGGGCAGAATAGGGACCTTTTTACCTATTAGGTAAAACGAGGTTAGATGGGGAAGGATTGAGCCTGAGTAATTGACGAAGGCATGACGAATAAACCTTACAGGAGTTTGGGGGGGTAAGAAGAAATTTGCGAGAGGACTGGGAAAAGAGGGTCCAACCAAGGGGGGAAATTAAGAATCATTGGTTGCAAAAAAAGAAACTATAGCCTGAGGGGGGGGAGGAATGGGAATACGGCTCCACCGTTACATTACCTCTAGTCTCCGCTCTTGTAATCGGGACAACGTAAACCTCTTCTGGCTGCTCGCCCGCCGGGGGGGGGCGGAAAAGGAGACCCGGTGTGCCGGGTGCGGCTTATAAGAAGGAAGAGGGGGCGGAATGGGGACTGCGCCTTTCTTCCGCTCGAGGACGGGTGTAAGAGATGATCTGACCGGCGGAAGGACGCTAGACAACTGGTCAGAGAAGAAGTAGGGTAATCGAATGGGCGGCCATTGGAGGAGACAGCCACGGGCTGAGAAAGGATCCTCTGCGCAAGCAGTTCAAAGGCCGAGGAAGATGCCGCTGCCAGAAATTCAACGGAAGGTTCCGGGGGTTTGAAAAGAGGAGAAGGAGACGCACACGTTGGAGACAAAAAAGGGAGAAAGCTGATCACCATCCATGGCTGTTTGCGAAAGGAAAGGCACCTGGGAACGTTATGAAAGGACAAATGAAAGGCGATAGGAAGGAGGAATGGAGGCGGCAGGCTTCAGATTAACGTCCATAACATACGACGGCAAAAAAACCTGGGGGAGGGGGATGTGTCTCAAAGAAGGGGGGATATACAGCGCGATTTGGGTCGGGAAAGAAACTTGTAGCACGTTGACGGGCGAAGGGTTAAGTTTAGATTTCAAGGGCCTTTTTTTTGCCGCGGGATGGTGGACGGGGGGCACTGAAGAGATGCAACCCCAAAAGAAAGGGGGGGGGGGGTTTAGGGAGACGACAGACCCGGAGGAGGGGGGGAAAGGGACTTTTTTCCCTCAATGAGCGCAGGGGGAGTTCACGGCAGGGAGCTCAAGAAGGTGATGGAAAAAAGAAACGAGGGGGAGCCCGCGAAGGGAGAGGCACCATTTATTTCATCTGATCGTGAAATGACCTCCTCGCGGCGAATTGGTACGGAGGGAGGCGCCCACGAAGAAATGGAGGGGAATTGAGGACGAAAGCGCTTGGTTGGGATTGTACAGGAACTGATACGGATACCGCCCCTCGGGTAGGGAAAGCCTCCTTATCAAGCATCGCATTGGACTTGGGACGTATAATAAGAAAAATAACCGACTGAGAGGGTCCGTAATTCCTCTTAGTGAAAAAGGCGGGGGAACGGAATAACGCAGTGATACATCTCCAAAAAGACAGCATACACTGAATCCGGAAAGAGAAATGGGACGGGAGAAAGGTTGGGCCACCTCGTTGGGAGGGAAAAACTCTCCACCATGAGAGAGGGATATTGTTTGAATACACACTTATGGTTAGGAGGTGATGGGATAATATCTGTCGGGGGGAGGAGTAAAATGAAAAAGGGAGAGGGCAGCCACTATCCCATTGGGGCGTCTCCTGTATGAGGGGAAGCTTTAGAGAAGCAAAGAGGATAATGCATAGGCTTGCAAAACTTCGACGGGGACGGAAAATTCCTAACGAAAGGGGGCCTAGGTCCGAGTCGGACAGAGAGGGTCAAGGAACGGGGATGGCGCCGTTCCGGACCGCGGGCTGGCCTGGACGGAGACTAACTTCCAGGGGAAACACTAGAGGGAAGGGCGCGAAAAGAGCAGCATTTCTATTTCTGAGGGCCGCACGTCCGCACTCCGGCAGGCAACACTGGATGATAAAGGGGGGGGGTGCTGTGGACGGCCTTCAGCCTCGAGAAAAAGGGCCTTTGCCAAAAAAACAGGTTTCTTCAGGAGTGAAAGAAGGGAAAAAGACAAAAAAAGAAAAGAACGAGGGTAGGAAGACGGTTCTTATCGTTGTGCTACGCCACTCATCAGGAAAAAAGGCTAAACATCGAAATAACCAAATTCTGAGTCATACTCTACACTGATCTTGAGGACTATGGTGCTCTCGAAGGGCAACTGTGAACCACACTACGGTGAGGCCTGTGAACAGGGAACGTCCTCGGGAAGGAGAGAAGTAGAAAGAAGTTTTCCGACAGAAAAAAAATAAGAGGAAAGCCGGATCCCTATGCTCTAGCCTCTTTGGGGCTTCCAACACATCCGGGCTAAGAGGGCCCCGTATTGATATTGAAGGGGGAAAAAAACGTCAGGTCTGGGGGTGGACAAAGGTGAAGGGTTAATCTTGAGAACGAGCTCTCTCCAGTGAAAAAACATAAAAGGAAAAAAAGGGAAAGATTCCTCTGCAAGAGAAGACCTCATAAATGAAGAAATTGTGTAATTCGAGGTCTACGCACTGGAAGTCTAGAAATCCTTTCGAAGACCCCAGCGGGTCACAAATAGAGGCGGAAAGTCTCAGGGAGAAAGAACTATTCTTAAGTCAAGTAACTAAAGGAAATAAAAAAAAAAGTGGGACAACAAGCTCGAGTGAGCAGAAAGAGGGGGATGGGAACGGGAATCCCTCAGTAAAGGCGTCGCTCTTCACGGCCAAAAAAAAAATGATCACCGGGGGAATCGCCCATGACAAAAAATTGAAAACCGTGGGGTTACGGGTTTGGGTCTCTTCAACAAGACTCTAAGGAGGTAATTCATATGTAAAACAATCTAACACCCAATAGAAAAAAACCGTTCTAGATTCTGGTTCAAATCCTCAGACGAATATCAATGGCCTGAACGGGGGGTACTCAAGGGGAAGAAAAACGAAAACAAAACCAGTCCGAGAGTCATCCCTTCGGAATAGGGTACTTTGCGAAAGAGTAAGAGAAGGAAGATAAAATAAAAGGCCGGTATGAGAAGGGCATCTGGGAAATCCGCTAATAGGGGACTAGACCAAAAATGTAAAACTCTGGGGAAGCGGTAGGAAGGGGGAGAGCTTGTCTCGATGGAGGGACTCAATCGGAGGCATGTTTAGTAAAAAAGCCTGTCGAGGGCCGTTAAACCTGTAGCTTCTTAAAAAGCCAACCCCAAGGCGGCGAGCCATCAGGGGAGGATGGGGGATTCAAGGCTGCGAAATTCCGCGCAAACAGCGTAGTGGTAAAAGAACCGAAACCGTTATTGCCGTCAACGAGCCAACTGTCGCTGCTTGGGCAAATCGAATCCATGAGGAAGTCATGCTCAAAACAGCGCCTTTTGACAGCGCCATAGGAAGGGTCCTCCGGAGCCGAAGGCAGAGCGAATGGTCAGCGAACAAAAAAATTGTAGGCCCATAGGAACAAACCGAGTCAATATCAACCAAGTTAAAAACTACGCACCACATTACGCTGCGTTAAACAAAAAGTGAATAGTAAAAGGCGAGCTCCTTAATCTGGATCTGCTAGCAGAACTCGCGAAACTCAAGGGTGAAAAAGAATGCCTAGGTCACAACGCGAAAAAGCAGACTGAAGGCCAAGGAAGACCGTCTGGACTAAAAGACGTACACTGCAGGGCAGAACAACAGCAACAACACGGAAAAAAAGCCAATTCGAGGGGAGCAAATGTGGCACGGAGAAAACGTCCTCTAAGAAAAAAAGCCATCAAAAAAGAGCGCACGATGCCCGTCAGAGCCATCCCACACCGTCATATCACCGGAAAATGTCCCAAAACTTAAGCCAAAAAAAAGTCACTAAACAATGGACAGGGGGAAACTGGGTAAAGAAAGAACATCACCCGAGGGGGGAAAGGGTCGTTCCCGATCGTTAGAAACCCCTCAGAGGGTGCCGTTTCACCCTCGCTCAAAAAAGAAACGGAAAGGGTTGCCGCACCCGAACTGAAGGGGGAAGGAGGGTCAGAGGAGAGGGGTTTCCCTGAAAAAGGGAAAAAGAAGAGGGACGCGAGTTTTACGACCGCAAAACTACGAACGTCGAGAGGATCTTGCAGCCGACTCAAAGTTTGCTGTGTCAAGTTTGCAGCAACGGAGACTTTCGCTGGAAAGATAGGGGGTGACCTGCAAGGGGAAAAAGGAAAGGCTCAAACAAGAAGGCCAGCGGGTCCGATAGCTCTCACAAACGGAGGATTGAGACCGAACAGGGCTTCAAAGGCTGTATTGAGCCTAGCTGTAAAGAAGGACACTAAGAGGCGATAACGAAAAGGGGTGCACGGAAAACGTGAAAATGGAATAAGGCAACAGCCAAAAAGTTCTGCAAGATTCCAGAACTTCGGATTCGGGGGGAAACTTTCGAAAAGATCCATCTCGATCAGTAGAAAGAAAAATTGGGAGACCGTAGTCTGAACCGGGACTCAAGTCTGCTGCGGATTCTTCAACGGCCTTTAGCTGAGCTAGGTAAACGGGGAGGTTAAAGTGGACTTATGGTGGGGATTAAATTCGGGGACGCTGTACTGTCTTAAAAGTTACTGCTGAAAAGAGAGGGAGGCGTATGCGGAGGTTGAGGACGTGACGCTTCCATGGCCAATTTGGGTAGGGAAAAAGGGGGTGCTCTCGATGAAAGCTAAATTTTGGAGTAGACTCCCGTTGCAAGGGTTAGAAGTGATTGGGGGGCCCCCCCCAAAGGTAGATTATCTAGGGCTGCGGGAGGTCATCTGGTTGGCCTAGAATTTGTTAACTAGAATCTTGGGGGGGTTAAAGGTTAAAAAAGAAACGGAAAACGCTTCGTTTACTTCGGGTGTACGCTCCGTTCTCAAAGTTTATAAAAGGATCAATCAGCCGATAAGTTTAACTAAAAGAAGTTGGGGGAGCGGCGTGGTAGTCTTACAGGCTGTTCGTGCGGTTGCTAACTTCTGCGACGATTGCTTGATCTTTCCCTTTCGATACAGAAGCTTAAACGGGAAGATGGGGGAGGGAGACCAGTGAACGATCCAGGTATAACAGGAAAAGCGTCGAGAGGAAAGCCGACTTTGTGATTCTGTCAAGAATACAGGCGTCTTGCGGAAAAAAAAAAAAGGCAGGACGTCTCTCATTGTTCCTACAGCGCCAGTGGGAGCGGTGGTTTTGCAATTCGAGGGACAACATGGATCTATTAATCTAACGGCGCGAGTCAACGAAACGAAGTGGGAAAAAGTTGATGAGACATGAGCGTTTTTGCAGAAAGTGCATTTTCGCCCTAATTCAGCTTGATAATATAGAAAAGAAGCGGGGGGAAGGTTTTGGTCTAGAGTTGACTCAATCTGAGAGAAGCGTGCTATCGAGGAGCAAATTAAGCTTTGAAAGTACGAATTGGGGGAGGTAACACTTGGGGGAAATTGTGAAACAAGGCTTGAAGACTGATAGACAGGCCCGACGGGGGTCCGCCTGGTTCGTCGGATGCAACAGCCGGCAAAACTTAAGGAAGGAAGCCGTGGAGTATTGGGGCAAAGCCGCGGATGGCGTAGAAGGAGGGGCCAGGCCTCAAATAAAAGCTACACCGATGGCTCAAGCTGAGATCGTTGTGGAGACAAAGGGCTGCAAGCAATCGAAGCTGGGTCGAGACATACGTGATGAAAGGGGGGAAGAGAGTCAAGCATGCGGGGATAAAGAAGAAGAAAAACGGGCGAGTTTCCTCGTAGAGGTAAACTATGGGGGAAGAAGGGGACCGATTTCTTAATTCGTACATTAATCATGAGTCGGCGGAGCAGAGGAGGAGTTGACAAGCGGGGATTACCAGCAACTTGATATCAGATCTGCTGGCACGTCCTAAAGCAAAACCGCGCCATCAGTGTCTGGCTAAGCCAAAAGAAGTTCGCTGTTTTGTGTCAGAATTATCAGGTTGGCCCAACATTCCGAGGAAACCCCCAACAAAATGCGCTGCGTGTTTTGCCCAAAGGCAAACATGAGGAAGCCCGGCCGCAATCCGCCAGCCTCCAACGCGAAGGGAAGGGGGGTCTGGACTGATCCGCGTCGAGTCGCCGGCCAGAACACCTGCCACGTAAATGGGGGAGGCAGGGGGCGTGATCGAGACAAGCTTAAAGGTGGATTGTCACGCATATCATCAACTTGAACCGAAACCAACGGTGTCGTTGGGTGTCCGCCATTGAGAGAGGTTGTTGAAAAAATTCCCAATGAGGCAATCTCGGGTCTGTTTCGGACAAGCTACGTTCTCGGGTGGCCAGGTAGTATCTAAATGAGCCTCGAAAAAGGAGGGGCAAAAATCATTTGGGTTGGGACTCTCGTCTTGCCTTTCACAACTGGTTGATGAATTGTTCATCCGATGAAAGAAGGGGAAGCATCGCTGATACCGCATCGGATATGTGGGGGCAAGGGAAGGAGCGTTGGTGGAGTTCGACCGTTCTACTGAAAAGCACAAGGGGGGGGGAACATGGGGTGGGACTGTCGCCAGAATACTGAAAGGCCTGGACGCGGGAAAAGAAAGGGGAGACCGCTAGCTGTCGGGACCAAGCAAGAGTCAGCCTCTATCCCGACGGTCTAAATCAGTGCATCAGGAACGGCAGGGGGACCAAGGGGTCCTCTATCTTCAATCGGGGAGGGTACAACAAAGGGGAATCAAGGGGTAATAATGAAAATATAGTAGTCAACCTATCCTTCCAGTGTTCGGTGAACCCCTATGAAAACGGGAGGCTTCATGCGAGGTGAGCGCGCCCTATGCATTTCTGTACTGCGGGCAAAGCGTATACCGTCTAGAAACTTGAAAAACGTGATCCAGTGGGGGCTAGTCCTTGACTCCGTGGCCGAGGCCGTTGGGGTATCTCTACTCAAGTTTGCCAGCCGTGGGGGGGGGGGTGGAATGGTGGGGTTGTACCCGGCTTAGGGTCAAGTGAGGCCGAAACGGGCAAAACCATCCACTCCGCGCTGGAGAATCCAAAAGAGCTCAGTCAGCTGCGGCGAGTGGGGAAAATTCTGGCCCATTAACACTGGAGCCGCACTGTGTGTCGATCGTACAGCAACTGGGCCGCCATCAACCAAAGAGAGCGCTGCCCTAAAAACGAGATCAGTATATTGGCCTTCGGGGGTCAAGCGACACGAAGGACTACACGGTCGGTTGCGCTGAATCAGGCGAAAAGACAAAACGGACTACACCAATACCCCGGGCGCGTGGGCGACTCGATCTGCTGGGTCTGGAGGACATCTAAAATGCTCCTAACTTGTGCGAATAAGAAGCACAGTGTGCTCAAGGGTTTCCCTACTAGAGAACGCTCGTGCCGAATGCATCTTTTCAACCATGGAACGGAAAAGAAGCTAGGCAGGCCGGGGTGGGGAGGCACAAGCTCTCATGCCTGTGGGGTTCCTGGGTAATGGGGGGAAATCAAGGGTGACAAACTAGGAAACCACACCCATACAGTTGATCTGCTCTGAAGAGAGGGAGAAACGCGGCCAAAGGCTATTAGAGAAGGTACACCTAAAGGACCGGCCAAATAAACCTTCGGGTTCCGCCAAATCAGAGCGAATGGACTCTGAAGCCTTAAAGCGGAAGAAGCATACGGCAGAAAAAGAAGATTCTCTAGAAGGCTCTGCGCTCATTGGATGCTGCCTATGACCGCATTCTGCGACCGGCCTAACCTCAGGCACATGTCGGGATGGAGACCAAGACAGCGTGAGAGCAAAGAGGGAGGTGTCCGAGTAACCAGGGACAAAATCAAGGAGGTAGATTTATGTGCGCGGTGAGCCTCTGTGAGGGAGAACCATCCATGAACGTTGCAGAGGTGGCAAGAAGGCTTGAGTGGGTGGGGCTGGGAGCTGGGGAACATCTGTCCAGTCCATTCTGCGGAAACCGACCCCCAAAGGGGACAGCTGTAAGCAAGGGGATAAAATTACGCTTCCGAAGGGCACTAGTATTGGACAAAGGAAAGATATTCGGATGGGAAGCTCGGGGTGGCAGTATTTGTACGCCCCTCGAGGAGAAACTGGAAAAAGAGACGCCAAATGAAAAAAGACCTCATGAATATGGGCCTGTACGAACGAGGCAGGGGCTTAAGGGGAAAGGTTCAAGGGGAGCTCTACGTCCGTCCGTGCAATACCTACATAAGGGGGGAGTCGCCCTGGACTGAGGGGGAAGGATTATTTCAAAGCGCCCTGAAGGGTTACCAGTAGTAATTGACCTATCACGCCGCTCTGCTTCTTTTCCAGCGGAAGCCGGGGCGCAAGCCTCTTCTCACGCTCCAACTGGGGGTCCTCAGCGACTGCAGGTTCAAGACTAGGGAAGAAATCGAGATGGGTTAGCGACCCGGTGAAAGGGAGGGAAGCAGGGAAGTTCGCCACCCGCAGAGAAGACCTTCCTACGACAAGTCTACTGAGTGCCGACGACAAACGCCACGCCTTCGGGGCATCGTCGACGAGATCTAGATCTAAAAACAGCGGACGCACGGCGGGAGGTGGGGGGGTCCCCGGGGAAGTCCACGCCTCTATGCGAGGGAAACCACCGAAAGAAACTGTGACACCCTTAAGCCGGTGTACGCCCAATGCCGGGCAACAGCGCAGACCTCGCAGTCCTCGATCAGCTATGGGTTGCGCTCAGAACGGAAATCAGCAAGAAAAGCATCACACTTCATCAACCCATCACCCAGACCGACCAGCCAAAATTTGACAAAAGAAAAGGCATCTCAGCACCCCCAAAAACAAATGGTTAATCAAAACAGCACCGCGCGGAAGTTAAGGCCAAAGTTAGAAGGACCGGCCCCCGGAGACCCAGCTATCCAGTCCATGAATTCGCCCAGGAGAGGATTGACCCAGATTTGGGGGGCTTCAGAACCAACTCGGACAGCCGTTAGCCTGCAAAACACTAGCGAACTGGGGTACTGATCCTTGCGCTCTCCCGGGCGGTTGGGTTGGTCCTAGGGGGAAAACGTCTTAGATTAAAACAGTGAAAGTCGCAGGGGAGGAAGTAAACATAGTTACACGGGTTTAACATGTCAGGCAGAACTAGTTGCAAGCGCCC
>Ga0179591_1323449_pt1 | contig 13657 bp, 21 predicted proteins | sample CZOMad2_1_08_16f_FD_182891 | JGI IMG/M metagenome (GOLD analysis project Ga0179591, IMG submission 182891) | Vadose zone soil fungal communities from Angelo Coast Range Reserve, California, USA - CZOMad2_1_08_16fungal (PacBio error correction) | ecosystem: Environmental > Terrestrial > Soil >...
GAAGTCCTAAAAAAACCTCAATGAATCCCACTGAAACAAAAGGCTAAAAAGTTCAAAAAAGGACAACTCTTTAAACCAAACAGACCCAAACCGGAGGCCCAAAGAAACGAAAGAAAAAATGGACAAAGAGATATGGATCGTAAAAAACCACAAGGGGAAAAAAAAGACACCCGTACTCACCCCCCTGGAAAAGGAAAGGTGAAATTAAGTGGACGCACACCAAAATCCAACCCCCACAATACATGGAATGGTCAATCATAACTGTCTGGAAAACCAAGGGGGGTCAAGGAGGGGAAGTTCTAAGAACAGGATGAGCAGACGGGCAGACAGGTGAACATAAGGCTGTGATGCCGGAGAACCGCAAAATACTCCTGGATGGAAAAATGTCGATCCCAGAAACAAACCCATCCCAAATTGCTAGGGCCAGTGTTCAAACCACTAGAAAACACAAAAAAAAGTATACCCTAAGAAAAAAAGATCCACCTGGTAAACTGAGGATAATCCCACCATGCAAAGAATGGGAAAGGAAGAAAAACAAGCATGGACAGGTTCACAGGAGGTAACCACAAGCAAATGCAAAAGAGGGAGGGACCTAGCGGAAAAATGTACTTCGGAAACACAGTGTTTCAATGAGAAAAAGGACCGGAAGAGCACGTGGCACAAAAGGCCGTGAAGAAACTCAATGTGCTGATCAGCCCCACAACCTCTGAAAGACATTTTACCTTAATCAATGGCAGGGGAAAAGGGAAGTAATAGAAGAGAATGTGAACGGGGAAACCTCGGTAAATGGATCAGCGAAAAATCCCTAGGGAGGTAGTGGTCGGAACCTTTAAAGAATGGGACAAAGGGAAATGAAGTTTAACCGTGTCGGCCGCGAAAGAGGTGAAAGGGGGAAAAAGATGCTAGGCCACCCCGCGCTGGAGAGACTGTTGGCTGCAGGGAGGGGGGGGGGCGCGGGGTGGGATCCCACTGTTCGATGGGTGGCAGGGGATGAAAGGGCGCCGACTCAGGGGGGGACCCCTGGTTGGACTTAACACGGGGACACTTCTGGGGCAAAGATGGAAAAGGGAGGGGCAATCAATTTTACGACCGACACAAAACATTGGGGGGTAGCTACCGTTGGATGGAACTGACAGTATGGCGGGGTAGAAAAGGGTGGGTACTGGAGGACCACTCCCGAACGAAGGAAAAGGTGCAAAGACCAAGGTTGGAAATAACGTGGGGGTTGCGAAAGAGGGAGGTTTTTGGTAGAGGTGCGCCAACGAACGAGGGGAACGGATTCTGGGGTCATTGTTCATAGGCGGGAGTAACCCAGCCTTGCGATTTAAGGTACAAGGGGAGGAGGAAAAGTAAATTGAGGTCCATTGAGCAGTGGTAAAGGGGATAAGAAGAGCCCGTATACGGGTTGTAGGAAAGAGCAAGAACAAAAAAGGACGATTCCAGGAAAAAAATGGCGAAAAGGATTGGGGGGGGAGAAGGTGGCTTGAAATCATAACTCAACAAAGGTTGAAAAGGTTGGAGGTTGGGTAACGGCCAGCTGGCAGGAAGGAAAAACGGCCCTCGCGTTGAGTAAACATAATCAGGCAACAGAGGGGTAAGGCTGATCTGAGGTCCCATTCCTGCAACGCAAACGGGGGGGGGGAAGCTAACCTAAGATACATGTTGTTCAAAGTTTAAGTAGGGAAAAAAGAACTAGGCTTGAGAACATAGGGTTTTCCGATAGACTCAAAATAAAAGGGAGTAACTGTGAACGGGAAAAAAAGGATCCAGGGGGCTCGGTCGAGCGTGGAAAAGGACGAAGGAAAGAAGGGCCCGGTGAAAGAGTGGCTTTTTGTGGTTTTGGGGGGGCAAGAATGGGCTACGCTGTGTTGGCGCGAAGGGGGGGGGGGGGAAGGGTGTGGGATGTCAAAAAAAAAGGGAGGGAAAACGTTGACTGAGGGGGAAAAAAGTGAATGCTCGTACCCCCTATGAGTGCATTGGTGATTCGACGTGTCAGTGACAAAGGAAGGAGGGGGGGAGATTTGCTAGAGGATAACGCCCGTCGGGTCCCGGGGTCATTGCCGGTTCTTCGAAACTTCTGTCGACTGAGGACGACGGAAAAAAAAAGGGGTCTTTTACAGAAAAAAAAGACTTAACCTCGTTGAGGGGAGGAAAAGGGGGAAAGCGCCGCAAAACTGAAAGGTCGGGAGAGGGAGGAGGCAATTCATAAAGGCACGAGTGAAATAAGGCGATCCGCGAAACAAAAACAACGGAGAGGCAAAGACTAAAGGAAAGGAGGGGGGGGCCCAGAAGTTCCTTTTGAATCGCACGAACGCCGAGCTACCCAATAGGAAACCATATTGGAAGAACAGCACAGGGGGGAGAAAAAGCACCGAAGAGTGTGGAACTGGGGGAAAGAAAAAAACAACAAACAGGAAGACCGGGGGACTTGAGCAGGGAGGGAAGGAATAAGAGATTCGAAACCATAAAAGGAAAAACAAAAGTCACACGCCTGGGGTCAACTTATAATAAAAACCAAGAGCCACAAAGGGGGAAATGGATTGTTACAAAACAAAAAAAAAAAAAAAAAAAAATCGAGGACCAAGAGATCAACCAGCGGCCGAGGTCAACTAACAGAGAAAATCCCAAGGAAAAGGCGCAGAAGGAAAACGGAACGCCAACCTGAAATCGAAACCATGAGGCAAAACACACTTCCAATGTCCGGCCCCAAAACGAACACTACCAGCTACTGGCAAATAACCAGGAGGAATCTCAGGAGAACAATCCGGAGAAATTGGGGAGCCTTCCTTGACAAGTCAGAGAATGGGAAAAAGAACGAAAAAACAGTGAAAACTCGGGCTAGAACTCGGGGGAGGAATACTCAATGACCAAAGGAGCATGCCAGGACAAAAACAAAAGTAGTGGTGAAGAAAAGGGAACCATCAAGAAAGTCAGCAGACTAAGGCAAAACAGCTGGGGAAACTGAAGGAGAGAGGTCATTCAAATTCTGATCTGACACGAGCCGTTAACAGACACTTCCCTAAAAGGAGAAAAGAGATGAGAAAAGAGAAAAAACCATAGACCAACAAAGTTCAAAGAAAGTAAATCTGCATCTTGTGGATGCCGGGGCCAAACCCTCACTAATCGACGAAAAGAAAAGGCTTCTCAAAAGGGGAGGCCAAGAAAAACAATGATCCAAAGGTAACAAAAGGCTGCAAACATTGAAAGATGCACAAAGTTACAGCAAAAATGAAGAAGGGGGGGGAGGGGAAAAGTAAAAGCCAGAAGAAATGGAATCGTCGAGTAAAATCAGAAAAAAAAAAAAACAACAGGAACCACAAAAAATGGTACTTCCCCAATGGATCACAAAAAGTGGTGGCCAATGGAAGGAACGATCCCAACCACAGAAAGAAACAGACGAACTTGCAAGAGACCCAAGTTCAGGGAGACTTGTGGATTAGGCAAAAAAGGAATAAGCGGCACTAAGGCTTGATTGAAAAAGCCGGTCACAAAGACTTGAGCAAGAAAGAAGCCACAAACAAAAACATTCAGAGGGAAAGGGTCATAACCAACCAGCACCAGTTATTCAAAAAAAAACAGGCGGAACCAGAGCAGTGGTGGCATACGGAGGAAGAAACCTGGGACGGCCCTATTACGGGGAGGGGAAAAAAAAAGTTCAATTGAGGTTTGCCCCAATCTGAACTAGGTTTTCAAAAAAACGCAATGCGAAAAGGGACCGGAGGACGTTGACAAAGCAGTTCAATGAATAAAAAGGATGCCAAGGGACAAGGCAAGGGTAAAGTAAACTGAATCAGGCAGAACAAAAAACACAGGGAAAGAAGAGAGAGGAAGGTAAAGGGGCCAAAGAATTTCTGAAGAGAGGGGAAGGGTTCGTGTCCCGCCTACTCCCTTTGCACAAGCGGCCACTAACTAGGGAAGGGGGGGAGGAACTGGGAAAAAAAAAATCCTGGACAAAATTGGGGACGCGACTCTGCCACGAGTTGGGGACTCAGGTTAAGAAATGTCATGACCAAAAAGAGAAGGATGCGGGCTCGCATGGGTCTGCGAAAGAAAGGGGTTTTGTTTTTTCGCAAGTACTAACTAGAAAGGATGGGGAATGAACCGGCGAAAGAACAACGAATTTTCGAGGGGGAGGGGTTCACCGGGGGAATTTCCACGGGGAGAAAGAGGCCTACATCCAGAGCGAACCGGAAAAAAATCACTACCTCTGGGTTCCAAAAACTGATGGAACGTAAATTTGGGAATGGAGGTGTGTCGACTCGCCTGCTTCCGAACAGAACAAAAGACCTGTACGTCGGGGAGGAACTCCGGGTTGGTAATTGAAGAAACAGATACAATTGCCATGGAGTCTTTAGGAGGTCGGAGGGGCTGGGTCGTTGAAAAAAAATTTTAACCTTTTACACGATGCACGGGTCAAAACTCATTGAAGTTGGGTTCACGTTGTGAGAAGAGAGAAGGAGGGGGGTTTTGGAGAAAGAGAGGGGGAAAAAATCAAAGAACTATCAACTATAAAAACGACCTTGAGGAAAAAAGTTGAGGCGATATGAACTACCGGAATTGGGGTGGAGCGGGGGGCGCGCCAAGTGAGTAAGGATAGAATCGAGGTGTAAGAACTGAAGAAAAAAAATCGTTGGGCGCCGAAGAATGAATTGGGTCTGAAAAAACAACTGTTGGGGGGAAACCAGGCGCGAAATTTGGGCCCTTGTATACAGAGGCTAGGAAGGAAAGCTGGTTGAAGGGGTAGCGTAAACCATTGGCAAGTAGGAAGGTGAAAAAACTGGGCAAAGAAGGTCCACAATGCTCTGTGCCGTAAAAGGGGGGGGGGCGACCTGATTTTTGCCATAGCCTGGGGTGCCCAAAAATGGGGGGGCCGAGGAGGGGGGGTCGATCAGGGGGGGGAAGGGGTTCGTGAAAGGGGAGGGAAATTAACGTGGACTTGGGAAAGAGACACACGCTGTTCTTGACCGAGGCATCGGGGAACTTGTATTCGAGGGAGACTTTTTGAAAAAAGGAAGGGGGGTGGAGATGCTCAAGAAGGCGTGGACATGTTAGAAGAGTGAGAGTTGTCTTGGTAAAAGATCGCGGAATGCGGTCTTCCTGGGGCAAAACTTTTACGCCGTAACCCAGACGTCCCTAAGGGAGTGGGGAGAAAAAATGTTGAGCTACGTGGCGATTTCTGGGGAGAGGGGGGAAGGGCTATCGGAAAGAAAAACTCTGCCGAAGAATGGAGAAGTGTAGCGAATAAACAACACACCGGAGAAAGATATCAGGAAAAAGAAAAAACGGAGCAACTGAGGAAGTGTATAGGCATCGTAAAACCGACAGAGACCGAACGCGAAAGGTTAAGGACAACAACCTCTGCAAATTGGAAAAACAAAAACCAGGAAGACAAAGGAGTCGAAGGTCAGCAAACTAAAGAAAAGAAAATGATGATCGAAAAAAGGGACACGCCGGTTCCGTGAAACAGAATAAAACACGGACCATACGCACGAGCACTCGATCGAATCACAAAATCGGAAATCGTCACCCGAGGAACGGTCAGAAGTGAGGAAGGACACACGTTACTGGAAGAAACCTAACAATCAACCAGTCCCACCTGAAAACTGAAACATCTGGAACCTGTCACTGCGTCAAACGACCCTAACAGGCTAAGGGAACACACTCACAGGGAAAGAAATTGAGAACAAAAACCACAAAAACTAGACAGAGACAATTGGATAAAGGCCGTGCAAGTTCACGGCAAAGTTTGAAACTGGTGCCAACTAAACATGAACCAAATGTTCCAAAGAACTCAGTCCAGGACCAAGGTAATCAAGAGCGATGGGAAACCAAAAGTCTTGTGGGAAAATGGGAAAAAGACGGTCCGCAATAAGAGCAACCGATGTTCTGAAGGCTGGAGAAAAAGAACAGCGGCGTTCAGGATCAAAAAAAAAGCAAAGGGGGCCGAGGAGAAAACGACACTCCAAAGAAAAAAAAAGATGGGAGTGACAAGCAAGTCGCCAAAGGCGAACCTATAAGCGAATCAGGGACATCAAAGGTGTTATGAGTAAAACCTACAAACCGAAAAAAACTTCTTCCGAAAAGGAAGGGAAACCACAATGGAAACAAAGAAGGAAGGCAAAGTGACAGAAATGCAACGAGTGTCGACCAACACACACCCCCTGAAAAAAAAAAAAAGGAAAACAGCGGCAGAGCAAATCGAAAAAAAAAAACAGGAGGGCCGCAAACCCCTTCCAGAAAACTTGGAGCAAACGTCATGTGACACAAGGAGGAGAACCCCAACCGGAAAGGGATGTAAAAAAAAGGAGTTGGAATACAGGGGGGACGGGGGTCGCTAAACCGTGAGCGGGCAGACGAGCGGAAAAATAATTGCAAGGAAAGGTCCAAAAAGGGCCAATGATTCGGGAAAACGGTCGAGAAGAAAAACCATCACCCCGAGGGGAGAAGGGTACCGAGTTAGAAAAAACAAAAACCAAAAGAACATTTAGGTCATACCCGACGAAAACGACCGATCATACGGGTGAGATCAGGACGGGGGGGGGAATATGACCTCCACGAAAAGAGGGCAAATTAAAAGGGGACATGGATTTGTTAAAAAGGAATACCAATAAAGGACCCTAGTGAATCAATACACTCCGCGACCCTTATAGCGCAAAACCAGTGCGAAAGGTCGGCAGTAACTAAGTAAAAAGTCCAGGTGGGGGGAGACTCTCAGAACACAACTTAAGAGAGATCTTTTCTGGAACAACATTGGAAGGGAAATGCTTAAGTTGGAAAAATTTCATTGGGGGAACATGAGGGGGGGAAAACGACAAATTGAAAGGGGTCGAAGGAAATACCTCAGGTAGTGGGGTAGGGCGAAAAAAATGCATCCTAAATTGAAGGTCGTACTCTTCCAGCTGGGGGGGAACACTTTGGAGGAAGATATGCACCCAAGCGAGCTTATAATCCGGGGCTAGGTTAAGGGGTGGGAGAGGGGTTGATCAGATACATTCGTATTTTTTGGTCTGAATTAACCGAAAAAGGCAAAGACGCATGGGGAACTTTTGGGGAGGAAGAAGCAACTTGGCACGAAGAAAATGAACGGGAAATCATCTAGCGAACATCAAGCACTGTTGATGAACCTCCTTCTAAATGGGGAAAAAAACCCTGGTAGGGCGGGGGTGCTATGTGTGCAGGCTCCCCGCCGGGCAACAACCTGACAGGTTAGGTCGAAGGTGGCAAGAGGCGGTAGGGGGGAAGTGTGGAAAGAACTACGAGAAAAGGGGCTCGGGGGTACATCAAGGAGATTTTTCCCGCATAGCATGTAACCGAGCCAGAGCCGGTGTTTCCAGTGAGGATTGAGGGCAGGAGAGAGAAATCGAAGAGAGTTGGGTTGTCTCTCGACAGAGAGGGGGGATCCAGGGCAAAAAGACCTTGCTATTTTCGTTGCGAGGTAGAAGATCGGGGAAAAAAAAAGGCTTTTAGGGGAAGGGAGAGGGGTTGGAAAAAAAAAGGGGGCGGTCAGGGATCAATAGAGGGGTTAAATAGCCTCGTGGAAACCAGCTTTGACAGTACAGCAGTTCCGAAGTAGGGTCCCTGGGGAATGAACCAAGACTGGCCTAGACCCCTCATAGAAAGGTGGCAGTAGCAAAGGGGAGGGAAGGGGAACAAAACAAACAACAAGAAAAAAAGAAACAACAAAAAGAACGACCTTCCTTTTTCGCGTCAACAGTTGCATTGAGGGCTGTGAACTTTAAAAGGTCACAAATTGTCCCTGGGAAGAAAATTTGGGGGGTGGGGGGGGCCTCCTGAGAGTCCTTGAGGGGGAAAGTGAATTTGCGGGGGGGGGGTGCCGTGCTCCGATGACCAAAAACAGTGGGGGATGTTGGAGTTCAATAACTTCCAGGTACGAGAACTGGGCCTAGGGGAGAGAGGGTAGTGCCCGAGGCCTTTAAACCTTTGGTGAGAGATTGACAAAGTAAGTCTGGGGCTGAGACGGTCAAGACCGCTGTCCCGGGATAGATTTGATCGTGTAAGTCGAATCCGTAAGATATCCTTCAAAGTGGCGGCATTAGGTGGTGTACACAATTGAACACTGCTTTCTCAGGGCACGCAAGGGGACAGAGGGTCTGAAGTCAGGTAGTCGCGTGCAGAAAAGAGAAAAAAGACCCCGGGAGGGAAGAAGTTTGGATGCATCTCTCAAAAAACAACACAACGGAGAAAGTCAACGAGGCATTCTCACATGACCGTCGGAAATTGCAGGTTTAGAGAGGACCGAAGAAAGAGACACAGGAGAAAACTATTGCAAGGGGCTGCAATTTATCAAAAAGAACGAGGAAGGGTGGGTTCCGAAAGGAAACCGCCGTCGAAGGCGAATTCAGAACACTGGAGGGCGAAACAAAGCCTCTCGAAAAAGGACCCAAGGTATTGGGACAAGAAGCCCTCCCAAAGAATTTGGACAAACCCAAGAGACGAATAAAAACGAAAATCTGAAATCCTACAGAGAACGAGTAGGGAAGGGAAAAACAGACAAGGATCCAACTCCACCCCAGCGACGAACACTAAAGAAAAAGGGGGGAAACTGGAAACAAAAGCACGAACACCTAATGTGCCACAAAGAAAAATCCAATCCAATTCTCACCTTGCCTGGGGATACTTTACAAGGGAAAGAAAACTCAAGTTGACGCAAACAGTGGGAAAAAATAGGGAGAAAATCCATTCGGTCCGAAAGAAGGGGGAAAAACTGGGACTGGGATTCACGGTCCTGAAACATGGGACACATCCGAGTCATCAAAAAACAGATGTGGAAAAATGAAAAGGGTCCGATCAGAAGAACCTGGCGTAACAGGGCCTACATCTGGCGATACCAAAAGAACTAAAATGCATGGGAGAATCCCTCAACAAAAGTTCGACAACTCCCTCAAGGTCGGTAAATAATTGCAGGGGCCCGAAGAAAGGTAGATGTGGGCTACCCCAGCACTAATAAACAGTCTTGGAGCCAAGCCACCTGACTCCAAAGCAATGAAAGGTGGTAGCTGGGAAAAGAACTGAACTATGCAAACCTTGAAGGACAGCACAGGTGAACACAAGGAAAGACAGAAGAAATTGGGCGAGTCTGGGAGACAAAGAGGCGAAAAAAAAAAAAAAAAGGGAAGGCAGCCAACAGCCTGGGAGTCCCAATTAGAAGGTCATGTTGTCCAGGGGACCGCAACCGGGACAACCATAAAAGATAACAGCAAGACGGGCTGAATCCCCAAGAGGAAGAGGGAACGGGCTATTATAAAAAACGGAAGAAGGCGTGAGGAAAAACACCAAATGAGGAGGATTAAAGTCTTCGGAAAACAACAAAAACACGAAAGTAATCACCAACTCGCAAGAGCAGGGGACGAAGCAACAGTCGAAAATAGCGGTGAAGATGAAGTCATATACCCCTGGATGGGCAAGAACTCAAAAAGAGGACCAGGCTTTTTAATAAAAAAAAGAAGAAGAAAAAGAACGGACTCCCTCGGCCCAGGAAAGCTGTCGGACCAAACAGTGACTTCAAAAAAAGGGGAAGAAAAAGGACCTGAGAATCTCAGAAGAGAAAAACAGGAGAGGGAGAATAGTGCCGGTTGGAGGGTCCAAATCCTTTAAGTGAAAGGAAAAAGATTTTGAAAGAAAGGTACGACTAGGGAGAGGCAGAAGGGAACTAACATTGAAGGGGTCACGGGCATAAATCAAAGTTCAACGGAAGAAAGGTCCCTGAATCAAAAGCTTTGGGGAGGAAAAATACTTCAAGAATAATCAGAAGGGGGGATTTCTTGAAAAGGGGCAGCGGGGTTTGAAAAAAAAGCGCCCTAAAGAGGGAGGCTTTGGGGTTTGGGGTCGGACCTTCAAAAAAAAAAAGGCCCTGTTTGAGGGAGGCTTGAACGGTCTGAATCCGCAGGGGAAAGACCTTAGAAATCACCCAATGGGGAGACAAAAAAAAACGTCGGGGAGGGGGACCAAGACCTGGTTGGGGGGGCTCGGTTTACCAGGCTCCAAGTAGCATCACAAAGGGGTAGGTGGGGGAGGACAGGATGGGGGTGGGGTGAGACCCTCATTGCCCAGTCTGAGGGATTTAAATGGGTCCGCAGGGGACCAAAGCGGTCCTTGACAATGTAGCCGAAAACCCAGGGGGTTCAACCACAAGAAAGCCAGGTGGGTTTCCATCTCAGTTGGTCGTGAAGGGAACGGGGGAAGCTCAAGAGGAAAGGGGGGTGTAGCCGATAACTAACTATGCGGGATATACCAAGTTAGTGCGTTGGATGATCAAGGGGGACAGAACCCTGCCTTTGGACTTTTGGTAAGAAAAGAAAAAAAGGGGGGAGCTCGAACAAGGTTTACACCTCGAAGTAACAAGCGTGGACGGAAGGAGAAGTCCGAAGGGGGGTTAAAGGGTCTTCAAAAAGAGGTGTGTGGGGGGAAGCGCCCAGCTTGCCTGGGACAGAAAAACATTTGTGGTCTATGGGGAACCGAGTGGGGATTTTAAAAGAAACCAGTGGGTAAAGGAGGGGACGGGTGGGAACTTGAAGCTCACTAAAAAGTTTAACACATTGGGGAGTTCCCCCCTATTAAGGTTTGGTTTTAAGGAAAGGGCGAAGATGTTGGTGGGAAAAAAAGGGGGGGGGGGAAGTGTGAATTTAATGTGTGGGGAAAAGAAAATTGTCCTTCGGAGAAATTGATCGTCTAACTCAGTGATCCTTGGGGTTTGCTAAAGGGGCCGAAGGGGAGGGGGGGAGTTGGCATTCATTTGTCAAGTAGAACGGGACAAAAAGATGGGTCTAGGGGGGGGGCGGCGGGAGGAAGAAGAAAAGACGTGAGGTCTCAACGGGAAAAAAAGACGACAAAAGGAGCCAGCTTTGCAGACTGTAGCGAAGACGGGGAAGGTCAGTTCACGATGCGATAAAAAATCGTGCAGGGAAACTATCAGAAGAGAAAACAAAGGAGAGAAAGCAATTCGCCAGTACTTGAGCAAAAGGAATTTATCAGGGCAGGAAAAAAGCAAAAGAGACCCGCTCAGGAAAAGAGGCAGGGGGAGCGGGGGAAGCACAGAAGATGGGGGTGGGTAAAAAAAAAAAAGGGAAAAAAAACACGGAGCAGTCGATGATTCCGAAAATAAGAAAACAGCAATGGGGTGTGACAATTATGGTAACAACCGAACGCTCTCAGAAAAAAAAGAAACTCACCTCTCAAAAGAGCACTATTTCATCTAATCACAAAAGTCCCAAACCAGAGAACGAAAAAAAACACATCGACAACAAAGGAATAACCAATAAAAAGAACGTAAGGACCCATAACCAGGAAGAGAAGGTCCATGTCAACAACGAAAGTGTAACTGGGAAGCCCAGTTAAGATGACGAGAAAAAAAAGTAAACTGTGAAAAAGAAAAGGACACGGAGGAATCAGACAATGCCAGGCTGGGGCAAGTGGTGAATGGACACCCGAATCAGGAAGAGGAAAGAGGGGGACTGACGATGCTAAAAGTAAAACAAAGCGCTGGAAGGGACCAAGCTTCCGCAATCTCCACTCACTAAAGGCAGGGGAGGACAAAGGCTCCAAAACGAGGGAACAAACCGAACTAGAAGGGAATGCAAGGGGGACATCGGGAAGTTATGAGTCACTATAGGGAACGAAAAACTAAAGATACGCACAACTTGCGCCAGACCATAGCCAATGAACTAGGGGGAAACATTGGGACAAGGAAGAAAAAATTAAACCGGAACCACACCGGAAAACTGAAAGAAGGAGAAAATTGGGCCAAGACGGCATATTACAAAAACAAAGAAGAAACCCTAACCTAACAGGGTAGGCCAAGTTGAAGTGGGTTCAAAAAGACGAAAGGTCACAAAAAACTAAACACCCGCCCAAAGGAGGGGAATCAAATAGGATCCCCAAGATGGGCGACTTTGCCTAAGGAAGGGGAGGGACATAAAGGTGCATAACCCATGGCAACCGCTGAAGGGAACAGCCAATAGCCGTAAGAGGTCCAAAAAACACAAAAAGACCAATGCAGTCCGAGGAAGACCCAAGAGAAAAAAAATATTAAGAAGCCCTTCGCACATATAATAGCTGGTGGCCATCGGAAAAGTACAATTGGGACAGGAGGGGCCAAGAGGGCGAAAAGGAAAAAAATTCTTGGAAAAAGGGGAAAGGATGGAAAAAAAAAAAAAAGAAACAAATTACCAAGAAGAAAGTACTAAGTGAGAAAAAGTACAAGAAGTAAGCAAGATTCAAAGAAGGACGCAGCAGTCAAAGGTGGGAAAAAAAAGGCAAAGGGGGGGAAAGAGAGCGCCTCACCAAAAACGGCGGGTCTAAAAGGAGGGGTTCAACTTGTCCTGAATGGTAAGTCTGGGGGAATACCGACATACAGGTGTGAGGAAGGAGTGAGACCTAACAGGGGGGGGGGCGGGCCTTTTAGGAAAAAACCAGTCCCGAAGGGAAGGTAGATCGCATTTTTCACAGTGGTCTAAGGGCCAGAGTAATATCCGGGGGGGAGGAGGGGGGAAAAAAGGGGGAGAGGTTTGGGTGGGTAGAACTATTCCCTCGACAGCGGGATTTTGTAGAACCTCTCCGATGCCGGGGTTAGCAAACTCTTTCAAAAGGGGCGGACAGGTTCACCTCAGTTAAGAGAACAGTCCCAGCAACTGCCACAATCGGGGGGAGGGAGAAAAAGGGTCGGTCGTCCCGGGATCTGGGGTTGCGGTGTGACTGAGGAAAAAAGTTGAGAAAAGGGGGGGGGAAGTAAGTTGGGGGGGGCGCCCTCAAAGGGGGGTTGGTAAAATATGGGGGGAAAGCAGGGGCATTGGGGGTAAAATAAGGGCGTGAAAGGATTCTTGGAAACACGTCTCCTTGTGGAAAGGGGCCATCAGGTGGGGGAAGGGGGCAGGAACGTTGTGATCAAAAAAACAGGAGGAGGGGAGGGTTTTAGGCCCTCTATCTTATCTAAAGAAAAGAGGGGGAAAACACCACCACCGTGCGTGGTCAGGGGGAGATGTGGAAGCGGAGTTAAGAAACTGCAGTTGTGAAGGGCGGGGGAAAGGACAGGGGGCGCCATGAACTCGCTGTGGGTGAGCGGAAGAGGGCCTATTCCTGAGCCTAGTTAAAAGGGGGGCAGGAAACGGAAGGTAAGCCCAGCATCTACATGGGGAAACAGTGGAAGGGTAGGAAAGGAAAAAACAGGGGTCAGACTGTGAGGGAACTTTGTGAAAAAAAAAAAAATTGACAAGGGGGGAGTAAGGAAGGCGAAACCTGAACCTGGGGGGGGGGAAAAAAGGGAGGGGCCAAGGGGGGGGCCGAGCCTTGTATGTAGTGAGTGATAAATCTTTGTTGGAAGACATGGTGGTATGTCAGGTTGAGGAAGGGGATTGTTCGGTTGACTTTAGTTAAAAAGGGGATTGAATGGGGAAAAAAAAGTTCGTAGACTCGGGTGTCCCAGGTCTTGGGGGATCTGGGTTCGATTAGGGGGGAGGATAAACCTATTCAGGGAACGTTCCGATCAGGGGGATACTGGGACTTTTACAACCAACTCAAATTGTGGGGCTGTAAACCCAGGTAACACTCTGAAGTGCAGTGATAAAAGTGGTAAAAAAAAAAAAAAAAAAAGGAGAATGAGAATGGCTGAGCACGCTTGACTAGGCACGCCGTTGCGAGCTAA
>Ga0179591_1319142_pt1 | contig 13656 bp, 14 predicted proteins | sample CZOMad2_1_08_16f_FD_182891 | JGI IMG/M metagenome (GOLD analysis project Ga0179591, IMG submission 182891) | Vadose zone soil fungal communities from Angelo Coast Range Reserve, California, USA - CZOMad2_1_08_16fungal (PacBio error correction) | ecosystem: Environmental > Terrestrial > Soil >...
ATAATCAGGAATACCAAAAAAAAACACGGAGGAGGAGGGAGTGAGGGGAAATCAGGCACGACGAGTAAGGGGCGTGCCGGTTCCGTATCTACCAGTCTCACTAAACACGCGGGCATCCGGGGGGGTGGCAGAGGAACAGGTGACGTCATTGCGTAGATGAGCGTGAAGAGGGGGGGGACTTAGACGTGTTCAAAACATCTACTGGAAGGAAGAAACGGTACGCTATTGTTCTGCCGGGAGGCCATTGCCGGAATGAATCAGGGTTTGGACGAACGAGTAATGGGGGGGGGGGACAAATGCACCCTTGTGATACTTGGTCGGTAAAAGGGCGATGCGAGAGGGGGCGAAACGTGGCACTCCACACGGAGGGAAGACCGCGATCACCAAAGGTGTGCGGCGTAGGTCCGAGAGGGCTCGCAATCGTGAATGGGGAAACGACCGAATGGGAAAAAACAAGTATTGTCAATCAGAAAGCCGGTTCCAGACCACCTGGGGACCTGTCAAGAAGGAAAAAGAATATCCACGAAGAACATACTCAAGGAGAAGCCAAGAATAAAAATGCGCTCTGAAACCGCGGGGCTGGACACACAAACCGTTCCATAAAGCCCCGCCCAGGCGGCGTGCGAAGAGAGCTGCATATAGAGGCCTTAGGCACGACGAAAGTGAAGTCATTGCTGCAGTTGATACGGGTTTTTGAACTTCCAGGTAACCAGGAAAACGCATCTGTCTTTCTACGCGACAGGGTCACGAAGGGAAGGCTCTTACCAACCTGGTAGCGGGGAGATAGTAATGTTGGTTCGCCGGGGTTTGTCACCGCAAAATGACCCGCCCTTCGGCGTGGCACGTTCAGGTTTCAAAGTGTTTGGGGTTTGCGGTGAAGGAATGAAGGTCATGGGGAACCGGACACGGGAGCCGCGAAGGGTTAATCCGAAGGACAACGGAAGGTAACAAGCACATGCTGGGGACACGCTCGATCAAGTACTTACAATGCGGCGCCACGCGGCGAAAGGAGGCTTCTGTCGAGGGGGACTTTGGGGCAAGGGCAGAATGGCGAGAGCCTTCCGAAAGGCGGTGGGAAACGACAATTTGAAGAGAGCAAGGGGCCAAGGTGGTAAATGAGTCACCACCCCGGTTTGCAGATCTTGCCGCACGACCTGAGTAGAGGTCAGGGAGTAGAGCTTGTGGTCATGTGTTCTGTGCTGGTCTCCAGTCATAAGAAATCAAAAAAAGGAGGATACAAGCGTCACGAGAGAAGGAGGAGGGACAGCGGGCAAGGACAAATGTGAAAAGGCCGGGAATCTCACAAGCCCTCCTGCCCGTGCGCATGAAATGTCTACAACGGGCGTTCTCCATTATTAGAATCAGGACGAATAAACAAAAAGTGAAACAGAACAAAAGGAAACCGCGAAGGGCCGAATGTCTTTCGGTAAGGTGGTGCACGTGGGCGGGGATTGGATCCCGGGGCTATGGTTAGGAAACAGGTCAAACGGACGGCAGGTACCCTCTAAGTGCGTGGCGGTCAGCACTTCCCAAAGGCCAAGGTGGTGAAGGCTACTGGTCATACAAACGGTCATTATCTAAGGACGCCCGAGACACAAAAAACGAATTCCAAAAGGACGGAGGGGTAATGAGCATACGCGGGGGACTATTTTCTTTCAGCGCGGGGGTTGAAGCAACCCATTCGCCACATAAAGAACAGAGTTTCCGCATCGTAAGAGACAGACGAAAAAGCGTATATGTCAGAAGAGCTTCAATATTAAGAGAGAGGTCGATACGGCAGGCAGGAGTTACTGGACTGAGAAAAAAGTTTGCTCCCCGAAAAAATTTAGTTACGAAAGCAGACTTTCCGGGACTGGCAAAAAGTTCTAACTCACACAGCAGAGTGATTTTTGGCTAAACTCGATCAGTGCGAGGTAATCCACGGTTAGAGTGCCGAGGCGATTCTTCTCCTAACGGGTAAGTCTATTCTGTATTGTCGGGATTCTCAGCTTCATTTCAGCGGGCTCATTCGGTAGGCCCGCGCGTACATCCTATAAATCTTAAATAGAACTGGACCTTACATACGTGGACTATGACAGAACCCGAGATTCAAGGATACATCTCCCTCTACTCGGGAGATTGTGGGGTGTGCTTATAGAAGGGCGTCATGAAGGGTAGGAACCTCGAAGTCTGGGGGCACTTTCAGGGGGTATGGAAGCGGGGGTAAGGGATTTTTAGTAGGAAACTGAACCCTACGGCGTCCGAAAAAACTCATCGGGTCCAAGGGGGGATTCCGATGACACAATGTATACGATCTACAAGAGGGCACGTGGGGTCCTCGTAAGGGGTGGAGAGCCGTGAGACTAGGTCGTGCTACTGGATGCTCATATGTTAACGTTCAGAAAGGACAATCCATCAAGTGCGAAAAATCCCAACGAGTTTGACAGGGCTGACTGAAGGAGGCATCTGGAAGCGGTTGAAGGGATAAAGTGTTCCAGAGACGAAAACAGGACACTGATGTCCCCGCCACAGAATACTAGCCGGGGGAGGTCTCAGGAAAATCCCTGGGGGGAAATATGCAGGATGACAGCTAGAAGGGAGGACGGGGGGAAAATATACGAAAGAAGTACAACCGAGCATATCGGAGAAGGGGAACGACAATGCAAAGCGGCAAGTCCGACAAGCGAGAAAAAGTATGCCCCGAGAAGGTAGCTCTAACTTGTGGTACGTCTACAAAGAATGACAACAAAAGGATACCGTGCAATAAATTGCAGGGCGGATGCTACTAGGGGCATAGTACATTTGGGAACAACATCTCGCGTAAAAGGGGCAAGGCGATGAAAGTGTGTCCTGCAGATGTGATTATGAAAAGTACAATTGATCAACTAAGACCCGCGCATTAGAGCAGTTCTATCTCAGGTTGAAGAGTGAGAAACGGAAGGACATGGGAGGTATAGACTTGCTGACGAACGAACTTCTCCGACAACACGAACTTCGCCGATGGAAAAGCAATATGACTTACCGAAAATGAGAGAGCAGGACGGCGGGGCGATACATAATCTCCAAATCTCCGATCCTGCTTACGGAGCAAAACACAGCTCCAGCGAGGGTGTCAGGGGGGTAAGAACGGCGGAAGACTCGCCTGCCTGACAAGAACCGCCTACGAGGTCGTGATAGAGAGTTTAGGAATGGCTGCGAGATAAGTGGGGGTGTCCGCATGAGTCGGGCGACGCAAAGCTAAAGGGGCCAAAAACACGCGCCCAAATATTGAGGAAACTTAGAGAGTTCAAACTCGCGCCAGATAACAGGGAGCCGAATGGGCAGACTTCCTCGGTAAACGAGGTTGGAGGTACCCTGTCAAGATTCATCTTTAGTATTTGGTGTTTAATTTGTAGAGAGGCAGCTACTAACGGGTGATCTCTGGACCGTCCACCGTTCGACGGAGGGAAGGAAAACATGTGAGAACCGAAAACACGGGGCAATTTATAGCAGGCACCCAAAACCCTCAACGTGAGAGATCGCTCACAAACTTCTGAGGAGCGGGGAGCAGAAGGAGGGGGCGGTTCTTAAAGGAATCCCACCCGTGGGGGCAGGTTAGAAACTGAAAAGCGGCACAGTACAACGAGGTCGACGAGAGAAAGGCAGTGCAGATATACTAAAGAGGGGGAGGGCACAAGACACGGACAAACCGGGTCGATGGTTTCAAACCCTAAGCAGCAATACGCGCGTTTCTACGCGGAAAAGAATGCTCGCAAGGGCCCCAAGAGCCGGAAAAGACAAGGGGAGGTATTGGTAAAAAAGATACTAACATTTGAAAACAAGGCGAGAAAAGGGGCGCCCACGGGAATGTGCTACTAGTCAACGCGAAAGGCGCACATACCACCGATGAAATAGTCATCAGATACGATACAGGACTTTGATACGTACTTTACACGAGGGGGGGACCATGGGGTGAGGCTCGTGGTCAAAGAACATGGAACGCGTAAAATGTTGTGGGGCAAAATGACGGGAGGGAACTGACCTAATTCAAGGGGGGAAAACACGATTGCGCAGAAAAATTCAAGCGAGGAAGTGGGGCGTCCTTAGGGGAGCAGGGGAAGACATGTGGGTTAAGCGCGTCCTTCTACGATAGAGTACAGGAGTAAACCTACCTTGTAGGACGCGACGACTTGGTCCGCAAAAGGGGGGGGAAATCTTGTTCGGTCAGTTCATACACATCGCTCATACACTACAGAGAAGGGGAGGGGATGGAAGTAACATGAGCGCTAGCATTCGTCTCATTGCAATCAGTCATAGGGGGGAAGAAAACAGGGCAGCAAGGAATCGTAGTGCGAAGGGTAGGGGAGACTGTGTAACCAGGATCGTCTGGGGGGGAAGGGAGAAATCAGTAGCTGTGTAGTCGGACTCCCCGTAACGGACCAAAAATAAACGTTCACGCACATTTACAAGTATTCGGAGGGACGACCAGCCTTGGCACGAAAGCTATCGAGCGTGAGCTGACGAACTGCCATGGCATGAAACGACAGTAGCGTGACAGACTCAACCATGCTCTTGGTCGGGAGAACTCAGGAAAGAGCCAGATGAAGAAAAAACTGGATCAGGGATTGAAGTCGGCAAACGGTGTAACGCACTGCAAAAATACCCCCTTTGGACTGGGGAGTGGTAGAACTCCGTCGTCCTCTTGCGCAGGCCAGGCCAGAATGTGAAAAAAACCGCAGCGGGAGTCGCTACCAATTACGGTCGATGAAACAGAGGAAACACTTGCCAAATCTGGGAGACATCGGTCTCAGGACCCAAAAGGGTCGGGATCAGCGGCATACAGTTGCGATCAAATGGACAAGAGTCATGACGTTGTTTCAGATTCTTGCGTGGTGTGAAAGGAAAGGTGGCCGCAATTTCACTAGTATGCAGGGGCAGCGGGGGGAGACAAGCAGTCCGTCAGACTTGGCGTTGTGTTGACAGCAAATAGAAAAAATATGATAGAGAAGGGAAGGGCAGATAACTCTCTTTAAGATCCCTGGCAATGAATCGCATCGGTGACCAGTTTTGGGGACAAAATCCTGGCTGTCTCCCCAGGCGGGGGGTGTGGCCCGGAGTAGGAAGAAGGGAATTCACAAAAAGAAAATTTCATTCATTTTTACCGGAAGAAGTGAAGCTAGAAACAGTGGCTCGGGTGACGCGGTGTAATAAAAACGTAATCTACTTAGTACGAAATTCACTACAGGGATCAACGTGCACCTCCCTAGCAGGGCAAAAACATGATCCTGATCGCTATACGGGGGAGATTGTAATGAGCAAACGGAAAGATTAAACTATCAGTTACGCAGTTCGGAGGATCATCGGAGCCGGCGCATCGGGTGGCAGGGGAAGGATAATGACGGCAGTTGTTGATTCTTTGTGAATGTCCTTGAATTTTCAGGCAGTCATGGGAAGGGGGATGGGGACAACAAAATGTATCATGGCTGATGCGAATTATGGACGGAAGAGCAGCGTTGCGTGGGGTCATAAAGGGGGGATTCGGGTGGGCTGGGTAAGTGAACGGAAACAAAAATACAAACCGTCTGCCAAGCTCAGAACTCGCGAATGGCCACTCATGCGAGTGGGTGTGGTGTAAAAAACGATCCCTGCAAGGGAACTGGCCTCGGCAAAAATAGGCAAAGCTCAGGGTCGCAGGAGTGCAAACCCGGTGAAACCACTCGGTCTGCGCAGGAAGTGTGATTTGACACGTACGGGAGACGTGACAATGGGCAAGGACAGGGGGAAGGTCCAACAGGTTTAATCATGTCATCCAGACAACGGTATATCAGAAACTGGACGCTTCTGAGAAGACTAGGGTTCCCTGAAAGTCAGCGCGGTCCAAAGGGATCGGGTGCCATATGGTTTTTGCTTCAGGAAGAGTGGATTTGGTCGGCTTAAAAAAACCGTGCCGATATCATGGTACTAACTCATTGGGGTAGGGTTATAAATCCCTACCCATAGGGGGAGGAGAACTTTAGGCGTTCAAAAACGGCGGTCGCTGGGGAACGGTGAAGGTTGGTAAAATCAACGGGTGCCTTTGTAAATCATAAGGCGAGAGCGAAAAGCGTGCTAAAAGGCAGAAGACTTGCTGAGGGCCGGACAGAAAATCCAAGGGCTGAAGAAGGTTACGGCTCGGGTTGAGAATTGGGTTGTGTTAGATACTAAATAAAAGTGTCACGGGTGACACAACCGCTGGCTTCCTTGAAACTAGGTGGCGGGCCGCGGAAGGGGAGTACCGAATGTAGAACTTGAAATCACAGTCGCTCCATGGGGGGAAGAGAAGAAAGCCAGGGGGGGGTAAATGCGAGAAAGTGAACTGGTCGCCCTCGCAAGAGCAGTGTAAGAGCGCGTTCGGGTGGAATCATAAGGTTGACCTAGGGCTCACGGCGGCGAAAGGACGGGCAATGGTCCGAGGGACCAGAAACGTCTAGGAGGCGACAGGAACGAAAAATAAGTACTTGGGTAATGATGAGACACTGTATTTTCCAGGCTAGGTTGACGGGAGCGCCAAAAAAACAGAAGAGATCCATGAAGTGGGATAGGTCTGGTCGGCACGGGAAGATGTGGTTTGCAAAAATCGGGGGCAAACGCGAAGCCTGGTTGACGAGGGCTGTGACACAATTTTGGAGGAAATAGGGAGGTAATGCTCGATGGGAAAGGAAGAGTAGGAGCAAGGGGCAGTCCGGTAGGGTTGCGATGAGGATGATGGAACAAAAAACACTCACACTCTAAATGAGCCAGAGAGATGTCAAGAGACTGAAAGGCATCTAAGAGAAATACACAGATGATAAGGACTGGGACTGAAAAACGATGCCCGGAGATGGGTGGGACGCACAGGGCAAGTTAGCGCAGCAATTGGGGGGCCCGGCAAAACCACAGGCAACACGATGAAGTCCACCGACGTTGGGCTCGGGATGGGGGGGAACATTCAAAAACTTTACTGGGGAAGCCGGGTAGGATACTTGAACCATCATAACCTGGGGACGGAATAGATAAGGTAAGGAATCTATCTAGGGCCATACGCATACGTAAAGAAAATATCAACTGTAACGGGGGGCAGGATTGAAACCCATTCAATAGGGCATGCTAAAAGAAATACGGCGGAAGGTGTATTTGTGTCAAGTTAGAGAATGGCAGGGTGGTGTTGTGAAAGACGTCCTTTAACGCAGCCACGATGCCGGTGGGGAATAATAAACGATGGCCGAGGGAACAATGCTTACGAAGTTTGGTGATGGAACAACTGGAAAGGAAGGCGTGCTTGGTTTTGAAGAGGGTGTTGGGACGTGTGACAAAAAGCTCATACAGTTCACAGGTTGGAAACAGGGGACATAGAATCCTTCAATGGACACCCTTGGACCGCGGCGGAATCGGTTTGTGTGGAGGGTGATTCCAGGGGAAGCGATGGGGAGACACGTTGGAAAGAGTCTACTCCTTTCACAGGAAAGGAGGGCAAAAAGACATGGAATAAGGGAAAACACAGGGCACACGCTACACGTGTAGGGAACTTTTAGCTTGAAAAGATACTCCTAGCCTACATAGAGAAGGCCACGGGAAACTGCAAGCATGGTTCTTAGGTAAGGTTCGGAAGGAGAAGGGAATAATGAAGGAGGGGGGTGAATATTGACTGTATCCTGGTTTAGAAAAAACACACTTGTTCTCCACTGAGGGAGCTGGGATCGGGTTTTCCGCCGGGAGCGGGAGTGCTCAAAAATCACGGGGTTGGTAACCACTAGGGAGAATGGAGGATTAGTGAAAAGGAGAGAATCACGGAAGAGAGCTCCGTTTTAAGCAGAGGCGCGCCGGTACGGCAGAGACGAATCGAACGTGCTCGGATACTGTGGGCCTTTGGCCGCTAAAGTGGATAACCCGCGTAAGGGGGGACTTCATGAAGGAAGGTGTCAAGAAGGGAGGATTGCGGTGCATCAGATGACACTCGGAGCTCACACAAACGAGACAGTCGAACAAGGTGAGACAGTCTAACAAACAACCCGAAAGAGGCTAAAACGGGGAAACATCGGGAAAGATCAGCAGTATCAAAGCTTGGATCAAAGGTGTTGGCCGGTCTTCGGGGGGGACAAATCAGGGGGTACAGAGGATAATTAGGTAGGGTGGTTGTGAGTGTCATTGATCTTAGTTGTTTATTTGCAAGATGGGGACTCAAAGGGGGACAAGACAAAGGAGTCCTTAGGTGGTGGATGGCCGGCCTGGTTCTGGGAGATGTTTGTCGGCAAGCATTGATCATATATAGAACAGTGATTCCGCTGACTGGCAAAGGACTCATCAGGGCATCATCACAAAGAAGCAGGGAGGGGGGTAAGCACTCTATTTTCATACGATCACATGAAAATACACCATGGGCTGGTGGGCTGGAGCACCAACGAAGGAAATCAAGAATGAAGACCGGACGAGAAATGGTAGGCATCCTCTGTAAGGGAATAAAAAAAGGGGGTTTGGGCAGGGCCTCTGGGTCCGATCAGAATTAGAGAAGATGCAAAGGTGTTTTAGGTGAAGAGCGGCCGTTAGCAAAGTTCCAAGCTGTCACAATATACGGCGGAGGAATTAATCGAAACGAATTCCTTTCATCTATAACGATCGAGACGGGTATTGAGCCGGCGCTATGACTGTGGCAAGAACCGGCATAGGGATATGGTTCTACCTAAAAGTGGCCCTGATTCTTAAGTGGCGAGTGGTCGCCAGGCAGAATATATGGAATGATGAACCAGCAGGAAGGGGTATCCCAACGCGGCATACAAATGCTAAAGTAATGCCCCGCGGGAAAATTATCTGATAACAATAACCGGTGAGAGCGATCATAAGCAGAGGGCTAGGCAAGATTAGTCGTGCGGGGAACAACACTTAGAATGTGGGTGAAAACTACAATGTCGACACAAAAAGGGCAAAGAGCTCGGCTCCATCACGAGCACGACTGGGTGGGCGCGAGAAAAGAAATGTCCTACATGGTCTTACACAAGTTGGGAACGTCTGGGAGCGCGGAGGGATACAACGGGGGGGAGAACGCTGGTTCGCGGAGGTCCGCAAAAAACCCGGGATCGGTGGTGACGGTGAAACGACAAGGGGTCAACATAACCAAGTAAGAGCGGGGGGGGGGTAGCAGGGGGGAGCGAGAGAATAATTTGGACATCGCCTGTGGAGGGGGAAGCGGGGAAGGAGAACCAGCACTTTAAGATTGTGGGGCGGCACGTGAGGTGTGAAAGTGATACGCTGAAAACGCAGGCACAGTTCTAAGGGACTTTACAGGATGGGCGTGCCTACAAAACCCCAAACGTCTGCAAGAGGGGGACGAAAAGGAAGAGTACAATCGAGCGATAAACCCGTTGGAGACCAGTAAATACGCCAGCCAAGCGGAAACAGGCCCAGAAACCGATTTTGCGTAAAATCTAGAGTCACAGGAGGGTGAAAAGGAGGTTGCTAACCGGGCTACTGGAGATTGCGGGCAGACCGAAAAGGACTCGGCATGCCACTGCATGGCCCCGTCAACAAGGGTAGGTTTTGGGTTCATGGAAGTAATGTGGTGGTAGAGGACTGTTTGAAAAGGGGGGATCGTTTGCACACTGAAAGCAAGACGAAATCTCATAAGTTAGAAGTCTGCGAGTCGGGTTGCGCTCAGCTGGGGTCACAAAAAAGTTGCTCAACCCGCAGGGCCTATTCCATGGGAGACGCCGGGTGAAGGGGGTTAATATGCGGAGAGGACGGAGAAACCGGCCGTCAAGGTCGACCCATAACGAAGAAGGGGGAGCTCACCAAAAAAAACAGCGTCGGAGGACACGTGGCTAATCGGACATTTTGGAGAATCCCAGGAAAGGGGAAACGAAAAAACCACGGAATAGTCAAAAAAGAACCCCTCATCTGATGTCACAGGGAGCCGTATTTCAGAAACGAAGGACAAAAGCCTTTTTAACACCATCTGACCTGCTTCAGTAACACCACGAAAAGGAGAAGGGAACGAAAAAAGGTGAATGGCGGTTGAAGAAAAGAGGAAGACGGCCAAAGTGAAAGACAGTGTCAATCCGGCCGGGGGGGGGCGGAGACAATTCGGCTTTGGGGCGGGTGTGGCGACGGGAGGCGGTTCCCGGGGGGTGGGGGAAGGGACCGGATAATAATGGAGCTCGAAATTCTTAGGACCCGAAGTAAAAGGGGTCCCGGGGGTTTGCAGAGGTTAGATACAATTGGGGCAGCTGAAAGTTAACGGAAGAAAGGTATTGGCAAAAACGGATGAGAAGAGGGGACTTGGTTACAACCAATCACAACCCCCCAAGTGGAAAAACATAGGTACGAGCTAAGAACTCAAGGTTTGGGAAATCGTTGAGAAGGACAGAGTTTTTTAGGACGAGGGGTAGAGGGGAATCAAGGGTCGCTGGAACCGGACCTCCACGCCTTAGGCGTAACGCAAAAAAAAGGGAAAACGCAGCGGGCGATCGCTTGACCTCAGTCATGTTCAAAGCAGCAGAAAGGCCATGAAAGGGGTATCAACCGGTGACTTTCTTTTGTGTAAAACCGGTACGGGGGAGTCTGTGAGGCAGGACGGGGAGCAGGGTCGAGTGGGGGTAATTTTAACTTCATTATCGGGACGAAAAAGAAGGGGGAGACCAGAAACATCGTTCAGTTTGAAACCTGCCAGCAAGCGGGCGAGAGGACCGCCACTCCATATCTTATGATCATATACTACACAAGTAACAACCACGGGGGGTGATTCAAAAGAAGAGGAATGAATGAAAGGGTGATTGTCGTTGACGGGACTGGCACCAAGGGGGACGGGAAATCACGTTCTCTAAGAAGGGAAGTATTGGTCTTGCAAAGGTAAGCATTCGTGCAAGGTGTGACCACATGGCCCTCCTGCCCGGTAATCTGCGGGCGGACAACGACCGCCTCTAAACACTGGAATGGGTCGGAAACTAAGACTCAGTAGGCTTTGGAGAGGAGCAAAGAGAAGGGAGATGTTGGGTCAGAGATGCGAACGACTCACTAACGGGTTGTTGGTTGAGGCGAATCTAGAATCGGAGTCGGGGGCCTGCTACGATGACGAACAATCTCTACATTATGCGGCAAGAGGAAACTTCCGAAAATGGGGGGCAAGTGGGGTGAACAGGAGAGGGGGGCTTTCAATAGTCTTGGGTGGTCTAAAAATATACAAGGGCACACTAAACTACTCTATTGCCAGATTGGGGACAGAGACGAAACTAAACAGTCAATGGAACCAACGCATAGGACCCCCACGAAGGGCCTGTGAGTTAGGGAACCTTAAACAAAGCATTGTCAATGCGAAGAAGTAGAAGGGGGTGCGAGGGGGGAAACGCTCGGAATAGAACACTTTGAGGGGGGACATGACTGGTACGATATTTTGGTGGAGTAACGCTCTCAGTCAGATTCACCCAGAGCAGGGACAGTAGCCTGATAGGAGGAGACTTAATATGAAAGAATGGCTCAAACACATCAGGATGAGGGTGGTGGAAAAAAACGGGTGGCTCCGGATGGCGGATACAAGGAATCGGTATCGGCGCAAGGGGGAAGGGGGCGATCAGGGAAAAAGCCGGTCCTAAGGAAGCGCAAACGATAAAAACCCAGGCCAGACCGCCAAAGCCTTTGTTGGTCTGTCGTGCTAGGGCCGGGGGAGGGGATTGAGCGCGCGCATCAAAAGGACAAGAAACAGACGTAAAGTGTCATCGCGGCCCAGGCAAGCCCAATCGGGGATACGGCAAGAGAACCATACTTATCGAAAGCACCAAAAGTATTAAGGTATCTTCGTAGCAGGAGGAAAGGGCCAAGGAGAACTCCCCCCGGCTCGCAAAATTTAACCACAGGAGATCGGGGTGGGGGCGTGGAACTGAAGATAAAGGCAATTGCGATCTTCCCTCAATAACACATATGACGCGGAAACTAAATAAGGAAAAACTAGAGCTGGGCCTCGCGGTTCTACGCGGGAGCATGGTAAGCGTTTTAGTTAAGGGAAAGGACAATGGTCAGTATTCAGGGCCTAACGGTCTGTTCTAATGGGGGTGCCAACACCGTAAAGCTGGGAAAGAGGGGAGCGTTTCATTTAAAGAAAGGAAGTAGAGGGGTGATCCTGGCTGTTTTGGGAGAGCATATCTCTCAACAGATAAGAGCCTGCGGTTTCATTCCCAAAATCTGAGGGGTATTATAGGGGTACCTCGCACCAGCCGAACGCAAGGGGTGGTACGACGAAAACCGCTCAAACATATAGACCCGTCGCCCAGCACTACGAATCAACCAAGAGCTTTAACCTAGAGTGAGATGAAGTGGGAATGGGATGGTCTAGGTGTACTGAGGCGAAGGGAAAGGGGTGAGAATCAGAATATAGCCTGGAGTCTAGAAGTGAACGCAATATTGCACAAAGGGCCAATGTATACAGAACTTGCACAAAACGAAATTCATTACACTGGTCAATTCAGCGTGGCAAGGGAGAATGCTGTTGATCCTATCATAGAAGAGGTTCGCGGAAGGGGGACAAAGTAGGGACACGAGCTAAAAAGCTGGACGGAAGCAACGGTAACAAAGCTAATATTCACATAACATCGGGAAAAGAACCGGACTACTCTGTATTTAAGAGGAATGGCAACATGACACACTTCTATCAACGCAGACTTTGGGCATGAAAGCAAAATCGCTTATCACATCCAGCTAAATACTAGGCGGTCGTCGCAGGTATCAGGTTCAGCGAGGAGCGGACGCCCTAAAAAGGGGTAGAAAGGACGGGAAAAAGCTGGGGTGCCAACGGATAGACTCTCGGGCATTTGCAGCTCTTCCCTGGAGGTGAAGGTCAAAGAAGACCGACTATCGCCGAACAACGTGCGGAAGGGAAGAAGAAGGACAGGTGGTGGAAGCTGTCATGACGCCAAAATGCAAGGGGAGAGAACTAGATGAAACCGGCTACAATAGAAATTCTAAATGAAGGAGTGGGACACTACGGCATTCCGCGGGGACTTCAAGGGGAAGTTCTCTTGAGTCTGAAGAACGCTGTCATATCTCCGGCTAAAATTGGTAACCAAGGAAAAATATATCAAGTTTCTAAAGTGCAACACACGCCGGGGAACGGGACGCATAACTTGTGGCCTCGGTGGACGGACGTAGATTACCAATATCTGCTGATATTCCGCTTGAAGAAGAAGCCCGGAAGACGGGGGACGGACCCGAGACCAGTGCTTGAGCGATTCATCGGAAACTGGGTTAGAACAGAGTCACTAGTACGAAAAGGCAGCCTAAATGAGTGGGTTTCATAAAAAAAGATCTCTGCCAAGCAGAAATGCTTCATAGGCGCCTTGGACAAAACTGGGGAGGACGCAAATCGACGACGTCAGGGATCCAAGGCTTCACTGTATAAACTGAACGTAAGACCGGCGGAGAGGGGGGTCCCACGCCCAGCATTAGGTTACCTCAAGAAGCGACAGGAAGAAGAGCGTCATCGGCTACTCATGGGGGGGCAGGGAGCCACATCGGAACCTGGCGACGAAAAGATTGCTTTGGACCGCGTAAACGCCTGTTCGTGATCGTGAAGCATGGAACTCAACGGTACTCTGGTTGATGAAACTAACGCCGATTCAGGAAAGAAATGCCAAGACTATGTCCCGCCGAATTATAGACGATGGGGCAACAAGGGAAAACGTCGCATCAATCAATATGGAG
>Ga0179591_1346110_pt1 | contig 13655 bp, 14 predicted proteins | sample CZOMad2_1_08_16f_FD_182891 | JGI IMG/M metagenome (GOLD analysis project Ga0179591, IMG submission 182891) | Vadose zone soil fungal communities from Angelo Coast Range Reserve, California, USA - CZOMad2_1_08_16fungal (PacBio error correction) | ecosystem: Environmental > Terrestrial > Soil >...
CTTCCTTCAAAAACGCTCGCCACTGCAAGCTCGAGGACACACCAACAGACGGCGCGGAAATGGTCTCAGGGAGCGCATTCTGGAAGGTAAATACAGAGGGCCTTCCCCTATTCTAAAGAAACAATCAACAGCAAGCGATATTAGAACAGAAAGTACCGAACAGAGAAAGGCGGAAAATAAAATACTAAGGAGAATGCCATGAGGGTACACAACATAGACAAATGCACAGTATAAACATACAACGGCTGCCTATAGGGATGAGGGGAGAATATAGCGCCCTTGCACAAATACAATGAGAACAAGAAAAGGAGGTTTCAAGAAGGTTTGGAGAGGTCAACTTGATGACTTTGCGAAAGCGAGGCTCGTGCGACCTGCGAGGTAGTAACAAATTGCTGGAGGCAAATTTAGTGAATATTTCGAGCGGCGGATCAACCTTGGAGGGAAAAAGCCTCTTCAGACAGAACTGAAAAACGGGCCTAAGCCGAATAACATGGCAAATCCAAGCGAACGGCGGAGCCAAACAGGTCCGGCAAGAAATCACGACTCCAGAAGCTAGCGAGACGGTAGTCGATCATAGGAGAAGAGTTTGATTAAAAAAGGGGTGGGTGGGGGGAATTAAGAAAAGGAAGCGCAAAATGGCCTGCAAAAAAAAAAAATTCAGCAGCATTTCGGCCCTCTGGGGGAACCGGGGTTGCTTCATCCAGCTGGAAAACGAATTCCACCACAATGAAATAGGACGCCGGGAACAGCTGCTGCTATAAAAGAAGGTACCCGCGATCATGGGGAGGCGGGGGAAAGGTTTCACCTATATGCAAAACACCAGAAGATATGTCTTTGGGCTAAATTAAACGGCATACCAATAAAAAAAAAAAGTCAATAAAAAAAAAAAGACAAAAAGCCAAATCCAAAGCAGAGGATAGGGGGGGATTTGGGAAAGAATTGGCCGAATCATCCTCATCTTCGGCCACAAAACAAACGCTGCCGTCTGGCCATCAACAAAAACTCTCCTAAGAGGGGCAAAGGGTCAGGCAATCACCTATTTGGACCTTCAGTCCTTTAATGGGCCTTCCGAACCCAGCAGCCCAAATCCTTGGAAAGAGGGATACGTTGTACAAGGGGGTGAATTAGGGGCTCCGTGGGGAAAAGGGAATGTTTAAGAGGACTTAGGTCTAAATCCTTGTAATAGGTCCGGAAGTCCCTGTCCTTTTACCGTCTCGTTCTAATCAGTCGGGTGCATTTAGTCCGCGAAAAATCAAGCATAGGACCAGGCCTTTCGGATCTGCTTAGGACAAAGAGACCCAAAATCTAACGGCTCCTTGCCTACTAAAAACAGAATGAAGTCAGAAGATCTTTTAGGGGGGCAAATCGGAGGGAGAAACCTCACCGCCCTCACGTCGGAAAGTTAAGTATGTTGAAAGACGTACGTTCCGCAAGATGTTACGAACCGAGAAACCTGGAAGCTGGGGGTGGAGACAAAAGAGGTCATGGTCTTCTGCAAGGAAAGAAATGATTGCCATCGGGCTGGAAGCGGTACGGGAAGCCAACAAGCGGTCAAGTTCAAGGAGTCCTATCATATCACCGAGGGCCGAAACAGATCACGGAAAAAACGAGAAGATCATCAAAGTTCACTATAAAATTCTTAAGGGGGGAGGAAAGGGCTACGCAATCTGGGGGGATTAGGGTCGGTAAAACACGAAAAAGAAACTTTGAAAAAAACACTGGCCCGAAAAAGGGGGGTAACCATAATCCTTTTCGGAGGGGGAACCATTGCAGAGAAGTGAAGGGGGCGTCGAAAATTCATCCGTTACACGCCAAAGCTTAGGCGTAGGGGCAATCACTTCCATAGACTTAAAGAAGAAACTGACTGACGGCAGGGTTTCGGCACATCTCGCGCGCATCGTCACAAATCCCAAAATTCTCCAATGATACTAATACCGTTATAAGGGAGAGATAAAAAGTAGGAGACAAGCTCAGGGACGCAGAAAGGCCTGGGCGGATGATTCGTAAGAATTATCTCAATTCGTCCATCGGAACAAACGTGGACATCTTGGGAAAAGGAGGGGACGGGTTGGCGAAAGTATCTGAGGGGTAGAATGGGCAAGGAAGAACGCGAAATAGAAACAAATCGTTGTGGGTTTCTTGCCTGCACACAAAAAATCGACCTACTTAAATAGAAAAGTCTTAGATTGGGAAAAACAGCGCAGGTGCACAATGGAGCCTCGCCCGGGGGCGAACAGTCACACAGAAAAGCCTCACCTCCAATTCTACTATTTTTACATGAACGGGTCGCCGGAAGAAAATGTCGAAACGTTACTATGGAATGCAAATTCAAGGAAAAATGCATCGAAGCAGACTCTGTTTGAAAGCGAAGAGCGAACGGAAGAGGTGCTCGGCAAATCTCTCGGAGGGGGGGAAAAAGCAAATCAGTACCAGCTGGGGCCATGAAAGGGAGGACCGTTACAAGGACTACTAGAGCCATAATATAGGTCCGAACTACATCAGACACTATTGCCGCAGAGACGGATCATTGCCGTACAGTCTCAGTCTGAGGAAGTTTCTTTTAGAAAGGTTAGGAAGCCCGCAGGGCAAATACTCGGGGCTCATTGAGGCCATCGAAAAAAGCGGCTTGGAAAGAAATACAAATTTGGGCAAAGGTGAAGACTGTTGATGGGGGGGGGGCAGCTCTCCCATCACATAGGTATGCATTAGAGGGGGTCCGAGGAAGGCCGTCAAGAAGGGAACGCGAGGTGGAAAGGAAGGGATAAAGGTGTCGCGGTGCTAACTGCAAAAATCACTGAAAGGGAAGGATATTCCCGGCGTTGTTCGAGGCTGCCCCGAAAAATTTGAGAAAAACTTTCACTGGGCAAAGCCTTTATCCAAAAAAAAACGACGGTACAATACCGGGGGACGAGAAAGTAGACGCAGGCAAAAAAAGATATAGTAATTCATCTTAATCTGCAAATATGGGAGGGAACCAGCAGAGATCATTTGGGGGGATGATTTGCATATTCTCATCTAAGTGAAAAGGGATTTTTGATTGAAAAGAAGGGGGAGGCAAACGGTCGGAAGGGGTAAATTTTTAAAAGAAGGGATAATTAAACGCGGGGGCTCCTGAGGGCTGTAAACATGAGAGGGGACCGCGAACGAAAAAAAAAGAATTTCAAAGAGGAAGTCTTTACTTAGGTTGGGAAAATAACCAAGAAGGTGGGACCAGCCCTCTGAGGTTCGGGGAGGAACTTCACTACGCGGGAGGGGAATGCATGGGGGCGTGCGAGCTATAGCTTAAGAAGAAAACTCGACGTGCCAATTACGGTCCTTCTGGCTCACAAAAATTTCTTCAAAAGAGGGAGATAAGCTAAGAGAAGGTTTTAATGGGAAAAGTTACGCTAGTAGCATAAAAACATCTGCTGGACGGGGAATGAAAAGGAGTTGGGGGGGGGGACCTGGGGGGTTTTTTTCGGGGTTTGTTTTGTAAACTGAGTCAGGGAGGTCGGAGGTCAACATAAAAAGACAACGTAGTATTAACCTGAGGGATTCAAAATCCTCGTTGTAAAAAAAAAAAACGGCATATCAACAGTCAAAAAAGGAAAGCACCGCATGAGAGCCAAAAGGTACGTCTTATCGAGCATCTCAACCGGTGAAAACAGGCATGTGTGGGAAACACAATCTAAATTGAGCGCGAGAGGGAGAGTCAAGCATTGGGGCCAAGAAACGGGGAAGGACTCCCTAGTATTCGTCTATGCTCTCACTGACGCCTGCCTGGTTAGGGACGCCACTTCGCGGGGTTTTTCAGGATGAAAAACGCCCCTCAGAGAGCGGCTATATTTCTGGATGGGACCCGAACTCAATGGCATAATGGTCTTAAATCAAGAAAAGAGCCGTTTGGTGTTCAGAAGAGGGCTAATCAAAAGGATTCCGTCCCGCCCGCCCACGAGCGAAGCAGTCTCCTTTCAGCAAAAGTGACCCCGGGGTAAGGCAGGAAATTCGGCAGGGGGGGGAAAAATCAATCTGGGGTTCCCAGAAAGAAAAATGCTTTAAATTACGGGAAGAAGGAAAATCAGAACGGCAGGGAAGGAGGGAAGGCTGGGTAAAAGGCAACGGATGGGTAGACCTCGTCTCTATGAAGGACTATTTTAAGTCGTCGAGAGCGGAGGACCGGTTCTCAGAAGGAGTTGCTAAAAGGGCCCATATTCTTCTATTTGGGGGGGAGGCAGCGCGAAAACAATACTTAAAGTGCCTAAGTTCCGGAACGGGGGCTCAGTACGGGGGTTCTTTTGCGAGGGGGGATCCTTCAACCGGAGTCTCTCACTTGCCTAAGCGGAAATGTGGGTCAATCAGAAAGAGATTTTGATGTCCGGGGGGGGCTGTACACAGCAGAAGGAACATGAGCAAATTGGCCTTTCTCAAGTTCCTCTGATTGGGGAAGGATTCAAGAAAGGGGGGGCAGCGGTTTTCTCAAGCCTGACATGCAGACTGCCTGAGGGGCCGCTGTCTCACTGAGAGCCCCTTAGAAGGGAAAAGTACCCGTGGGTGGTTCTGTTTCTGCACAGGAGGGAAGGTGGATCTGCACTGGAGGTTGAACAAAAAGGGCCTCTCCAGGGATCTGAAGGAGAATCAACGGACCTCCAGGTATATTGTCCTTATCCGGGGGCATATTAATCTCTATAGGCGACCGAGACAGAGGGGGCGCGCCGAATTTAAGGGAATTCCGTTATGTTTTTCTGTGGTGGGCCTTAAGAAACGGAAGGACAAACGAGGAGCAGGGACTGGAGAGGGGCTTGGCACTTTTGAGGAGGTTCATGACTTGACATGCACGACTTGGGTAGCACACCCGGGATCTCCAATTAGGGTGGGGAATGAACGGCTTTAAAACACCTTCATTTTGGGTTTGGGGGGTGCCGAGAACTCAAGGGGATGTAAGAAATCTAGTTGAAACGAAGGGAGCCGATGTTCCGGGAGGGTAGAATTGCTGGAAAGCTGGACTCATCTCTCAACGCGAGAGAGTAATGGGGAGAGTACGCATTTGGGAGAGGGAAGATACGCATACAGGTAGAAGCATTTTCTACTCATGGACGGTTTTTGGGGAAAAAAAAAAAAGCTTACAGTCCGCAACTAGAGATCAACTGACCAAGCTTAAGAAGAGCATTCTTTTGGGCAGGAGGAATAGTACAGGCGAGCAGATCTTCATTTTAACCACTCGGTAATAAACAGTAGGTAAGGGTAAACACTGGTTGTGGACGAACGACAGGATCTGTAACTGGGGGGCTGCCAGGACAAGGGAGATTTTCATTTGGCACGAAGGGAAGTTTCGCGAGCGGAAAAACTGGTTATCATTGAAAGAAAGGGAAAGTACGAGCTTAAACTTTGCGATGTGTACGTGAAAGGAGTGTCTGAGAGGGGGAAACGGATTAGTGGGGGGCGCACATTCTCTGGGGGGGAAGAAAGGGGGAAAAGAAGGGGCCTTTGATCGTCCCCCAAAGAGGTCCTATCGCTGGTCTTAAAGAAAGAGAGGAGTTTTGCAGGGGACTCTAGAGAGGGCAAAAAGAGGGCAAATCATACCCGCCGGGGGACCCAAGGTGTCTTTTCAGGAGAGGGGTGATCTGCACGAAAAGAAAAAAAAGGCTCAGTTTTAGACCGAGGACGACTTAGGGAAAATGATAATCGAGGTGGGCCTATCGGGGGGAAAGCCTGGAGTACGTGTTCCGAAGGGGTTCTGGAAATTCGTCCCGGGGGGGGAGCGGCTAACGAAAGCAAGGAATAAAAAAAATGCTATGGATCTTCTAATAGAACGGAAAAGTCCCTTATTCATATTTTTAAGAATCGATGCCCAGTGCCAGAGGGAGAAAATATCATTCATTCTACTGGGGGGAAAGTGGAAAATAACTGGGGGTCCGGGAGGTGCTTTCTCATAATGACGGGAGGAGTCCAAAGGTTTGAACATGAAATGCAGCGGGGGGAGAAGCGTGGTTGGGTTTTCCGGGGAAGAACTCGAACGGGAGGGCGATTGAAGGGAATAAGCAGATTAGAAAGCATATTTCGTGAAAGAAACTTCGTTTTGCTGGGGAAGGTCAGGAATGGACGTAACTGCTGGCGAGGGGGGGACGGGGGGAAAAAAGAGACAAGACCTAAGGAAAGAGATTTGGGGTTTGTGACGGAGGCCCTAACATCTCCACGAGGGAGATGAAGTATGAACGTATCTCGAAGCGGTCGGACGAAGAGAGAGGTTGGGAAAGAGGGGTCATTGGCTTTGAGCTAGGGGCCAAAAAAAATAATCTAGTGAAACGTTTGTCTTTTCGGGGAAAGCATCTGAGGGAGTCTCTCCCAAGGGAACTCTGCCTTCTCTCTGGGATAAGGGGACAAAACCCGGGGAACGGGCTGCGGTTTCTTGGCTGCTTCCGGACCAAGGGGGGGGGGGGGGCTTGAACAGTTTGGGGGAGGAAAAAATTCCAGTTTCGGGTGGGGAGCCGGGGGCGTTGTTCAAAAAATGTCGCACTCTGAGCGGCGCTATTTTCAAGCCATTTAAGGGGACAGGGAGGACACCTCAGTGAAGCAGGAATGACCAAGGTGAGGGGGGGGGGTGAATCCCTGTTTCGACGCGAATTCGCGACGAGACTTCCCCCGGCAAGGTTAGAAAAGAACTCTGGGTAACCCACCTTCTTTCCAGCGAAGGGACGGGTTGGGGGAGGGTTGAAGTCTCTTGGTTCCTGGCCAGTGGGCTGGGTCTTGCTAGAGACTCCAGAGTTAGACTTCTTGGGATTCGGGTGGAAAGAAGCTTTTTTCGCGGCAGGTCCTTTAGGTGAGCTAGATGGGGGGAGTCAGCGCTACAAGACGGGGCAGCGCTCTTTCTAAAAAGTGGGGCTGGACACGGGGGGGTGGACCATTTGAGAGGGGCAGGTCCGGAGAAGTCATGCTTGGGAGGGATCTCGTAAACAAAAAACTGGGATGAGGATAGATATCGACGGAACGCTAGTATGAAGTCTCATCAGGAAATAGGCATGGTACCTCAGAGAAGTGTTCTCCCGACGTCGGAAAAAAAAAGAGGGGCAAGGGAATGCCTGGACTAGCCGATCAACTCCATTCCTTCCCTAAGGCGCTTATACATTAATGATGGGAAAAAAAGCCGTCAATCCAAGAGGGAGACCTCTGGAGGGACGAAAATGGACTCTCTAAACGAAGGGGAGTGGTTCACCGTCGGTTTCTAGCGGCACTGTGGAGGGGGTAGAGGACTCGTCTATCGAGTAGGGTTCTAAAAATAAAAGGGGACAAAGAAAGAAAACAGGGCTGAGTGGGGGGGTAGGTATTGGAAATAGGGAAGGAAACAGTTTCACATTGTTTAAAAGGATAAGAGAGGTTACAGATAAGAAGCAAAGCCCACCGAAGCATTGTCAGAAGTCGAACTTAGGGAAGAAGGGCCACCATTTTTCACGGCAGGCATCGGACGGCCCCGAAGCTAAGGAAGGGCGGATAAAGATCTAATGCCGCGCTGGGGGAATGGTTACTGTGCGCCGAAGCAATTGCTTGCATGGCAAAGGGTCAAACCCGTTCAGCACAGGGGCCCAAGAAGGTTGGTTCCCAGCAATGCAGATCGGCTCGAAAAACAAGAGGGTAAGCTGACGGCCGGACGGCGTCTGTGAAGGGCGATCGACTGGAAAAATCGATCCGAATCTCTTCTTTAGGGAAATTGCACGAAGGAAGGCAAACCAACTAAAAAAAATCGAAGACAGAGGCTGGGGGTCGTCTTCTAACGGGGGGGGGCATCAGAATCAGACGAAGGGGTCAATACTGAAAAAAAAGCCAAGCATTCACCGGTTCTTTTTACCTCGGTCTTATAAAGAACACAATCAGCTGAAAAAACGGGGAGGATACGCAACCCACCGGACCTTCCCTTTGAGGAAGCCAACCCACGCCGAGAAAGAGGAAAAGCACGGCGGCCACCAAGGTCCTTAGTCTAGGGGATGCGAAAGGAAGGGCAGGCTAATAAAAACCGACAGCCCCGACGTTCCCTCTAGAGGAGTTTAAAAGGCCCCGGACATCCAGAGGAGCGTGAACGGGGGGATCGAAGGCCACCTCCATGAAAGAAAGGGATGACGGAAAGAAAAAAAAAGAAGTACCTCCCCGGATGCCGCGGTCTGGGTTAAGGGATCCGAGCTCATCAGAAAGGGGACCAAAAGAGGGAACCGTCCGGCAGTAAGATGAAAAAGGGGCGACCCCGAGGAAAGGTCCTTTCACCGAGCCTGTGAAAAAGAAAAAAGAAAAGGAGGGCCTTGTGCTGAGGAAACTGTCATAAGAGGCAAAGGGGGGTAAGAAAAGAAAGCCTCTGCGTCGAGGAAAAAGGGGGTTGATTTTGAAAAAGTTTTCCATCACGATGAGCCCGCTCTCCACCAACGCGTGGCAAAATCGATTTTCTTAGGACGAAGAACCTTAGGTCGGGAGGAGGGAAGCGACGGAAAACAGGTCGTCCTGGGCACCCGTAGGGTCATCTAATAAGGGGCCGGTCAGGGAGCAACATTCAAAAAAACTCAAGTTCATAGAAAAGGGTCACTATACACGGGGGGCAGGTTAAATCTCGGAGGAACCAATCGGCCGAAGGGCAAAAAAAAGAGAAAGAAAGACTCGTTTCTGGCAATCCACGGGGTACATTCCTTTGGGTCTTCGGGGGGCGAAAATGAAATAGGAAGAGGGGAGGAAGATGTCTACGAAAACCTTCCCTCTTAAGGGATTGCATAGAAAACGTGCGTCGAGTCACTTGGAAGAGGTTCTGGGGGCAAGTTTAAAAAAAGAGCAGACGCGAATCCTTCATGCTTCTAAAGGGCTCTGAGACTGATCAGAGTCAGAGTTGCTCAGAGACAAGAGTTATCCAATTCATTAGCGGGCTCTGGCGGAGGCAAGAAAATCTTCCCAACACCGGCACATCTGAATGCGGTGAGCGGGTCGCAACGTTAAAGAAAAAAATTGGTCGTATCGGAAAAACTCAACTAACGCGAAACAGGAAAAACGGTCCGCTCCGGCCACTTTCCGGGCCTATACTAGTTTCTCTACTGAGGAGGTGTCTCAAGCGGTTGGCGGTGTTCCCATGGGCAGCACGCAGATGATTCCAAAGCAAACAAAAAGCTAACCAGATATCGCTTTTTCAGGCAAAGTGGCAACAACAGAAGGGTAAGCCTAGGGAAAAAGGGGAGCTTCAATTCCTAAGCCAAGCGAGGCTTTTGAGAAGGGGCGAACGTTGCATAGTCATCGGCGGGGGGGGCGCAGGAAATCTCTCCGGGAGGGGGGGGGCTTGGTACGGCGATGCACATTGAGAGATGTTAAGAGTTCGCTCCCCATAAGCAAGAATAAAAGAAACCTACCTAACGAAAACCGATTGCGAGGCATATGAGGGTCAAAAAGGGTTTCTTCGGCAGAGAAGATAAAATCTTTACTCAATGGCTATTTCTCAGCATTCAAAAACTCATTTCCCGATCGGGAATCTCCCATAAAAGGAGGAATTTCCTTACCCAGTGGAGAAGAAGTCCTTCGCTGGGGTGGTGACTAAAGGCAAAAAATGACCGAAAGAGTATGGAGGGCCAATAAAAAAAGCTGCGGAGGTGACGGGAGAGAACGCTCGGTTTTAGCACGGGGAGAACTGTCAGCCTAAACGTTCCTCCGGGAGTTGAAAATAGTCCGCACTGCTGCCAGACTCCTTCTGGTTTAGGGAGCTTTCCTGCGAGACAGAAGATCTTCAAAGAATACAACGAAAATACAGGGAAGGTAGGGACTCAGTAGATGATGGAGAAAAGAAGGAATAAGCAAGCATACAGGCAGAGGCGGCTCGAAAAAGAGAGGAATGTTAACGCGGAAGAAAAGCTATCTCCTAGGATCTTTTAGGTTTTGAACTAAAACATCAGGGGAGGAAGGACTTTTGGGGGTGGAAAAAAAAGGAGTCCAAACGGGCCTAATTCCTGGAGGTTAACGCAAGGGGGGGGCAAAAGTATCGCATAAGGAAATCTCTTAGAAGTTAAAAATCTGAACGAAAAGCGGTCGTCGGGAAATGCAAACGTAAGTTGTCTGATTGGTCATAAATGATAATTGACGAGGGGGGGGAGCAAGATAGAAATTTCCGTCGAAGAGAGGGTGTGTCAGGCATTCTTTATGATACGCTCTTAGGACAGAAATGAAGAATTACGTAAAAGGGCGGGCTTCCAACGGGGCGGTCTGTCGTAGACCGAAGGGAGGAAAGATGCTATAAAGAGAAGGTTCAACATCCTTGCCCAACTGAGAAGAAAGTAAGAGGAAAAGGGGAACGCAGGGAATTCCGCGGGGGGGTGTTTGCCTGTGGGATCTCTGTGGGTTTGGGGGGGTACACACTAAAGGGGACGGGGGTGGGAATACGGGGCTCCGAAGAACACGGATTACTGAAAGAGAAAGAGGAGCACCGGGTGTGTAAAACCAATCACCCGAAAAATCATGAGAAAAGAACCAGGGGGGGGGTGGTGTTGGTTGTGTTGGGGGGGGGGGGGGGGGGGGGGGTTCCAACCGGAAAAAATACTGACCTAAAACTGGACAAGTTTGTTACGTGCGGTACTTGAAAACGCGAAAACGCCGGGTTCTGGGACCTGCCAAGGAGGAAGAGGAGGATTCTTGGGGCGAAAATACTACAGCTACGTGGCGCTGACTAAAAAAGGATCATCATTGCCGAAAAGGAAAGGTTTCTCGCACAAATCCTCGGGACCATCTCCTAAAGGCGGGTAGGGACTTCTCCACGCAGGGGGACGTGAAAAGGAGATGTGCTTATTTTAACCGCCAAGTCAAAGCAAAGTGAGGAGAGAATGGGGTACGTAAAGAGAATTTCTAAAATCTGCTGGAAGTCCCAGCAGGAGAAAAGCTCGCTTCGGAGCTTTTCCTGGGGGACCCTTTCAATAAATGTAAAGTCGCAGGTATTCATTCTGGTTTTACAACTCACAGAAAAATCTTACGACCGAGGGAAAGGAAGAAGGACATCAAAACGGATGGGGTGGGGAAACTATTCAAAAACAGGGGACGGTATGACTTACTATACGGCACTAGAGCAGTTCTTAGGAGGAGGGCTTCCCCCTTTATCTGACCTAGGAAACGTGGGGCCAGTTAAACAGGTGGAAAACCCCAAAAACAAAAAAGGAGAAAATCCATGCGCAGGGGGGATGGCTAGCTAAAACCAAGGCGGGAGTGTCCCTTGCAAAGAACAAAACGAATGACCGGTCTGGGCGGAAAGGTGTGGTCCGGAGCGGATCTTCTCAAATGTTTACTCCGGAAGAAAAGGGTCATGGGTTCGCCGAACATCCATGTGGGGGTAGGTCTCTTTCTGAACCTTACGAGGGAAACTTTCTTTAACGCGTTCGGCGCCCAGTGTCAGATTAGGGTCAGCCCGCGCGAGGGGCGTTTTACTTCTGCCAATTGAAAAGAACCAAAAAAAAGGACATACAAGGCTTTAGGAGAAGGCTCATGAGGACTTTCAAGAGGAAAAGCAGAGAGGCGCGAGTTAAGGACTCTCTATTCTGTCTCAAAAAAGTAACTTTAGATGCAAGATTGCTGCCTCACAAAGTTGCAGAGGTCAACATCCGGGGACGAAAACCACCGCCCGGGCAGAGATTGGGACAAGGAAAAAAAAGTCGGGGCCAGATTATGAGATAGCGGATTCGAATGGGTAGAATTTTAACTCGGAGGTCAATGTAGGAAAGGTCCTTTTTATAGCTGTGAGGGGTTGAGTTGAGAGCTTCCCAGAAATTTAAACGCGACATCAGAAAAGGGTACAACGGTTGTAAGAAGGGCTTTCATTTTACAAGGGGGATACATAAAAAAACCTTACGAGGGTGGGGAAAAACCTCGGAGAGAAAATCGTGTGTTAAGCCAAAAGTGGGGCAAGTCAGTGTTTTTTTCGTGAGGTAGTGGGGTGGGTGGGGGAACCAGGAGGACAACGTCAAGAAAAGAAAAAAAAAGGGGGGGGAAATGTCCTCTGGACAGTTTCTCCACGATGAAGGGGGCGGTCATCGGGCGCTCGGGACCTCCTCTAGCAAGATTAGAAAAATTTAGGGGAGGGGGCTATTGACAGGAACTTACGACTCGCGAGACTGTTTATAAGACATCTCGGCGCTTACGGGGATGGTTTTTGGGTGGGTAGGATTACGGAGAGCATCCAAGTCCGGAGAACGACGAGCGTGAGAGGAGTAGGAATAAAGTCTCAGGTCCTTCATGTCTCATCCCTGGGTAATAAAAAAGAACATTATTGAGATTGTGCCAGTTACGAAGGGGAAAGGGGGGCAACTGGTAAATTTAAACCTGGCGGGCTTCCGGGAGACCAAAGAGTGGATGGTGGTCCGGGAAAGATTTGACTTCGCTTCCCTCAGGGTATAGTACGGGGATATGGCCGGCAAAAAAAAAACAAACTGGTTTTGGGTGAGGTCTAGCAGCTGGAACGGAAGGGGGCAGGGGGGGGGGGTCAGTCCGCTTCAGCCGAGGAAAAGACAGAAGAACTGACCCTTCGTGGAAAAGCTAGTGGCGGATGCAACTCTAGTCGTCGTGTCACCGTCCAGGAAAAATACAACCCTGCGAAGAAAAAGTAGTCGACGGTGGATCTATCAGGCTGCAAACGAGAAAGGCGAAATTTGCATAAAGCATCGATCGTAGGGGAAAAAACGGTTCGAGTTTGGAAAAATCTCTTTACATCGGGGAAGTACTTAAGTGAAATACAGGGAAGGGGGGATGTCTTCTTCTGGCGCGTGAAAAGCAGGGGATCCAGAAAAGGAGGCAGGCTTAAAGGGATCTTCGGAGTTGCGTCCGTCCCTTTGTCAGGAGGTTTCACCGAAGAAGGCTTCAATTTCCACAAGCACAAGGACCGCCCGAAAAGGACGGAAGAGTACAGGGGGGGTTAACTTTACGTTCGAGAGGGGAGATTTAAGAAAAATTACATTGACCGCAGGGGAAAGGGGTTTCCGGAGGTCATTTTATTTGCCTAAATCGGGCGCGTTGGGTGGGGACAAAGACTCGTGACGGAACAATTGGCTATGGGAAAGAGAGAACAGATGATGCAGGAATCCCAGAGGGGGGAAAAAAAACACATAACGGCATTTCGGGAAAATGGACAAAGGAAAAAAAGTTCAAAGAGGGGAAAGGTGCCTGGACGTAAAAATATGGAGAGGAGGAGTTTGTGGGGGGGAGACAGGGGGGTCATTCAGGAACGAGTGGGCTTCTCTAGGGGTAAAGGAAGGGAGCAAACCGCAAGACGGTAGGGGAGGAAAGTATGGAAAAAGGATGGTGAGGAGACCTATTCAGGGGAGGGGGGGGGCCGTTCAAACCCGAGGTCACTGTACTGAAGGAGGTGCTTTGGGGAATCAAGGCTTCCAGGGGAATTAAAGTAGAATAAAAGGAAGCGAGAAGAGGAGGATCCTTATGAAAACACTACTAGATTCGGCCGCGGTCAAGGCGTATCTGGGAACTGTACCCTTACAGGGTTTGGGGCTTCTTGAAAGGAAGGTTTTATGGCCAGAGGGGGGATTCTTGGTCTAGCCTCGTCTTGGGGGCCTCGGGGGAGGGTGTCATACTTTTTACATTTTTAACAGGAGATGGTGGAGATGCAACGCGTTATCAGGAAAAAGGTTATTCCAGGGAACTACTGGGGTCTCAACTGTGAGGCTCTCGGTCAG
>Ga0179591_1409595_pt1 | contig 13653 bp, 15 predicted proteins | sample CZOMad2_1_08_16f_FD_182891 | JGI IMG/M metagenome (GOLD analysis project Ga0179591, IMG submission 182891) | Vadose zone soil fungal communities from Angelo Coast Range Reserve, California, USA - CZOMad2_1_08_16fungal (PacBio error correction) | ecosystem: Environmental > Terrestrial > Soil >...
AATTCCCTTGCCAGGGAGGGTTTGCCGCATAGTCAAAAAAAAGGAGAACCTCCCCCTCCGAAAGAAAAGCCTTAATTCTATTGCGAAAAAGTGTGTTCAGGAGAGAAGGAAACGGATAGTGGGAAAAGGGACTTCTACCGAGAATTCCGCGAAGAGGAAAGCACGCGGTTTTTTCGAGGACAGAAAAAGGAAGAATTGGGAAAAAAGGACTCCCGGGGAAAAAACAGAGGGCTTTCGGGGGAGGGGACAGGGAGACGACAAAAAATCAAGAAAAGACTTCATTCCCCCAATGAGAAAAGGAGCTAACAGAGGAGGGAAACGTCGGGAAGGGTAAAAAAAAGGCATTCAATCGCGGAAAGAAAAAAAAATCACCAAAGCACCTGACAAGACAAAAATCTATCCAGCCCGAGCAAGAGTCCAGTGCGCCCTTGCAATAAAAGGAAAACGCATACACAGCCGGCAGACAAGAAAATCTCCACCAGGGGGGTCTATGGGTCCCTACGAAAAGGGGGAAAATACAAAAAGGGGGCGTGAAAAAGAAAAAAAGGAACCTTCATCCCAGCCAAAAGGCAAAGGAACGACCACGCATCCAAATAAAAAAAGGGGAGAAAAAAGGAGGATGGGCATAAGAACAGGAAAAAAGAAAGAACGGACAAAACTAACGCCCCGAAAACAGACGGAAAAGACGGACAGAAGCGAGTGGATCTCCTTCGCTAGGGAAGAGACTCGGAAAAAGGGTCTCCAGGGCGGTATCACAGAAAAGGAGACATCCACCTGAAAATCCGAGCAAGAAGGAGAGAACCAGGGGTTGTTCACGGTACCAAAATTCTGTAGAAGAACACGTCTGGGAAAAATCTCGCATGAAAGGAAAAAGCCCCTGTTTTCGATCAAGAAGGAACGTCATTGAATCTCCTCACCAGAAGGAAAACGCCGGTGCTAAAAGGAAAAAAAAAAAAAAAGCGGTCCTTACGTGCAAAGGATCTTGAAAGAAAGGGGAAAGTTTCAGAAGGAAGCCGAAGGAAAAGAAAAAGCTAATTTCCCGGAAAGAGAAAGAGGAGGGAGAGGCCACCTTGCCAAACACGTGTTGAGAAGAGGGGAAATCGCCTGCCATAGAAGGGGGGCGTTACATATCGACGAAGGAGAGAAAGAAAAAAGACCTCTTCCTATAGCGGGAAAGAGAAAAAAAGGAGAAAGCGAACAATGAGGAGAAAAGAATTTCCGAAGCACGAATTCCCAACAGGAAAAAAGTAAAAAAAAAAATGTCGGAAAATCTTCTTTTCATCGCAGGGGATGGGTGTTCGACTCTCGAAGGGGACAAAAGGGGTGGCTTCCCTCTCGAATCAAAGAAGGTTTTTTTTCGAGAAAGAAAGGGGTTGGTCCCAGGGGGGAAAGGGGGGAGAGGGGGAGGAGAAAAGGGTCATCTTCACCGAGGCATCCATAGAATGGAAAAAGGTTAAGAATTTTATACGGGGAGGAAGGTAAAGGGGAGGGGCCCCTCGAGGGGAAAGGCAGCCGGAGGAAAGGAGAAACAACATCTGAAAACAGCGGAGAAAAGAAAGGGAAGGAGGGAAAACCTGTTCTCGCAAGAGGCGGGGGATTTACCCTTAAAGGGCGCAGGGGGGAAAAAGAGGGAAATTCAAAGACACTTTCCATCAAATCGAAAAACCGAAATACCACTTTATGGGAGGAGGAAAAAAGGGGGGCAAGGCTCTTTTCTGCGAAGGGGGGGATTTCATCTCCAGGGGAAGGATCAAGCACTTATCGGCATGGGAGGAGGGGACAGGAGGTTATCGAGGGGGGGGTCTTTCTTAGTCAAAAGAAAATGAAAATGATCTGCCAAGGGCGCCAAGCCGCCGGCAAGGGAGGAAAAGTTAAAGAAAAAAAAAAAAAAAAGAATTCTCCACTCTTGGAGAGTGTCGGCCGCATGGAACGAACACTGAAAGAAAAGAGACCTGTGCCACTGGAAAAAAGAAAGGAACGGCCTCTAAAAAGAGGGGTGGGGATCGAGCCGCAAAGAAGGGCAAATCTATAGAAGAAAAAAGCTCCGGCCTTGCCCACCCCGACGTTGGAAAGGCCGAATTTGTCGAACGAGCGAGGGGAGGGGAATTTTCATCACTACAGCGAAGATCGGCGAGGAACGTTCGCCAAGAAGGGACCGAGGACTATCCCAACGTCGGATGGAGGAAAAATCCAAAAAGAGGACAACACCTCGCGCACGAGCAAGTGCAAGATCGTCCTTTCTGGAAAAAAGGAACGTCCTTTCTTGCTTGGGAAAGAGTCTGCTTCACGAGATAGAGACAACTCCCGGTCGAAAGGGGAAAAAAACCCTGCCGCCTCCTTAAAAAAGGACAGGGCGCTTCAATGCACGGTTGGAGACAAGAAAGGGATCGGCCACCAAGAAAGGGGGGAGAAAAAAATCATTCTCGAGAGAAAAAGGGAACACGAGTCCGCCTGAGAAAGAGTGGAACAATTGTGGAAGGAAATTTTCTGGGGAAAAGGTATGGCTCTTTGATTGTCGGGAGGTGTCAGCCAAACGGTTTTTTCCCGGAAAGGGAAAAAAAAGGGCGTTCAGAAGAAAAAACCAGGTACCTTCCCGGAAAGACCCTAATCTGGAATTTTTCCGGGGCTTGGTCGGGGAGAAAAAAAAAAAATGTTCTGAAGCCGACTCTCCGGGGGGGGGGTTAAGGGTTAATAAGGACCCAGGGGGGGGCTTTTATAATTTAAAGGAAGGCGTAACTTCCAAAGAGTGAGAAAAAGACATTCTACCTTTGAGGGAAAAGTTTCTCGTATGAAGAAAAGGGAGACTCCGGGGAAAGAGAGGTCCTTTCCCTCTCGTTGAAAAGATTTTATTTCAAGAAAAACGGATGCCCCGCGATGCCCATAAACCATCTCAGAATTAAGAACCATCGGGGAGAAAAAGCTCATCCCTTTTCTCAAAAATAGCGGATTGAGATTTTTTGCGGGACGGTCAGACAAACACCATTCCTTCACCTCAGGAAAAAAAAGTCCGGTATTAGGCCGGCCAACAAGCCCGGCGGCGAAACGGAACCTCTTTCCCCCGGCTTCATAAGAGAAAAAAAAAAGGGGGATAGAGCTCTCTTTCTTCGGGAAAGGAAGGGAGTGGTTGCGGTCTAGATTACAAAGCCCCTTCCGAGAAAAATGATAAAGTTTCCGTCGGAGCGGGGGGCGGAGAGGGACAAAAACTCCTATGAAAAGAAAGGGGGAACTGCGGCCCACGCTGGTGAAGATCGAAGAAACTGAATTAAAGGATCTTCTGCGGCCGACGGCGGGGGGAAAAAGTGGCCCACTCCTTAATTAAAGAAAGGACCGGCGAAATCGGGGTGGGCGCCACAGATGGGGGAGAATTGATTATAGATCACCCGAAAAAAAGAGAAAGAGTCCCCCGATATCTCTGTGGGGGGGGGGAAGAACAACGATCGACCATCGGCGCCGATAAAGCGAAAAAGTGACTGGGGAAAGGCTGAAGAGCCGCCTGAAATAGTCGAGGAAAGGAGGAGAAAAAACGCAAATCTCCCTTCCGGAAAGGGGAAGGGAAGCCAGTCGAACCGCCTTCGTTTTTAAAATCTAAAAACGAGGAGACAATAGATCATATTTTAAAAAGCCGGGGTCAAAAAGAAAAAAAGAAATCTGATCTTCCGACGGTGAAGGGGGGTAGTGGGTTCGCCCCGCCTTATAGATTTAAGAAAAAGGCCCTCTTCATCGACGTTACAACGGGGGCAAAAAAAAAAACCGATAGCCGTTTTTTCGCCAAAGGGAGCCGATGGTTCGAATGAGGTGGCGTGAGTCGATACACACAGCCGAGTATCGACGCAGAAAAAAAGAGGGACTCGGTGAGAGGGAAGGGGAGAATAAGGGAAAAAGCCCTCCGTCGGACTAAAAACACCCCAAGGAAGGAAAAAAAAGTCGAGCCTATCAGGGGGGGGAGAGGTGGGCCAATTGCCTTGGTCACGTCAAGAAGCGGGACGATTCTTCTTGCGGAGGGTAGGGCAAAAAAAGAAAAAACAGCGTTTCCTCATCTGAAAAAATCTCAGCCGAATCCGTCCTGGCCCCATGAGAGGTTGAAGCCTCCGCCGCGAAGACAAACGCACTCCTTAATCAGAGAAGCACTGGGGTCCATCTACGGACGAAAAAAAAGAAAAGAAAAAAAATGGTCAATGTTTTCAATGTCCGCAGAAGAAATTCCTCCCAATGAGGTAACCGGGCACGGCCAGGGGAGGAAAGGGTGGGCATGCGCGCCCGGTAGGCCCTAAAACGCCGTCTCTTTTCTGCCAAAGGGGACACCGAAAATAATGCGCAGATACGGAAATCCTTCCTGCGCGACAGGGAAGGAAAGATTTGGTAGCTACTTCGGGCGCTGGTTTCTAGAGAATTAAGGGGAAAGCAATCGCGGGCAAGAAGGAGTCAAAGGGAAAATCGATTCCATTCCTAGAAAGAAAAAAGGGGGAAAGGGCGGCTTGTTTTTGGGGCAGAAAACAGTCGGAAACTCCAACACCCGGGGGACGCTAACTATAAACCATCAGACGAATGGTCCTACGAAAAATGTGGGGGAGGTGGCTTTAACTGGAAATTCATCCCAAGCAAAGTGAAAACGCAATGCCAGCCGGAGGGAAACAGTCTTCTAAGAAAAAAATCAGCCCCGGGAACAAAACTACAAAAAAGGTGAGCGGCCCCAAAGGGGGGGAAACTGGGATCTATTCGCGAAAGGGGTGCGCCTTGCGTCTGTACGGAAAAAAACCCGTCGGACCAACGGGAGGAAAAACACTCAAAAGGCCATAGCCAAGCCAAAAAACCAGAGGCACCTAAAAATCTCTATGCTTCTTGGGGCGGGCAGGCAATCGAGCATGGATTTTGAAAAACAAAAAGGGCATTGCCAGGGGGAAAAACTCCCCCAGAAAGGATATCGCCCAGGGAAAAGGGGGCCCCTCGGCCCGGAGCTTTTAAGCCAAGAATGAAGGCCTTTCAAGGGGAAGAATGTCTTCAAGCAGAAACAACTGGAAGGAGAAGGGTGTTTTGTGAAGCATGGAAAAGCTCACTAAAAAATGTAGGAAGAAGAACGGTACTCTGCTGGGCAAGACCAGGCCCTATATCTGCCAATAAAAGGGGGAAGTTATTACCAAAACGGATCCAATCGGATCCGTCGGAAAACGAACACCGTTAGAGGGGGGTCTTCTACAAGGAAGGGGGGGAAAAAAGCCGAGTCTCGGGATGGGGGTGTGAAGACACCGCTGGGGTCCTCTCTCCCACGGGGGCATTTTCAGGGGGGCGTCTTCCACGAAGAAGGGAGGGGGGGGTTTCACCCCGGGGGGAAAGGGGGAATAAGTTCCCATCCATGGCGTCAACGGGGGGGGTCTGAAAAAAAAAAAAGATGCTCCCACCCAGGAGAAAAAAAGGTCAGAATTTCCTGTCTTGTCCGGGAAGAAAAAAAAGGACCGCGCTAATTGAATCCCGGAGCAGCCCGGCGGCCAGACAAAAAGTGAAAACGAAGGGAGAAAAAAAGATTCAGGGGGGGGGTACGGTCGCGCAAATGCCGAAAAAGAAGGGGGGAACGTACCTTTCTCTTAAAAACATCCGGAACGCGAGGGGGGAAAAGGTACTTCTTCTCAAGGGAGAAGAAATGTGTTGCCATCAAGTGGAGAAAACAACCACCTTCTTAGGAGGAAAAGAAGAGGAAAAAATATTTTCCTTCGGAAAAGGGAAGAAGGACCGGGAAGTTGGGGTTTAAAAAAGATTTCCGCGACAGCTACGCAAAAGGCAGGAGTGGAAAGAGGGGGGTGATCGTTCTTATGAAGAGAAAAAATGATCCTTGGCCCGGTATGAACCACCTTTCCATTAAGACCGGAAAAGGAGGGGGGAAAAAAAAAAAAGGCTTTTGCCTGTTTCATTCGGAGGAACGCCACCCATGGCCGGGGATAAAATACCTATACCGGTGCCTGGCAAAGAAAAAAGGGGGAAAAAAATCCCGTGTAATCACGTCACAAAAGAGGGGGCGTTGTTAATCGATGCGCCAAAGGAAGTCTATTATTCGAAACAAGCCCAAAGAAAGGAATAGGGCCCATCCCTATGCAAAGAGGATCGTGCCGTAATTTGTCGCAAACACGAGGGGATCCCGCATTGGTGAAGAGGGGGGAGAGAAGGGGGGGGGATTCTGGAAAAAGAGGGGAAACGGTTCTCCGCCTGCGTGAGCCCAGCGATGGCATTCTTCCGGGAATCTCAACACCTCGCGAAAAAAAAAAAAAAAAAGCAGACCTTAAAAATAAAAAAGAAAATGAGACTTGGTGAAGCTATCAAAGGAAGTGCTTCATCTATATCTCCTTGGGAGCCGGCCTCGGCAAATGGTCTCGAGTAACTTATCTGCGGGAAGGGAGATTAGGAAAAAAAAAAAAAAAAAAAGCCCATCTCCGGGATGGTCAAATCATGCGCAGGGCCCAAATTGTCCGGAGAGGGGAGGGGGGGGATTTCCCAATGGGAAGGGTGCGGTCCCTTTGGCTTAAAGAAAAAGCATTGGTTAATTTTGCTCGGTGATGTCGAGAAAAGGGCGACTTTTTTTCCCCCAGGAGGGCCCGCCTCGCGATAGATAAAAAAAATCGTCCGCGGACAGAATGGGGGGGGGGGGGTCCCTTCCTTAGGTGGGGGGGGGGGACGCATCCTGTTATCTTTAATAGCCGCGCGCAGGGGGTATTTCGAGAAGGCCCCTTTTTGGATGGGGGGGAAGGGGGAAAAAAAGAACTCCAAATAACCTTCTACAAAAGGGGGGAGAACATGCGAAACCCGAATGCAAAAGCTTATTACCGAGGGGGTGGGGAAAAGGGGGGGGGGGAACGAGTTGCGCCTTAAAGGGGAAGGGAAGCTACGTTGGAGCGTAGTCCCTGGAGAGATTTAGGCGTATTCCCTGCCAAGGGAAAAAGGGTACCCTCCTCATAAAAGGCGCCCCGTTAGCTCAGAAGGGAAGGGGGGAGATTATTGCGAATGATGGGGAAGAAAAACCTCCTCCTTCCGACCGCGTCCAAAAAAAAAGAAGAACAAACTGCCGGCGTCTCATGAAGTGTCCCCAAAGGGGGCCCGCTTCATTCAAGCCAAGGGGGAAAGAAAGGACGTCATTTCACAAATGAGGGAACGCTCTTAGATGACAAAGAGGAAGGGAAAAAAACTGGTAGAGGCGTGCCCCTTTGAGGAGAGGAAAGGGGAGGACTGGAGGGAAGGAAAGATCGGCCGATCCTTAGCAGGGAAAGAAAAAGGGGGGAAGACTGCCTTCCTGAAAGAAAGAAGAGGGGAGGGAAGGCGGCAAACCTATACTACAAGGAAAGTTGGCCAAAGAAGAGCCCGAAATCGAATTCCTTTCGAAAAGAGGGAGAGGAGAACGTCCTTCCTCTCTTGTATAAAATTGCATGAAAGGAAGGGGGAAAAAAAGGCTGCGTCCGATAAGAGAGGGGGGAGAGTAAAAGTCTTCTGTCGTAATAGAGAGAAAAAAAAAGGAAGAAGGGGGGGAAGAGAGGAAGAGCCGCGTAAATAGGGGAAGAAAAGCCGAACTCCAAAAACGGCGTCGGGGACCGCCTCGACCCGGAGGGAGAAAACAAACTTAATTATTATTACCGAGAAGGGGAAAGGGGAAAGGGGGGACGAGCGGTCACTTTCAGAAGACGCATCAGATGTCTGGGGGGGTGTCGTGTCGGCCGACGGGAAAGGGAAAGAAGATTCAGCGACGTTTCACCTGGGGGGGAAAAAGCTCACTATCGCCGCAAGATGGTTGAATGAAAAAACCTTTTCGATTACAACGAGGAAAGAAAGAAAAAAAGAAAAAGGGAACTCTGTGTATCTAGAAAAAGCCCGAAGGCGAAAGGGCAAAACTATTTCGACGGAAAAAAAAAAAAGTTTAAATCCTAAAGGAACCTCGGGTTTGCATAAGAAGCAATACCGATCTGTTGGAGGGGGAAGAAAAGGGAGGGGGGGGAAAAAGATTTCACCCATCTGAAAAAGGCATCATCTCGCGAGAGGAAGGTTGTTTGCGAAAGAAAAAAAGAAGGAAGGAAACCTCCCCCTTCCGAAAAAAAGAACGCCCTAATCGAGGGAAGATCGGAAAAAAGGAGGGGGGAGAGAAAAAAAAAGGAAAACAAGACCCTTCTCAGAAAAAGAACTAGCGCTCTAATGGGACGACCCTGATTAAGGAAAGGGAAGGGACGCGTTTTTCTAATGGAAGCCCCGGACAAGGGGGCACAATGCCGGGGGGAAAAGGAGGGAAAAAGGGGGGAGGACGTGCCTAAAGGCGCAAACTCATCGCAAAGAAAAGGGCGACAAAGAGGTGCCGCCTTGGGTTAAAAGGGCGACCAGGGACGGAAATGCCAGGGCGGGCGGAAAAAAAGAAGCGCCGGACACCCGAAAGAAAAAAGGAGAAAGAAGAATGAAACTAGATCCGGCAAGAGAAAGGAGCAAAGACGGGGAATCCAACAAACTTCAGCGTTAAAAACGGAAAAAAAAAGCAGAGGGAGGGGTCCTAACCTAAAGGGGGGAAAGTCAGGTTTGGCTTTAAGAAGAGGAGGGAGAATCCGAAAAAGGCCTTCTTGGAAAGAAGGAGGGGGAACATCACTCAAAAGGGTGTACCCGCTCTCGTCCTGAAGAAATGTTAAAGGAACCTCACTGGAAAAAAATAAAAATACTAAAGAAAAAAAATACTTCCCGACAAAAGAGCCACTAAGGGTACTGTAACTCTTGAGGGGAGAGAAAAAATCTATTCCTTTAAAAAAGGAGAGAGAAAAGTTAAACCGGTTAGAAAAATAACGGAATTCGCGACAGAAAGGAAACACTTCCCTAATCACAGGTGAGAAAGAGAAGCAACCAAATCCTTCGAGAGACGAAGAAGGCGTCAATCTCGAAGGATTTTAAAAAAAGTCTTCATTCCCGTGGGGGGGGGAAGAAAAAACTTCATTTAAGGAGTTCCGATAGATAGGAAACTGTGGACCCTCTAGAAACTTGGGGAAGAAAAGGGCCGAACAGTCACTCTCGAGAGGGAAGACAGATTTCTCGGAATGGAGGTTAAAGCAGAAGTTCAGAGGGAGGGAAGGGGGTTGGGGGGGAAGATCTTTGACAGAGAATCCATCGACGAGGGGGGAAGGAGGGGACAGATTATCGGAAAAAGGAAGAGAAGATGCCAGGGGGGGAAGAAGAGGAGGAAAGGGGACACCGTGAAATTGAAAACAAAGGGAGGCTCAAGCGAAAGAGAGAATGGAAAACGATTCCCAAAAAAAGGTGACTTGTCGTCGAAGAGAGGGGGCAAGCCGAAGCTCGGGGAGAGGGTGGGAAAGAAATAAAAACTTGTGTTTGCGGAGAGTGAAAAAACTAACTCTCGATCAGGTTCACGAGCCGTTTTGAGGAAAGGGGGGGCACCTTTCTCCTTGTCTTGGAGGGGGTCGTCATTGCAAAAGAGTTAACACCTCCATTTCGGCCGAAGAGAGAAAAAAAAAAAAAGACGTGTCTAATTAACCTCATGGGAAAGGAAAGGGCACCTGCGCTCCGAAAAGGATTACCAGCGCCGGAGAATAAAAGGAAAAAAAAGAGGAAAAAAAAACGCGCTAAACTCCCAAAGGGACCGGCCATCCCAAAAAGAGTGAGGAAAAAAATTAAGGGCTCTGAAAAAAAAGAAAAATCCCGGAAAAGAAGTGTGGCCATCGACTCAGGGGAGAAACACACAACTTGATTGATGAAGGAAAAAAGAGAAAAAATGATTCTCTATCAGGATGAGAGAGGAGGGGGGGTTTTTTCAAGAAAAAAGAGAGAGCGGCCAAGGCCATTAGTTTAGCGCAGGCGGGAGGGTATGCCCCAAAAGGGAAGAATGATCTTGCCCGGTATCCTCGCGAAAAAGAAGAAAGAATTCGGTACCCGGAGGGAAAAAAGAGGGAAAAGGAAGCCATGGCCTTTGACGAAGAAAAAGGGGGGAAAGGAGGGGGGGGAGACCTTTTTCCCTTTCCACAGAAAAGGAAAAAAAAGGAAAACGTCCTAGGAAAAAGCGATGGGGGGGAAACCCGTTTTCTTAAGGAGAGAAAGCAAGAGAGAAGGGTCGACACTCCTAACGGGGAAGGGGGGAGGCCGATCCTCTGAGTAGGAAAGGAGGTTCATCACGAACATGCAGGGGAAGACTGGAAAGGATCGGTCGCAAGAAGAAGGAGAATAAAGGTCCGACCGGGGGATCCCAATCTTAGGGGCGCGCTCAAAAAAAAAGCGCCTCCAAGAAAAGGGGGGGGGAAAAAAAAGGGCTCTTTACTACAGGGGGTGAGGGGGGGAGGTGGCAGCACTATATAGAGGGGGGAGGGAGTCCTTCCCTTCAGGAAAAAAAAACGGCCCTCTCCTTAATATAGAGGGGATGAACTTTTCCTGACAAAGGCAAGGGAAGAAAAAAAGGGGGGGGTTCAAAATCAGGAAGAAGGGACAAATTGCCGAGCCGCAGTAGAGGAAAAAAGGGGGTTTTCTCGGAAGGTCTGAGGGGGAGACATCGGCTTTTATTGTGCAAAGGAGGGGGGTTGCTCAGCCGGGAGGAAAGGGTAGAGAGTTCCTCCTCGAGAGAAGAAGAAAAAAGGAAAGCGTCTTCTCTTAACTTATAAAAAGGGAGAAAAAGGTTTTTTTTCCGTGAGGGATCAGAAGGAGCGACCGGAAACGTCATTCGGGATGGAAGAAAAAAAGGGGGGGCCTTTTTATTAATTTCCGAAAAAAAAAAGATGCGAAAACATGGGCGGAAAATGGAACCTTGCGGGGGGGAGAGGGGATGACTCTTAAAGAAAAGAGGGGTGGCGCCTGAAAGGGAAGAAAGAAGGAGGAAGGAGGGGGTTATCTGAGTGGAAAAAAAGGGGGAAGGGAAAAAAAGGGGGGGAAAAGGATTCTCCTCTTCATCCTCAAGAGAGGTGCCGTCGCTCATCCGTGACAGGAAGAGGGTGAAAATTGCGCATTATTGGGGAAAGGAAGGTGGGCACTACCTGCTTCAATATGGGAAGGGGAAAATTGAGAACCGCGTGCAAGGAGGGGGGAAAGGGGGCCGGATATATCGCGAGGAAAAGGAGACGAGCCCTTTCTGGTGTGGTAGAAGACCAGGAAAGGCCTTTCGATCGCCGAGAAAAAGAAAGGGGGGGGGAGGGAAAAAAAGAAGCGTTCCCTGCGTCGGAAGAGGGGGAAAATGCCAAGGACGATCTCTGAGACAGGAAGAGGAAGGAGGGGGGAATAGAAAGTTCTGCCCTCCACTCAGAGAAAAGGGGAAAAAAAGGAGGCAACCTATACGACCAGTTGTCAATTGGAAAAAAGGAAAGAAAACGAAAAGCCGGCGCGGGGAAGTAGAGAGTGGGTGTCGCCCAAAAAAGGAGGGGGAAAAAAGAAGAGGGGGGGGAGAATTTTTATTATATATCAAAAGAGGGCGCCTTCGTCAGTAGGAGGAGGGGGAGGGCTTCGTAAAAAATCGGCCGCTACTAGCGAAAAGGGAGAAGAGGGGGAAAAGGGGGGGAGGGAAAAGGGAAAGCCGCTAAAATATCCAGAAAAAAGTAAAAAACCGCGAATACCGAAGGGGAAGGGGTGGAACGAAGACCCCCGGGCCCGTTAAAATGCAAGGGAAAAAAAAAGGGGGGGAAAAAAGGAGATTTACCAACAAAACGCAAAGGGCCGCCGCCGCAATCGATCGTGCCCAGAAGGAGAAAGTGGGAGTGTTCGCGCCATTGGAAGAGGGAAAAAGGGGAGGCCTCTTCCAGCGACGTTAAAGACAGGGTGTTTTTTTCGCCGCGAGAATGGAACGATCGGGAAGAAGGACATACCACTCGATATCGGAACGAAAAAAGGGGGACTAGAAATCAATTCTCAGAAAGGCCGACTAATGGTGTGAGAAAAACACCGAAGGGCCATCGCGCTTTTCGGGAGGGGAAGGGGGAAAAGGGGGCCCTTGGTTTCTTTCTCGGGGGGAAAAAAAGAAGGGAGACGCAGACGATCTTTGAAGAAAAAAACCACATAGGCTGGCCGCAAGAGGAAAGAGGAAAAAGGAACTCCTCTGATCAAAAACGGTTTTTGCTCCAGCGAAATTATAGAAGCGCTAACCGATAAGAAAAGAGGGGAAAAAAAAGTCTTATCTCAATTCCTCGAAAAGAGGAGGCTTTTGTCATCCGAAAGGAGAACCGGAGAAAAGGGAGGAGGGAAGACTCTACCTATCGCGAACTATCCTTCCAATGAGGAGGAGGAGAGAAGTTGAAAGAAGTCCTCCCTCACGGAAGCCTTCCATAACCCTCAGGGGAGAAGAGGGTGTTTGAGGACGAAAATAATGAGAAAGAAAAATCATTCCGAAAAGGGATCACCGGAGGAGCGAAGGGGTGGACTTACTTCTTTAAGCGGGGGAAAAAGGAGGGGAGCCCACCTTTCCTCCGGAAGAAAGAGAAATCGATTCCAGGAAGAAGGAAGAAAAAGGGCTTCTCAAAAAAAAAAAAAAGTCGCCGAAACTCTCCCCGCAAAAAAAAAATTTCGAATGGGACAGAAAGAGGGAGAATCATATTTTTCGTGAAAGAAGGAACCTAGGAAAAAAAAATTCCAATTTAAACAAAAAACTTCTCGACACAAAAAGGGCCAAAGAAGGGAAAAACTCGCCTTCTTCTCTAGGGAAAAGGGGCACGGACCCCCCAACTACGAAATACTAATCGGGCACAGAAGGAAGGGGGAAATTCCGTGCTGGGGAGAAAGGGGGAAAGTCAGTCTCCCGACCGAAAGGGAACCCAGGGGCTGAGCACCTATCGGAGGACAGACACCTCAGCCAAAGAAAAACTATAAAAAGCCTCAACGACGAGAGAGGGACCACAAAGCCCAAAATCTAGGAGGCGACGGAAATTTTTCCGGCGGCAAAGAGAAGGAAAAGGTTGACACAACACTCTGGGGGAAGGAGACGCTTTTCCCTTTGTAGAAAAAAGACGGCCCCGAACAAAGGGGGAAAAGAAAAAGTCCTTATCGCAGAAAAAGTTTCCGAGGGAATGAAAATCTATCAGGGGGAAAAAAAAAAAAATTCTCTCCAGGGGAGAGTATGTAGGTCAAGCATAATGTATATATGAAAATCTCGAAGGTGTGGGGGAGAAGAGGGGGCGCTCAGGGACATCGGAGAATTGTTAAAAAAAAGAGGGGAAAAGGGGGGGGGGGGGGAGAGCCATTATCTACTCTTCGAGAGAGTGCCCATATCAAGAATGAAAATCGTCAAAAAAAAGGCGGCAGCCCAGAGAGCGAACCAAAAATGCAAGAAAAAAAGGGTATCACTGAGGGGGGGGAGGAAAGACCGATCTCAGGCAATTCGGAAAGAAATTTGCAGAAAAGGGAGGGACCAAACTAATCAGGGGGGGTTTTTTCAAGAGCAAGGGGACGACGAGGCCATTTCAACCGGAGAGGAGGGGGGGGAACTAGTCCATTGAAGAAAAAAAATGGCGGGCCGCATCCTAATGAAAAAAAGAAAAAGGGGTTGAAGTCCCTTAAGGGGGGGGAAAAAGAGAGTATACCTGCCAGGAATCAGGGAAGAAGCACGATCACAAAATGAAAAAAAAAAAAAAAGGAAAGGGAAGTGCCTTGGCGTAGCTTGTCCCACAAGAGGCGATTGAAAACAAAAAGGAAGAAGAAGGGGGAGGAAAAGGGAAAAGGGGGAAA
>Ga0179591_1553964_pt1 | contig 13653 bp, 16 predicted proteins | sample CZOMad2_1_08_16f_FD_182891 | JGI IMG/M metagenome (GOLD analysis project Ga0179591, IMG submission 182891) | Vadose zone soil fungal communities from Angelo Coast Range Reserve, California, USA - CZOMad2_1_08_16fungal (PacBio error correction) | ecosystem: Environmental > Terrestrial > Soil >...
AGATAAAATTTTTTTTCGCCGCGCCGTCCTTTTTTTTTTGCCAAAGCGTGGGGCCCCACCGGAGGATCGGGGCTGCGGGGGGGGTCCCCTGTGTTCACCCCCTTTCCCCCAATGGGGTTTCCCCCCCTGTCCCCGGCCTTTTCCTTTGGGTCCCCCGTTAAACCTCCGCCCCCGTTTTTTTCCGCCCCTAAAAATAAGGGCAAAGTTTTGTTTTGGGTCCCCCCCCCCCCCCGACGGGGCCCCGGTCCCATTTTTTTTGGGCGGGAAGTTTTTTTGCAAGCTTTCCCCCCCCCCCCAACAAAACCTTTTGAACCCCGATTTTCGTGGAAACCCAGACCCCCCGCCCCCCGAAACTTTTTTGGAGCCCTTTTTTGGGTCCCTCCCACTCCAAAAAAGTTTTTTTGTGGGCGCGCCAATCCCAGGCCCCTTTTTTTGGGGGGGCTGGTTTCCCCCCGGGTTGGTTTTTTTTTTTTTTTTTTTGTTTTTTTTTTTTTTTTTTACCCAACGTGCCCCCCCCCCGCCCCCCCCCAGGCCCACCCCCGTGTGGGGACCCACGCCATGGTGGCCCAAAAAGTTTTTGCCCCCTTTTTTTTTTTTTTTTTTTGTTTTTTTGCCTTAAAACCCGCCCCCCCCCCCTCCCCAATGCCCCCCCCGTCCCCCCGGCACAGGGTCCCCCCCGGGACAGGGCCGTTTTGTTTTTTTTTTTTTTTTTGTGGGGTTTTCCGAATTGCCCCCCCTTTTCCTTTTCCTCGCCGGGCCTGCTTTTTGCCCCCCCCAAACACCCCTTTATTTGCCCCCCAAAATTTTCCGCCCGATTTGAATCAAAAAACCGACCACGACAACCTGGAAACAAAGCCCCCCCCGAAACTTTCAAACAACACAGTCAGAATTTTTTGGAAAAAAAAAAAATTTGTTGGCGCGGGGGACCCCCCCGCCCCCCCCCCCCCCCTTCCGTCATGAAAAACTCAAAGTAAATTAACAGCCGTCCCCCCCCCTAACTTTTTTTTAAGGGGGGGGGGATCTTTACGCCCCGTAACCCCAAAGGAAACCCCCAAAAAATCCTTCGGCCCCCCTTGGCCCCCCCGGTGGTTTTGTTACTCCCCCCTGCCCCCGGGCGTGGGGGTGGGGGGGGGTGGGCCCCCCGGAAACCCACTCCAACGGCCCCTTCCCCTAAAAAATTTTTTTTAGGCCCCGTTTCCCCCCCCAGAAAGACGGCGGTTTTTTTTTGGGTGGTTTAAAAAAGGGCCGCCCCCACGAAAATTTTAAAAAAACCAAATGGTCCCCCACCCGTTTTTTTTTCCGTGTTTCGTGATGGTTTTTTTTGGCCGACGAAACACGGGTCTTTTTTTTTCCCCCAATGGAAAGCTTTTTTTTCGGTTTTTTTCCCCCCCCCCCATGTTTGCCTTTTTTGTCGACGGGGCAAAAAGGCACTTTGGCCCCCTTTGGGCCATGTCCCGAAAAGAACCCCATCCTTGGCCCCGCACCCGTAAGTTTAAACAGCCCCCCTGGTGGTGACCGGCCCCCCCCCTGGCCCGGGGGAGAAAAAAGAAAAAAAAAGCAAACCGGGACCCCTATTGCACTTTTTTTTTGTTGGGAGGGGGTTTCAAGCGGCCCGTGGCAAAAACGCCCAGCAAACAGTGGGTGTTTTTGTTTTTTTTTTTTTTTTTTTTTGTGTACCCTCCCCGCCCTTGGGTTGAAACCAGCGCCCCCTTCAACCCCTTTTTTTTTTGTGTTGCCCACGGAAACCGATGGGCCAACGTCGGCCCGTAAACCTGGGAAGGTGCTGAAAATTTCCCGGTCGCCAAGGGAAACAAAATTTTTTTCCCCCGCCGTGCTTTCCCGCCATGTGTTTTCACCCGGCCGTTTTGTTGTTTTTCCCACAATGGCTCCCGTGTTTTTGTTTTTGGCCCGAAGCGCCCGTTGCCATTTCCTCATTGGGCCCCCCCACTCGGGGTTTTTATAAAACCCAGACCCCGTTTTTTTTTTTTTCCGAGGGGGGTTGTGGGGGGTTCCCTGGGCCCCGGGCAAAGTCCCCCTTCGAATTTCGAAACCCGGAACTTTTTTGTTTGTTTTTTTTTGATCCCACGGCCCGGGTTCCCAAAACCTTTTAAGTTGGGCCGCCGAACAAGTGTTAAATTTCCGGGCCGTCCCCCCCGGCCCCCCCTTTTTTTTTTTTAAATCCTCGTCGTTCACCGGGTCCATTGGTTTTTTTCCCCCCGGGAACTTTGGACATTCAAAATGAAGGGTTTTTTTCTGTTTTTTGGCCCTTTTTGCCCCCCCCCGCCGGATTCGGCGCCCTCGGTTGCCCGGATTTGGTTGTTCCCATTTTTTTTTGGAAAACGGCCCCCCATTCCGGTAAAGTGGGAATGAAAATATTCCCCCCCGGTTTTTTGGGTAGGGAAAAAATGCCCCCGCCCCTGAAAACCCCGCCCCCGCCCAATTTTTTTTTTTCGCGCCGCCCCACCCCTGCCCCCCCCGTTGTGGTTTTTTTTTTGGGATTTAGTTGTGGGGGGGGGGCCATAGGCCCCCCCCACCCGCACGCCCCCCCAAACCAACATTGCGGAAATGTTGCCCACCCCTGGTTTTTGCCGTGAGCCCGGACCCCCAAGTTCCCGGGGCCAACAACAATTTGGTGCAAAATGGGTTTTTTTTTTTCCTTTGGGGAACCCCCAGTTTTCCCCCCCCCGGCCCCCCCGGGGGCCCCCCGACGCGGTTTTTGTGCCTTGAAATCCCAAAAACCCTGCGGGTGGCGGGGACGAAATTATGTGGGGCGCCCCGGGTGCCCGCCCGGGTGAAATGCCCCCTTTTTTTGGGGGGGCCCCGGGCGGGGTCCGGAATCGGGGGATTTTTTTTGGGGGGGGGGCCCCCCGGAGGACTGGGGGATTGAACCGTTGTGGCCCCCCCCCGTTTTTTTTTTTTTTTTTGGGCCCCCCCCGCCCCGGGGTTTTTTTTTTTCCCCCCTTTTCCACAACCGTCCGCCCCCCGGCCCCCCCCCGTGGCGGATTTGTTTCAAAGCCGGCAAAACCACTTGTTTGGCCCCCCCGAAAACCCCCGGCTTTTTATGACGAAACCGAACACAAACGACGAATCGCCGAATATTTTGGGGGCAACGGGAAAAAATTTGGCATATAAGCCTCCCCTGTGATTGCTTGCGGGGGGTTTCAAGCGGCCCGAAAACTTCTTGCCCGGCCCGGGGGCCGGGGAGTAGGGCCCGCCCTAACATCCGGTATTTATAAGAGGGTTACAAACGACCAGGGGAAAAAAGGGTTTTTGGGGGACCCGGGGCCCCCCGGGGAATTCAACGGCCCTCCCCCCCGAATAAGCGTTTTATCCCCAACCTCTCCCCCCCTCGCCCCCGGTGCCCGGTTGTCCCCCGGAAAAAGCTGTTTTCGGGCCAAGTCCCCGGAAAAAGGCCCCCGTTCCCCCCCCCCCTGAAAAACCCCCCGCCGGGAAAACTTTTCCCCCCCCCCCCTTTTGGCTTGGACAACAAAACAAAGACTCCCCTGTGCAAGGAGTTTTTTTTGTGTTTTTTTCCACATTAAAAAAACTGGCCAAAAAAACATTTGGGGGAATTTTTTTTTTTGTTTTGTTCGCCGGCGGCCCCCCCAAATTGTTGGGCCGGGTGGCCCGTAAAACAAATTTGGCGAAAAAAAATTAAAGTCCCGGGTTTTAACGTTCAACCATTTGGGGCGAATGAGTTTTCCCCTTTTTTTGACAAAAATAACCGGGATTTTTTTCAAATTCCGACCAAATTTCATCCCGAGAGAAAAAACCCGGTTTGAAAAAAGCTGTTTTTGTTTTTTTATGTTGTTTTCCCCCCCCCTCACAAGTTTACAATTTCTGGGGGTTTTTGCCCCCAGCCCTTTTTTTTTCCCCCTTGTTCGCTTTTTTAAAACAACGGGTCCCCCCCCATGGCCAAGGGCAAGCGGGGTTTTAGGAAAAGTCCCCCCCGCAAAAATTCCCCGCCGGGGCAAAAAAAAGTGAGGCCCGGGAGGCAAATGGGAAAAGTTTTGAAAAAGGAGGGGGAAAAAAACTTTTTTCAAGGTTTCCCCCCCCCCCCCCCCCCCCTAAAAATCGACGCCCCGGGCCCCCCCCCCCCCCCAACCGCCCCCCCCCCCCCCCCACTTTTTTTCTTTACCAAGGGCCCAACAAAGAAAAACTCGGCCCCCCAAAAAGTACACTTGTCCCCCGGAAAATCCCCTGAGGAAAACTTCGGGTTAAAAGAAAATTGGAAAGGGTTGGGAAACCCAAAGGGGGGGTTGCCGGGGGCCCCCGGTTTGGTTTCCAGCGAACCCCCCCCCAAAACTTCACCCTTTTTTCCCCCAAAGAAACTTGGGGCTGGCAAACAAAAAGACACCCGAAAAAACCTCAAAACCGGTAGCAAGAAATAAAATTTTCCCCCTTCCCCCCCGGGGGGAACGCCCCGTCCAGCTTCCCCCACCCCTTCCAACCCCTCCCCCTCCCTTTCCCCCCAGTTGTTTTCGGCCCCCCCAAAACCGAAAAAAGGCCCTTCCCCGTAAAACAAACAGTCTTTTTTCCCCCCGTGGGTTCCCCCTTTTTTTGCAGTTTCCAAAATAAGGCCACACATAAAAACTAATGTCCGGGTTTTTTTATAAATTTTTAAAAAAAAAAAAACTTGAGGGGGGCCCCGCCCCACGCCCGAAATAACCGGGGCCCCCAATCATGGCCCCCTCCATCCCTTGAAAAACACCCCCCCTTTTTTTTTTCCCAAAAAAATTTTGGCCTGGGGGGGAACGAAAGTTCCCCCCCCCCCCCCCCCCCCGACAACTGGGGGCCTTTTTTTTCATCGTCGTTTTGTAATCCAAGGGTTCCCCCCCCGGAAGCTAAACGACCGGCCCCAAAGCCTCCCCCCCCCCCCCGCAGTTCCCCCGAAAACCTCAATTGGGTTAAAAACAAAATCGCGGCCCCGGGCCCCACTGTCCACCCCCCTTTACCTCCAGTTGCCCCCCCCCCTGGCGCCCCGGGGCCCTTTATTTTTTGGATAAAGTGTAACGGTTGTTACAAAGCCCCCCTTTTTTTTGAAGAAAAAATTGTTGTTTTGTTTTTTGTGTTGTGTGGGGGGGATGAAGGAGCCTGGGCCCCCCATGTTTTTTTTTGGAAATTTGGAAGAAATTTCCTAATCGAAAATTCCCCCCTCGGGGGGGTTTTGGACGTTTTTTTGTCCGGGGCCCTGGTGGGGCCCGGGAATGTGTTTCCCCCCCCTTTTGTGTGGGCCTAACCGCCCCCCCCGGGAAAAAGAAACAAGGAAAAGGGCCGGTTCGGGGTTTTTTTTTTTTTTTTTTTTTTTTACAATGAAGCTTCCCCCACTGTCAACAAAAAAAAATTTTTTTTTACAACCGCCCCGGCAAGCCCGGGGGGCCCAGAAGCCGAGAAAAAAAAATGGCCCACTTTTCCGCCGGGGAAAGCGTTTGGGGTTTTTGCCAAAAAAGGTCCGGCCACGGCAAGCCCCTTTTTTTTTCCCGGCCCAGGCCAAACGGGGGAAACAAACCATTCACCGTAACCGTAGGTGGGTTAACATTTGGGGAAAATTTTGTCCCCCCGCAAAAGCCAAAGAGGGCCGGGGAAATCTTTTCCTTTTCTTCCAAAACAGACCCACAAAAAAAACCGGAGGAAAAAGAAGGGAAAAAAAGAGAAAAGAAGAAATTTTCCGGCCTTTTTTCTTTGCTTTTGCGGGGGAATCCAAACCCTAACTTTTTGTGTTTTTTTTCCGGGGTTGGTCATTCCCCGGTTTTTTCGGGGCCCTTTTGGCGACAAAAAATGGCGTTGCCCCCCCCCGTTGGGGGGGCGCCCGAAACTGTTTGCCAAACCGCCTTTTTTGTCCCGCCCGAAGGTTGTGCGCCCCCATCCCCTCGCTTTTGCCCCCCCCCCGGCTGGCGGCCCCCCCCCCGGGGTTTTGGGGTTTTCAAAATCTGGTTAGCCCCCCTCCATACAAAAAAAACCGACCGCCCCGTTTTCCTTTTTCTTGTCTTCCGCGGGTAGCCCAAGAAACCATTTCCACGGCCCCAACGGGGGGCCCCGAACCGGTTCTTCCCCCAACCCCGAAGAGAAAAAAATCCGCTTTTGAATGAAATCTTTTTCCCATTTTTTGTTTTTCAACCATGGGCCTGGGCCCCCACAGCCCCCCCCCCGTCCCCCCCTTTTGTTCTCACAACCCACCCCCTGTCTCCAAGCCTTTAAACCGTTACAACTTGTTGTAATTCAAAATAAGCCAAGCCCCCCCCCCGCCAAGAACCCCCCTTGGAGGCCCAATGCCCCAGCCCCCGGTTGGCCGCCCCCCGATTGGGTACAACAAAACCCCCCCAAACTGGACTTGGGGGCCCAATTTTTTTTGCGAAACCCGGGGGGCGGAAGCGGCACCCCCCCCGGGCCCACCCTGGGATCCCCAGAAAAAAATCGACTTGAGTAAAAACGAAAAGTGGTGGAGCCCAGTTGGGTCCCCCCCGTAAAAACCCCTCCCGCCCCCCCCCGCCCAAGTTTTAACAGTGGGTGTGTTGGTTTTTTTTGTGTCACGGAAATTGGGGGAGGGGGGCCAACATGGGAAAAAAAAAAAATTTGGGCCCCCTTTAAATCGTGGCCCCTGGTGCGGGCCCCCCTCCATTTCAAAATGAGTTTTTCCCCGGATTTTATGTTTTTTTGTTTTTTTTCTTTTTTTTGCCCCCCCCCCTTAAAAATGGGAGAAAAACCGGCAAAAGGACACGGGAAAGCCCCCCTACGAGCCCTTTCGGGTGTTTTTTTTGTGCCCCCCGGAACTTCCCGGGAATTTAAGGAAGAGGTTTTTTTTTTTTTGGGGAAAAAGGGGGGGACGCCCCTTTTTAACCCCGGCCGTTTTTTACCCCCCCCCGTGGGAAGGAAAAATTGAGAAATTTTTTCCCCCCAACCTGCCTTAACGGGTTTTTGGTTTACGTTTTTTGTTTTTTTTTGTTTTTTTTTTGGTTTTCCCGTCTTTTGTTGCCCGGCCCCGTTTTTTTTTGTTCCCTATATGGAAGGTTTGGAGGTTTTGTTTTGTTGGGTTGTTTTTTTTTGGGTGTTTGGTTCCCGCTGAAAACAAAAACCACCCCTCCCGACCCCTTTTGGTTCCACACCCCCATCCAAATTTTTTTTTTTTTTTTTGTCTTTAAAAAAAACCGAAAGTTTTTTTTTTCCCCCCCCCCCCTTTTCCGGGCATTCCGGAACAAGTTGTGTGGGGTGAAAACACTTTTTGGCCGAATTTTTTTTCCCCCCCCCCCTTTTTTTTTTTTTGCCTTTTTGGGTACCAAAAAAAAAAAAAAAAAAGAAAGTTGCCCCGGGGGGGTGGATGGGGGGGGGGTGCCACCGCCCGGTTCCCCCCCCCTCTTTTTTCCCCCCGAACCCCCCCTTGAAAGTATGGCCCTCCCCCTTCCACTTTTTCCCCCCATGCCCCTCCCCCCCTTCCACCTGACCCCCGCCTGGGGGAAAGGGGACCCCCCCCCGAAAACCTTCATCTAACCCGCCCTTTTTCCCCCCCGCCCCCTTTGTTGTCCAAAATGAAAACTGTTTCCCCATCGAACAAGGAAAACAAGCTTTGCCCACAACCCAAACGGAAAAAATTTACACTTTTTTAAAAATTTTTGCCCGTTGTTCCAACCGGTTTTTTTTGTTTTTTTTTTTCTCCCTCCTCCTTCGATTTTCCACACTGTTGGGTTCCCCCCCCCCCGAAATTTTTTTGATTTTTTTCCCCCGGTTGTTAATAAGGACCCCTCAAATCGCAAATTTTGTGGTTAAACCCGTTAAAAGACGAAAAAACCCTTCCCCCCCTTCGCCCAAAAATACAACGCCAACGCCCCACTGGGGGCCAAAATGGCCCCCCCGCACAAACAAAAAGGGCCCCCCCGAAAAAATCTTTTCCATGTTTTTGGGGGGGCCCCCAAAAAGTTAAATTTTTTTGGACCCCCTTCCCTTTTTTTTTTTCCCGGGGGGAAAAAAATTGTTTTTCCCCCCCCCCCCCCGCAGAAAGTCGCCGGGGTGTTTTTTTGTTTTTTTTTGTTCAAAAAGGAACGGGGGCCCCCCCCCCCACCCCCCCCTCCCCCCCCCCCCCGGAATTTGCTAAGGCCTTTTTTTCGTAAACCCTTCCCCCCCCCCCCCCCCCCCCCGGGGCCCCCGGGGGGGAAAATATTGCATACCCGTTCCCAAATTTTTTTACCGTGGGGGGGGTTTTGCCCGGGTGGGAAAGTTTTTTCCCCGCCTGGCTCCCCCAAACCCTTTTCCCCCCTGTTTCCGTTTTTTTTTTTTTTTAACTCATAATTCTCGAGGCCGGGGCCTTTTTTTTGACAAAAACTAAAACCCCCCGCCCGGCCCGGCAAGATTTTTTTGTTTCCGCCGTTAACCGGCAATTCAAAACAGGAAGTGCCGTATATTGACAAAATTTTTTTTTTTTTTTTTTTTTTGTTTTCCCCCCCCCCAAGTTTTTTTTGGGGGGGCCCCCCCATTGTTCCGTCCCGAAATCGCGGGTTTTCGGTCGTCCCATCCCGGGGGTCCCCCCCCACCGCCCACAAGTTTGTTGTGTTTTTTTTTTTTGGGCCCCGCTTTTTTTTTGCAAAAAAAATGTGGGTCCCCGCACCCCCGGCCGTTTTGGGGCCCGTAACCCGGGGGTTTTGAAAAGGACAAAAACACCCGCCCGGCCCGCCCCGGGGGGGGTCCCCCAAAAACGGGGTTTCCCCCCCCCCTCCCCCAGTCCCCTCCCCGGCCCCCCAAGCCCCGGGCCCCGACCCCAACCCCGCCGCGGGCCCAAGCCATCCCCCCCCCCCCCCCCCCGGCTGCCAAACTGGGGGCCCCGCCGGTTGCATAATTCCCTCCGCCCCAAAAAAAACGGGCAACAAGCCAACCGCTGTTTGTTTTTTCCCGGCCCCCCCCGGGCCGCCTTGGTTTCTGTTTTTTCCCCCCCCCCACACCGAAAAAAACTCCCCCAAAATTTTACTTGCCCCGAAACGGTTGGGTGTTCGCTCTTCCCTTTTTTCCCCCAACGGGCCAAGCCCAATCCGAAATGTTTGGTGTTTGGGCCTGGTTTCTTGCGGCGGCCCCCCTCACATGGGCCCCCCCCACCTATCTCCCAACTCCCCAAAGGGGCTGGGCCCCCCGGGCCCCGGACACAATAGCCGGGCCCCCCGGGTTCCCCCCCCAGCCCGGGGGCCCTCTCCCCCCTCCAACCGGAAATATTATTTTTTCCCCCAAAACACTTCATACTGATTGAAAGCGAATTTTTTTGTCAAAAAATCAACCCAAATTCGGCCCAAGAAAAAAAAATGCCTGGGCCCCGATCCCCGCCGTGCCCCCCAAAAGGGGCCCAACAACGAAAAACCTTCCAAAATTATTCGCCTTTTTTTTTTCCGCGAAAAAAACCATGGAAAACCCCGAAGACGGAAAACCCGAGATTTTTAAAAAAAGCCCCCGCCCCGCCCCGAAAAAAATTTTACAACACTTTTTCGTTAATTTTTGTTTTCCTGCGGCCCCCAATTTTTTTTAGTTTGGAAAAAACCGCGTTGGGGGAAATTAAAGTTTTTTGAGCCCCCGTTGTTTCCCCCGGAATTCCCGAACCTTTGGCCCCCCCCCCCGGGGCCCCCGCCCCCCAGAACCCAAACCCCACTTTCGAAAGGTTCTGGTTTTTTTTTTTGGTGTGGTTTTTTTTTTTTTTGGTTTGTTTTTTTTTTTTTTAATACCCGAACAAGGGCCCAAAACCTTTGGGGACGAAATTTTTGGAGCCTCCCCCCCTTCGTCCACAACCCCCCCGCCCAATGGTGTTTTGGGGGGGAACGGCCCGGGGAATGGCCCCCCGAAAAGCCCCAAACGGGAAAAAAAAAAAAAATTCCCCCCCCCTGTCCGGGGCGCTATCCCCCGCCAAAAAAACTCCAAGTTTTTTTTTTTTTTTTTTTTTTTAAAAATTCCGCCCCCTAACCGTTGGGCCCCCAGTTCCGTTTTTCCCCCCCGTTGGGAAAAAGAGGGTTGGAAAAAGGCGGCCCTTTTTTGGTTTTTTTTTTCACCCCCCCAAGGGGGCTGTCCCCCCCCCGGAAAGGTTTTTTTAAAAACCAAACTGCCCCCCCCTTTGCCCAGGGGGGCGTTGTTTTTTGTTTGGGCCCCCCCCAACGGGGGCCCCCCGGCCCCCCCTTTTTTTGGGAAAAACCCTTCCAAAAAGGCCATTAGGTCCCCTCTGTGCGCCTGTTCTCCCTCTTTTCGCCAAAAAGGGCCCCCGGGGTCCCCCACCACCCCCCACCCAGCCGTGACTTTTAAGGGGGCGGCCAGTAAAATCATAAAAAAAAAAAAATTGTTTGTTTTTTTCCGGGACCATGCAGCCCCCAAAGGCTTTTTTCCCCGCCAAAAGGAAAAAACAATGAGGAAAACCCGCGCTCAAGAAATCCCGTCGTCCCCCCCCCCCCCCCCCGCCCCCCACCCCTCACCGAAAAAACCCCCCCGACGAAAAACAAAATCTTTTTGGAAAAAAATTTCTTTTTTGGTGGGGCCCTACAACCGCCCCCCTCTTCATCTGTACGCCGCCCTTTATAAAATTTTTTTTTTTTTTTGAAGGGCCCCCCCCGTTTTTTTTGACAGGGTTTGTTCCCCCGTGGTGCCCCACAGGGAGGTCCTCTGGGCACAAAAATTACGGCCGCGAAAGGTAATGGGTGTTCCTTTGGGGTTTACCGGCGGGGGTTAAAGGAAAAAAAAAATTCCCCTCCCCCCCCCCCCCTTTTGTTTTAATAATTGGGGGGCGGGGGGGCCCGCTGGGGGCCTGTATACTGCGGGGGTTTTTTTATTGTTGTTCATGACCCGAGCCAAGGCCCGCCCCAACATTTTTTCCCATCTTGGCGGGGGGGTGGGGGGGGTGGGTTTTTTTGCCAAATTTTTTTCGCGGGGCCTTTTGTTCCCGGTTTTTTTTTTTTTTTTTCGTTCCCCCCACGTGTAACATCAATCGGCGAAAAAAATTAAAATGGCCAAAGAGGTTTTTTTGGTTTTTGTTTTGGGTTTGGGGGGGGGGCAACGCCGCCCCCGGCCGGAGGAACAAACAAGGGAGCACAAAAAAATTTCCGACAACCACAACACCGCCTCCCCCCCCCGAAAAAACCCTTTTTTTTTTTTGGGGTGCCCCCCGACGGCCAATTGGGGGTAAAAAAGGCTGTTTTTTTTGTTTTTTTTTTGTGTTGTTTTCCCAGCAAAAAAAGTGCCCAAAAAAAACTGCCAGGGGGGCGGGGTGTGTCCAACGGCTGGTCGGGGGGGGGGGGGGGGGGGGGGCCATGGGGTAAACCAAAAACCCGACCAAGCCCCAAAAGCCAACCCCCTGGATGGAGGCCCCCCCCAAACCTTGCCCCCCGGGTTGGGAAATGAAACCCCCCCCCAAGCTTCAAAACATTTCGGGGGGTGCCCGTTTCCCCCCCCCCCCCCCCCCCCTGGGGGGGTTTCACCGAATCGTTTCACCCAAGTGGGGGTGGGGGGAAGCCTCCATCCGCACTTTCGCCCCCCAAAATTGCCCCTCCCCCCCTTTTTCCCCGACAAATTTGTTTTTTGGCCCCCCCCCACCCCTATAAGCCCGGGACGGGCGGGGAAAATGGTTTTTGTACGACGGCCAAGTAAAAGCAGGGCCCCCCTAACCCCCCACCTGTGAAAACAGTGGGTTTCCCCCCGCAAAAAAAATCCCCCGGCCCATGGGGCCACCCCCCCCCCGGAAAAAAAAAAATTTTTTTCCCCCCTTTCCCGGCCCCCCGGCATTTGCCATCCGGGTGGAAAAAATAAACCACCCCTTTCCTTCAAAAAATTTCCTCCCCTCTCAAAAAAAACACCAACAAACGGATGTAACCGTAGGGAAAAAGGATAAGAAAAATTAATTATTTTTTTTTCCGCCCGGGCCGGGGACCCTTTTTGCAACGCGTGGGGTGGCCCCACGTAAAACGGAAAAAACTCGGGTCCCCAAATTCCGGGGGTGGGGGTTTTTTCCCGGGTTTTTAAAACCCCCTTTTTTCCCAGGTCACCGGGCCGTTGCCCCCCGGTTTTTTTTTTCCTTTTGGCCCGTTAACAATCGGGGCCCCCCGTCCCCCACACCACCGCCTTTATAAGGCCCCCCCACAATTTTTGTTTCCACGGAAAGGCCCGGGCCCAACAAAAATTTGGGTTTTGTCCCCGGTAGTTTTTTTAAGCTTTTTTTCCCCACCAACCTTTTGGAAAACGATCCCGTGGGGAAACCAAAAAACCCCCCTCCCCCCGAAATTTTTTTTGAAAAGCCCCCCTTGGTCCCCCCCCCCCCCTCACGCCCCCAAGGTTTTTGGGCGCCCATCCAGGCCCCAATTTGGGGCCTTGTCGTTTTGTTTTTTTTGGGTTTTTTCCCATTCCCCCGCCGCCCCCCAGCCGTGGGAAAAACAACGCCCCCCCCGGGGCAGTTGTGTGTGGTGCCCCCCCCTTTTTTTTTTTTTTGCTGAAAACATCCAACCCATGCCCCCCGGTCCCCCCCCCCCCCCCCCCGGCAAGGTCCCGGGCAGGCCCCCCCCCCGTTGTGTGCCGAATTTTTTTGTGCTCCCCCTGGTCCCCCCCCTTCGGCGCGGCCCCGTTTGCCCCCCACCAAACATAAAAATTGCCCCCACATCGCGACATGGGAAATTCAACGGACAAAAAACCGACAAACCGGGAAAAAAGCCCCCCCGAAATTGAACACCGCCCAGAAAAATTTGAAAAAAAAATTTTGTTGGCGCCCTTCCCCTCCCGTTTTTCCCAAATGAAAAAAAACGCAAAAAATTTTTAATACCAGCGCCCCCCCCCCCCCGCCACCTTTTTAAGGGGGGGGGGATCCCTTTGTACCGACCCCCGTTTTTGGTGTTCCCCAACGAAAAAACCCCAAATTTACCTCGGCCGGGCCCCGTTTTTTTAAACTCCCACCGCGCCGGTGGTGTGGGCCCACCCCCTCCCCAACCCCCCGGCCCCCCACCCCTGCCCTAAATTTTGTTTAGTGCCCCGGTTCCCCCCCCAGAAATGGCCCCGGTTGGGGTGGTTAAAGGCCCCTCATAAACAATTTTTTTCCAAACAAAAAAACACTGTTTTTTTTTTCCCCGTCCGGTTCTGGTGGGGAAGGTTTGTTGGCCGAAACGACGGGCCCACCGTTCAAATTGAAAAAAAAAAAGCTTTTTCGGGTCCCCCCCCCATGTGTTTCCCCCTTTTTTGCCCCGGGAAACAAGCCCCCTTGGTCCGCCACAAAAATGTCGGAAAAAAACCATCCCTGGCCCCCAGCAACTGAAGTTAAACGGGGGGGGGGGTGGAACCGGCCCCTTGCGAGAGAAGGCCCCCCCCCCCCCGGACCTTATTTGCCCCTTTTTTTGAGGGTCAGCCCGCCCCGTGGGGGGCCCAAAACGGGACCGCAAAACAGGCATGGGTTTTTTTTTTTTTTTTTTTTTTTTTTTTTTTTTTTTTTTACCTTCCTGCCCCCACCCTTTTTGGGTGAAACCAAGCGGGGGGGCCCCCCCCCCCCCCCCCCCCCTCCACCCCCTTTTTTTTTTTTTTTCAACGAAAACCGAATTTGGGGGGCAAACCTTAGGGCCCGACCCACTTAAAAACAACTTGGAAGTTTGTTGGCGGGAATCGCGGGGGCCCCCAGGATTTTTGTCCCGGGTGGCCCCCTTGTTCGCCCATTCCCACCCGCCCCCCCGG
>Ga0179591_1329488_pt1 | contig 13652 bp, 15 predicted proteins | sample CZOMad2_1_08_16f_FD_182891 | JGI IMG/M metagenome (GOLD analysis project Ga0179591, IMG submission 182891) | Vadose zone soil fungal communities from Angelo Coast Range Reserve, California, USA - CZOMad2_1_08_16fungal (PacBio error correction) | ecosystem: Environmental > Terrestrial > Soil >...
CGTCGTTCACAAACAAATATTTGTTCAACTGGGGCTCGGGAGAAAAGGGATAGAAACCAACTCAAGGCCGTGAGGACATGGGAGGGGAAAAAAAAAATAATCGGACGGCGGCACGGCGAAACTAACGGAAGCAATATTGGGAGTGGCCGCCCCTAAGAAGGAATTTAATCAAGGAAAACGTAGCGTCTGAATGCAACGTCACCATCAAACGAAAAAAGGGCGGGGAAAGAGATCGGGCTAAAGGTCGTTCTGTGCCTTTGAACCTAATGCAAAAGAAGAAGGAAGGAAAAGAGCGTCATGATATCCGATGGAAGCGCCAAGAACCATTCCTGGAGTAAACTAGCCGACACAGAAAGAAAAGGAAGAAGAACGCCATCAAGCATCGCCAGGGGGGGGTGGGCGAAGGGTGGGGAAAAGTGAGGGCGATTCGCCAAAATGAGAAGGGGCAAAAAAAAGAAAAAGCAAACGGCCGATGATCGGCACAGAAATAAAACGTCGCCGAAAAGGAAGGGGGAGGGAAAGTGGGAACATAAAAAAACAGGAGAGGATATCGTGCAATTGCTTCCGCCCCCACACCACAAGAAGGAGGAGGAGAAAAGGAGAAAGGAAATGCGAAGTGCAATCCTTGGGAAAGATGATCCAGGATAGCCGGGGGGGAGGTAAAGGGACACCCGGATTTCGGCCATTGATTTTAGGTGAACTAGCATAAAGGGACCTTAGGGGGGTTGAAAACCTCTGAAGGGGGGGGCGCAGCTGGAAGGGGGCAAGAATCCCAGCTTGAACAAAAACCCTCAAAAAATCCAGCTCGCAGCTAAAGTGCATATGTAGTGGGGCGTGCCGTGAACCGTATCTTCTGAATGCATTCTACATGTCCGGGTGGTCAAATGGAAAGAAACATGGGAGGGAGCACTACGGCAGCCTACGCTTACGAAGTGACATGGCAGAGCTCTTCATCGGGCAAGGCAGGAATGGGGGGGAATAGGTCAGGGGGAAAAAAACTCACGAGAAGGGAAAGCTCCGGTTTGTTTTCGTGAGTGGGAACAATCGGGGTCATCCCTCTCGAACCGGACGTGCAAGACTCTTTATTGACAGTCAATATCAGTCTGATAGGTCCATTCTGTGCGAAAGAGGGCAAAGGGGGGTTGCGAAATCGGGTGAGGGCCCTCATTTTACTGGGTCACTCGAAACCTGAAAAAAAAAAACAGAAGAGGGCTTTTTTTGGGAGACTTTATCACCCGTTGGGTCCGGTGCTAGGTTACAAAATGTGCCTGAACTTCTGTAGAGTAGTAGCCAAACATCTGACAAGAAAATAAAAAGAGTGTTAAGAATGAAGAACATCCCGAAATCCAGGAATCACATCAAGAACAGCCACCCGTGGCAACCATGACAAGCTTAAAACCCCTGTTCTGGAAGTATGTTTGTTTGAAAAGGGTTCGGCTTGTTAAACACCTCACGTTGTGACCACCCAATTAGTAGCTAGCTAACTTAACTATGAAATCCAAAGGGGGAAGAAGACTTTGGTGCCAAAACAAAAGCGTTTGTTTTGGACGGGTGGGAGATTCCTTGGCTTAAGGATGGGGCCGGGGGGTGAAGGGGGGCTGGGGTTCAAGTACAATTGGAAAAGCTGGAATCAATGTTACAATCTCGGTAAAGATTTTAAACGGGGGATTCGTCTGAGAATGATTTTAAAAGAGGGGTGTCCCGTATTCTTTTTATATATGACGGACTTCCGGTAAATAATTGGAATAGTGGGATCAACGTGGCCGGGCGCCCGATAAGTGCCTAAAAAACGGGAATAAAAACAATATGCCTGCATCTAAACTGAAAAAAATTGCTGAAAAAGTGTAAACTAATTTCTCCGCAGCCGGGACCGAACCGTAACATTTCTGGGCCGCGACGTATCGAGATTTGAGAACAGACCCAATCATGCCTTATTTAGAACATGTGCGCTGTGTGGTCCGTGTATCGAAACCGGAGACCTCGCCAGAGCTCATCCTGCTTACGTTCATACGATTGTCCTACTGTCCACTTCCTTGGTAATGGACCCTTCAGTTGTCAAGAACGTCAACCAGTTGGGCCGGGAGGTAAAGGGTGTCTTTTGTGACCAGTCCAGCATAAAGCCTAAAGCCAATTTGTAAAACTTGCCCCTTTTCACCGTTTGGTGTATGATTCTGACTTAAATTTGGGGGGGGCTCATTGGGCCTCATTTCTTAGTTCAGTTCCTTTGTGATTCTGGGTCGTTGCTTTGGCTCGGCTTCGTCCTCAGGTCAACTCGGGTATGTTCAAGTTCAAACAACCCCCCACAAAACACTCAGCGCGCAATTTAAAAAAAGCGGAATGGCGGACACTCGGGGCCACTGGGGAACCGCCGTTCTGTCTAAACGCAACCTAGAGAAAGGACCACCGGGAGAAATCTCCGAACGCCATAACTGCCTCGGAACGTCGCCGAAGTGCCGTTCAAACAACCTAGTTTTGAAAAAAATAAACTGGGGAAAAGAATAAAATAGCCCGTGACTACCATCAAAAAAGAAGATTCGGCACACACCCATCCCTAAATCATGGGATTGAGGGGTATGAATTATCATCTATGACAACAGATGAACAATCTACACGGATTTTACGGAACTATTGAGTGACAGGGGGATACTTACCGTGATCTTCCCACACCGACTAATCATTGTATTCATGGAGGAACGGGAAATGGGTGAAGAGACTCCGTTTATGTTAAGAAATGGCCAAGGGAGCATCGCGCGGCATCAAAGCGATGACTTCGGCAAGGGAGGAAAGACCGTGTCAAACGTCTGAAATGTCCAAAGTAGGTCCCGGATTTTTAAGAGGCAGCCAACAGGAAAATGAGAATTGGGGACACGTTTTGGGTGCGAGACTATCATCTTTAGGCTTCTGAGGGTATCTATGACAAGGTTTCAGAGGGACAAACCACGTCTAAAACCACCCCTGAGACAATCCCTCTCCTTTTTTCTGTGCTGGGGAATCCTCAAAAAAATCACTTGCGCGGGGGGGACCCCCGACGCCTGTAACTCCCCACGTTTTCGCGCCCGAAAGGAGACATTTTGGTTGGTCGGCAAAACGGGGGAACCATTAAATTTGGGGGTGAAAACAAGAAGCTCGAACTCACTTGTGGTAACCGCATGTGGCAACTTCACTTTTCCCCCAGTTCAAAGACTTAATTTGTTTGCCTCCCGCTCGGAACAACAGGGAAAGATGAGGAAACCGGGGTGCGGGGGGGGAAAACCGGCCAAGAAAATATGCTTGTTCAACTGACCGGTTTACAGGCAAAAGCAGATCGGGGAACCTTACAAATCCGGTCTGGGGGGGGCCCCCGGCGCTAAAGGGGAACTAAGGGAAGAACAAACAAGCTGCTGTATAGAGAAATTCACGAAATTACTGGAAAAAACGCCCATGGAGGTTGAAAAGAAAAATAAACTCTCATGGGTGGAAGCTGTCCTGGGGGGTGGGCGACCAGGGACTGGGATTACCTGGGGTTCCCATCTTTTAAAATTGTAAGTGTCTTTCTTAGAAAAAAAAGAGGGGTGTGGGAAGGGGACCGCACGTTTAAGGGGGTAGCGCGCATTGAGGTGGGGGTGGGAACGGGCCATTAGCCAATCTAACCAGAAATGCCTAATGGGGGGAATGCGCAAGGCGCGGTTCTCGTTGTTTTCTAATTTGGGTCTTCAAACCTACTGGCACTTTCTTTCCTGTTTCAGAAATTTTTGGGGCCACCACCGGCAAAAAACAGGTTCCTCCATTGGGGCAAATCTGCTCACGTTGAAGCCAGGCACGATTCAGGGTGAGACAGGGGTCTGAAATTGAAAACCTAAACTTAAAAGGATGCCCGATTGGGGCAAGGCGGATTCCAGGGGGGCGGCAAAAGGGAATAGTGGGGGGAAAAAGGGGTATTGCCAGGTGGAGGAAAAAACGTTGGCACGAATACGCCACCTCAACAAAAAACTGTTGGAGTCTCGCGACAAACAACAAAAAGGGGGAAGGAGAGGAACGCGCTCAACAAAGGGGAAGGTGAGGGCGGGGGCGGGGGAGGGTAGTTCGCACCTTCGAACCGACTAGTTAAAGCTTACCCTATAGCCCAGTTCGAGATCGGAAAAAGAATCGCGGAGGCGGTCTCAAGCATTGGGTTCAGAACACCTTGAACAGAGTCTTTCTTGCCCTGCTTCAACGCCTGCTCCTTGGAACATTGCTCATTTATGTCACGGTGTTTGTGGCCACCAGCGAAAAAAAAAGTTTCACGCCACGTCCGAGTGTAATGTTGGCGCATCACAAAATGAGAAAACAATCTAACGCACCGCAAACGGCAACGCGACGGGCCAGGGTAAAGGTGTGCCAGCGGTTGAAAGATGGAGGAAAAATGTGAAAGGAAAATCACTAACGGGACGAAACTCCCACTAGTCCAAACCCAAAGCTCTGGAAAGAAAAGAACGGAAGTGTGAAAAGTTGGTAGAAGTTCAAGAGACCACTAAAAGTTTAAACGTGTTGACAAACCCGTAAACGGGAGAAAATGGCGTGGGGGAGGGGTGCAAGAATACAAAGAACGCGAAAAAAAGAGTTTGGCCGCCACTTGACTGTGCTCATGTCCAAGAAATGGAAGGGCTCCACGGGAAGACTCCGGGACGAAAAAAAACAATACCTGCTCGAAACTTAGGGGGGAAGGTTGGAACGGGAAACGTGTAAGGGGCTGCGAGGACTGTCCCTTTGCAACCGAAAAAAAGAGTTTCTGGTTCAGAGGAAAGGAGGTCGCTAGGGACGGGGTTCAAGCGGTAAGAAACTTCTAAGTTTCAAAGAATGGGTGTACACCGAAAAGCCGTCTGGGTTGGACCGAAGTGAGTTAGGCTTCACAAATTTCTTAAAGTGTTTTGGGGCAACCAAAAACAGGGGGGGCAGGTCAAGCGACCAAATGTTTTAGGTACAGGCAAAAGAGATTTTTGTGTGTCTCTTAAGAAAACCTCTGGCGGTGTCCTTTCGGCTCCACGGAGCCTCGACCCAACGCGGCGCGTCGCTCCTGTGTGTTTACAGAAGGGGGGGTAGGCCAATTAACCGCGCCCCGCTGCACCCAATATTTGTCTCTTCTACCCGCACACACCCCTTGTCCAAAACAAGCGCCCCCCCACCCCACCCACCCCAAAGCCTGCTTGCCTTTATGGGCGGATCCACAAGGTCGGGAACACGAGGGTCCCTAAAAGATGACGTTACGCTTTCGCCCAACTCCCCGAGCGACCCAGAGAAGCGTAAGCCGTCCATCAGGACTTCGACCCAAAAAAGGAAGTGATCGCCCCCTAAAAACATGTGCAAGACCGAAAGCAGGTGGGGGGGTTAAGCCGGGGGCATAACGAAAAACACGACCAGGAAGGAAATCTTGGTTGGGCCGGAGTGCGATATTGAAGCAAAAACTGCAACAAAAGGATGGGACGTTCCTTCTTAGAAAAAAGGGTGGTCACCGGAGCGTGTCGATTAGGGCCCGGAGGGAAAACTCGAGTGGGGAACCAAGACCCCCCTAACTCCTCCAGGCGGCCAGGGAGAAAGCGGGGAAGATCCGACTGGCAAAGGAGAATGGGGGTGGACAGGGTCGAACAAGGGGTGAAGAATGGCTAGTGAACGGCGAGGGGGGAGTCGTAAAAAGGCTCTGAGAAAGAGGCACGCGGGGAAAACTCTTATGTGACAGCCATCAAAATCAACCCGAAGTAAGCAAAGGATATCGGCACGAGAAAAAAAACTCTCTCCACTTGCATAGAAAAATACAACCAAAGCACAAAATGTTGCAAAGGTTACAACTGTTACGGGGGAATTACTTGAAAAAAAGAAGAAAAGTTAGCCGCCGAAAATGTTTTCCTACATAAAGGGGTAAGAAGCATCAGGATGCAATCGGCTTCAAAGGAAGGCAAAAGATGGGATTTAGGAAAAAAGGTGACGCCAGTCAGCGCATTAAAAAGGAAAGAAGCACATAGGGGGGGTCGGGCGGAAGCCACGATAATCACAGAAAAAAGGTCTATCTCAATAGAGTATGACCAAAACATGACAGGCTACCCGTCCAGAGTTCGGCATATTCAGAGACAATAGGAATGAAACTTCATAATTTTGTTAATGCCGTCGCAGGGAACCTCAGGTAAAAAAAAAGGTGAAGGGTTAAGAAGAACCGGGGACTTCTCAAAGGCAAAAACAACAAGGAAACCGTCCTGAAAAGGAAGGACAACCTAGGGAACGGTGCCCGTTCGAAACAACCGAGGCAACTGATTACAATAAAGATCCCGATACAGGGCAGGACACACACAAAAACAAAAAAAAAAAAAACAAAAAAAAGAAAAAAACACAAAAAAAAAGAAAAACAAAAGAAACATCGACGCCTTTGGGAGTACCTCGTCAAAAACTTCCTTGCCCCAAAGGGCCGAACTAAAATGAGAACTCCCCTCCGTACCAAAAATTATGTTGTTAAAAAAGCGGCAAACTCTGAGTCCGGGGGTTGGGAGCAAAGAAATGAAGGTGTTAGAGGTTTTTGGGGGGTGAAAAAAAAGTTTTTTCAGTCGTCCTCTACCCCAGACGCCATGGACAAAGAGCACTTACACACAGTTTGGAGCCCCACGGTTAACGGCGTGGGAAAGGTTAGGAGATGCATCGGAAGGGGGAAGGCTTTTTTTCGCGTCTACCGGGGCCTAAAGATTGTGTGGACAACGTGGGGACCATAGAAAGAGTGAAAAAAACATACCTTTCATTCTCAAAAAAGTGAGAAAGGGCAAAACCTCCAGATTTCAGTGGAGAACGGGGCGGGGAAAATTGTAATAATTCCGGTGAAGCACAAGATGGGTACAAACAATAGGAAAGGGAAAAAACAGTTTCCGCTCCAGATGCGGGTTAATCCAAACTTTGCTTTAAGGAGATATGAAGGGGGAAGGGTCAAACATAAAAGGGGGGACATATTTCGGGGCGCACTTAGTCGAAATGCCACATGAAAGTAAAAAGCAGATGCCACTAAAATTCCATAAAAAGAAAGAGAATGATCCTATTAAAGCATTCAGAGGAAGGCAAGAGAAAAAAAACATGTAGTACGTACCTCAGCAAATGAAGGGGAATAAGAAAGAGGGGGAATCCTCTCTCCTTACGGTTTTGACCAAGTGGAGAACAAAGCAAAAGGCGCAAAAATGAGAGGTTCAAAAAACACCATGGCACACGGCCGGGGGATAAAGAGAAAATCAAATAACAACTTCTAAGCGCATGTTGTACCAACCAGAGAGCGAGTGCCAAGGATGAAGGCGCAGAGGAGAGAAAAAAAACGAGGGGGAGGCAAGTATATTACGAGTCAGCCTTGGCAGAGGAATCCAATGATCTTGGATACAATATCCTATGGAAAAAGTGTGGGGTTGCTGTGAGAAGGGCGAAGGGCGGCACAGGAACTGTCTAACACAAGTGCCACCACAAAGGGTGGGGAAGGGGCAGTGCACTACTTTCCACAACGGGGTGACGCAGGAAAACGGGGAGGTCAAGATAAGAGGGGGTTCTTCTGCGGAGGGGGTAAAGTCGCTGCGATAAAGCCATCATGGAACCGTAAAGCGAAAAGGGAAGATACTAGGGCATGGAATTCAACTACGATTTATTCACATCATGGAAGGCAATCGGGCAACAAGTATAGAGGCCCGAAGTTGCCGCGTCCCGAAGACCTGCTGGGGGATAGACCTTTTTTAAGATCGTTGCTTTCACCCGTCATCAACTCTCCCTCCATCCCCTCCATCCTCATTTGTCCTTCCGCAGTATACTTCTATCCAAAAACACCCCCGAGGACAGAGTGGCTGCCCACGCTAGGTGGCAATAAACTGTGCATGCCCAGGCTTGGAAAGGGTTTGAAAAGCCGCCCCGGGAAACAGAAAATCCGTGCGGGTTGTGGACCCAAACTGGCGAAAACAGGGGGCAGGTTGAAGCCAGTGACAATGGTTGTGTGGAAAAAGGGGGTCGAGGAAAGTCCCCACCTATGAACTAAAACTGCCGCCCAGTCGAAACCAGAAGACAAAAACACGGGATCTCCAGATCTGACAAAGGGGAAACGCAGGTAACGTTGGCATTTAACAAGGTGATGGGAGTGACTTTTAAAGGCTGGAGATAAATATCTGAAAAGCCACGTTAAAAAAAAAAACAACAAAAGGAGAGAAGGAATGGGTAACTGAGTACCCCGTATCAATATTTACAAGCGGAAAAAAAAGCATTTTGGACGGGGGAGGGAGTCCAGGGCTGTTAACGCTAGGTCGGAATGTGTGGAGTCCGTTGCACCCGGAAAAGTGGTGGAACCTGCCTGAGGGGAAGCGGAAGTTAGACGGAGTTTCCCCTTTCACGGGGATGGGATCGGGTGGGCAAGGGAAAGCAGGGGGGGGTGGTTCGAAAAGGAAGGGATTTTCGTAATCCGACGTAGGGGAAAAAAAGGGGGAAAGGGGGAACGTTGGGAGGAAAAGAGGGGGGGGGGGCCGCGGGAGAAGCGAGGTACCGGGCACACTACAAAAATCAACCCAAGTGTACTGCGAAAATTCATTCAACAAGGGCGAACGGGAAAAAGTCCCGGGGGGAAATGAATAGTCAGAAAATCCTTCAGGTGGAAGGACTACTTCGCTGTTAAAAAAAGACGGGTGTGCTCTTAAATTTTATAAAAAGAGAAAAAAAAAAAAAAAAGAAAAAAAGGAAAAGAAAGAAAAAAAAAAAAAAAAAAATGTCAAGGCCGGGGCGAACTGTCATAAAAGGAACATAATGCTCTGGGGGGGGATTTAACCGGGGGCCCGGGCCGGGAGCCTTTGGACCAAACTCTAGGTGGAGAAAAAAAGGGGGGGGGGCAAGCGGTTTTGGTTGAACGGGGTGCCCTCCTTCCCCACTCCCACGTGTGTAAAGGCAATTGGGGGCCTTGTTGTGGGTTTCACTTTAGCTGATGTGGGAGAACGGGGTATATGTCTTCTTAAAAAGTTACGTTAGGGGGGGCATGGGGCGCGTAGCAGCAACTCTCGAAACTATTGGGGTTCTAAGCCTCGAACCCGGGACTCGAGATGGTGCAGTCCCCTAAATTAAAAATCCACCTTTTCTGGGTCTCATCACGGCTTAACTACTGGCAGCCAAGAAAGGGTAACACCTCCCTTCGCCGCTTGGTGGCGTCGCCGATTTTTGTCCACGAACCGCATCGTTTTTCCATCCTGCTCACATCTAAACCAACATCCTGTTTACGCTCCCCAACTGAAAGCCTCCGCACCCCTCCATTCATTGGAGTGTTTCAGTTTTATTCAATTTATCCAAACCAAACATATCAGCCAGCAAACACTATTCCGCTCTTAAGAACTTTCGCGGAGGTACGAAAGAACGGTAGCAGCACCAAAGGATTCGGGATGAAAGGGCGCGGTCGCGGGGGGGGGGACGACTCTCTTCATGTTTGAGGAAGGAGCTTAAAGCTGGGGAGTCCGTCGCGACGTGATCTCTATTGGGAGAAGAACGAACCGGGACAGGCGGACGTTCACCACTTACCTCATGGGGGCCTCAGGACCCCTTACTAATGTTGTGAAAAAGGGTGGGGGGAGATCCCACTAGAAGAGGGTCGCAACGTGCCTATTAAGGGGGAAGATGCAACCCAGCGAACCAACAGGGGTCCAGCAGCCTCGTTGTTAGTGAATGAGGCCAAAGAAGAAGGGAAGCGTACAAAACAGCAAGCCAAACGAAACTTGGGGCACGCACAGCAAAAGCAGTTTGGGGGGGAATTCAAAAACAACTAAGACGTAAATGGACCTACCGTCACGGTATGCGCAAGAGAACACAGATGCCTGACTTGGCCCAGTGGAAACAGGGGGGGGGTGGGGGGGGTTTAGGAATTTTTTTTCCAGCAGGCCAACAGAAATGATGCGCCACCCGTTAAAGGGGGGAAAAAACACGTTCAAAAAACAAAATCAGGTCAGTCAGGGAATGGGAAAAAGTAACGATTGGGGTTCAGGGTTCTCCCGCCAGGGGGGGTCGTTCAACATTTACGATAGGTGACGTCGGCTTGTTTAACGGGAAGGGGAGAAGGCACGAGTGCGAACGAAAAAAATTCTTGAAAAAGGAGCACCTTGGGTAACGAATGGAAACTGACACATCTTCTCGTATTGGACCCAAGAAAAAAAGAAACAAAGAGATGTGTGAGCCGGAATTGCTACACGCTGCACTGTGAGGTCTTCTAAAAAGTATGGGAAAAAAAGTTCAAAAGGTCAGCGAAAAAAACAAGTGGGCGGACCGGAAGGGAAAGGAGAGGGGCATCGTTATTAAGGCAACAAAGGGAAAAAAAGAAAAGACGAGGACCAAAAGCGCTCCGGGGAGGGGACGCCCCAGTGTGCAAGCGACTGGGCGAGGGGGGTTGGAGAGGTGGGAATGGAGAGACCTCACCTGCTGAAGGGGGGGAAGAGGTTGGGCCAAAAAATGAGGAAGGTATGGCATGCCTGCCAACTGTGACACCGGGTCACGAAAATCTTACATAGAGAAGGGGGGGAGCCCAAAATGAAAAGTAAAGGAAAATGCACCGGGTCTTATGGGCGCCAGGGGGGGGGCGCTAGCTGTAAAAGGTTAACGTGAAGGTGGAGACTAATTTCAAAAAAACGCCCAAAACGAAACTTTGGGATCTACCCAACCACAACAACTTTGGAAAGAAGTAGACCAACATTTAGTTTTGACTTATTCGGTTGGCAGGGTGGTTATAAAAATTCCAACTCCTCTTCCTCCAGATAGAAAGCATAAGTCGCCGGACACATATGTCAGGTTTAAAGGCGGAAAATCCAGTGATAAAAAGGTTTCCCTAGAAAAAGTTGCCGTTAAAAAAATGCTTCACGTGCAGCGCAGGGCACCTTATACGTTGGGGGGAGGTTGGGGACAACATCTTAAATGACCAAAAGGAATGTAATTGGGGGGGAGGGATCAAGGACATCCGAGCCAAGGACGATGGGAAAAAAAAAAAGGGAGGGATGGGCCGGTTATATGGGTCGGAATTTGGACAAGGGTCCATCACAACACACTTCCGCGCGTCACGTGGAAAAGGACATGCCACCACTCTCTGACTAAAAAAAAGTGGGGAACGGGTCACATCGCAGATAAAAAGGACAGGAACGGTGTAAAAAACGGAAAAGGAACAAGGGGAGCGGGGAGGTGGTGCATCCCAGCACACGAGTCATTCCTAGGAAAGGGGGGGGAGATGGACAAGCGATGCAGGTCGAAATCATGGCCAGCCAGCGGTCCGTGGGAAAACACAAAGACTCCTCCCCTATGGTAAGGGGGAAAAAAGAAGGGGAAAAAAGGCGGGTTTCCTTTGAACAATGGAGGGGGGGTGCGAGGAAAAGAAACTGGGGTTAATAAATGGGCGGGTTGGCGAGCGGCGGGGAAAAAACAAAATCCCTTTGCAACATTGGAAAGGAAAAGGGCACATCAGAATCGGGGAAAAAGGAGTGTGCGGAAATGACGTTTCCAGGGGTGTTGAAGAACCAAGGCAGGAGGGGCGAAGAAAAGGGGGGCGACGGCGGGGGACGGTTGTCCGCGGCGGTTGCGAGGAGCGAAACGGGAATAAAAGCACGGCGCGACGCCGTGGGGGGGGTTCGCCGGAAAGGTAAAAAGAAGAGCGACCGCGCTACGCTGTGAGGACTCAAAAAAGGGAAAAACAAGGCAGAATGGGGAGGGCGGGGAAAGCGGGCCCCTATCCCAAGGCAAAGGTAGATAAAAGGTTCAAGTGAAAAAGGCCGGGTCATCAAAGAGAGAAAAGCAGAAGGTGCTCAGTAGTTTAGGCCAACGCACAAACGAGTATATCGGAAAAAAAGCCAAAAACCTCAGAGAGATACGTTTTGTTAAGACGGCGTCGAGATTTTGAGGAAACGGTAAACCAGTGTCAAGAAGGGGGATTGGGTCCGGTCTTATAAATGAGAAGATCCTGACGAACGTAGGGATGGGAAGGGGCTAGCAGGTTTAAATCATGGTATTCAAATAGAGATATAGAAATATTTACAACTAGGAATGCATTCAAAAAAAAAAAATGCGCCGCAAAACAGATCGCATGTACAGGGCGACTCCTCGAAAGTACTGTACATAAAGATGTTTTTCCGGACGGAATAAAAATATGGTACATGGACAGTGGACCGGGGAGACACCCGTTGCGCGTGTCACTTCTCTCTTATCGGAGCAGAGGGTGACATGGCAGGTTTAAAAAGGCAGCAAACCACCAAAGGACCTCGCACATTCCGGGTCATACAGAACTAGTAACACACTCAGGGGTAAAAAAAAGAGAAAAAACAAACCAAACACAATTGCCAATTTGAAAAAGTGTTGGAGGAGGGGGATAACACATTTCAAAATCCTCAACATTTACCGACGCAAAGGGTTGGCGTAAGACAAACAAAGGGGAACAAGACACCTCCTTCGCCAGCTTCACGAAGGGAGGAGAGTAGGGAAAAGTGGGAAACCGTCCAGAGGTCAGTAAGAAAAGCCCTACGTCTTTGACCAGAGGGAAAGTCGCGTCCAAACGAGGCAGTAATTGCGGAAATTCCATAAAGAGGTTCCTGGTGAGGGTGAGAAGGGTCATGCCACAGGACTCGGGAAAGTGCGGGGGTAAACAACCGTATAAAAAGGTGAACGGGGAAAAAAGCGGTCCACCAAGATGCCACCTTTCAATAAAAACTGACGTGTCCTCATATATTGTCCGCCTTTCCCAGAAACCCAGCATTCGGGAGAAAACTAGTGAAAATGAGACGGGATAAAGTGAGGGGTCTACGTTATTCCGGGCAAAAAACTTGTACCCTGGAAGGAAGCACAGAAAAGGAAAAAGGTACGAACTCAATCCATCAAATGAGGGGTTGCCGTCAACATCTTATACGGTTTAAGGAAAGTGCAGGATAAGGGGGGGGGGTGAGTGAGTCAGTGTACTAGCAGACGGAATTTAACCACAAACTTAAACTTGTGTGGAACCGCAATCGAAGGGCGTCAGGGATGAGGGTGTCAGGACGCGGTTGGGGGTCAGGCGCGGGAAACGGAATGTTCTACGCAAATTAGAAGAGGGGTTCAAAACCAGGACCTTGTCACTGCGCAACAAGAGAAAGGGGTATGACCACAAAAACCAGATGACTTGCGGAAACGGGACGAGTGGACGTAAGTGACGAAAGCAAAAAAAAAAGGTTAGCAAACTAAGAAAGGGGATAAAAAATTGGTGCACAATCCCGTTTGGCCCTCTCCCGATGCTGAAGAAGGCTTTATGGAGGGTACGAAGGGTGGATACTGTGTAAAAAGAAACTAACACGCTATCAATAGAAAGAAACAACGTCGCGAGCAATTTACTTTAGCAAGTTCGAGGATGACGCGAAAGATTAGTCAAAGCGGGAAAATCTTCCCACGACTAGGGGAGTTACCAATCTTCCTCGTAAGAAAAAATGGAGCCGACAGCAGAATATGGAAAGGGACATTAAAAGAAGAAAAATCTCCTCTCCAGGCCCATGGAGATTTTTCAACTGGAAAGTGAGGGAAACAACGGGCCATATGCTCCAAAGGATATGATGGTGAAACCACACAAAAGCACACATCTTATCGGAAATCAAAGAAAAAATTAGCCCCGAAAATCCGATGACGTTACACTAAAACTCTACAGAAAAATCATGGCCAAGATTACTTCG
>Ga0179591_1356665_pt1 | contig 13652 bp, 19 predicted proteins | sample CZOMad2_1_08_16f_FD_182891 | JGI IMG/M metagenome (GOLD analysis project Ga0179591, IMG submission 182891) | Vadose zone soil fungal communities from Angelo Coast Range Reserve, California, USA - CZOMad2_1_08_16fungal (PacBio error correction) | ecosystem: Environmental > Terrestrial > Soil >...
GAACCCGGGCATCCGAAAGGAAACCGTTTGAGGTTCTTCGACAAGGAGGGGGGAAAAAGGGAATTGGCCAGGAAAAGGGAAACTGTCGTAACCCGCATGTCAAGACCGGAAGGGGGGGGGGGTCGGCAGGAAGGGAGGGACCCCTGTGAACTGTTGGAGCCAAAAAGTTTACAAGCTTCAACTGAGATCATCAAGGGAAGAAAAAAAAGACCGGCAAGCCGTAAAGAAAACCCGAAACAAAAAGAAGTTTTTGATCTGAGATTGGGGTGGGCTAGCGGAAAGGAGAGGCTGAACCAGCTTCAATAAAGGAACAGTAAGACAACTAAAAGGAAAAAGACTTTTATACCTAAGGGGAAGGGGGGAAAAATTTTTACGTAGGAAAAACCGTGCTGACGGATTTGTAAAAAAACGGGTCGGACGGTTCGGAGGGGAGGGAACGGTCGAAACTCTTAGGGATACTGACCATGCAACTAGAAAATCGAACGAACGGAAACAGAAAACTACCGAAAGTTCCCGAAAAAGGGGGAACTCTTGCTACCTGAAGCTTCGGGGAAAGGAAAAAAAGACACTGCCCCAGGCGGAGAAGAAGGACTAACAAGGGGGAAGGTAAAACCGAGGGAGGCCCTAACACTAAAAAAAAAGCCCGTTAAAGTAGGCGGGGGGTCCGACTTAACTGGAGGAAGACGGAGGAGGGGAAAATCCCTGAGGGGGTTCCCTAAATGCCTCTGTAAACTATACGAGAAAGACCTGGAGAAAGGGGGACGAACCTACAGGAAAAGGGTGACGAGACGCCAAAGGGGAAGGAGGGACGGCCATAACTGGGAGACGTCCTGTGCGCGAATGAGAAAAAAAGAAACGCCTGAAACGAATTGGATATGGGGTAGGAACGTTAAGTACCAAGGGGGGGGAGGGGGGGAAGCGTTTTTACCAAACCTTTAAGCCCCCCCAAAAACACATAGTCCGGTCCTCATGCAGACAGCCATGGGGGAAGGAAAAAAACCTAGCAAGAGTTAAAAAAAAAAACTTCAATACAAACCTAGCAAAAGGATAGAAAAGGATCGGAGGAGGGGAAAAATTCAAAAACTGCACAAAAGAGGGGAAAACGAGAGACGAAGTGGGGGAAAGAAAGCAGCTTGTCTTATCCGGTAAACTCCAGCTGGACGAAGGAGCGGTCGTATCTGCGGTGGGGGAGGCAGTTGGGGGGTGAGAGGAGGGGGGGTCTGGGAGAGCAAGTCCTTCTCGGAGATCTTCGGAAGTCCCTCCCCCTGTGAAAGAGGCGACAAAAAAAAGGGTGGCTTCTTGAGGAGCATAATCATCTGGGGGGACGAATTTCGTCAATCGGACGGAAAAGCACCTCTGTTCCGACCAGACCATGGAGGTCTGATAAAGGCGCTGTCACCGGGGGAAAAAAAAGGCGGTCTTACTCTGGAAAGGGGGGGGGGAAGGCTCGAAAAACGTCTCGCCTCACAGACGGCACGGTGAAGGCTGTGTGAGGGGGAAAAAGAGGAAGGGCTTGAGAGGGGGGGAAATTCTTCTCTAATCGTCAAAAAAGGGGCGCCTGTGAAAGCGTGGTATGAAGACAAAGAATAAACTGAAAAGGACAATCTAGAAAAGAAAACCCTCTTTGCAAAAGCTCTCGCACTGAAAGAAACCCTTCGCTCGTCCAAGAATTCACAAAGCTGAGAAAAAGAACAGGACAAAACATAGAGGGGAAGAAGAAAAAATTACCTTCTTCCAAGGGCAAATACTAGGAACACGGGAGACCGGGACTGGTGTAGAGAAATTACGAATCCACTTGGGTTAAAAAAGAGGAGAGAAAAGAAGGCCCTTACGAAGGAAGGGGGAGGCCTAAAATTACTCTAATTATTTGGGCTCAATTGATTGAAAAAGGTAGCTCGAAAAGTAATTGAAAACCCCAAAAAAGGGGGGGATTGAAGAAGGGGTCTCTCCTACTGAAAGGTCTGACTTGTTGGAATCTACCCGAAAGTCATACGGAAAAGGTGGGTTAAGAAAAAAAGCGGGAAGGCAAATTCTTCACCTAAAGGGGAACCACTCTTTTCTTTTCCAAAGGGGGGCTACGCCCCCCTCCAAGTCGGAGGGGAACCTAAATTCTCTGGGGAATGAAAGGAAAAAGGAAAAGGGCTACTTTGAAGAAAAGAAAAAAAAAAAAGGTCATCCCTCTCCCTCAAAGGCTTCTCCAACCCGGAGGTAAAAAATGATGAGAGAACATACCTCGACCACCTGTGTAGGCAACCTGGGTCCAGGGAAAAAGAAGGGATAAACCTTCCACGCCGGGAAAAGGGTCTTCGAAAAAAACTACTTCCTGGCCAAGCCCGGAGGGAATAGAAAGACCTATTCTTCCTAAAAACTCCCAAAAGAGAGGGCTTGCGCAGAGGAAATCTGTACCTTCTAGAAAAAAAGATTGTTAGTTGGGCGGTGAGAAGAATGGAAAGGCGAAGCTATCACGGTGCGGAAGGGGGAAAAAGGTGAACGGACGGGAAAAGAAAAGGAGTCCTTGATTTTAGGAACATTTCTGTATTCGTGAGAGAAAAAAACTCGACGGGAGGAGGGGCCTACACCTGGAAGAGGGCGTGGGGATTTGAAAAAGCTCAAGAAGGAAAGGAAGAAGAACGAACACGGGGGAAATTCAATGGGAGGGGGGCAAAAAACGCACGCCCGAGTTGCACAGCTGGGAGAAACTCATCAAAAAGCGGGGTACATTCGCGTAGTCGAGGGGGAAGACTGAAGGCGAGCTTTCAGAAGAGGGAAAACCAGTCAAAAGAAATCAACTTCCATTTGGAGAATAGCTCCCCGAAGTGGAAAAAAAAAGACAACGAGAGGACGGGGAGCTTTGGGAAAAGGGAAAATCCAGCGAACCCAAAAGACAAAGATCCACAGTTTTGGAAGGGGGGGGGAAAAAAAGGAACGCCAAAAAAGAAAAAGACGTGCCCAGCGGTCCAAGAAGGGGAGAGAAAAGGGTACAGGAGAGTAGACGAAGGGCTTGGGGGAAGTCTTTGGGGGAAGAAAAAAGAAAACGGGACAAGGGAGTGCCGGAAAAAAAAAAAAAAATAGGGGGTCAAGGGGAGCCTTGGACAAGGGGGCGCTTCCTAAAACGCCCCCGTGGGGCGGAGCCAACCTCAGAAAAAAAGGTAAAACCACGGGGAGTCTGTCGGGCAGGAGGAAGTCTTGCCGGGCTTCGGAAAATTTTTCTTTTTCGCGAGGGGGGGGAGGCAAAAGGCGATCGGGGTTTAGCAAAAAAAAAACCGAGTGAAAGAAGAAAAGGAATTCGAGTTGACAGTTGGCCTTCCGTAAACTACCAAAGAAAGTAACTCAAAAAAAGAAAAAAAGGGCTTCCCTTCGGGGTTCGGGAAGGTACTCCAACAAGGAAAAGTTTTGGCCGTGAAGGAGGAGAAGAGGAAACAAGTCGAATCAAAGGGGGGGGCGGAAGGACAGGATGTCCAGATAACCGCTTTCTCAAAACAACAACAACAATAACCGAAAAAAAAAAGGGGAGACGAATTTTTGTAAAAAAAACCCGTCCAAAAAGCAAGGCACGTCCTGCTTCCAGGTTACTGGCGTGAAAAGCGGAAGGAAAGGGGGTCAGAATGCTCATCAAAAAAAAAGGAACGACAAAAGGGACTAGTAAGGTGTGGCACTTCCGGAAAGAAAGGGCTGTCCTTCGAAGAAAAGGGTGTGGGCAATTTTGCGAAAAATAAAGGTGTGGAAACAGCAAGGAGGAAGTTCCTGGTGGGGGGAAGGAAGACGGTTCTCCTGGGAATTGTCACCTGAGGGACCGAAGGGGAGAAAAAGGTGGGATTACAATGCGGATGGTAGGAGAAAAAACTGGCGGACTCTTCCCGCTCTACCGAAAGAAATCGCAACGGAAACCAAGAAGTCCTTACCAGGGACGGAAGTCTTTCTCCAAAGCCATGGGGGGGGGGGCCGGGCAACCAAACTTCGCCGGGGGGGGGGCGAGCCCGTTTTTTTGGGAAACTAACATCCCGAATCAAAGACGTATTCGTTCGGGGAAAGCAGCCAAGGTCAGATCAGGGGTCAAAAAAAAAAAAATCGGGGGGGGGAGGAAGAAGGTGCTTCCAAGGACCGAGGAAGAACTTCTCCTAAAAAGGGGAGAGAAAGGCGCGACCAAGCCCCTGTAAAAGCGGAAAGAGAGTGGAAAGGGGGTTCTAACTTGAAAAAAAGGGAGGAACCTGGAACAAAAAGGGGGGGGGAATCTTCACCACAAAAAGGAAAAAATTTCCGCCGAAGGGAGAGAAGTCCACCGCCCCCAAGAGAACCGGGGGGGAAGAAAAAAAGGGTAATTTCGGAAGCTCCTTTCGAAAAAAAAGGGAGAGGAACTTCTCCTTCGGGGGAGGTCCCTCTCAGGTTGGACAGACAGGGAGCTGGTGTGCGATCAGGTCGGCTGAAAGTAAGGAGGTTTCAGCAATGCAAGGAGCAAGGAGCCACGAGAGTGGGAACGGCTGGCCCGGGAACACAGGGAAGCGGGTTGAAAACGAATGAGTCCAATGAAAAGGAAAGCCATTGCCACGAAAAACCGGGGGAGGAGGGGAAGTTTCCAGTGTTTTGTTTGAGGGGGGGGGGGGCAGGAAACCCGTGGGTATCACAGAAACGGGGAGGGGGGTCTGGGGTTTTTTTTGGGTGTTGTAGGGGGGCCACGCAAAAAGAAAAACGAGATCAGGGGGGAAGGGGGGGGGGGGGGAAATGGGTCGGAAGCGTATGTGGAGTCACAAGTTGTCGGCAAGTCACGAGAGAGAAAGGTGGAGGAAAGAAAAAATGAACACACGAGAGGGATAAAAAAGTTGTCCCCCGCCCAGCCAGGTCCGGAGGAGGAGAGGTCATCGCAAATAGAAAGGGGGGTACCGGAAAAGGGTGAAGGGTACGACTGTTGGAGGTCAACATCTTCTTAAGAAGTCAGGGAAAACCGCCGACGGGAAAAATAGTAGCTAAAGGAGACGTCGAAGGTCCAGGAAAAGGTGCGGGTGAGGGCCTTCGTAGAATAAAAAAAAGGAAGAGTGGGGAAGCGAAAAGAAAGCGAAGAGCCCGGGGGAGGAGGAATCTTGTAAGGTCACTTCGAGTGAGAAAGGGAAAAAAAAGCCGTCAAGCTGGGCGGATCGTTTGGGAACTTGTCGTAGGGGAAAAAAAAGAGGTTCGCAAAAAACGATGACCTCGGGGAAAAGGGGATACCACGGAAGGGGGGAAAATTCCACCAAAAAAAAAGAAAAAAAAAAAAAAAGAAAGGTGAATTAAAAAAAAGGGGGGGGCCGGGGTGAAAGAAAAAAACTTTTTTGCCCTGAACCAGAAATCATGTTGACCCCAAGGGGGACAAAGGGACTACCCAAAAAAGGGGAAATTTCTGAAAGGGTAACTACTTATGCCGCCGGGAGCAGAACATAGGGGGTGAGGGAGAAATCACCAAGGGATTCCTTTCCTTGGCCTTTGTCAGGGTTTCCTTCTGAAACAAAACGAATGCAAAAAAAAGGGTGGGGTGGCCGGCCCTTGAGGGGGGACCGACTCCCCACAGAACTCCCAAAAGGAGACGGGAAAAATGGTCAAAGGGGGGGATCGAAAGCCCCCATTGTTTTACGCAAAGGAGACCAAAAGAAAATGGAAAAGGGGCAAAGGGAAGGGGGGGGGGTCGGCCGAAAGGGAAAGAACGGGAAACGGTTGGGGGTTCTTTACGCCGTAGTTAGAAAAATTGTCCGGGAGAAAAACACGGAGAAGGCGGTATTAAAAGAGCCAGGTAGGTTCACACCTTTTTTTAAAAGGGCTGGGGGGGGGGTTAGGGTAAAAAAATCTGGGGAGTCCGTACTCTAGGGGAATCCCACCGTCCGGAAGGGAATGACAGGCACTTCAGAGGGGGGGGGAACGGGCAACTTAAACCTAACGCGCTCGCCGTGTCCTAATTGAGTCGCGGGGGAAAAAGGAAAGGGGGGGGAGACGCGTTTAAACAGAAGGTGTTTTTGGTGCTCTGTTTTCCCTTAGGGGGGGAGGCAATACGGTGAAAAAAAAAAGTAGGGGGTGTGAAAGTCCGGAGGGGAGGAGGTTACTGTAAAAGACGGGAAGGTAAGGTAAAATAAAGGGGGGGAAACTGCCCCGCGGGTCAGAAGAAAGTCCTTCCGTCGCGTCCGGAAGAAAAAGGAAACGACACAGATCTTGATGAAAAAAGGAAAAAGTCGGAAAGGGACAGACCCTTTCAAGCGTTTCCTACAAAGAGGGAGGGGTTTCAGCTGGAAGTTAGGAATAGGGGGAACAAACAATTTGAAAAGGGAGGTGTTTGAAACGGCTTGGAAAGTCTCTCCGAGGAGAAGGGGGTGGTAAAAGGTAACAGACCGGGAGGCTTCATCGAAAAAAAATCACCACCACCAAAGGGAAAAACTAAGGGAAAGGGAGGGGGAATCCCAACAGTGGAAAAAAACCACCGTCTTCCGGCTCGAAAGAACCCGCCGCCGCATTGAAAAAGCCGGGAAAATGAAAAAGTGAAAAAAGAACGTCAAGCTGGAAAAAAAAAAAAAATCAGGACGCATTAAAAGGAAAACGGGAACCGGTTCGTCAAGAAAAAAGACTGGTGAAGGGGGGGGGGAGTTTCCGTAAAAAAAGACGCTGAATCCTGAAAGAGATACCCGCTTGGCCTGAGCGGAAAAGAACAGTGCGAAAAGACCGCAAAGACCCGAATCGACTTAAAAAAAACGGACTCCGTAAGGAAAAAAAAAAGGGGGAAACCGGTTCGTCCCTAAAAGAAAAAACCGGGGGAAAAAATGGCAAAAACAGGGGGGGGGGGGAAAAAACCCACTGGAAAGGGATACGCAGTTAAAAAAAAAATCGACCGAAAAATCTAACGCCGGCCCGATCGAAAGAGACACCACGGGGAACGCCAAGAGAAAAAAGAAAGAAATACGTCCCGTAGAAAGGTACCATCGAAAAAAAGGACTACTTCTTCGAAAAAGAACGAAAAACCAACCAAGAAAGAAGGGACCGAACTGGAGAGGATCCTCATACGGAAAGGGGGGACAAGAACACACTAAGAAAAAAAAAAAAAGAAGGCAACCAGGCCTGAAAAAAAGCGGCGGCACGAAAGCTGAACACTGCAAAGGGGGGATAGGGGGGGGATTACTTGCACGGAGAACCCCTTTAGGGTCGACCTCAAGACCGGCAGGAGGGGGGGGGGTCTTCGGGAAGGTTATGCAGGGAATTCAAAAAAGGCAAGAATTTCTTCCAACCTATTTCCAGGACGGTAAAGAAACACTAACCGAACAAGGCAAACCGAGCACCCAGAGAAGGAGGAGTTTCCGACTAAAGAAAGGGGGGGAGGAAAAAAAGTTCCACCTCTTCTCACGGAAGAAAGACCCCTAGTTGGTCGGAAAAAGCGGGGAGTTTGACTGGACAACTGGGAAATGCAGGGGGAAAGTTTAAACGGACCCCTTTCGAAAATCCGAAGAAGGGGTTCGGAGGTTAAAAGTCCAAAGAAGGGGAAACTCCGGAGAGTCTACTCTAAAAAACACAACTCTGAGCAGAAGAGGAGTCCAAAAAAAAAAAACCAAAGAGGAAAAAGTCTTCGGCAGACGTTTCTGAAAAAAGTCTTCTTTGAAGGGGAAGCAATTCCCCCAGGAAAGGAGTACCCAATAGGGGAAAAAAAAAAGGAACCATTGGACAGGAAACCTTAAAAAAAAAAAAAGTCCTTCTCTAGACCTCTCTCAAGGGCAGAAGGCCTTCGGGTTGGGAAAAGAAAGATAGAAAGGGTGAAGAGAAAATAACGTCGGAAAGCCCCCCCCCTTCCGGGGAAATCCCCGAATTTAAAAGGCTTAGGGAATAAGAAGAACGAAAAAGGGGGAAAAATTAAAGAAAGAACTACCAGGGAACGCGTTAAACGCACTGCTTTCCTTTGGACCATACCTGGAAACGAGAAAGATCGGCCTTGCAAACCAGAATAAAAAGGGAGAGGGGGAAAAAAAATTTAGAGTGGGGGGAGGAACTCGTCTAGGTTTCGTTTGGGAGGGGGAAGGGCGGGAACAACCTGGAAGAAAAAGGTCCACGGGGAGGTGGGAAAAAAAAACTCCTGTGGCAGGGAAAGTGGACGCTTTCCTTAAGCTCACCGCTCCCCCCGCAAAAAAGGAACCAACGTTCTCGTGGCTCGGAAGGAAGCAGGTATCAGGGAGGGAAGGAAAGAAGGGCCTTTACAAAGAGAAGGGGGGAAAGGACAGGAATCCTGGGCGTAGGAAAAAAAACCGCCTTGTGCCGAACCGGGCACAATTGAAAGATTAACTGCACCAATGTGGGGAACACAAGGGAAGGTGGGCACGGTTGGACGAAAGACTGGCAGCCTTCTCGGTGGGGAAGGAAGACTCTTTAACTTCAAAGGAACGCGGCACAGGGACGGGAATAGCATAAAAAAAAAAAGAAGAAAAAAAGGTCCCGTGGCGCCGGAAAAAAAAGAAAGCGTGCGTACCTCCGGGGAGAGCTTACGATGCCGAAAAAAGAGTTCCTGACACGAAAACAACCGAAGTGGGGGGGGATCCTCCAGGAAAAAAGGCCGGCTTTCAAAATGTTCTTATCGGGCTTGGGAAAGGGAAAAGGAAAAACAAAAAAGGGATCCACTCACCTGGAAAAGGACCAGGGACAGTTCTTTTGGGGGTGCGAACACCGACCTCCTACCTGCGGAGGGGGGGTTTGAAGCACCAAAAAGGGGTAAGGGTAATCGGTACGCCCTTGGAGCTACCCATTTAAAGAAAAAGAAAAAAAGAGCGAAAGGCCCTCCAAAAAAAAAAAAATGTGGGTTCGTGACCAAAGGGCTACCCGTTCGCCGGGAAAAACTGTGTTGTTTCGTCTACGCTAATGTTAGAGGCGGGGTATATTTGGGTGGGAAGGGGAGGTTGGGAGGGGAGAAGGGGACCAGGGGGAGTAACGGGCTCTGTGTGTGTCGCCTACCTTGTGGGGTGGGTGGCAATCGAGGACAAAGGTTAATTCGGAACAATGCTTAGAGGGGGGGGGAACCGAAGTAAAAAAAAAAGTAACTTTCGGAAGTGCCGGGCGCTGGGAGTGGAGAGTAGGAAAGGACGCGGAAAAGGGGGTTAAAGGAAAAGGGGGGGGGGGAGACGCTTGGCAGCGGCGGACAAAAAGAACTGCTTTTCAAACCGGAAAAAATTCGGTGGGGGGAACGGTCAAGCCGCTCCGAAACTTCAAAAAAAAAAACAGGGGCGGAAGGTGTTATAACCTGGAGGAAAAAAAAAGACAGAACGGCCCCCTTCTTATCGGGGACCCCCTAGTGAGAGGAAAGGAAAGAAAGGCTTCAAAACAGAGAAAAAAAGATCACTCGGTTAGGGGGGGTGGTGTTCTTAACGCAAAAACCTTTTCATCCTAATCTGGAAGACCAAAGAGAAAAAGAACCCCTCCGTCCAAAACAAAAAAAAAGTGGCCAGAAGAAGGGGGAAAAAGAAAAGCCGCAGCCAGAAAGTACTCGCTGCTTCTCAAGCCTCTATGAGGCAAAAAAAAGGGACCCCTGTTTCTGGAAAAAAAAGTCCAGAAAGTACTGGATGAGGAAAAAGAAACTCCCGGTCGGGGGTCGAAAAGGTTCTTCCAAAAAACGTTCCGGGAAGAGGGCGAAGCGAAACCCTAGGCGGGGAAAGATCACCGGGAAATCTGTCCAGGGAGATGCGTCTCTGCGCTGAGGGAAAGTCGAGCGAAAAACGGCTGCAGAGGTGGGGAAAAAAAAAGGCAACTCGAAAGGGGAGAGGTTGGTATCTCTCACTCGGGAGGGGGGGATGTACTAGGGGATGACGTGTGGAAAAAAGACAAGATACTGAAGTGGAAGAACAAAAAAAAACTCCGCCAGGAAAAATGCGTTGGAGATAAGAAACGGAGCGGAAGCGAGTTGACACGACCAAAAGCTGTGGTTGGGGAAAAAAGCTCAAAAAAAAGACGGGGAGATGGATGTGCCCTAGAGAGGTCCCTCCGGCCCGCGTCAGGGGAAACTTCGGATACGGGAGGGATGGGACCCGGGGAAAAAAAAAAAGAAACATCAATTGGGCAACTCAGGAGGGGAGTTTCCCTACCCCTCCCGTGCGGAAAGAAAGAAAAAACCGTCACCGCAAACAAGCAAAACAACCGTCAGGGTTAGGAAAAGACTCCGGTTAGGGGGAAAAAGGAGTGAGCTGATACAACGAACGGATCCGGGGAAGGCGGGGGAAAAAGAAGGAAAAGAAAAAACTGAGACCTGCAGACGGAAAAGAGGTCATCTTTGCCAGCAGGAAGAAGCAAAAAGCGAGTTGCACATGGGGGAAAACGAAAAGTATCGGTGAGGGGGGGAAAGGGGAGGTACGAGTTATAAAAGGAATTACTTTCGAGAGGGGGGGGGAAAGAAAAAGGGGGGGCGACAAAAAACAAAGGGGGCATTTCAAAAGAGTCACTCGAAGGAGGGGGAAAAACAGAAGAAAAAACATGGGGGAAAAAAAGGCCGGGCCTCAAGACACGAGGTTGTCGAGCAGACGGCCGGGCGGGAAAAAAAAAGCGATGTTTCCGGCCAAAAAAAAAAGGCCCGGGGCTGAGGGATTGGTTTCCTTTCCCTCGAGGGACAAAAAAGTCGAAGCGAGGGCACAAATGAACCAAAAGTTATTCCGAGGGGGGAAACGGAAGATGTTTCCGGACAGGGTCGGGGGGGAAGAAAAAAACGCCCTCGGAAAACCGTCAGGGGCGACCAACAAGGAAAAAAAGGGGGGGGCCTGAATTCGTCGGAAAAAAAAAGAACATCAACGAGGAAGGGCAAGGGTGCAGAAGGTGGAATTTGTCACCCTCGGGCCAAGTGAAAAGTGGCTGCTCATCCGCCTTCCAAAAAATAAAAGAAATGGACCAATTTGAGAAAACAAAAGGGGAAAGCGCCCGGCCGTTAGGGAAGACAAGAAGAAGGGTACGCCTGGAAGGAAAAAAAAAAAAAAAAAACGTTCGAGACAGGTCTAAAGACAGCAGGGAAAAAAAAGGGGGTTCAGCGGGGGGGGGGGGAAAAAAATGTCGTGTGCCGAAGGGGGATTTAAAAGATCTTGTGGCAGGGGGAGGAAAAAACTTTCAACCTCCTCGAAAGGGGCCGGAAAAGTGTCCGCCTTTGGAGGAATTTGTCTTCGGCGGGATGGGAAGAGCCTTGGGATTGGCGAGGGGGGGGAAAACCTGTTAAAGAAAAAAAAAAGAAGAGGGTCCTTTTTAAAAAGCCGAGGACGAGGCAAAAAAAATCAAAAAAAGACCACGAGAGGAAGAGAATGTCGGTAGGGGCCCCCCTCCTAAAAAATCCAAGGGTCGCCGGGGAAAGAAGCGACCGTGGGATAGGGGGGGGGACTCCCAAAAAGGCCCGAGCATCAAAGAAAAAGTTCTTGTGTTGAGCGAAGTGAGCGAGAGAACAGGGAAACAAGACGAGGAAAGGTACGGAAAAAAAAGGAGGCCAATCCGTTAAAAAAAGTTCTGCATCACGGTAGTGAAAGTCGGGAGCGCTTCCGCTGAAGCTGACCCCTGTAAGGGAAAATCGAGGAAAAATGCCAGGCTTAGGGAAAGAACCCTCTTCCGGGCCGGTCCCCGCGATTGGCATCTTCTTCTGAGACGAAGGAAACATCGACTAAAAAAAAAAAAATCCAGAAAGGAAAAAGAAACCTTGGAAAAGTTGCCAAAGACTGCGGCAGGAAAGGGAGATGACCCCTGAAATCTCGTCCGGAAAGGGGACACTCTCACGCAAAGTTGGAAAGAGGAAGAAAAAAAAACTCGTTGGGAAGGGAAAGGGCGGTCTTGTCGTGTTGAAGAAGGCAGCAGCACCCGGAGCGTGAAAAAAAAGAGGGGGGGTGCTGGGAATGGGGCCTTCCGGGAAATCTGTTTTGAAGGAAAGGAGAAGGGGGAAAAGACGTGGGAGCCTATTAAAGAAAGTCGTTTGTGAAAACTGTCCAAAAGACCAGGATGGGAAGTCAACCCAGTTTTGGGGAAAGAGGACCCGCCAACAAAAAAAGAGAAAAACTAGTTGCTTGTGGACAAAAAACACTACGGTACCTCTCTCTTCAAAGGAGAACAGGCGGGGGAAAAAAGGGACCAGTTTCTGGCCGCCGAAAAAAGGAAGTTTCGTAGAAGCGCTGTTCCAGGGAATGAAGGGAAAAAGCGCCAGGGTAAAGATCGGGACGAAAGCACCCGCGGAATGGAGGGGAAGTTTTCAAAAAGGACCCAGTCGGAAAGGAGGGGGCAAACCCGGAAGGGACGACACGTGAGGAAGGAGCCAAGGGAAAGGGTGCCCTTTGAAAGTTGTTCGGCAAGGCGAAGGGGGAAGAAAACAGGGTGGGAGGGAAAAAAAAAAAAAGAGTTCTTGGGTAGAAAAGGATGGGTCAGTAAGGAACCTGACTAGAGAAAAATAAGGACAGTCAAAAAGAGAGATTCCCGCCCAAGGGGGAAAGGGTTCTCCTTTTTTCAGCGTGAATGTTCGTTCGGATTTCTCGGGGGAACGGAGGAGAAAGACTCCTCTTTCGCCGGGGAACACCTCTGTCCCCATTCCGAAACCCGGACTGTCAAAGGAAATGAAGTCAGAACTTGAGGGGAAATCAACGGGACCAGGGGGAAAACTTCGGTTCAAGGGACCTAATGATGAAACCTCGTGGACTGAAGGCGAGAGAAACGGAGCCGCAACCTGAAAAGCCCCATCGGGGGGGGTTCCTGAAATCTTCCAGGGGAGACAAGTCCTGATTGAGGGATCGGGGCTTGTGAACGGGGAAAGGGGGGGGGTTTTTAAACCGGCAAGGAGAGGGGGGAATGCATCAAAAAAGGGGAGGTTGGAGAAGGGGTTTCCCGAACCGCACACAGCAAGACGACGTCCGGAATCCGAAAAAAGGCCTGTCTGAGGGGTCGAAGCCAGCACGCCAGGTGGGACACAGCCCCATCTGCCGAAGGGAAAAATTGGGTCGCCGACCTTCAGAAACTAAACGGGGTTGGAGGAAACGGCCACCAGGGGGTCGGGAAAGGGTTCAGCGTTTAGGTCTATGCGGGGGATACGAAGGAGAGGGTAACAGCCTTGCCAGGGGGGGGAACAGGTCCTTTAAAAGGGGTCGGTGCCGCGAGCCGGAGAGATGTACAGGCAGAAGGCAGGGGAAGGGACGTGCAGTGAGGGGAAAGCATGCTCCGGGGGTCCCTGGGGAATGGGGAAAGTAACGAACAGATTCGGGGGGTACTAAGGGGGGGTCTATTCCGCAGGAGGGGGAAGGTAAAGCGGGGGAAAACAGCGGGAAAAAAATCGGCGTTTTGCCGGGATTCGCAAAACTCTGGGGGAACTTCAGAGGGAGACGTGAGACCCTAACCGGGGGTTGGGACAGAAAAAACTTCAGGGGGGGGGGGAAGCGAAAACCAGGGGGGGTCGGAAAAGAATCCGGGAAAAGGGTCTGAGTGGAAGATGGTCCCTTGATCCTCAGAAAGCTTTTCACTAATAAGATTTCTCTTCCCAGGGCAAAGAGGGCGGGGAACGAAAAGATTCTTAAACGGCCCCTGCTCTTCCATAAGTCTTCCCCCGGAATGCTAAAAAAAAAAAAAAAAAGAGGGGAAAAAAGAGGGTTACTGGTTCAGGGAAGGGGACCGTCTTGGGCCGTGCTGGAAAAAGGAGAAAGAAAAGACGAGGACCGGTGGACCACGCAAGC
>Ga0179591_1232270_pt1 | contig 13649 bp, 15 predicted proteins | sample CZOMad2_1_08_16f_FD_182891 | JGI IMG/M metagenome (GOLD analysis project Ga0179591, IMG submission 182891) | Vadose zone soil fungal communities from Angelo Coast Range Reserve, California, USA - CZOMad2_1_08_16fungal (PacBio error correction) | ecosystem: Environmental > Terrestrial > Soil >...
GGCGTGAGTTGGAGGGGAACTCGGCACGCACCGCTAAAAGGTCCTCATTGCGTGCGGCTCAAGGGCTGAAAAAAAGCAAGCCCGAAGACGACACCAGGGGGTTGGAAAAAACCCAAGAGTACATAGGGGAGAGGGGCATACCCCTTAGCAAGATGGGACTTCGAGACCCGGATCATCGAGAGGCGAACAGGCGGCCACCAATTGGGAAAGATGGATACGAGGACGGAAGAAAAAAAAGGGGGAGAATCACCTAAAATAACAGAACCTGAGCTCCGGGGGGTTAAGTTTACCAGCGATGGATTTCGCGCGGACTTACTTGACCGCCGTGAAAAAACCAGACCTATTTGGCAAACATTATCACCACAATTGAGGGGCGGTACAGGTCGAACCAAGAGGCTTGTCACCGTCGCAAGGCGCTCTACAAGGAAAAAAAAAAAAAAGCCCAACAGAGAGAAGATATGTTGAGTAGTCCGAACAAAGATGGGAGCGCGTTTTGGGCGCTTTCCAAAAAAAGCCAAAGAAGGTTCATGAAGCAGGAGAGCAAAGAAGAACAAGAACGGTCTCCGACTGAGGTGTGAAGCAAAGAAAATCTGCAGGAAGGCCGCCTCAATGAGTGAGAAAAAGAAAGGTTTAAGCTTGCTCCCGGAATCTCGGAGGTAGAGTGGACAAAAAGCCCTCAGTCGTGGACGAGAGCAAAGTAGAGCGTCAGGTCAGAGGTGAAAGTCTTTGCCTGAAGAGTGCAAAAGGATCAGTGAGGAGAAGGAATTTCAATTATAGGTAAAAAAAGGGGAGGGGGGAGGGTTAATGAATACCAAAACTGCTCTCGGCCTCAAGTTACCATTGACAGGACTCAGCTCACTGTGATGAAAGAGTCTACGCAAAGGGAGAAAGAAAAGGGAAAAATTAAGGGCGCACTAAAAAGAGGAGATTCAAATGCTGGGGAATCAACACTGTAAAGGATGGGAAAAAAACGGGCCACCGGACAGGTGTAGCAAGGTGTTTGTGGGGGGATTGGCTGCCAGGGGCATAAGGTGGCATTGTAAAAGAGAGTTGGCAGTGGACGTCTGAAACATGGGAAAAGAAATATAGTCTGTAGGAAAAAAAACGACTCGTATAGAAGGCGTTAAGACGAAACTCAAGAGAAATAAATGGGGGGCAACTGTGGGCGACTCGAGTAGTGGTCGGGTAGTAACCCACTAAGGCGGCCGAGGAAGAAAGGGACCCTCAAAAACACGACCTCGATGGGGGGAAATAAAAAAAGGAAGGGGGAACCGTGGGGAAGAGAAGAGAACTGGTATCAGTATACGAAATGGTTCCGGGAGGGAAGTTACATGCGGGGAAGGAGTATCTAGGACCGGGGAAAAGGGAAAAACAGTCGCCATCGGGTCAGCGAACGTGAATCAACTAAATCACTACGTGCGGCTGACACGCGAGCACAAAGAAAAAGGAGTTTGGGGATAAGCTGGAGTAAAGAACTAACTCGAAGAGGAAGTTTGAAGAAGAAGCAAACCCGGACTCTAGGTTCGGGTGACTTCGACGACGCTACAAATGTCAAGTCCGCGAAGACGGGCAGGGAGAGAATGGCTGGCCGAAAACAAAAAGGATCGCGCGGATCGTCTAAATATCTGATGACTAGCTCATCGTGCGCATCGCGACGCTGGATCTATCACGAGGAGACTTCATCAGAGGGAAGGGGGGAGATCTCATGAAGAAAGGGAACTCTTGGTAAGGAGATTAGCCACTTCGCGATCCCTCCCGTTGTTCTCACATAGGAATTCGGAAGAAGACGTCAGTGCCCAAGGAGAAGGAGACAGGGGAAGTCTCAGAAAAAAACTATCACCTGCTCGAGGCCCATCGCACGGTGGGCAAGAAAAAGGGGTCACCTCTGTAAAAAGGTAAGATTCTCTCTACCGATAAAAGGGGAGGGACTTACAGAGAAGAAAAAGACGCTGAAGATGAAGGATCTTCCGCTACTGTAGTCTTCACGGGGCTACTAGAGAGGTAGGGCTTGCGCGCGAGCGGGTTCAAAAAAGGGCGCCGTGTTCCTCCTAAAAAGATGGGAGAGGGGGGCCTGGAGGAAGAACATCGGGGGTAGAAAGGTAAGACCAGAGGAAGCATCTTGGGGTTTCGACGATCTCCCGTATGCGGGGTCAACTCCGCTACCCACGTGGGCAGAAATTCAACTATTTCGGAAAGAAGAGAGCAGAAGGACAGGCTCCAAAGATAGAGACTTACGCATCGGCACGGGTGGTGGTAGACTAACAAATAGAAAAATAGATAAAGAGGGAGAAACTGTCAGAAAAAGAACAGGAAGTCTAGCAGAACTGTCAAACGAAGAAAAGTTACAAAACAAAAAAAAAAATAAAAAAAAAAAGAAAGAACCAAAGAAAAAAAAAAAAAAAAAAACCAAAAAAAAACAAAAAAACAACAAAAAAAACCAAAAAAAAAAAAAAAAAAAAAACAAAAAAAAAAAAAGAAAAAAAAAAAAAGAAAGGGAGAAAAAACACAAAAAAACCAAGAAAAAAAACCACTAAAGAGAAGAAAAAAAAGGGGCCTCGTATCAAATGATCGAAACGGCGACGACTATCCACGACAAGTGGGTCGAGTAGCATCTGGTAGCGAGCCCAAGAAAGCCAAAAAAGAGGAACGTGAAAAGTAAAAGGCAATAAATCGCGTAGATGGGAGAAATCTCACATTGCTCCCCTCTCCTTGCAGAAAAGAGAACGATCCCTGGGACGGGACTGAAACTAGCATCGTCCGAACAAAAGCGTCTTCACGGTCCCGTCCTCAGCGCGTTGGCGCCTATTAGACTTCCTTGTCGATGGGCAAATAAATGTCTGATCTTGGGTAGGGGGGTAACTGAGAAACCAAGCGGGATAAAAGAGAATAGCCGACGAGGCCGGAACGCCTCGTCATAATGGCTTTGAGGAACCAGACGTGATCAGGGGACAGCCTAAAAAGAGAAAAGATTGAACGAGTGCCATGTACGGTGTAAGAAGATAGGTAAGAGGTAAGAAGGATGAAAGAAGGGGAGAGAACGGGGGTCCTCGTCCTGAGCTGTCAGAACACATTGGCCACTACGTCTGAAGTATCTGAAGATCCAAGTCGAGGTCAGGGGGGTGATAGCTTCGAAGAAAAAGGGTCCCCTACGCCCCGCTCGTCTGCACTGTGGCCTTTCTAAAATCTTACAACAAAAATGATTAACTAAATAATAGGAGGGAGAGGGGGAGGAAGGAGGAACCAAGAAAGACAGAATCGTATGAGGGAAACGTGAAGTCCGACCTGTTGTATTTTCGGAGCCGTGCAGCGTCTTGGCCTCTAAATGACGTCGACACAGGAGAGTAAAAGAAATTTGCGGGGAGATATGAAACCTTCTCCTGTGATTGAGAAAGGGTGGAGACACCACCTTTTTGATAAGAAGTACAGCTTGACCTGGTTGAAGCGCTTCGTCTCCCCGATGTCTATATGCACAGTAATGATGGCGGGTCGCTAGCCTTTGTTACCATCGTGGATTTTAAGCGGGGGTAAGATAACGTAGGCCGCTGTATCTGTGAATACTCACGGGGGGGGGGGGAAGAGAAAACTGAGACGGCTGAGAGGGAAGGGGGTCTTCTGGTCTAAAAGCCGTCGTGCCCTTGCCTGCTGAGGGGTACAAAAAATCCAATCGAGGGGTAGGTATGTAACGAAGGGGATCGGTGAAGGACTACGATTCGCTAGGGGATTACATGAGGAAAGTCAGGGCGTCATTCAAATGAGCCTCGCCTGGTTGCGCCATCGGGACCCAGATCACCAAACTTCCGCGGGAATGAGAGGCAACCAAAAACTAAGGTGATGTCCACGAACGCTTTGAATCATCGGCTATTTTTCCTGATTCGGGTAATGGTACAAAAACACCGGGGGGGGGTCACGCGGAGGAGGGAGGAGAAAAAGTCACCGTGCATCAAATCCTGCGGCCCGTACCGAGGTCCGACCATTATCCAAGGTCAACAGCTACTGTTAAATGAGAGGATGTGGATACGGGGCGTATTCTGAATCGCCAGCCAGGCGCGCGCACGAGGATGCCGCGTGTAGATGACCTCTAGAAGAAAAAAGGACCGAAAAAGGGGGGGAGGAACGGGGAAGTGCGAGAACAGGAACATCTTTGGTGCTTCCCGGCTACTGGGCCAAAACAGCAAAAGCTTAGGAGAAAAAGACACGGGTCTCGAGGGGGAACCAAGAATAATATTAAACTTATATCCCGATGCTTTTCGCGCACTCAGCAGAGAATTGGTGCTAACTATTAAAAAAGGGATAAAAAAAAACAACGGAGAGCACCACAGAAGGGTAAAAGCTTCGGAAAATACTTATGAAAAAGAAAGGAACGTCCGGCGTCAACCGACCAGACTGGGTAAAAAAAAAGCGCTCAGTGCCTTATTCTGAGGGAGAGGTGACCAATATGAGAAGAGGAGGAAGGGAATATAACGGCTAGGAAAAACAAAAATTAAGGAGAACAGGCGGGGTAGCTGCACCGATCATGCTGAGCATTCAATGCGCCCACTGACCGGAATCTTCATAGAAGGAAAAGGGGGGAGATAAAGCAAGAGGGGGAAACTGAACTGAAGAAGAGAGGATGATCTGTCTAATGAGGCTCTCTGTGTTGGGATTCCCCCTGAGGAGAAAACTGCAGCAGAAAATGGAACTTGGAAGAAAAACGCCAAGTCAGGGTGGGGGAAAATATCATTTGCGAAGTAGGCGGACTCCCGCCTGCAAAGTCACGTCGAGTAGCGAATCCGCTGAAAGAAATTCGAAACGAGGAAGGAACAGCAAGGGGAGGGACGTTGAAGAAAAATTCAAAGACCGACACTACAAAGCGACGCGGGCGCTCCCTCGACTCGCTCCGCCGACTGATCATCCCGGCGCGCTAAAAAATGCAGGGGGGGGAGAGGTGAAATAAAAAAGGGGGGCGGCACAACAATACACGTGATTCGGGCGGGACCGAGTTTCGAGTGCAAGGAAAGAAACAAAGGGTGACAAAGTGAGAGGGGAAGGGCTTAGTACGACTACCACCGTCAAGGGCTAGGAAACCGAAGCAACATAAGAGGGGCGGGAGGGGCGGAGAGGTAGGTAAAACCTACCGACCTTACAAAGCCCCGCAGAACTCACAAAAGCGACGAAAAAGAGAAAAATAACGACGGCAAGACGTAGTCAAGCTGTCCTCTCGCCGCCTCGGGCGCAAGGAGGGGAAAAATGTAAAATAGGTGAAAGAAAAGGAGGGGGAAGGTTCAGACAACTAGAGTTGAGACCCTTAATACTAAAAAAAGAGGATCCGCGACAAAAAACTGCGGAACCACCCTGAAAAAAGGAGGATATTAGAAACAATATGGAAAGGCTTAGGGGTTTAGGAGGATCCGACTAAACCTCATGTTTCGTATGTTCTACGTGAACACTCTATGGGAAACTAAACTTACTTATGTGAAAAAGGGGAAGAAGAAACATATCCTACCCGTGATAAAACTTAACTGGCTGTTGGTTTCACCATATAAACGAGAAAAGGTGTACGAGGAATGAAAAAAGACGGGATTGGTCACGCATACACAGGGAAAAGAACGGCACAAACTTACCCCTGGTCCCCAACACCGGTCAACGGAAAAATGAAGGCACACTACTAAAAATAAGGAGTGAGGAAAATCGCTCCATCTCTACTGACCCGCTAAAAGTGACTTCGAAGAAAACCTAGGATTAAAAAGGGAGGGGCGGATCAACATAAGAGAAGGAAAGCGGACCAAAACTCATATCAATACAGCAACTCCGTTAGCTTATAATGAAAGGATAAAAAAGGACTAAATAGGAGATGATACTCGAAGGGGGAGGGGAAGACCAGGAGAACACACATCTCTCGAAGTCAGCCTTGGGCGATCAATGGGGAAAAATCTATCGGACAAAACGAAAAAAAAGCGGGGGGAAAATGGTCAAAAATAGATCAAAAAACCTTCGCCTTTGGGCGCTGCGATCTGCAGACTGACTGTCTATGGGAAAAAAAAGGCGGTCGGAAGGGGGAAAAGACTGGGAGAATTTAACACGCTGGGGGGAAAAGGAGAAAAAAAGTGCGGTTTCACCTTCGCACTCCTGCGGCGCTCTGAACTTGCCCGACACAAGAAAATAAAACAAGAACCAGAGGAAAGGGGAGGGGGGAGAATAGAGCGTCAAAACACCAAATGTGTTAAGAAAAAAGAAAAAAAAGATACAATCCCCTTGGCGAAGTAATCTAGTTGTTGCAAATCTGTGGGCAGATCAGAAAGAAAAGGAGGTCAGAGAAGAAAGACAAGTTTGGAGACCACAGCTATTTCAAACGACATAGACTCGGACCGAGCGTTCGAGTGATAGAAGGGGTGGGAGCGAAACAGAAAGGAAAGGGAAGAAAAATCTCCGGGGATGGGTCGTGAGGACCGTGTCCCACCATATTTGCGCTTGGGCCGAGTATATCTGTCATGGGAGGGAAGGATCAACACGAAGGACCGATAGCGATGCGGTGGCGCAAGGAACGAGGGCTTACGCCGAAGGGGGAAGCGAAAAAGTGGAGGATGAGGAAAGGATAAGACAAGGGAGGTGTCAAAAGCAATCGTCGATGGCGTGGGACTATGCCGTTACGGCGTGGGGCGGACGGGGGGAGGCGAATGGAAAAAGCACAAAGAAAAAGAGGGGGAGTTCGAGGATATGGGGGTGACGAGGGTCAGCACTAAGCCATCGCCCTAAGGAAGAAGGGGAGGGCAATGAAATGTTAAAAAGGGGGGGGAAAAAACGTGCCGGTCTTCACTTGTGTCCAACAAGGGACCAGGAGAAAACGGACGTGTCTCGGGGTGGAAGTGGGGAGACAAAGAAAACAACTAAAGGTCCGTTTTCGCCTGTTCAATGAATGTAAACGGGGAGCCGTCCAACTCTGAAGTCAAACGCCTCCCAAATACTGGAATGGGGGGAGGAAAAAATCAACCTCCCTCCGCTGCAATCGGGTGGCCTAGAAGGAGTGGCGGGGGATGGGGGTTGGGGGGCCGTAAGGGGATCTTGCTTCGGGAGCGTAAAATGGATTGAAGAAGACTGGGGAGACATGACGGAGAAGGGTAGCAAAACTCCTTCCTTTACGGATATGTGGAAAGAGTGGACCAAGATTCTGGATAAAAGCTCCTAGAGATAAGCGGTCCGTCCTCCGCCTCGAAGATGTTTGGGGGGGTGGGGGGGGTGGTGAAGTGGTCAGTTGGGATTGAAATTGAGGATGGGACTAATAAAAAAAGATCCGCCTCTTCAGTGCTCGGAAAAGGCCGGGAAGATCTCTATGTTGGTGGGACTAAAACAAAAGGAGGGTAATGTTTGCTTAAGTGGAAGAGACTCCACTCTTCAAGAGTGTCAGGGGATGTGTTAAAATCGCACGTGCCCAAAGGAATGAACGGAGAGAGAAAAAAAGAGAATGGGTATTCGAGGGAGAAACTAGAGGTAGAGAACAGGAAGGCAAACTGTGAATGAAGAATGGGGTGAACTGAACAAACAAATTTTGAGGGGGGCGGGGGAAGTATAAGGAGAAGTCTTCTTCTAATCTCTCCGAGTTCCGCAGGAAAGGAGAAGTCGGTTGCAGGCGGGAAAAAAACAGCTTCAACAAAAAGGGTACACCTAAATTGGACTGGTTCTTTCACACGGACAAAGAGGACGAACACAAAGAAAAAATCGACCAAGGGGGGAAACAACCAAGAAAACGCCGCATTGACATCTACCGAAAGAGTAGCACGGAAGGAGGGGGGCTGATCTCAGGCCGGGGCTTAGGCCTTAATAGGGAGAAAGTGGTTTACTGAAGGCAATCGGCACCACCCGGGAATGGGCAGAGAAAAGGGGGTTGGGAAACAGTCTGAGTTAAAGGACAGCTAGAGATTGGTCAAAACAACGCGACGACAGGAAGGGAAGCTCCAACCGATCTGGACTGAAGGGGAAAAGATGGCGAGGGGTTCTTAGAATCAACGAAGACCGCTTTAAGGGAAATGGAACAAAACAAGCATATGATTCGTTCCTAAATTTAAGGAGTAAAAAAGTTATCTGCTGAAACTGGAAAAGGGCCGCCGGGAGACCTCTTACTGATCTATTTTCTCCCGCGCGAACGGGTGGACGCCCTCTTGGCGGTTGCTGATGCAGGCGCATAAGGGAAAAAATAGAAAGGTGGGGGCCCGGAGCTCCTTGAAAAGTAGTACAATGGGAGACATTGAGTACGCGCAAACTGCAAGACATGGGAAACCGGAGCATGGCAGACAGGCCAATAAAAAACCAGTCTATGACCCGGAACAAACTCACGCTACTTTTCCCCGGGGTCTTGACAGATCATAGGACACATCTGGTTCTCTCTGGGGATAAAACGGGCTTGGGGAGACGGATGTTGAAGCGGCAATCCAGGAGAAACAAAACGGGGGGGGGGGGTTGGTAGGAACATAAAACCGCGGGTCAAGGGGAAAACTTCTATATAGAGACCGCTGCGGGTCCCGACACACCGTCCGTTGGGGACGCCGAAAACCGAACCGGCCGGTAGAATCGGGGGAGAGTTGTTGTCTAGAGTACACTTCGAAGTGAAAGCTCTTTAAGGGGACCCACTCTCCTCCCTCTCAAACTTGTAACTATCAGAACACGCCCACTTAAAATAGTAGAAGCCTGGACAGAAAGTTAATCTCTAAGTAAAAGTCCGAGTCCCAGCTGCAGGACCTCTAGCGAGGGTAAATCTTTACTGAGGTCTGGGGAACATAAGAAAAACCCTGAACTAACAAGTACGTCCAACACAAACTTAAAAGACTCGGTCGAACACTGTACTTCCAAGGCATCGTCATACAAAAAAAAAAAAGGAAGGACCTAAAGGCCCGGACTAAAAACCGCTGGGGGGGGGGGGGGGGAGACAAACGTTAGACGATAACTAAATAGGCTTCTTGCGACAATCGCCGGGGCCAAGCGCTCAAAAAAAATGGGCAAGCTTGGAATCTCAAAATTCCTGTGGGGAAAGAAAAACGCAGAAGTAAGAGCCGAAGGACCGGGCCAGTTGAGAATTAAGGCTAATGTTGACTGCCCGATACAGGAAAAAGAAAAGGACTGCGAACCGGCCGACGCAACGTCGACGTACGGAAGAAAACAAGAACTATCCTCTGCGGAAAACGTCGACCCTCCGCTCGCGCGGTCTTAAGCCAACTGGGGAGCGAAAGTGTTGTCTACACCGGGGAAACAGGTGCAGAAGCCGGCCGGGGGCGGGGTTCCGTGCGACGAGAGGAACGGCTCTCAGGAGCTCGCGCGCCTGAGCAAACAGCCTGTTCACTCAGGGCTTGTAAAGGTGAAAAACGACCTCTCTAAGAAACAACTTTATCAAAAAATAAGAGGCTATAGCGCGGATCCCAAAAACAACCAGAAAAACAGGAAATCTTGCAGATCGAAGATCCTCACCATTAGCGTGACCCAACGCCGTTAACTAACTAAAGAGGGTTTCGGTCGGACTCGTTCCTTATCTAGGAAGAATAGCCAAAGGGTGCTGCGAACTAATCCGACGCGATCAAGCACGAAAGGTGAAACAAGTCGAACTGGTCAGGGCCTTTCGATCGGCTTAAAGAAAGAGGAAAAAAGGACGGGCACGTACGCGAGACAGGGGGGAACAGATGAAAAAAACTCCCAGGGCAAGGGTTAAGGGGTAAAGCCGGGACGCGAGCTGACCGGGAGCGGCGAATGTTGGCGCGCGATGACGCATCAGGACTCCTAGCAAAAGGGAAATCTTTGGCTTTTGTAATAAGAGAGGAGTGGGGCAGGATCGCAGCGTCTCGTGAAAAACGGTTCATGAACACCTTTGAAAGAGGTTCTTCAGGGGGGAAGTCTCTGAAAAAAAGACCACGACGCGCAATCTAAGCCAAGCAGATGCTCTTGCGCAAAGATACTTCGGTTGGCAAGACGGGGCTCTAGAGGGAAAAAAAGGCGCTCGGGATCCGAGGATTCACAATGGAAGACATTCTCTCAGGGGCCTGTAAAGTACCTCTTGTGAAAGGGAGGGGAAGGACAACGGCACGGCGGTAAGAGCAAGTGAAAAAAAGAACAAGAAAAGCGGAGGTCCTTCTGTGAAGCCGAAACACCAGCGTGGCGCAAAGCACGCCCACACAAAAGTATAGTGGAATATGAACCAATGAGGGCACAGAACAACTCTCGGGAAGGACAAGCGCACGTCGTAGCCCGAGCGCTCGCTGGAAGAGAGCCGTTCTCAGTTCCTCACCTGCCTCTTCTTAGGAAGTGAGTCTCATTAGTAGAAGGGGAGGCTACTCCTCTATTGCTCGGGAAGGCATAGGAAGATGCCATCTTCATTAAGCTGGGGGAAAACGCGGGCGTACTGAGGGCATGGGTCTATACCGTTGAATCCTAAAGGGGGGGCTAACTGTGACAATTTTGTACTCTGATGCTTCCTTAAGAGGGGGGCAGAAAAACTTACTGTAGGGGGGTGGATCATCTCAATTCTCGTAAAAAAATGGACTGCCTTCGGCGTCGAACTATATGGCTCTACCAGGGTCTCTCAAAAAGGGCTAAAATCAAGATCCACATAATGTTGGATCCAGAGATATCGTATACTAGTAGCCTTCGAGTTCTAGACAGTTCTCTCTAGTACCCAAGACTTAGGGGGGAGGAAACTTTAGCCGTCCTCTCGAACTAAACCGCGCCCGTGAAAAAAGGACCAGCGAATTCATAGGACTGGGTGTAGTCGGGGGTTGAATAGGACTTGCTCACCTCGCGATCACGCAAGTGCGCAGTTCCCCGACTCCAATTTCTGGGATTGTTACAGTTGAAAAAGGAAAAAAAATCGAGGACAAATGTTTTTAACCGGGAAGGCGCATCGACTACTTTCCCGAGGCACGAAAGAGTAAAAAACATGGGGGGGAATCGACGTTACCCAGGGTGGCCTTAAAAAACTGGCTCGCAAAGAAACGAAAGAAGTTCAACACTTGAAAAGGAGGGTTTTTGGAGGGACCTGTTACAGGAAAAACACAGGCCTAGGGGTTAGACGACATACCCCCGGCTTAAATTCCGGGGGGAAAAAAGAAGCTAACGGAGTCGCCAGGCAGTGGTGAGTAAAGGGAGGGAAAAGAGCACCAACAGACTATCTTCAGGTGAAGCCGAAAGAAAATAGGGTTGCAAGGGAGCTCGAAGAAAAATTGTCAATATCACAAAAGACAAAATTTAAAGAAAAAGACAACCACCACGTGAGAACAGGGGGCACTGGTCCGCCAGGCAAGAATTGGGGGGGGTGTTGCATAGGTAGCGACTGAGTGATCGGCGCGAATGCCATTTAATGGATGAAGAGTTGTTGGGAAGAGGGGGAGAACAGGGAATCGGACTAGATGTCAGAAGTGTACTCCACGTTTTGCGACAAGCCGAGCAGGGGGTTGCGTCAGGTTTGAAAAGAGATCCGCTGGGGGGGACCGGATACTTGAAGACGTCTCCGGAAGAAGGGAAAAAAACATCAAAAGAGTGATCCTCCGGGACCTGCCGCGCCAAATACTACGCAGGATAAGGAGGAAAGGAAAAAAAGGATGAACTCCGCAGCCGAGGGAGAAGAAACCTTCGTGTTTTTGTGCAAGACGTTAAAAAAGAGGCCAAGAGCTTAACGGAAACGGCTTTGAGTAGAAACTAAGGAGGAAGGGACAATCTGGTAAAGAGCAAGGAAGTCACGGGTCAGGAGAAATTACCACAAGAGGAACAAACTCGCTCTTGTTGAAAGCAAAAAAGCGAACCTCAAAAACAACCCCACGAAAAACCCAACCCCAACAACCCAAAAAAACCAACAAAAAAAGACCCAAAAAAAAAAAAAAAAAAACAAAAAAAAAAAAAAACCAAACCACCCCCCCCACCCACCAACCAACCCCCCCCCCCAACCCCCAACAAAAAAAAACCCAAACCCACACCACCCGAACACAAACCCCAAAAAGCATTTTTATGTTTTTTGTGTTTTCTTTTTGTGGGGCCCCCCGCCCCCCCCCCCTCACCACCCCCCCCCCCCCCCCCCCCCCCCCCCCCGCAGCCTCCCGCCAACCTCCCACCCCATCCCCCCGGGAGAGAGTAACCCCGAACCCACCCCCCCCCCCCCCCCCCCGCCCGCACTAGCGAACACCACCCCCCCCAGCCCCACCCCCTAGGGGGGCCCCCCCCCCACACCCTCCCCCGCGCGACGCCTCGCCCCCCCCCCCCCCCCCGCTACCCCGGCCACCAGGCATCTCCCGCACCACCCCCCCCTGCCCGCCCCCGCCGACATCCAAACCGGCCCCCCCTACCCCCCCCCCACAAGCACCCCCGCGCCCAGGACCCCCCAAAGCCCACGTGTTTTGCAGACGAGTGATGGAGGGGGGGAAAGGGAAGAGGGGATAACAAGCCCCCCCCCCCCCACCCCCCCCCCCACCCCCCCCCCCCCCGCCCGCCCCCCTCGCCGCCAACGCACACCACCCCTCCCACCCGAATCCCCCGCCCCCCGCCCCACCACCAGAAAGACTGCTTGACCTCGAAGGGTGGTCAATCTGGAAGCGCATGTTCTTACAGGGGGGGGAAAGCCTGCTATACGGTTCTTCCGGACACCGCCTCCCTTGTTTGGGGTTGAATAAAGTAGGGAGGGGACAACCGCGGACTGGTCGTGGGGGCAACTAAAACAGCCCATTAAGAAGTGAAGCGACTACATCCAGACGGCACTGTGTCAACAAAACGTAAAACATGAAGAAAAAAAAGTCGTTCGCTTGCGAGTTCGTTGGCAGGACGCTTGGAAGGGAAGAAAATCACTGGGGTTCTCAAGGGGTTGGGTGAGAATAGGAGGTCCGAGGTACTCGACGCCTCCCCATCTTGCGAATGGGGAAGAATCATCCTGATAGGCGAGGGTTGATCGAAACGACGTCCTGGTGAGTGGGAGGAGTCGAGGGGGAGGGCCTCACAACAGCTGTGTGAGATAAAAAAAGCGTGCGCTTGCGAGGAAAAAAATGCTAGGAAAAAAAGCACAAAATAGGGAGCTGGGGGTCAAGAAGAAAAAAAGTTGAGGGCAGGTCAATCGATCCCTTGAGACGCAAAAGTGAAACTGAAGACCAACTCTGGTCGAAACGGCAAACCGGAAAAAAAAAGAAAATGATTCCGAAAAAGGGCAGCACTTCGAGCCTTGGATGAGGAGCCACCTAAGACAGAACACCGCCGTCGACGAGGGGTCTGAGGATTTGGGGGGGGGGAAGCTCCCTTGTTAGGGGTGAAAAAGTACTTCCACGGCAATGGGGTTTTTGGGGGGGAATAAAAAGGCCAGGCCGGGGCAAACCTCCACGATGAGCTTTCTTCGGCAAACTGTGTGCCTAAATGGGGGACGGAAAACGGGCAGAAACTCTTCTGTGGGGGAGGGTTTAAGGGGGCAGGATAGTATTAAGTAAGTAAAGAATTAGCTGCGCGGCGTGGGCTTCCGGGGAAGCGCTTTTTACAAAGAAGAGGGGGTTGTTGGGGGGGGAGTCGGTAAAAAAGAGAAAGAAGGAGAGAAAGAAACTAAAGATTGGGCACTTTTTAGCAGGTGAAAGGGGTAGCAGGTGGAGCGTACGAGTTTCAAGCCTTAATAAGGCCCTAGATAATTCATTGGGGTAATAACGAGTGGGGGGGGGGGTGAACAAGTCGAG
>Ga0179591_1195998_pt1 | contig 13648 bp, 12 predicted proteins | sample CZOMad2_1_08_16f_FD_182891 | JGI IMG/M metagenome (GOLD analysis project Ga0179591, IMG submission 182891) | Vadose zone soil fungal communities from Angelo Coast Range Reserve, California, USA - CZOMad2_1_08_16fungal (PacBio error correction) | ecosystem: Environmental > Terrestrial > Soil >...
CAGAGCGATCCTGGTTTGGCACGAAAACCCCAGAATGAAACCGCGAAAGACGGCAGGCACCGGACTGAGGCAAAAAGAGTTGAATAAGCGGCCTCAGAGTATACCGCACGTGGAGAGACAAAACGAAACGTCTAGGAGAAAGTTGCAAAACGGTGCTACGGGGGTTGGAACTTAAAGGGATTGGGGAAACTGGGTACTCATAAGGCCGAAAGAAAGGGTTAAAAAGTTTCGGAACTTCTTAGCGGGATTCGAGCAATCCGTCGACAGGCGCAGGGGTGAGCAGCACCACCGAAGGGTAAAACGGGGAGGCGAAGCCGACGTCTTGAATCAGTAGAGATGCGACGAGGCCGGTTCGGGCAAAAAGACATCGATGATGCCAAGTAGCGTCAGGTCGGTAGCCGTCAGTAGTCGACACGTCGCTTGGGGAAACAAGCAAGGACAGAGTCGCGAAAAAGTACGGGGGAAAAGCCTTCCTTGCGAAAAAAGCAAGGATAAAAATGGGGCGAGAAGGGACGCGGGCGCCGGGACGGCATATGGGGGAAAGCGCCGCCCTCCTCCTCGGGCCGATCAAGGAAAAAGGATCGCACTGCAGTGGCCATGCGCATAAAGTGCAATCGCCTCCGCTGGGGGAACAGAAGCAGAGAAAACCCGGGGGGTGAAGCCGGTCGTATCGATAAACGTAAAAGTGGCCAGAAGGGGGAGAGCTTTCATCACCCGCAGCGCTTTGGGAAACGATAGACAAATGGTGCGGACCGAAATGCGCACCGGCCGGTTGCTTGGTATCGCGCCCTTTTGTGGGTGGACCGACCACCCACCTACGGTCTACACAGTGAAATTTCGCCAAGTCCGGCGACGATATCTTTAATGGAAACGGGAAACGGTCGCCGGGACATCTCGAAAAAATCGGGGGACACCAGTCCGAGAAAGAAATCCAGCGGGGTAAGGGGCGTGCGGGTGAGCACTATCTAAATCGATGACAAACGGGACGGGGATAGGGCGCGATAATTCGCGCCGGGCAAGAGAAGAAGGGGGGGCGAAAATGAAGAAGGGTCAGAGTCGCCGTCCGGATCGCCACAAGTGGGGCGCAGCCTAACAGCAATTGGTCCATGGGCTTAGAAAAAGATCGCTCCGTGGAAAGGAAGGGAAGTTTCGAGGTGGGCTCATCAAAGAAAAAGTTCGAGGCTGGCGTACCGGGCCAAAGGGTGGGAAGGCCAGGGGGGTACCCCTAGCAGTTCGGCTGTTCACCGGACAAGCTGGGAAAGGGACGCTTACCATTCAGCAGCGGGGGAACCTCAAAAAAGGGACTAAAGAGCACCGCAGGGACGGGAACAGCACAAGTTCTCCAAGGCGGGTAAAGGGGACTTCGGATGAGAGAAGCGGGACTAGCAAGCAAACGTCGAATTCAAAACCGCACTACTTTGGACGCCTAAAAGGATAGCTTCCATCCTCCTGCGAGAGAAAGAAAAATTTGACGTCCCTGGGGTCGAGTTGCACGATGAGGGTCAGAGAGGGGCTGTAACGGGCTTACGAGAAGTTTAAAAAATTGGTCGAACTTTACGGAAAAACGCTAGAAAGGAGTGCAACGCCGGGACCAATGCCTAAAAGATTGCCCATCGCGCGCCTTTGCGTGAAACGCATCAGGACAAAAAACGAGAAGGCCCGACTGCGACTTAGGGGAAGAGACTGACCTCGATGTATAAGAGAGATGGTCTTGGGATGTCCTAAAAAACGGCGATGACTGAATTTAAAAGCTAGCGGGTGTGGACATAAAGGAAAGAAAAAATGTCAGAACTCAACTGGGGGCCAAAGGTCCAGAAAGGGGACTCACACTGCTCGGCAGTCAAGCACATTCGAAGGCACCAAGGGAGATTCTCGGGGCAACGGAAGGAGGCCATCTGGGGGGGCCCGGGAATGGGAAAAGGGGGGAGAGCTTCATTCGGGGGATGATCGTCGACACTAGACAGCCATGCTTGTACGTCGCCCAAAAGAAGCCACCTCACCGGACGGGAGCCGAGAGAAAAAAAAAGCGCTGGTAACGAGAGAGGAAAAATCGAGGCCGACAGGGCAAAATTTCGTAGATTAAGTACGTCGATGTGGGGGACATTAGGAAAAATCACGAACACTTTCGCACATTGTGGGAATACAAGGAAGGAGGTGCGGCCTGTACCGAAAGGAGGGAAAATCACGAAAGTCGTACAAGACGCTCAAAAGCAAGGCTTAGAGCATCTTTCCAAAAAAAATCACAGCCTCGTTGATGTACGTCACTGTCTGGGGGAAGGAAAGGGTACCAGTCGATGGGTCAAGAGGAACGGAGGACGACGATTAGGTCTTTGAGTACGCGGTCTGGGTAGGGGGAAACCTTTGCGGGAGAACAAATGCGAAGGATTAAAGAAAAACCGTAGCCCCGCGAAGTATGAAAAGAAAGGGGGTGAAAGGCCTCGTCTTGTTTACTAGGTTATATTGGGGGGGGGGAGCAGCCGGCGGAATTGGCGCTCGCTTCGCGGCAAATTGAAAGAGTGAGGGTTGTCTTGGACCCGAAAAAGCGTCGCCAAAGGTAGGCGGAAAATAAAAAAAAAGGGGAACAGAATTTGTACGATATGACAAAAAGGAGAGGGGTGGAAAAAATTACGCGTAGGTTTGATCCAGAATTCTGAATGGGCAGTCAGGAGGGGCTTACTTGAACGGTTTGCGTCGGTTCCCCCCCATAATCAGGCCCCCCTGAAGGGGAAAGGGTCGGTAAAAAACAGGATAGCGATGCAAAGAAAGTGCGCGTGGGAGGATAGCGTCGGGGCATAATGTCGGCGCATGCAAAAATGCAGAAAAGAAAGGGGGCTGGTTTGGTGGGTCGAAAGCGAGAAAAAAGAAGAGGGGGGGTCACCGCGTTCCCAGGGAAGAGAGGTACATGGGTCGACCTGCAGCAAGTCTAGTGGGGGGAGGGAATCATGAGAAATCTTGGCAAGAAAAACAAGGGGGCAGCCGAGGAAATATCTTCAGCAAAGCTAAAGCGCATGCCTGTCGTATGGGTTGGGGGGGAAGCCAGAAGAGGGAATTTTATAAGGGAACGCTGCGTTGGAGGCCGCGGAGACGACACCGGCCGGGAGAGGAAATGAACGCCAATCCGTGAAAAAAGGTAACAGGAAGACATCTGGGAACATGGAGCTAGGAGGCGGCAACGCCGCTTTCAGGGGGGGGGTGGGTCTCACAAGTGCAGTAATCAAAACTGATGACAAAGCATGGTGGGCAAGAAGTTTGCAATCGGTCGACGTTTCGGGCGGAGGATGTCAGCGCTGTGAACCCGCATTTAATCGATGCTTGGGCTTACATGGGGAAGGGAACGGAAGGGTTGCGCGACTTGACGAGACCCAAGGTAGTTTTTGCGTAACAGAGCAAAAAACGGAAAAAGAAGGGGGAATAAAGCGACGGAATAGCCGATCGAAAGCGCGCTGGATTGGGGAACAGAAAAAAAACATCTCTCGAGAAAAGGATAGGGAAAAGAGGATATTTTTATCGGGTTCAACCAAAAAAGAAAAAAGGGAAAGGCCAGGGGATGGCCTGACATCGATTTCCTGCAGGAGGGCTTCGAGGCAAAGGGGGAAAAGAGAGGGAATGACCAAAAGACGAAGAAAAAGCGCCAAATTATTACGTTGAGGAAAAGCCAAAAAAAAAGGTAGACGTGGGCCCGCTCTTACTTGGGAGACTCGGAGGGAACGGAGGGAAAAAAGGGCAAACACCCTGGTCATAGTATTTATAGTACTGGCAACGGAAGAACACCAAACGGGAAAAGGCAAAAACCGCAGACACAGATCTAATGAATATTTGAATGCGGTCGCATTCGCATCGAAGGAGTGGGCACCCTAATACTCAGGAGTACAAAAGAGGTCATTCAAGACCCAGAAAGACATCGTTCCTTAGGAAAGACCAACGGAAGGAGAAAAAAAATAATAATGGGAAAGGAACGAAAAGGAAAACGGATTGGCAAAGAATGGAGTTCCCTCGCAACCAAATTAAACGGTATGGCACAACCTTCTCCTTCTTGCAGCAATGAGGGCTGAAGGAAGTAGAAAAAGGATACCCTCCCTGAAGAGCGACACTACAAGCGTCTCTCGCGAAAAAAAGAAAGCTTCCAAGTTGAGTCGCAACTTGAAGGAGAGAAATCTGCTCAGACACCCACCCCATCGAAGACTTACCGCTCAATGAAGAAGGAAAAAATAACACTGGAACCATTCAGGTACCGGGACGAAACTTGCAATCAATCGAACAGGAAACCAAGGAAGCACGAACTGGCCTCAGCTCAATCGAGGCTGGAAATAAAAGAACGGGTTTTTGTACCAAGAGGGAGAAGATCGACAACTTCCAAAATTGAAGGGGGTTTAGCGTGGCGAGCTAAATTTGGGAGCATAAATGGGCAAGAAATACCAGTAAATGGTGCCCGCAGGAGGGGGCCAGACGGCCTTCTCCACACCGGAAGAAAAAGAGAAAAAGCAAAGAAGCGAATTTGGTGAAAGGGAAAGGGAATTCGCGGAAGACGGGCTTTAAGGGAGGAAGTAAATCGCCTCGCACTGGTTGGCCTACCCAGGACAGGAAGGAATAAAGATCCCGGGAGAGTCGTGTCCTAGGGCTACGGGCAACGGAAGTACGGGCAAGACCGGAAGTACAGTCAAACAGAAAGCTTTATAGAAGGGGGAAATTAGTCTTCCCTACGATATAAAGAAGGATTTTTCTTTTCACGCAGGGGTCGGGACGAGGCATCCGCTTCAGGCGAGGAAAGAGGGTGGAGAAAAGAAAAACACCATTCTAAGCATGGGTAGAGGGGAAGTCTCTCCCGGCGACAATGCAAAATGTGTACATTCACTAGACGAAGGGGACACGGCATAATAATCGAATCGGGGAGCGTCTTGAAAACCATCTCTTTTTTCGCAAAAAGGGGCAGCCTTTGAGGGGGGAATTTATAGTTGTGCGCGGAAATCATTCGGGGATAATCGACACGGGCCTCCATCAACGAGGAAGCGCGCCGCCCCCATGGAAAGGGGAATTAAACATACTCGTGAGGTCTTTTCCAACCTTCTTCAAATACCAAACCGGCGGAAGTCTTGGAGTGGGGTATTGGTGTGATTAGCCTTCTGAGTATAGCGGCAAAGCCACAAAAACCCAAACACCGAGAAAAGGCTCCTGGGGCAAAAAAGGAGAGGAGGGGGGGCCGTCAAACGGGAGCGAAAAGAGAAGGCAAAAGGAGGAGCCAAAACGCCTACGGGTCTGGCCACCGCTAGCGGACGCCTACGGAAAACAAACCAGCTGCGCGAAACGAAGAAAAGTGGAAAAAAAGGGTCGAGCTCAAAATAGGGGTAAATTCGCCCGAGGACAACGAAAAGGGGAAACGAGACTGGAAGGACAGTCCCGGCGTTCAAAAATGCTCGGAAAACGTTTCGCAAAGTTTAACAGATTTCGTAAATGGAAAGAAGCAGGGCTGTTTATCCCGCATTCAAGAGGGGGGAAAGGCCGAAACGGCGCCTGCTAGGTGCAGAAGCGATGCGCACGAAAGAGTCGGGGACGTCAAATTTCAGTGCCGAAATTTTGAGAAACTGGAGACTAAAAAAACGAAGTCACTCTTGACCGCAAAAGGGTTCAGGACAAAGACCATGACGGGTGAGACGTGAAGATTCACGGGTTATGGAGACTCACTAGTCAAGAACGCGTGAAGGGGGTGAACGAACAAATGATAGGAGTGAGGCAAAAAGTTGCGGGGTTAACAAAAAAATCAAGGGAGGGGGGGATAGGATCAAACCCCAGAGAAGGGGCTCACAGGGTAAACGAGAGAGAGCGCTATTCGGAAGCAAGGGGAAAGGAGGTCGAGGAGCTGCTAAAAGTGAAAAAAAAAAGGCCCTGTCGATAAGGAACAAAATCGAAATTCGAACGAAAAGTGCGATAGGAGGGCGAAAAATTATACGCGCAGAGAGAAAAGTGCAAAGAGAACGAATATATCAGGAAAGAAACCCTTACACAGGGATTGGGATAGGGACTGCTGTTTCACCGATTTTTCAGGGGGGAGGAAAGGCAACGGCGACACGGCTACCTTAGGAAGAGAAAGAGTATCAAGGCGGGACGTTCACGGAGCCAATTGCGGGTGTTAGGGCCAACAAAAAGCCGGAAAAAAAAAGGGCGCAATTTCGTGTCAGCCCAAGTGAGCTATGGAAAAAAGCGATGCGGGGGTGAGAAACAGACGCTAAATACGCCAAAAAGGGTTTGGCGGGTAGAGATAGCGCAAGGAAACATGACCCCGTGGGGGGAAACTGAAGAGCTGCTCCAATAAAAAAGGGAGGAAGCACTTAACCTTATCTCAATTTAAAATGGCAGGGGACGGTCAGAACGTGAAAAAGGAGAGGCGGATCGGAGTCGCGCTGGCCATAGAAAGGTAAAAAAACGCAAATATTCGCGAAAAATGTTTATAGATGGGGAAGGGGGGCGGGGAGTCGGAATAGACTCGTACCAGGTCTGAAAAAGGCCGGTTCTACCCTGAATTAGGGATAAATACAGAAGAAGGAAGACACGCTGAATTGTGCCGCACCGGAATCATGGGAGAAAAACCCGAGGGGAGAGCTCCTTCTCGACCATCGTGAAAAAAAAAGAGAAGGAAGGGGATCAAAAGATCCATGCGACGTAGTGCTAGGGCCGCGACAAAGAGGAAAAACCTCAAACAGGAAGGGAGATTGTTAAGAGGAGTTGACCGCCGGCGAAAACATTCACCTTTAGGACAAACTAGCAAAAGGAGGCTACGTTTCGTTGTCGCTCCGAAAGTGCAAGCAGGGAAGAAAAAAAACTGAGTTGTCAGAATCAGGATGACGATAAGCAGCTTTGGCGAGGAAAAAAGAGATCAGAGAACGCAAAAAAAAAACTTAGGAGGGGATAAAATCGAAGATCCGACAAAAAAGGAATCGATTTCCTGAATCGCACCAGATTCACAAGGGGGAAAGGAAAGAAGCTGTCACCTCATAGTTAAGATAGACAGAGAAGAAAAGCAACGAAGCCGGGACGACCACGAAACTCAAAAAAGAAGGGTGTCCAATGGAAAAGTTTTTTCGGAAAAGGAAGTGTGTGACACAGTGAAAAACTCGAATATTTACCTCATTGGTTGCGGAGAGTGGGGAGGACGGCAAATCCAAAAAAATCTCATTGGTGACATCAAAAAAGGGCGGAGAAACGGGTCGAGAAGCGAAAAAAAAATCAAAGGAATAGACACGCCATCTTCCGGTTCGTGGGACAAAAATAAAAAAAAAAGAGTAGGCCACGTGGACCTTCATGTAGGTAGCCGTACGGGAGGGAACCGCGCTGTTTCCAAGGAAAGAGAGCAACATAAGCCGATCGCAGGAAGAGAAAAAATTAAAAAAAACTTTGGACGAGCATATTCACGAGAGAAGGGAACGCTATGGCCAGAGGCGCATAAAAGGGAAGAAGGCAAGCAGACCCGGTCACGATGACATAGGACGGGAAGTGGGGCCATGACTAAAGAAAAGGATGCAATCGGGACTCCGCCTTTGAAGCGAAGAAAAATCACGTAAAACCCGGGTCATGCGCATAGTAGATAAAGAAAGCAGGCCTATTTATCGGGGAGGAGTGGTCAAGCACCAAACAGAGGGCGAGAACCCGCAGGGCGTGGGCTTGACGAGGAAAAAAAAAAATGGGGAGCGTCACGGTTTTGGTGAAAAAACCAAACTGTGAAGAAAAGTTGGGGACAACGGACGACTAGGCTGTAATAGTAATCCAACGCAAGGGCAAAAGAATAACTATAAAAGAGGGAAAGCAGTCCTATAAAAATCCCAGCTGGGAAGAGGCGGTGACAGCGTATCTGCGCGAGGGAAAGGTCACGGAATCGTGAGGCACGGGGCAGGCAAAGCCACTTGCTGACGATGAAGGGAAATTCAAGGGCGGAAAGAAGCCAGTAAGGACGTCTGCCAAAGGGGAGCAGAAAAAAATCTTTTCCAGGCGTGGCAAGAAGGAGGGATGTCAAACTGACGCCTTGGATAGGGTGAGAAGAACAGACCAGGTGACGGCTTGAACCGGCAGGCAAAAAAACGATTCTAGTGCGGGGGCGTTCAACACCGTCACAGGGAAAATGCTGGAAAGAAGCTTCCATCGGAACCAGAGGGGGGGGACCAAGGCAACCGTATAAAGGCGAAAAAAAGGTAGACCGATCACGGCGGAAAAAAAAGGAGACTGAAGAAGAGGGGACCACCTCACGACGAAATTCCGGAAACGCCCTTGGAAAAACTATTATAATCCACAACTAGGGCATTAAAACTCTCAAGGGAATTAATCTTGCGTGTGAAAGCGTAGGGGGGAAAGAGACGTTCAAGGGCTTCATAAAAGTATGTTTCAAGCTTTCAAGGGAAAAAGCTAGAAAAGTCTTGAACAGAAATACTGACTAAAGTAGATTGTGAACAAATGGAAGAACGCTGAAAGGAAGCAATCGGATAAAAGACCAACGATCAGTTCAAAAGGAGGGAAGTTTGACCGTTACTCTGGCAGGAAAGATCATAGAGAAAGGGAAATTGAGTCCTGAAAAAAGATGGCGGGGAGAGAGGGTGACAGAAACATAGAAACCCCATCAAGTAAGGGCCACCCGCTCCTCGTCGCTCCACGCTCTGCGGGAGACACCGAACCGGATCGGGAGCTTGCAGCGGTGCAAGAGGAGGAGGGAAAGTTCCTTTGACCGGGGGGGAGCGACTGCAGAGGGTGGAGGACGTAAAATGCAATCATTCTGTCGCGAGAAAAGCCAGAAAAAAAAAAAACCGACTGTATCAGGCTAATCGAAAAAGAAAATGTTCCAGAAGCTACGACTCGATCGACTAAGGAAAGGAGGAAGAGGTAAGGAAACGGGAGAAGGAAGAATCTCTAACAGCTTTCGCAGTGGGGGGGAGAATCCAATTATTGAGAGGGCTGAAAAGAGCAGATGCCGAGCAGTCCGGAGAAAATAAAAAGCGGAGAGACGTTTTTAATTAAGAAGAAAGAAAATGCTGCAGAAGGAGAGAACTTTTATTAATAAAGGTAGGGGGCATAGTTCCCCGAAAGGAGAAGGGCACGCGGAAACACGTCATCGACCGGAGGGGGCGTCAAGGTGCAGGGCTGTTATTCCAACATTTCGGAGAATTCATTTATTAAGGCCGGAAAGATGATTGCAAAAAATGGAAAATTAAAGAGGGAGGGTTGCTCTGGGGGGATCTTGTTTTTAGAAAGCCATAATTTCACAGAGAGGGAGGACATTTGCCCTCTTTAGGGATGGAACACTGGCCGAAGCGCAAAAGGGGGGCGGATTCGCCAAGCAGAAAAAAAAAAAGGCAAAGGCATTGAGATGCATCAAACCTTCTCTTGGAAAAAATAACGGGTCTTAAAAGAGACTTTGAGCGCGGGCAGTTACGGAGCGTGAATGTCGGTCCTGGGTTAAGGGGTAAGTCGGCCGGAAGCCGAAAAACTGAATGGGGGCCGGGGAGGTAAGAGCAGGAAAGGAAAGCAAGGGAAGAGGAGCGTGGAGGGGGGAGTCTGCTCCTAAGAGAGAAGCAAAGGCGACGCCAAAATGGGGAAAAGACGGGAGGTGGTGTCGCCTCTCTAGAAGAAATTTTAAAGGTGGAAAAGTCGTTATTTCGAGGGAAAGAAGGTCGCCAGAATTCCGCGATTGGGGGGGAGGAATCAAGAACGCCACTTGTCGTACATAACATTCAAGGTGGGGGGGGCGGCAAGGAGAATCTTCATCAGTGCCATAAAAAAAAAGAGAGTCATTTCTTATTTGGGGGGTGGGTAATGGGGGAAAGAAATGCTTTCTTGTATAAGGAGATAGGGGCCCGCTGTAGAAAAACCTAAAGCATGATCTAAGGGAAGGGGCGGGCCGAAGGCGAGGGCAGCCTTGCTAACCGAACAAAGCCTTTCATAGCGGACTCTTCACAGGAACTTAAGGTGGTGGGGTCATGACGCCAGTGCCGGAGAAGAAAGCCCAGCTTTTGGGGGACAAGGGGGCAAGCTGGGAGTGCATGGATCGTAAGGGAAGGGGAAAAGAGAGTCTTTCACAAGTCGTTCAAGAAAGGAGGAGGGGGTCTTCAAAGGGTTTCCAAAGGTAGAATTTGTCGCGGAATGTTTCGCGGGCACAGAAGGGGGAAGTAACTTACTACGCTCACTCTGCCGACGGAAAAGAAAATACTCGAGTCTGAAGAGAAAAGCTCTCAGGAGTGAGACCTCATAAAAAAAAAATAGCGAAGAACAAACAAGTGCGGATGATTAAAATAATGGAAAAAAGGGGTCCGCAATACCGAGTCTTAAGATGAGAGGGTTTCTTCCTGCGGCTAAGAGAGGGGGATAGTAGAGGAAGGGACAAGAAGGGAAAACGTCGTCGAAAAATATTACTGGGAGAACAAAATGGCCGAAAAAGAACCGATTAAATGAAAGGTTTGAACGGACAGGGAAGTCCCGACGCGACTGAGAAAAGTCCTTACAAAAGAGGGCAACAAAAGGGGCCGCGGGGAGATACGAACTGGAGGCAGAAAAAAAAACGTCCGATCCGGGTAAACCGAAGAAGCGAATAAAGAAGGTTATGGCGTTCGCCCTTCTAAAAGGGAACGGGAAGAGAATGCTGCCTTTTAGCATTTCTAAGGGGAGTCCCAGACAAAAAAAGAGTGGAACGTAATAAAACTTCAGCCTTGAAGAGGAACAAGTAAGGACATAATGCGCGGGACGTCAGTAAAGAACTGAAGTTTATTTCCTCACTGCAAGAACACAGGGGAACTATGGGAAAACCCGTGACGAGTTCCAAAATCTCTGCTGCAGGTCGACTGGTACAAAAAGAGCCAGGAAGGGACGCGTCCACCCGACAGAGATGACTAAAGCGAGGAGGACACAAAACATCCCTCTTCCAGGGAGGGAAAGGGAACAATAAAATCTGAGCAACTAAGAACCCAAGAGAATCTGGGAGAATTGACAGGGCCTTATTAAAGGAACCCCGGACAAAATTGCGGGGAGGGAACGTTCAGCGTCAAAAAGTACACAAGTATAGACGCACTACCGCAGATCAAAGAATTTCAAAAGAAGGAAAACCAAAGGGGATGGGGGTACTAAAAAAAGAAGAACAGGGAAAAGGCAAGACTGGCCAGGTTTTTCGCTTGGCGAAAAACAAGGAAGTTTTCGCCAGGGGAAGAAAAGTCAAGCAAAAAGAAGAGGGAACGAGCCAGAAGAGAGAAATTCATGTCCTGCTTCTGACCCACGACAAATACCAAGGAGACCAAAAAAAGGCAGGGGGGGATGTAATAATTCGCGTGGCTAAAGGGGGAAAGCAGTAAGGCGCACCTACACTGTGGAAGAAAAAACCTCTGACAAGGAAAAAGAAGAATCAGGTCGAATTAGGGGGCCGCGTTGAAAGAAGAAAAAGCAGGGAAATACGACAAACCGTGAACGTTCATCCACGAGTCCTCGCGGGTTAGGATGGAAGGAGGCGGAACGATAGAAAAAGAGCCCAGCTCATTTGTCTTGAACACGCCTTTCCGGCGCTGAAGAAGAAACTCGCCGCACGCAAGACTTTGGGAAATGGCGAAATCTTAGATAGGAGAGAAGGCGCCCTTACCTTTTAAAAAAGCACGAGGTAAGAATCGAGTGAGAGATTCAGGAAACAGGAGGAGGGGGGCTAAAGGAGAGGGTCAAGGTGCGGTGTAGGGGGGGAGGCGGAGTACACCTGAATGTCTTTCATCGGGAAAAAAGACCGCTGTCAGCGGGGCGCCACCATGGGAAAGAATCAGAAGGAGGGGACCAACGAGTCAAGAGGAATCAGCCTTGGTAGGAGGGGGGATCGTTTAGAAGCCGGGAGAAAAGGAGAAAGGGGGGGAGGCCATCGAGGATTCCAGGTCTTTTCGTCTACGTTTCCTGGAAAAAAACAAATACTCAGAGGTTTGCAGAACTCAAGACCATCTCGCCAAGTAAAGAGAAAGCGTCCTTAAAATAACTTCAAACGAATGCCAGGGACAGGGATCTTGGAGAAAGAGAGGGAGACAACTAAAAGCCGCGACTGGGGCCAAAAAAAAAAATTTGGAGGGGTCAGGAGGAAAAAAGCAGGCAAGACAGTCAGAGGCTTTGTAAGGGAAAAAAGGGGAGGTCAAGCTTGAATAAAAGAAGAAAGGAACGCCTCTTGCTGTGGAAAAAAAGCATCAAAAACAAGAACTCTGCCTCTCGTTGGCAGGAAAAAAAGGACAGGGGGAAATAGCTGGGTTTAGCAGCAAGGAAGGCCGGGAAGGCTGCGGGGACTGCGACGGAGAGAAAAAAGCTAAACGCAAGCAGGAAAAAAAAAAGAAAAGTGTTTTGCCTGTGGGAACCATGAAAAGAGGCGAAAACTGGGAAAAGCGAAAGGAAAGGGGGAATGGGGACGGCAAGAAAAAGCGTGAATTGTAACTGCCGACTGAGAGAATCCGGAGGCAATTGATTACCAGAGCCATCGAAAGGGGTGAGGACAGACTAAAAGGCTCCTACACAGGGACGAGCATAAGCTGACAGATCGAAAAAAAGGTAAAGGGGAGTTGATAGGAAGCTTGAGCCAATTGAGACGAAAAGGAATGCGACGCAGTGAAGAAGAGATTACATCCATAAGTGTTCTGATGGAGGCGGGCGAAGCTAAGAAGAGAGGGACCGTTTCAACGAATCAAAGGAGAGGAAAACCTCAACTCCCTTACACGAGGGTATGGGGAGAGGAAGAGGTTCCATAGGGGTTAGGAAAATAAAGACGTAAAGGGGAGAAGCTAAACTGAAAGCTAAAGGTAGACTGGAGGGGGGGGGGAGAATTACACTTCTTAAAGTGGAGGGGGGGGGAAGGAAAAAAGAATATCAACCCCATCCACGATGAGGATGGACACTTGCCCGCAACACTAAGAGAGAAAAAATGGAGGTCATTTGGATTAAACGCCCGGGGGGGAAGAAACAGGTTACGTTATCTATACGCCAAGGCGCATGAAAACAGGGGGGGAAGAATGGAAATCTCAAGCTATTCTATTGGGGAAAACTGAACGTACAAACGCGTACCTGGTGGATATATTGACTGGTGAAGAGACGATGGGGACGTGACCGAGAAAAAGGAGGATCGTAGGTACGATGGACATAGAATGACGGAGGAACGAGGAATATGATAGAAAACAGTTTTGTGGTATTAAACAGAAAAGAGGGGGCTGCATCTGCCATTATTTGGCGTACTCAGGGGAAAAAGGAGGGAAAAAACGAGGAGGTCGAAAAAAAGGGGAAAAAGGAAAAAGGGGGGGGAAGATCGTATGAGATTGGTGACCTACTAAAAGGCGCGAAGAAAAGACTATGAACGCTCAGTCAGGAAAAGACAGCGCAAGACCGTTCATTTTTGGGGGGAAGTCTACACAAATAGAAGAAAAGATTGCTCCCGCCAGAAAAGGAAGAAAAGGGGGGGGGCATATTTCATCTTGCGGCGGGCGTTAAAAGGAGGAAAACCCTGGGTAAGACACACCGTAGTCACAATTGGGAAAAAACTTCAAAAAGGGCGTTCGTTTAGGGGAGCCCGCAAGTGCGGTGGAACGGGAGGGGGAGAATTACTCAAAGAGGGCATCATTATCGAACGATAGGGAGAGAAGAGGGGAAACGGCACGGAAACAAGGAAGAATAAGGTCGC
>Ga0179591_1283457_pt1 | contig 13647 bp, 17 predicted proteins | sample CZOMad2_1_08_16f_FD_182891 | JGI IMG/M metagenome (GOLD analysis project Ga0179591, IMG submission 182891) | Vadose zone soil fungal communities from Angelo Coast Range Reserve, California, USA - CZOMad2_1_08_16fungal (PacBio error correction) | ecosystem: Environmental > Terrestrial > Soil >...
AGCTTGGAAATCCACTAATCCCGGCAACTTGGAGGGTTGGAACAGGGAGCCGACAAGGGGGGGGGTCTCAAGCCTGAAAAAGATAAAGTCATTAACACCGGGAGAAACATTTATGTGTGAGTAAAAAAACAAAAAAACTATGTCCATGCTAAGGGCTACAACGGCGATGACCTGCCGCCATGATTATAATGAGCGGATTACCTGTCAAATAAGAGAGGAAAAACTGGCTTCAGAACTACCGCCAGAGGCTGGTTACAGGCAACCTTAAACAACTCAGGGGAAGAAGGTAAAAATACCTGACACGGTTTTCGGGAGGACAAAAGAGTAGGGTGTACGGGTCTCTATAGGGTTCGCGAAAAGAGGAAATAAACGCCATTGCAAGTGTTCCCCATAGCATCTTGTGGAAACAGAAAGGCCGACACTCAGGAGAATATGCTAAATTTAAAATGTGCTGCAAAGGTTAAAAAAAAAGAGAGGGTCCGGTCACTACATAAATCTCAGGTTCGGGGAGGGGGGGTGGGGAGAAGAAACAGGGGAAAGTCAAAACAACTAAGGACTTCTGATTCGACTGGGAAAGACAGAAGGGGGAGGGAAAAAAAAGATTAGGAGCAAAAATAAAGTATTCGCAAAAGCAAAACATGGAAAGGATGAATTCTATCAGTAAGTAAAACGTCATGGGGGAGAGGGGAGGTTAAGATTCTCGTTAAATCTACTCCCACAAAAACCCTCAAAACAAAGGATAGACGAGGTCCATTGCCTCTTTGGCCGTTGGGGTTAAAGGGGTGAGAACGTCGGGGAATATAAAAGGGTAGGGGGCCCTCTGGGTATCCACGCTTGGTGAACAGCGAGGTCTGGCAAGGGTGGCTGTTGATTCCAAACGCAAGTAAACAAGGACTGAGAGGGGGGAAACGGTTCAATTGAGGTTGGGTGGAGAGCAGTGGTCTGGACCCACACTTCTAGAGAAAAAATTGAAAAATGCTCAATCATCACAGAGAAGGGGGGCCGTGGCACTTCTGTTCAATGGAAAATATTGGTGTTGGGCTGTGAGACAGAAGGGTTGAAAAGGGGGGGTGACATGAAAAGGGCGTTTTCGTCAATTGGGGTAGGCAGGAAAAAATGGTCAATAAAGTAATGCTGCCTGGGGGGGGCCATAGGCAGTAAAGCGATTAGGGTGTGGATTTGTCATCAGCTCGTAAAAGGCTTCTGAAAGACCTCGCTCTATGTCGCGTGTACTTCAAAAAATCCGGACGAAGGAAGGGGGGGATCCACCGGGGCGCCTTAACAAGGCTTTTGGTTCTCGGGAGGAATGTATTTCGTGCAAAAAACCTTCCTGAGGGGGGTGACAGGCGCCATCAAGGTTGAAAAGGGTTTCCTAGGTGGACTCAGTATCGGAGGAAAGGGTTGTTTTGGGGAGGCCAGGAGCGGTTATAATCAACAGACATTCTTAAAAACAGCCATCAGATTTCTTACCTCGAGGAACTTGATCTTCGATCAAAAAACAAAAGGTGAGTAGGAAGGAAAGGAATTTTCGCGGAAACTGATGTGGAGTCAGATGAACTAATCGTGGTACTAAATACCGGGGTAGGACAAACCACCAATCATGACACTGCGGGCCCTCAACAAGGGGTTGGAATTTGTTGAATTGATGAATGACTCCTGAGGAGGTTTAGAAACACATCCTCCGCCGAGAAACCCACGAGGCAATGCTCGCACAAAGAGTGTTCTAACCTATCATGATTGTGAAGGACCTAGTTCCAGGGGGATTGCAAAGCGTGGTCGGAGGACGCTGATCTTTACAAGCCAGCAAAAAGAAGACGAGGATTGAGGCTTGAAGGGAAAATATCCCTCAAAAAAAAAAAGCCTTTCTTGGTACCTAAATGCAACAAAAGAAAGAAACCGCCCGCGAGGGTCGGGGGGGTAACCAGAAAATCAGCTCTCAATCCCAAAAACATAGGAACTGACTTGTATTGCGGGAAAAAAGATTTCTAAAAAGGGTGAGGAGCTTCAGGATTTATATCAGATGGTACATCAGTGGCCGGTGTGAAAAAATGACCCAAAAAAATCCAGGGGCACGACGATCAGATAGATCAGCGGTTTAGTTTGTCCTTTTCTGAAGAAAGATAACACAGCTTCAAAAAAAAAGATATCTTTAAAAAACCGGGGCAAACCCATAGCGGGGGGAGGGGAAAACTTCCGACGGTAACCTAGGAAATGGGAAAGGGATACATAAGAAAAAAGGCAACAAGTGATAAAGTCTAAGAACTTGTTTCGGGTTGTTAATGGGATAGTTCCCCAGCCTGAACTCTTAAATCCAGTATTTCAGGGGGTCACTAAGGAGATCAGGACCATTGGGAGGGGGATTACTCCGGTAAAGGATTGGGGGAAAATCATTCAAAGGTGAATCGCGGGACGTGGAAGGGCAGCGGGGGGGGTCTCATGAGTAATTCCTGTTAGAGGGTCCGGGGTAGAAAAAATTCCTTTGTGTGGTACCGGGATTAGTAGTTTGGTTCTTGAAAAGCAATCGTTGTCAAACCTCACCCAGGGAACCTCGAGACATAAAGCAAGGGGGGGGACACTGAATGCGAAAGACAGTACTGGCAAAGATGAGAGAGGGGAGAACAATGGTGGGGCCGGGTAAGGCCCCGAGGCAATGTGCATTCAAAATAAATACTGGGGGGCAAGCAAAATTCCATTGATGTTATTGGATGAAAGAATCACACAGCAGCTTCTTTCTCACAGGAGGTGGGGGATAGAAGGGTCAAAAGTTAGCTTGTAGAAAAACCTGCATTGGCCCTAAACGTCTTAAGAGTTCCAGTAAATGCCCTTTGACGAATGGTTCAGAGGGTCGCGTAGTAGAGGGAGAACACTGTTTTGGGGTATGGGGGGGTTCCGCTTTACGGGGTCTATTTCCTGCCGTTTTTCGATGGGTCCCTTTGTGGGGGGAGAGTGGGTCCAATCCGGAGGGTCGAAACAACTTTTCAAAGCTATCCCACCATTTCTTTAAAATAAATGAAAGTCAGGATAGAACGCTTACTCTCTCAAAAAAACAACAACGATGGAAAGGGGGGGGGGGGGGGGGGGGGGGGGGGGGGGGGGGGGGGGGGGGGGGGGGGGGGGGGGGGGGGGGGGGGGGGGGGGGGGGGGGGGGGGGGGGGGGGGGGGGGGTGGGGGGGGGGGGGGGAGATATAAGCTTTCATCAAGGGGAAGTTATTGGGTAATTTTGGTTGTATTTTTAACGGGTCAACTTCATATTTCAGTGCTGAAAAGGACTTACAGGGAAAACCGTGTTTTTAACCAAAAACTAAAAGTCCTCTAAGAAATGGGTACCGGGTTTCTGTAGGATATGGCAAGGTGAAGGAATTTGACGGCAGAGGACCTGTAAAGCAAAGACAAGGATTTAAGAATCCCATAAAGAAAGCTTGCAATAAGAACATCTGCCAGGGGGGGATTAAATCATACCAGGGGGTACGGAAACAACCAACCGTTGAACTGTCAGTTATTTTGTTGACTAAGGAGTGGATATGGGTCTCGGGGTTGAAGCGCAACAGTGCTGATCTCTATCATCAGTGGGGGTAAAAGATGGGGCGATGACAGGAAACTGCGGGGGTGGTGCAAGGTGCTGCTGGGGGAGGGAAAAAGAACTTCCAAAAGACACATCTCCTCAGAAGATAAAGGGTGGGGGCGCGAAAAGGATACAAAGAACTTACTAGAATTAGCCCTGCAACTAGAACGCCTTTGTCGAATGAAGGGGGCCGAAAAAAAAAGAGGTGACACCTTAGATGCCTTGACCACCATGGAAATTGAAAAGAGGAGATCCTAGACCCTTTTGATGGGGGGGAGGATGTAATTTATTCCTCGTTAAAATCTAGAACACACCTGACACCTCCTGAGAGGATTGGAATCATGTTTGCCTGGTTGCATGGAAAAAAGTACTTTGGGAGGGGACATAAAGTAAACGGACAGGGACAAAAACGCTTTGGGGCTCCCGGTGCAATTAGGCAAGCCTTGCTGGATGTTCGGGATACCCCCTAAAGACGCTGACGTGGAAAAAAGTAACGGGCGTCTTTTCAATTGGATGGTTGGGCGTAAAAAAGGGGAGTGAAAACCTGCAAAGGAGGAATATTAGGGCGAGCACTGAGTACTCACCGAAGGTCGGACTTTTCTCCCTTGGCTTTCAAGGGGTGGGGTTTTTTTTTTGATGGCAGATTTTTATTGTCGAAGAAACCGAGTTTATGCGGGTTCGGGATTTTGTTTCAAATGAAAAAGCCTAACTGGGGGAAAGCTGTACTGGTAGTTTGCGTGCCAGGGTCAAAAGCAGTAAAGACGTGTTGGTAGTTTCATTTCGGGGGGACAAGGACATATCATGCCACTCGACAATGACTGGTCTTAAACACTCGGCCGAACATTGAATCTCTTTTTTAAGCAACGCTCAATTTTGAGAAAAAAACCGATTTGGAGTCAGATACAAAATCAGTTTGGTGTGTTAGAGGAGAGGAGGGGTGTAACCAAGCCGCAAACCGAGTTTCAGGGCACTCAGGGACAAGGACCAAATTTTACCAAAAGGTTAGGGGGGGACCCATTGACGGATTGGGTGGGTGGACCATTACAATGGAAGTTTATATAAGAAGTTTTTATACCTTTTCCCTGCAGGACCTAAGAATTTTCTTAATACGGAACTTGATACGAGAAAAACAAAAAAGAAGGGGAGTAGGAGTTAGATCCTCGCCTCTGAGCGTAATGCGGGCTTATTGGAAAGTCCTCCCTACCCTGTTGTTTATAGACCCACAAATAGATGTCCTCCAACACCCAGGACGAATATTTCCAGCTCACTGTCTTCCACCTACCGTTTGAAAAAATTTGGATTGAAGGGTGGCGCTCCAGGAATGGGTGGGGATTTACTCAACTCAATCAGACACTATACAAAAAGACAGAATAGTTTCAGCTTCGCGCAGGGTGGGAATGCCATTCTTGTTGGAAGGAAAGAAAGGAAGCTCAGGAGGAAGGCTTGATGCAACACGTGCCAGGCGAGGAGAATTCACCGACATAACAAAAAATAAGAAAGGGCGGGATTTACTCTTGTAAATATCACCGCCAGAAGTCGATCCTTATTAAGAGGTGTATTAAATAAAAAACCTCAAAGCGGCCAAGCCGGTGGGCTTTCTACAAATCAAAAATCATTAACAAAACCAAGGGGCGGGGGGAAAAGAAATGTCGCAGCAACATTGACAGGCTTGTTAGTAAGTAGGAGTACGGGAAGTCCGAGATCGAAGAAGTTCTCAAAAAATTCAGAAATCCCGCTTACACGAGGCGCCTGGCCCCTGGAAAAGTAAAAGGTGTAAGGGGTTGGATGCGTGAATAAAGCCAGGCGCTACTTAAAAAACAGGAATTGAAACCCAATGGGCTGATTTGCCCTGGTCAAGTTACGGTTACCAGGCCTGCCTGATGGAAGGGGGGTTCACATGCAGCGTCAACAATAAATACGATACGTAGGGGGTTTTTTGGCCTTAAATAGGTTATTGTACAACCCAAAAGTAAGATAAAGGGAACTTCTGGTCATGTTGAAAATAATAGCACTCGTCATAATCACAGGCCCCAAATGTGTAGGAAGGAATCCTTGTACTCAATAGTCGGTGATTAGATAGGAGGGAGTTCCAGCTAAACAGGCCTGAAGATTACTGGGTATATTAAAACGGGGGGGGAAGCCCATGAAATTCCGCTGCCTGTCTGATGGTGTCGTGGAAAATTTCCTAGTAGTGGGTGCAAAATCAAAGCATCAAAAGGTACTACTAAGTTTTGTGCACGGAATATGACCTTCGTTCATTGGCGTGGGGGGGGGGGGATTACAAGAGGAAAAAAAGGGGGGCTGTGATTGGTGGCAAGACGGTTACCCTACACCTATCATGGGAGCTAAAAAGAAGTATGGGGGAAATTACTTACATGGGGCTGTATGGGCCATTCGGGGAACAAGCGCTTCTTTCTTAGTTTAGGCAAACAGGTATGGCTTGGTCGGGTGCATGGAAAGGGACTGTTTCCCTCGCTGTGATATATCTGCCGGCCTTCAATGCCCTGAAACCCGAGAGGGTCTAGGGAGGGGTTCAGCTGCAAATTCTTCTTGCCCGCTGGTTAGAGGTGATCTTTGTGGGGTTGTTGACAAACCTCTCTGAGATTTAATTCCTAGGTGATGGTAGTGGTTAAAAGGCTCCAAAGAAAAAGGAAGCCTAGGAGAAACTTTTAAACGGTCTGGGCGTCCCACCAATTTTACCCGGAAGAATTTAATGGGAGATGGTCCAATGAAAAGCTTCAACAAAAAGGAGGGAAAACTAGATGAGGAGCATTGGCTTCACTCAGAACTTGAAGTGATTGGGGGGGACTTCACGGTGTTATCACGGTGGGAGCAAGCCGAACATGAAGGGCCTCCAAGGGAACTTGTCATAAGGGTTTCCCAAAAAAAATTCCGGAACCGGGTGAGCAGGACTTCCTCCCTCAGCCCTTATTTTATTCCAGGTGACTGGCTCCTTCAGGATAGGCCGCAACGTGCGAAAAAGATAGACCACCATAATTCTATGCATCTTCTCAGGAGGATGTGTGCCTTATTAATATAAAAACGGTTTTACCTTTCTGGCACAGGTAGGGAGTTGGTTACTCTGGGGGGGTAGGCGGGGGCGACCAAAGGCGATGCTATCAACCCCTGGAAGGATGGCCATCTTTGGGAAAAAAATAATCCCTCGTAACTGCAAAAAGTGAGGGCGAAAGGTTAAGGCTGCTTAGTGTAAGGGGGGAAATAGGGAGGGGGGTCCGAAGAAAAATCAGCATTACTCAATATTAGGGGGGGAGAGAACGTTAGAATAAAGAGCTTCTGCTATCGCCGAAAAACTAAAGGGCATGAAAACTTTACATAGGGAAATAGGGAGAAAAAGTCATGAGGAAAACAATTTGAACCAAAGAAAAGGAAAATGGGAGCTATATGAAACAGTGTATCTTGTTATATTTATCTGTAGCTTTTGGGTAACTAGAAAAAGGAAAACAATCACCATGCACCGGAATAAGCTGGATGGGTCCGAGATGTTGGAAAAATTATTCATTGGTTAAGGGGATAGAGCTTAAGAAAAGGTCTTCGGGGAGTATCCCCGGATATTTGCCCTCTATCGAAAGGCGTAATCTGAGTAAAGAAAAGAGAAAAAAGAACCATCTTTGGCAAAGGGTGCTGCAGGGGGGCGTTTCTTTTGGGGACTGAGCAGTTCGGGTTCCCACAGAACAAGGGAATGAAATCGACAGCAGAGGGGGAGGAGAAAGACAACAGAGGAGAATTTGGCCGGAACAAAAAAAATTTCAAAGTCAGGGAAAGGTGGGGGGGGTGTGGGGGAGGGGGGAAGAAAGGAAGTGGTACGTTTGAGAAGACGGCTTTTAATTTTAGGGTTCTGAGTGGGAAACACTACAGGGAACGGATTACTGCAGGGGTGGGCGGGATTATTGAAATGGAAAAAAGAAGGAAATGCCTCTTTGTTCAGGCGGGCCGGCATCGCAGCAACGAAAATGCTTCTGCCATCAATGAGACATGAGACGGGGAGTCCGGAAAAGCATTTTAATTTTAGCACCCAGGGTGGGAGAAAGCACTGACAATCTCACTGGGGGGTGTTAAAAACTAGGTGAGCAAAAGGGGGGAAGTGAGGAAACACTTTACAGGTAACAAGCAAGAAAAAGGGAATCAAGATGGTCCAGGGGGGGGGGGGTTTGCCGGAAGGACTGGCTCTATGGGGTTCAGAAAAGGGGGGAGTTTAATCTCAACGGGAACTTCGTTATAAACATCGGCTTGGAGAGAGACGAACGGAGAGGGGAAGATAACTCAAAAAAAAGGAGGAAAGAAGATCATCTCTCGAGGATACTATTGGGGTTATGCTTTACACGAAGCCTCGAAAGAGGGGGGATGATATAAGCACCGTTACAAAAACAAAGCATACACTGCCCTCTCCTAGAATTCCAAATAAAAATGTTTGAAAAAAATTTTGTTGGAGTGGGAGGGAAAACTTCCGGGGGGAGGGGTCCCCTATCCCTGGAAGCATAAACACACCTCTATTTCCTTCGCAAGCGGGTGCCAATGCCAGTAGGGGTTCCGCAAAACAGTTTAGCAAAACGAGGGGAAGGAATACCATTCCTAGGCACCGACTGCAAAAGAAAAATAATCCGGGGGGGGGGGCTGCTTTTTACATGAAAAAATAAGGAAAAAACATCGTCCTTAGGTGGGACGTTCTGTTCACAATAAAAAAAAGAAACATGCAAAAAAGCCTGTGCTTCACAAAGTCAAAGAGTCTAAATCCCAAAAAAAAAAAAGATTTAAACTTTAAAAATCTAAAAGACCATGTAAAGGTGATGAGGGTACGCTGAGAAGAGGAAGTAGTCCTGGGGGGAATTTGGTTCAAATAAACTCTCAAACAAACCTAGGCATGCAACGAGGGGAAACTTTCTCTTTGGGTCCTCTGGGGGGAAAGGGATCCATCGTCAATCTTTAACACGCGCAACCATGTCTACATCACAAATAACGGGGAATGGTCCTTTGAAAACAGTGTGGGACAGCCGAAAGTATTTAAATAATCCGACCCCCTGGGAGGAAGGGACCCGCGCTCTACGTAGTTTCGGCAGGGGGGTTTGAGGTAAGGTCCCCACCCAGACCCAGCGCTGCGTTCCTGTGATACTGAGCGAGATCATTAGGGGGGCAATGGGGTGAAATGTGGTCATTTGGGTCTTAAACAATAGAAGTCGGATGTACATCTAAAGGCTGGCTTAGCCATCGGATAAGACTGAAGATACGGGGGTAACACCCAGGGAGTCTGGGAGTCTAAGATTTCTTCGGACAAGAATGTGCGTGGAAAAAGAGAGAAAAAAAGGAACTACTTCTACCTCAGGGGCCGACAATGCTTAGCCCTAAATTTTCTGGGTCAATATTAACCTATGGAGAAAGGGGCAGACTTATTAAGGCTCTGGAAAAAGGGGATACGAGAGATGGCTCACCAAACGGACATCCCATTAAAACGGTGAGGGGTGTGAAAGTCAAAAACCTTAAGGTTTCGAGTTCATCGGTCAGCGGAATCGGGGTATGTCGGGTCTTCTTAGACCCTGAATTGGGTTACGTGGATTTGAACGGTCAGGGAGAAGCTTAAAAATGCCCAGGCATCAGTTGGACGGAGATTCGATCGGAAGACTTGAAGGTAGGAAGGTGTTTTGTTGCACGAACGGTTATGGACCGGGGTCCAGGTGGGGGGAACCTGACTTCTAGGTTTTAAAAAGCTTTGCGAAAAGTAAAGTTACCCACTTCCCTTACACGCAATGAAAGGTTCTTGATCGGAAATGAACACTTAAGCGACTCTCCAACAACAAACTCGGTCCCAGCATCGGCAAGGGAATCATGAATTTGCAAGGTTGCGTTTTCCCTGGGTGGCAGCCAAATCCCCGGGGTGCGGCCCCCAATGGCAGCCCACGGCCTGTCCCTTTCCCCCCGGGGGGGGGCTTCCCCCCAATTAATCACCGTAAGAGTCTTCCAGAAATAATCTCGGCATGAGGTACAGCGATTTAACCCGGGTCAAATAGCGATTAAGTGTTACCGGACCCGCTCATAAATTTCCTAGAAAAAATATACGAATAGAGGTTTGCAGGAGGGGAAGAATAACATCGTAAGTTTGAAGAAAAATTGACACAATTAGGGATGTTGACTGCAGATAATTTATGGATCGAGATGAAGAGGAACCCCTCCCAAAAAATTTGATGGGGCACACCTTCGGGGATCCTAGAAGGAACAAAGGTCTGCAAGAGGGAAGTGGACAACTTCTTCGCCGTAATTGTTAGGATTTTTTCTGCTGGGGGTGCACAAAAAAAAGGGGAAAAGTGGGTCGGTCACAAACGCAGAAAAAAGAAGGAAGAGGGTCGACACGAGATTTCAGGTGGGAGAGTACCAAGTAGACTTACCTTCGGAGATCGCCTCGGCAGACGACTAAGACAGAGGCTTTCCTGACCTCTGGTTAAAACCAGGGAGTAAGGACCCCATCAAAACACAGGGAAAGAAGAGAGGGAACAGTATTACCACCTGTAGAGGTCGCGGTTGACATTTATCGTGGAAGAGTGGTTCCTCCATAAACAAGGGTGCCAACTCCGCGTAATCCGCTTTCCAAGTTTCATCAGTTGGAAGTGGCCGTGACGTATTCACGCGGGGGAGGGGGGTATGTGGGGGGTGAGAAACGAGTTTCGGATGGGTTAGCCAGGGGACAAGCTAAGGGGGAGGCTCTGGTGGGGAAACTATGTGGCAGCCTTGAAGGATCTGAAAAAGGACGCAAAGTAAAAGCATCTTAAATGGGAGGCCGTCGTAATCGTTGGGTTTTGCGCAGGTATTTGAAAACACGGACAAAAAAAAAGGATTGATTCCGGAAGAGAAAAGATGTTTACTCAAAGAAGCTAGGTATGAAGGTCCATGACTGGCTAGGGGGGGGGGTTTGGGAGGTGGTGAAAGGGAAGAGGTGTGAAGTTGGGTCCCGGCGGGTTTCAGAGGGCTTTTGTTGTTTAGGGTGCAAGGGAGAACTATTTAGTAATGAACTAGATGTTGGCAGGGTGATTGAATTTGCCCACCAGCAGGGATAAAAATTTTTTGTATGTTAAATGGAGGGAAGGGTCACTCAACGAGTACGAAAGAAAGCATCCTGCAAAAAAAGGGGTATTCCTTCATAGACATGAAGGTTAAAAAACATTCGCAGCGAAAAGAGGATGTTGGGTTAGGAAGATGGATTATGGGTTAAAGAACAGGGTCCCACCACGAAAAGGGCAATGCAAAATACTGAGTGGGGATTGACGCAGTAGGGGGGAGAGGAGGGGGGGGGGGGAAGGGGCTATAGGCCGTTGGGGAGCTTAGGTGAAAAATCGGGGTTTTTGTTGGTGTTGGGGTGGTGGTTAAAAATGGGGGTTTGTTGTTGGGGGGGGGGTGTTGGATTGGTTTTGGTGAGCTTGGGGGTTATGTTTGGGTGGTGGTTATTTGTGAAGGGGGGGTTAGGGGGGGGTGTTGAAGTTTTTTGTTCTGGATGTGGGGTCGGTGGGGCAGAATGCTGTGAAATCGCGACCAGGCCTCTCAAGAACCAAACAAAACATGAATGGGGGAGGCTTCCATAAGTTTCTTAAGAGGGGGGGACAAAGGGGGGATTCTGGGATAATGCAAGAGAAAATTCTTTTATGGCCCACCAACCACTTGATGGACACACGGAATCGGGGCTGACAATCGACTCTTAAAGTTTAGGGGAACGATGGGACCGTCACCGTTTCTTTACTCAAACGTCAACATTAACATATACAAACGAATATGCATGGTCTCCCAAGTGGAGAACTTATGCGCAATTATGGGGGAGTGAAGACGTCACTCGAATGTCAGGAAAATGTCGAGCTTCTGATATTTGAAGGTCTGAATTCAAAAATTAGCGGAGGGGTGAGGATTTTTGGGAAATAATTCAAAAAAAGCAATAATTGATTGAAGATTTAACTGCACCCCAAAACAAACAAGATCAAAAGCAGGTTGCTGTGACCAAAAAGGGCACTCTCGCAAAAAGGAAGCAAAAAAAACAAGTGAATTCAGGAGCACGGAACATACTTCGAGGGACTATTTTTTGAGGAGACTCTCGTCCTGCAAAATCCTTTGTTTAATGTGGCACTCACCTGCAGAAAGCCAAAGGAATATTCGTCGCAAGTTTGGATTTATATCGGTTTAATTTTCTCTTTGGGATCAGAGTAAAATAAGTGCCCTAAAGGAGTACAGGGGGGTACTCGCCTCAGGACTGCTTTAAGACTTTAATGTGGGATCCGCATATATGGTATAAAAGTCAGTAATTCAGAATCGCGGGCTACCTCGTCTAATAACTGCTGAATTTTTTTCCTGTGGGTTATTTCCATCATTTATGGAAGTTACCCCTAGCTGAAACATAACGGAGAAATACTCCCTCTCAATTGGTTCTCCTGAGCTAGCGCATTCAAGAATTGCCTTGGCGGAGTCATGAATCGGGGAGAAAAGATTTTTCTAAGAAGTCCTATTGGAGGTCGTCGTTCCGCTCGCCTACTCATCTTACTGTACCTTCTCCCTGTATAGAAACGGGGACGGATCGGAGCACTGGGGAAATGGCAGTGTTTTCTTTTGGATTAAAATCCTTAGGGAAACTTTTGGAAAAAAGCACAATCATCAACAGTTACATTCAAAGTTGGCAGTCGCAAACCTTTAGGAATGAGGGGGGCAAATATTAATCAGATGGATAAGGACTATATGGGAATAATGGTCAGGAGAAAACAGATCAATCTGTAAAGTAACCATAACTTGGGGGGGGGAAACATGTTAAAACCGGTGGGGGTTTACTTCTGCCCTCAGCACCAGAAGAATAGCAGTTCTTGGGGTCAAAGAGAGCAAGCTGAGTGAGGTTATCAAACCGCCAATGTGGAAAGACTTCTTGAACTTCGGCCTCTCACAATGGAACAGAAAAAAAACCCCCACCTTTGCGGGGGGAAGGAGGGGGAAGGAAATTCGAACTTGCTTAAGGTATGGGGTGGGTGTGGGAAAGAAAAAGTGGAAAGGGGGTTCCCGCCCTGGGGGGGGAAGGGGGCGGAGGGGGAGAAAAAACAGAAAATTTCCTGAACGGTCAAAAAACAATAATGAAAAGTTAATGGTAGATTTCTAATAATCTCAGCAAAAAGACAAAGTGGGGAAAAAGGGGGAGATAAAGGGGAATGGAATCCAACTGTCTGGTTGGGGGGAAGGTTAAAGGGGGGAAGAATCATTAAGGGGCAAAGAAAAACATAAAGAAAAAAGTCCTACCACGGGATTAAATTGAAAAGCCGGTTGACGTCCAAAAATCCCTAGCATGAAGGGAGGAAAAAGAATCGCAATAATTCATGGATTGACCGGCTAAATCCTTCAGAAGAAGAGGTCAAAAGATCCACGCCACAAGAAAGGGGCTTGGCCGAAATCTCCTCTCAATAGAGTGCCTTGGAATAATAAACAAACACCGGGGGAAATTTAGGGAACCAAAATAAGTTATGTTGGTTATACTGGGAGGTCGAGGATGGATAACCTAGGGAAAAATCAAAGTGGTGGCACAGCATTTCAAGCTTGTTGAACGGAAAGTCCGAAAAAAAAGGGCTAACATCATTTAATGCTAAGGTAATTGTTAAAAAATGTTCGTCTGCGTTTTATGGTCGGTGAAAAACAAGAAAAATAATCCAGAAGAACCAGGATTTTGGGCTAGAAAAGGTATGTCTCACGGAGTTCATTCATAGACTCGTACTAGAACGGGGTCTGGAGAATGAAAGGGGGAGATAGGGTTTATACTAATGCAAAAGTCAGGACTCAAAATTGGAAACTGGAAAGTAATAGAGTAGAGAGGAAGTTCCATCTGCTTATTAGACGGGGGTAAGCTGTTGGTTAACGACAAACGTCAATTTTCGCCGCTGTCCATTTAGTTTAGTGTGTGATACGGGGGTAAGGAGCGCTCTAACTGAAAAACGTGAATGACACAAGATGGGGGGGGTAATAAAAGGAGAGGGGGTCACTCAATGGGCGAGCAGGCTTTGTCTGGAGGGCGCAAGAAGGAAAATAAAGTGTAATGTTCAAATGGGGCGGACAGGGGTCATCTGGGT
>Ga0179591_1366477_pt1 | contig 13646 bp, 18 predicted proteins | sample CZOMad2_1_08_16f_FD_182891 | JGI IMG/M metagenome (GOLD analysis project Ga0179591, IMG submission 182891) | Vadose zone soil fungal communities from Angelo Coast Range Reserve, California, USA - CZOMad2_1_08_16fungal (PacBio error correction) | ecosystem: Environmental > Terrestrial > Soil >...
CGGACCCCTGAAGGGGAGCGCCAAAATGAAAACGATCACGGGAAGAAAAAGTTTTTGGGAGGTGAGAAAGTTCGGTTGTGGGGGGCGTAAGATCAACGGAAAAAAGGCGAAACCCCCAAAAAGATCGTTTCAAACAGGAAGAGGGGAGCAATGAGCAAAAAGCGATCAAAATGGTGCTGGGGGGGGGGGGGAGTGGCATTCAACTTGGGTTGAAGTCGGGTGACCCAAACAGAAGAAAGACTGCACTCTTGGGGGTCGCAGGGGTCCATCAGGGGGAGAAAGACGAAAACCAGGACGGACTTCTGGGGACGATACAAAAAATAAAAAGAATCAACTCAATAAAAAAGGTCACCGAGCGCTTAATGGTTAAATCCAATAATCGAGAGAAAGGGCTCTAGGGTCAGGTTAAAGAATCTGTGGGGGTGCCCTCAAAGGGGAAAGAGGAGGGGGTGAAAGAACAGCACGGTTGACAAGAATCGCGATGGAGTGGAGAGGTAGAAGAAAAAAGGGGGCTGTGGAAGCCGCTTTCGACAACTCAGCGACATGAGAAAAAGGAGTTGGTGGATGCAGGGGACAGGTGAAAAAGACCAACGCCGCCCCTAATCGACAGGGAGGTGACAAGACGGCTCCCCCAAAGATAGTGTGGAAAGTCCGGAGGAGAGGGGGTTATAAGTGGAAGGGAAGCACCCTCATTCACGTCTCACATGAAACCTCATAGTAAACGGAGCGGGATTATGTATATCAAATCCTGTTATTGGGGGTCAAATGGGAAAGTGTGGACACCAAAAAAAGGGACCGCCCTGACAACGGGAAAACAGTGATGAGAGAAAGTATTCAAAAGTAAGTGGGAAATTCGATTAAAAATAACTAAGGGGTGAAGGTCAAAATCAAAGAACCAACCAGCCATCCCAGAGCAAGGGACACTAACCAAGCAAAGGGGACGAAAAAACGGAAAAAAGAAACCTCGGGGTGCTGGGTACGATCCCCTCTTAAAAGGCAGAAAATGTCACACTTAAATTTATGGAAGGTGGGGACAGGGGCAATACAATGGAACAATGCAGTCAGAAAAATGGCGCAATGGGACGGCCAAAGTTAATTGGGTCACGACTCTAGGAGGGGACTGGACAAAAAAAATGTACGGGGAGGGATTGGGTACTTGAATCTTGGGGGGGGGGTCAAATCTGGCGCTCCCAGGGAGTTTGACGAGAAGTTAAGTAAAGAAGGAGGCAAATAGAAGGCCTGGGGGCCAGTTGATCGGACGAGAAACAATAGTGAAAATTGCAGACCAAACGGAAGTTCGAATAACGGGTTTTTGGCCATATCCTAGATCAAGAATCGATTGGCAACACCGACTGTTGAAAACTTGTGACGACCGAGACAAAAGAATGAAACGGAAAGAGACAAATTCACTATGCGTCGCAGATCCACAGGAAAACCCTCACCCTTTGTTTGGGAAACAGTACCACCGTAAGGAAGAAGGTGGTCAGTTTGTTGTGGAGGTTGGAGGGGAGGTTGACAAGAAACCAGCGTACTGAAAATGGGGGACAAGAAGGCTTCGGTACAAATCTCGGATAGAATCCAAGCGCTAACTGAATGACTGACCGGGAATCAGGTAAGGAGCAGTCAAGACCTGTTAGCTGGGGGCGACAGAGGGGTTCTGACGTAAGTACAGGCACTCGCCACGGCAACAAGGGGAAAATCCCAGGGGGAAAAAAGTAGCGTCTGGGGCGGGGAGAACAAAAGTTTGGTGGGTAATTGGGGGTGTTCTCGCGCGAATCTCAACTATTGTGAATCTGCACTCAGTACCTCCGACGAATTACAGAAGAAAAAAGAAAAATAAAATCCACTAAACAGAAGAAGAAAACAAAAAAAGCACTATTCTCGTGTACACGAAACCAAAGAGCTCTTGGAAAACCTCGCGCCATCCCAGGAAGAACGCGCAACAAACATTAAAAGTCGGGGAACTAACGTTAAGGGGGGGGCAAAACCAGAAACTATCTTATCTGAAACCAACAACGAGAAGAGGAGATCTGAGGAAAAACACTGAAACACTATTAACCAGATCTTGGGAGGGTTTTCAGAGGGGTGACTGGGGGGGTCTCATGGCGGGGGACATAGCGGCGGGGACCGCACGGGGGGGGCATCTATGTGCACAGGGGGTAAGGTGTTTAAAGTCTTCGGCCTGGACCTGTGGCGGGGAGGGTAGCGTTGGATTGGGACGGGTGTAAGGGGGATTGTATGGACAGAGAAAAAAAAAAACATACTCTTAAAAACAAGAAAACCAGAACATAAAAGAAGAGAATTTCAAAAGGCCTTTACAGAACGGGTGGGACCATGGTCGAGGGGGGCTGGGGAGAGAAAATAGTGCAGAAATACCTCAACGGAGTTCCGTAGAATTTCAACGTTGGAAAGGACTGCAGATATCCTACGATTTAAAGAAAGCCGGCTGTGGACCAGGAAACGTACCTGGGGGGGGGTCATGACGGAAGAACAAACGCCAAGAAAGTATTTTTAAATAAGGACAAAGGGTGTGGAAAAAAAAAGGAGGGCGTTAGGGGAGACCGAAAAAATCAATACTGAATGGAGGCAACCGATCAATTAAATTTGGCGGCAAGGGGCGAATTATTAAATACGACAGTGGACCATCGGGGGGGCGGATCGGAGGCGAACTTGTTCGACGTCTGAAAAAAAAAAACTGGAACTGTGTGGTGGGGGAAAGCCTTATATGACGAATAAATGCCAAGGTCTGGGGGTTGGGGGGGGAAAAGGGGGAATATGTACGAAGTGTCTAAAGCAGGGCTGAGGACCAGTGTCCATTCACCTGCCTGGAATGAAAAGAGAACAGTAGTTAATTAAAAATAGAGACACTCCGGAACCGACATCAAAGATCCAGGGGTGAGAAGAAAGAAAAAAACGGCAGATGCCCATCTGGAATATTGTGCAAATGGTGTAAATAAATGCAATGCAAGGGGATGCCAGGGCACATTTTCTATCACATGATCTAATCCGGTGGGCTCGTACACAAAGAACAATAAATGGAGTGTTACTTTTGGTAGGGGGGAATGGGGCTTGAAAGAAGGCGCGCTGGCGACAGGTTCTTTGTGATTGGGGGTTGACGGACCGGGAAGATTTGTCCTGGTGGGTTATGCCGCCAATCGGGAAAGGAATCAAAAGTTTTCGGCTGGGGCGCGGCCCAGATGGTGGGAAATAACATGAAGAAGATTTGGGGCCGCAAATCCGCACAGCTCCTTGAAACGCTTAATTTTTTAAGAAGAAGGGGCGGAATCAGACCGAAACCGAAAGCAGCACGGCACAATATATGAGTAATCCAGGATCGGGCGGCGGTTTGCAGGGTGCAAAGTACTGGAAAAAAAAAACGCTTTTAAAGAGTATGGTGCTTTTGGCAGGAAAGGGTCAATCCCCGGGGTGACCAAAAACGATATCAACGCAAGCAAGTCTTAGCGGAAAAGGGTGGGGGGGAACGAAAGAGAATCGGGTTGGGGGCCACCTTAATCAAGATCTTCGAAACCCTTACCCTAAAGAATTGAAATCCGGCATAAAGGATGACAAAAAGGAGGGATTTGTTTGGAAAAAAAGTTCTGAGGCATGGGAGAGGGGCACAATGAAAGAAAGCCCCGGCGTGCTTGGAAGCAACAGAGGTAGCCAAAGAAAGATAGGGGGTCACTGGGGAAAAGAGCTTAGGAAAAGGAATAATTACCGAAGGGGTGCTGCAGGGTGACTCCCGCTTGAACGAGAAAAGAAGTTTACTGGGTTTTTGAGGGAACAAGACAAAGCCAAAAAAAAAGGACTCAACAAAAAAAAGCAACTCTTGTTACAGGGCGCGCCGGACGGACTCTCTGCCTCACAAAAAAAAAACAACACAACAAAGGAGAAGGACTAAAAGAGAAAAGAGAAGACCGGTTGGGTGTTCATCGGGAAGGTCTTCGAATGAGATTAGAGTTGGATTTTGTCGGGAACCAAGGCGGAAGGTTTTGTACGTAGCGAAAGGAACCCGCTCCAAACTCACAGGTTGACACAGCGCAGTGGGTAACAACCTCACATTAGGATGAAAAAAAAAAAAAAAAAAACTCTCACGGCAATTCTCCGAAATTTGAATTCGTTTAAAAGGGAAAGCAAGAATCAGGCATCTGGGGTCTACTGAGTTTTGTAGAGTCAGACGCCGCCGTTATGGGGAGACACTGTGTGAAACATATCAAGATAAGAACTAAAAAGGCAAAGGTCATTGTAAATAAGGTCACTACCTGCAGTTGCCGTTGCCCCAGTTGGCCCATAAAAATAGGGATGGTCGAAAGGCAAAAGATCAAGGGGTTAAGGATAAACAGCAAACCGGCGTCACTCAGGGGTGTGGGGTAAAATACCGGGGGTGGTCAATTCAGATGGATCATGAGCTCGGTGGGGGGGAGGCAAAAAAAAATTCCGGAATCCTTCTGTGGGTAGCAACCAGCAGCTTCATCCCACAAAAAGAAAAAAAAAAAGTTTGTGTTGCGGACGTGACTCCAAGACGAAACCAGAGGGAAGGAATTTCCACGCAATGGAGTTCTACAGGTGACCCATGTGCGGTAGTGTTGCCCACCATCAGTTTCAGAACGGAACCGAAGAGTAAGCAGGAGGAGGTGCCTGAGAAAAAAAAAATATGACTTTCAAATGCTGGCCACAACAACTCCAGGGGGCAAAACTAAAAACTTCACTGAAAACTATCTGGCCAAGGAAAGGAGTTATAGCAAGGAAAAAAGACCACTTTGAAAAAGCATCCCCTCAAACAGCCAACCACAATAAACAAAGGGATCACTTGGCACAATTTCCCTGCCCCTACAAAACTTAACCGAAACTTTGCTGTATGGCTTGTCGATCCCTCAACCGAGAAAACGTTTATGTAACCCCGGGAAAGGGAAGTTTTACGGGCAGGGACGCACACCCATTCAAAAAATGTACCAGACGAGAGCATCTCCAGTCCCAACGGGGGGATATGTATCCTCAGATGTAGGCTGAAAAAAAGGGGGAAACAAACGTTCTTGGGGAAGTTGGAACTGCAAAACTGGGAAAAGACTGGGCAAATGGTTTTGGTTGGGGGAAAAAAAGGACTGGGTGCGCATAAGAAGAAAAAAGGAAAACCCTCGAAGAGTTGGATTAAAAAGAGGAATCGGATCAAACAAAGACCAATTCGCAACGGAAACAAAAAGCGTTTTGTGACTAAGTACTAGAAAAAGAAGGGCACAAAGCGGGGACGTGGTACACTCTTTCACGACGAAAAAAAGGGGCATGATCATCGTGACGTCAAGGGAAGGAAAAAAATCGGCCAAGAAAAATCGAAACGTCCACTCAAGAAAGGGGGTGGGTAGGTCAAATAGGGGAAGCTTTTGTAGGAGGCATTTGAATTGTCCGAGGGTATGGGACGCATGGGTCACCAACAAAGAAGGTAAAGGGAAACAAAATCGTCCGGAACGAGATGGGCCTCACGGGGTAATGGGGTCACCGACAAGATGCTAGGAAAGCCTTCCTCGACTAAGTTTGGCAGTGACCGGGACCACACTTCGAAACCAAGCAGTTTTGTGATTCTTGGAAGGTCCTACTTGTTGGGGTACGGGGTGGTTTTGGGGATAGGATGACCGACAACTATGGCATCAGCCCGAAAAAAACCGAGCCGGAACGAAGTTCCTAGAACTCCCAAACATCACAGGACCCAACCTAACCGACCGAAAATACAGAATTTGAACAATGTTACCGCGATAAATTAGCGCCTTTGCAAGACCAGAAAAAACCAGCCTCCAACCTCGGAAAAACAACCAGGCCAAAAATCACGGGGAAAGACATGTTGAGGGTTACAGACACCCAACGAGACAGAAAAACTCAACACAAAAATCTTCAGGAGGAAAAGAAGAGGACAGAGAAAAAAATTGAAACTGAAACAGATCTCAAAAGACGGTGGCCTGGGGGGGGTTTTGGGGTAGCGGGTGGGAAGGGCCGGAGGCGTGGCTTCACGGGGCTGGGAGATTGAAAAGAATCGTGGACCCTTTGCAAAAAAATGTTTGGGGGTTGGGGTGTGCGGCTGACGGGAGGGGGGGACTGGCACTTGGGGGGGAAAAAGGGGTACATGATTGGGAATTGGTACGGCGGTCCGGGGGAGGGGGGGGCAAAAATACTGAGATCCGGGAACCAAAAAAAAAAAAAAATTCAAAACAAAGAACACGACAAAAGACAGATGCAAAAAACTTCCTGGTGGGGGACCCGGGTGAATGTGAATAACGGAAGAAGTCTTAAAACGCAGCGAAAAAGGGCATGAAGGAGCATCGCTGGGAACGGATGGGAATAGAACCGCAGGGGAAAAGAGAGAAGAGGTACACATCCGTCTTTGGCCCGGAGGAAAGGGTACGTTTAAATGGGGCAACGCCCGACAAATACAAAAAAAATCACCCAAGAAAAAGTGATAGGTCAAACAAAGGGAAGGGGGAAGACTTACGAGATGGGACACGAAACTCATATAGGAGTGAATACGGGCTTTTGGGGCGGCGGACTTACCTTAAGGAAAAAAAAGAGTCCGGCCGTTGTCACGATTCGATTATAGAAACAGCTTTGGTTGCAGTGAAAAGGGAAAATTAAAAAAAAAAAATTGAAAAGTTCGAAAATGAGAGGAAAAGAGGTCTTGGAACGGCTGGACAATTGGGCTTTTCATGTAATGTGCCCATTGCAAGGTCGCCCAACAGGGAAAAGTCTTGGCAAAAAATGAAGAAAAAAAAGAAAAGGTTGAAAGAAAATCATCGCAAGGGGGGAACCTACAATCTGCCACAGAGATTGGCATCGGATTAAAGGGGGGTGGGTTGCGAATGGTGCAAGGGACATGAACTGGGAAAGACCATTTCCCAATTTACGGGGAAGAACAAGGGGACGGGAATCGGATAGAAAAAATAATACGTAAAAACGTTGTACGGTTGGGGGAGGATGAAGAACAAAGTACGTTACTACGAGATGTTCCCTGGCATGGCGGGGTGGAGTTGGGGCGAAAGGCAACGTCAGGGGATGGTTAATGCCAAACGAAACGTTTACATTTGAAGAAAGGTCAGGGGAGGTGGGGCAGTGCTAGGGGGGGTCACGAATAGGGGGGTGTGAAAGGAAATGGGGGTGTTAAAGAAAAGAGAAGCTCAAGGATCGCGTTTTTCATTCGCAAGACTTCGTTGGAGCACGCACTTCCCCAACTAAACGCCTAGAAAAACAAAATAGGTGGACCGGTGAAAGTTCAGGCGTTGGGTGCGATTTGGGGACACCTTTTTTTTCAGGGCCCGTTCAAAACCAAAAATCTTTTTATAGCGGGGATGTCTTGGAAGAAAGAGGGGGGAAGTCAAAAATATTTGAGAACCAGAAAGAAGAAAAGATTCTCATAAGAGTTGTGACAAAACGAGAAAATGTCCAGGCAGCATAAGAGAGTCGCTTCAGAAGGCAGACGCAAAGGAGGTTAAAAATGATAGGGGGTTTTAAGGCGAATTGATTCACTGTGGGGAACTATGTGCACACCAAGAAAAGAAGGAAAAGGTGAGGGAAGAATTAAAAAAACAAAGAAAAAGAAGCAAGAGATTTTGGCTAAAAACGAAATCACGCGGAAGAAAGGCAACGAATTTAAAACTGGTGGCCGAAAGGGGGGGGACAGGAGCAGGGGAACAGAAGCAGTCTCTTTTGTGAGGGGAATTAAGAAAAAAAAAAAAAGCGGACTAGTACAAACTCTGGAGCGAAACGGCGCGAAAACCGGAAGAAGAACAACCGGCGCAAAAAAAACAACACTTACATGGAGGGGGAGAAGGAAGAATATGCCAGCTTTGCAAGGCAAAGTAGAGTTAAAAAACTGGTAGGTCTAGTTCGTTGTTTTGGGAGGTTGAGGAGCGTTGCAGCGTAAGACGAAAGACAAAACCCGAGACCGGGAAAATACTCGGAACACAACCACAACCATCCAATAAAACGCAACTGTTCGATCGGAGAACACGCTCCTCTTAACAAAAGAAAATGGGAAAGGTGACAGGGAGTCGAGAACCAAGATGCCTTGGGGGGGCCAACTCCTTAAAGTTGGGGGGAGTACGAAGAAGCACGAGACGGGGGTGGGCCACAAAGAAGAACAAATCTACAAAACAGAAAACCTAGAGCACCCACCAAAAGAAATTGTGGGTGGGGGGGCAAACATCTTGGAGGAGGAATTTCATGCAGAAGGAGTCGATACTCGTGAAGGACAAAAACGGTAAAGCAATGGAAGACACAAACTCCAGGTTCAATGGCGAAGAAGGAGTGCGCGTATCAGTCAGCCGGGGGAGAAAGCACTTGTCGGTCACGTAAGGGTATGAAAAGAAAAAAGATTGGGGAAAGGGACGGGCCACAAAAACCCAAACCCCATCGAAAAGGGAATTGCAAAAAAGCGGAAAAACTATGTGGGGAGAACGCCTGCACAATGCACCCCCCCCCCCGGGGAGGGAGTTATAAAAAAAAAACGACCGCCAAGGAGGGCGCATGATAAAGTTAAACGAGCGCGGATTTGGGCGGAAAAGTTTGGGTGTTCCAAGGGCGTGCCCACAATAGAACTGGAGGACTAAAAAAATTGCTATTCTCCGAGGGGAAGGGGTGCTCCATAACAGAAGGAAGTTGGCAGTCGCAAAGCAAGAAAAAAAAAAAAGACAGCCCCCATAATCCCGAAAAAAACAAGACATGCACGGACGCAATTAACCAATCCCCAAATAAGAAGGGGAAAGCTTGAGTCATGGCGGTCTATCCACCGCTAGAAAGGTATAACCAACCTAACTTGTGGGGTGTCAACTTGGTCCAAGGGAAAATGTCCACCAGGCACAGTACTATCGAATCGCCAACGGAAAGGAAACGGGAAAATAGAATAGGATGGACGCGAAGAAAAGGTGGGGAAAGAAATGGGCGGTTATGGGTTGTCATGGCAAAGCGTTTCCGGGACAAGGATGCTGGGTTTTTTTCAAAAACTCTAAAGGAAAAAAGACCATATGAAAAGAAAAAAAGACGTCATAGTGGATGGTAAGCAACATCAAGAGGAACATTAAACAGAAGAAAATTCCTCCAGTAAAAAAGCGTTTGGTCAAGCAATAGCGATCGAGGTGGAAACGACAAGAACGTCGAATGGTGCGGGGGCACAAAAAATAAAGGACAAAAAGGGCAGCACAGGGAGAAATGCCCGGGGGTCGGCAAGAAACCAAGAAAATCCCGTTGAGTGGGGGGGTGCGGGGTAATTATGGGGGGTAGCGGGGGGGGGGTTGGGGTCAGCCGGCCTTGAAATATCCATCTAGGTCTCATGTTGGGACCCACAAGCCGGCTTACTGTACAGAGGTCAAAAAATGAAGGTAATAAATTCGCTTGAAGAAGTCGGTGGCAAAAAAAAAAAAAAAAGAATACCTCAGTAAATCAAAAAAAAAGTACTGGTCACCTCGTTCCGTTCTGCGTCAGTAAGATTTCTTTCCCTATAAGGGGGCACACTACCGTCCCACACGAAACTTTGGTCCTCAGGGGTCTTGTGGTCTGGTCTGGGCTGCGGTTGTCTTTTGGGGGCGTGTCAAGTATCCAGGGATGGTTGTTCAAGACCTGCACCGCGAACGACCTGGGAAAGAAGGAAGCACGCTAAAAGAAAATCACTAACCCCCAGACACCTAGAGCCTAACGCATCCCACCACACCGTAGCAAACATCATCCTGTGAAAATAGAGAAAAGCATCCGCTCACACAAAACCCAATTCATACACGGCCACTGCGGATCCGGCCTCGAGGGGCAACAAGAGGATAAGAACGTAGAGAACGATGGGGTGCCACAACGCGCCAAGAGGGGTAAGATATGGTTTCCAGGTAAGGAAATAACACTGAAGCAAGAGAACAAAGGGAAATGTTATTATTAGAGAATTTTTGTTAAACAACTTAAAAGAAAGGAAGTTGAGGGAGGGTGGCTTGGTTGGGGATGCCGGTTTCCTTCATTTTTAGGAAAGATGGCAAAATATTGCTAACTGTGGAGCATCTTGGGAATTTGTCTTTTTGAGTTCTTAATGTTCTTTGCGGTGGGGGAGGGGTAAGAAGTTGAGTTCTTAAGGTTCCGGCGTAACAGATAAAGTAAAAAAGGCGGGTGGGAGAGCAAAAACAAATAAAAAAGAAGAACGGAAAAGCTATGAAAACTACTTTGCACACCTGGGTTGGGCAGGGGGGGGGGGGAGGAGGTATGTGAGGGAAAAAGAAAATTGAACGGAAAAAAAAAGGAGGCCCCAATGAACGTGCAACCTGTAAAGGTCAAATTAAGCTGAATCACTCCTACGATTACCAGGGGAACCTGAGGTGGAGCGTCTCCCCAGATGATAATGCTGCACTATACAACAAAAAAAAAAACTAAGAGTTGGAGGCAAAAGCTGTTATGGGGATTAAATTCAGTCTGGCAGGAAGCAGACTCTTAAGGGAGGAAGATCAAGGAGGGCAGGGAGAAGTAGTAGGTCTGGAAGGGGGGGGGGGAATCTTTCAATCAGGGGGTAGGACGATTTTCTCGAATGGGGACGGGATTTTCAAAAATTACGATAAGCATGTCCACGTCTGTCAATAGTGTGGACATGGGGGTGTAAGGGACGTAAAATCGGGGAGCTGGGCGCCAAACCGGGCCAAAAATTGCGGGAGTCAGAAACCTACAGTGGAATGAAGGCAAAAAGAGCGGGACCTAAACTAGCACCATTCCACACTGCGATGAGACAATCTTGGAAAGGACATTTTTGCACAACGATGCCAGGGGAAAAAAAGTGGAAAAAAGCATTCATTGTACTATGAAAAATGAGGAGAATAGGGAGCGACACACTAACAGAAGGGGATTATCTTTTCGGAGTGCTGGGGCGTCGGGACCACGCGCTGAGGAAAAGGGCGTTGTAGAGAGTGGGCGCCTACAAAGGAAAGTGTTTCTGTTTATGCGCTCATTTGTCTGGGATACAGACAATGGGGAGGGCTGCAGCGAGGGTGTGCCAAGAGGGGAAATGAAAAAAGGGAAAAGGATGGAAGCGGAAAAGAAGAAGCGTCGTTAACGAGGAAGGGTCAGGAACAGAGAATGTCTCATCACTTAAGGCAAAGCAGCATGAAAACAGCAGGGAGCCGGCATGGGGGTCGGGAGGGTGCTGCGTGTAGGGGGGGGGGTTTTAGGGGGGTTAAGGTAAAGGAACACAAATCTTGGAGGGCATGGCGTTGAAAAACGGCATTAACTGAAGGGAGTCTACGCACGGCACATAAAGATCTCTGCCCATGAAAACCAGGTGGGGGGGGGGTAACAGAAGAGATCCAGGTTGCGGAGTGCCTGCCGAGATGAAAAAAACCATTGAAAAATGGACCGTCGACGCAATGGTAATAAAGGAACCAGAGGGTGGATGTTTGATGACAGAAGGGGAGGAGGGGAAGGGTGCAGGGGAGCAAGGGGACCGGCGTTCACACAAAAGGATTATCAAAAAAGGAGGGTTTACCAAAAAAAGGACAGGCTGTTCTAAAAACGAATTTCAAAAAAAAGAAGAAGGAAGGAGGATAAGAAAAGTTGCGAATCAAGCCAGAATGGGGGAACAAGGAATCATGGAGGGTTTGCGGGAGCAAAAATACAAAAAACAGGCATCTCGGCAAAGAAGCAAAAACCTCAGAAAGTAAATCAAGGGGGGACAGGAGCGCAACCGAAAACGAACACAACAACAACTGAATTATTCAAGATAATAGCTTTCACGTTTTACGGGGGGTCGAGGAAGGGGGATTAGTAAGGGGAGTGGTTCCCTTGGGCGTGTCTTGCTCTAAGGGGTCGGAAAAAATCTCAAAATGAAGAGATTGGCTTCCGATCAGGAGAAAAAGGACGATTATTGAAAAAAATTCTGGGCTAAGAGGGAAAAGACGTAACACAACGCCCACGATTGAAAAAACTAAAAGTTGGGGTTGGGGGGAGCAAGATGAAGAAGCCACTTCTGATACAGGGTTGCACATAAGAAAAAGTCAAGCTAAGTGGAAAAAACCAATAGCAGCGGTGGGGGAATGAAAATACTTTTGGCGAACCCGAATGTTTCAAACAAATGGCATGGCGGGGGAAGAGAGTCGGGTCGGCAGTGAAGGAGCCACAAAAAGAATCGATCATTGACACCTGGGCCTTGTCGGACGTTGGGAGAGGAGGGGCGTGCTGAATCGCAGGGGGATGAATCTCGGGGGAGGGCAACCATCAAGTGACATCCAAATGGTTGGGTTGAAGGGAACTGAAAAAAAAGCCCAGACGCAAGAAAAGGTGAAAAAACGATCATAAGAAGGGTCCCTCCACTCGCTTCGTGGGGAGGGAAAAAGAACCGCTGCAAGACCATGAAACCCAACAATCACCCGCGGAGAATTTCAGGAAGGGAAAAGATCGTGCAAAAGAAATTAGAGGGTCCAACGAGCCGCAAACGAAAAGTGACTTGACTCAAAAACTTCCCATAACTAGGGGTCGTTGTATTCTGCAAGGTTACGGGGGCACGGCGAGAGAAACACATCAAACGCCCATCAAAACAATCACCAGAGGCGACCGTGGAAAAGGGGGAAATTCCCATCCTCCCAAGACGGAACGCCAAAAAGATTGTATGCTGTGTGTCTAATCAAACCAAAAGAACTCACGTAACAGGTGTAGCGTGTACGGAGGGGGGGAATGGTAAAGGTCCATGTTCAGGAAAAATTTCAAAAGAAACAACAAATGGTAATGTCACGAGCATAAATCGTTGAAGGCCCAACGGGATAATGGAGGGGGGGGGAAAAACCGCCGGCCTAGGAAAAAGGGGGGGTTCCTTCAAAAAAGGTCAAACTTTCTTAAAAAACTTGAATTGGAAACCTGCAGAGTTTAAAAGCACGGGAGCCAGGTCGGTCGGGGGTTTCGCGGATCTGACGAAGGAATCAAATCAAAAAACACAGGCAGGGGGATTGGATGTCATGAATGCACGAACAGTTTGAAGAAAAGGAAGTTCCTAAGGCGGTAGGGACTCGATCACGGAAAAAGAGAAAATCCAACCGAATACTGGGGTTTCCACCGGATCCTCAAAAGAAGATCGGATTCCCTGGCAAACGCTTATGCGTGAGTGGAAAGGATGCGAAGCAACGCGCAAAAGCAGGGGACGGGTATTAGTATTTGGGGGGGCGTTGTGGATTCGACGGGAGGGAAAAAGTGAACCTAGGCGCATGGTCAAAACCACACACTTCTTCGGAACAGAGCCCGTTATAGAGGCGCACGTAAATGAATTCTAAAGAAAGCAAGGGGCATAGGCAGAAGCTTCAAGGAAAAATTGTGAGGCCTGGAGAAACATCTCGGGAAAAGGCACAAAAAAAAAAGTAAAACGTGTTTTTATCCACAGGTGGACCCTGCCGGTTGTGTAGAAATGGGGGTGTGTCGAGCTAAAATCGCAGCGGGTTGGAGATGCCAAACGAAGGGAAAATGTTCCAAACTAAGAAACCAATCAAAAAAACAACACAGATGAAAAAGAAAAGCCTTAACCCAGAAAACAAACCACAGGTTTCAAGAGGGGGGGGTCACACCGCACAAGCGCGCCAAAAAAAGCATGGGCCAGCCAACCCAGTCCAGCAAAATAGGACAAACACCCAATCCGACAGGACTTTGTTCAAGGGAAGGGAAAAACT
>Ga0179591_1294909_pt1 | contig 13645 bp, 16 predicted proteins | sample CZOMad2_1_08_16f_FD_182891 | JGI IMG/M metagenome (GOLD analysis project Ga0179591, IMG submission 182891) | Vadose zone soil fungal communities from Angelo Coast Range Reserve, California, USA - CZOMad2_1_08_16fungal (PacBio error correction) | ecosystem: Environmental > Terrestrial > Soil >...
AGTAGGGGAACCGAGGGGGAGAATTAATAAAACTAGGGAAATCGGAAGGGGATCTCATCGGACAAAGAGGAGGACCTTCAGTGGGGACGCAGTCTGCACCAAAACACAGGGGTTAGGGGGGGGAATCAAGCGAGTGAGGACAGCAGGACACTGGGAAGTGGGAACCGGAGGGGGGGAGAGGCCTGCTCGACGTCAATGCGTAAGTCGTAAAGTGGGGGGGGGAAAGTCGAAAAAAAAAAACAGACTCAATTCTAAAAGTGTCGACAACGGCGTGACCAAGGCTGAGGCACGCGCAAGCGATTCTGTGATCGCCGCCGTAAGGCGATGTGGTCTTGCAGCGAGTCACGGAGGTTGCTCATTGGGGAAGGGGCAAAATTGGTGACAATGAGGGGCCTTCGAAAAAGAAAAGGGGGATGACTCGCTGTCGCTAGGCTGGGGTATTGGGGGGGATCAAAAGACTGGAAGGCTCGATAAGATCGCTGAATGAAGATCAGGAGGGGGAAAAAAAACAGATGTGTGGGCGTTCACCGACGGGATTTCCACAAAAAAGGCGAATAGGATTAAGAGGGCAGAGTTAGATCCTGGAAAAAGAGGGGTCTTGAAGGAAATGCGAGGTAGCATAAACGGAGAATGAAAATGAGGGAGTAAAAACGGGGGTGGACGGTAAAACGGCTAATCTTCACGTGTAAAGCAGAAGGGGGGAAAGCTTGGGGGAGAAGAGAACTGCATCTGACTTCGGCCGGAAAGCCGCATCCGAGCGGGGGGTCAATCTCGACATCGAGCTCATTGAGATCTCGGAAGTTCACCATCGGAGGTCTTGATCCTTTTACACAGCCGAGGAGGAAGGAGCTTCCGGATGCCAAGGGGGGGGGAAACTCACCAACACAGTCTTAAAAAGATAGAGATAAACTAATAGAGGATGATTCCAGCGAGGAGCGGGAAAAAGCCAAATTCCACAGAAGTAAAGAGGATAAACCGTACGCTGAGAAAGAGGAAACGCAAATGGTAAAAAAAGAGGAGATCGCAGTAGCAACGACGGAAATTGATGAATCGACGTGTCAAAAAAAGCTCGTGAGTGCTACGTGATAGCATCTAATCTGCACTGGAAAAAGCAAGCAAAAGAAAAGAAGGGGGAAAATGATTTGCGCCCAGCATTCTACTGCTGGCCTACGTAACGAATGCCCCGAAAAATGCCTGTCCAAAAACTTAAAAAGTAACGGAAAAGCCCCGCGGGGGAAAGTTCCCAAAGAAGAACCAAAAAAACAACATCCCGCGTTTTGGAAAGAGAGGGAGCAAAGCAGGCTCTCCTAAAGCCCCTAAGCATAGAAAACATCAATTCAAAAACTAGGATGCCAACCCAAATCCTGGGATCGCACCGCTACCTGGGAGAATTAATCTCGGCATTTCTACGGGACTGCAAAACAGAAAGGGAGAACAGGGTCCTGATCAAAGAAAGGAGAGGATCACTCACAAAGGGGAAGTGATTGCACTAATACCCTAGGAGACAAGGAGGAAAAATCAGGGAATCGCTTTGCAGGAGAGCATAAATCCCCTTCGGAAAACAAATCCCTTCAAAAAAAGGGATGCGCAGGAAATCGGAACCAAAGTCCCGAAAAAGTTGGAACGGTTAGAATACGCACGGACGCCTCCACGGTCTCCTCAGCAAGGGGAGCTCACTCAAGACTTAGGAGTGAAAAAGCGGAGCGGGAAGAATTTAAGAGAAAATCCCGCCACTTAAGCAAAGTCACGACAGGCTAGAGGGGGGGCAAAAGATTGGGGACGATGAAGTTTTCTCAGGGAGGGCTCGGGGGAGTCGCAGGTCCCTCCCATCGACTGCGATACTACGAAACGAGGGGGACTATAAAAGAGGAGAGAGATAGAAAGGGAAGAGGCATGCTGAACGGGCATGGGCGAACTGGGCCGACCTGCAAAATATCAGGCATCGGGGGCTGATGCGCCACAAACGGGGTATCAGAGTAACTTTCATCTTATAGGACGAGATGCGAAATATCGAAAACAGCCTTAAAACAATGGGAACAAAACTCAAAAGCTGCCACACCAGGCCTAAAAACACCGTCAGAAGGACTGGTCTATCTCTGTCATTCAAAGGGAAACCCTTTGTCCTCACAGGTGTAGAAACTGGATGGCCCAAACGTACACTTCTCATCCGAATAAGCCGTAATAAAAAAAAAAACCAGAAACTTTGGGGGGGTCAACCTTCAAAACAGAAAGGGAATGATTGATTAAGGCAGAGGGCGTGAGGTGGAAAGTCAAACGAGAGATGAAAGGAAGGGGCCGCGGGCCAACAATCTGGGAGATCCATAGTCAAGTGCAAGATCAAACCCCCTGGCTATTGCATATACCATAGAGAATAGCCTATGTTCAACATTATTTTCTAAGGGCAAAGGGGTAAGAAGGTTGGAGGCTGTTGGAGCAACTTGCGGTCCGAAGGGCGGGACAAGGCCTTTTGGTAGCAGGTCTCAGTGCAGTAGGAACTGTAGTTTGGAAGAGAGAAAGAGGAAACCGGTTGCCTTACTAAAGAAGGATCAATGAAAAGAAGGCTGACATTTGTCGTGCTTCAGGGTCCTTTGGAAGCGGGGCAGAGCAAACTTCGATATGTGGAGAAAACCTCTTTGAACAATGAAAACAAAGATTAGGAGAGTAACCCTCAGACGAAGAGGGAACCCGGGAAGCACCTGAGGAGGAGAAATAAGGGGGGGGAGAACGCCAGGGAGGGAAGTAAGACGGGTTGGGGGGGGGGGAAGGGGGCTGTCAGCCAAAATTCTAGTATCACGAGGAGAGGGGGGTGAGAAGAAGTGGCCCACGGGGGGGCGTAGCGAAGTGAAAAAAGACTTCCGAGGAAAAAGGAGGACACAGGAAGATGTCTGGAAGAAAAAGGAACAACAAATGAGAAAACGAGAAAAAGAAGGAGGATGGAGGTCTGAAGGAAGTAGAGGCATCGCACCAGCAATTAAAGAAGGAAAACAACAACCAGGGAGCCGGAAATTTACGGGGGGGACGAACGATCTAGCAAAAAAACACCAAGGGTCGGCAAAAGAGAGAATAGGGAAAGACTTTAAGGGCTCAAAGATGTTGTTTCCGAAGGGGAAGGAATGGGGAAAAATTCAAGATAGGGTCAAGCCTCTCACCCCTCCGGCTCGTTTGCAGTCGGACGAAGAAAGCAAGGCCTGGTCCCCACAAAGTGGAGGGCAGGCGGGTTGATAAGGGGACTGGCAAAAACACAACACTTACAGAAGGAACGCGGGAGGGAGGAAAAAAAAAAAAAAGTTGGATACATAGGACGTGTAATCCACACAAAGAAAGCAAAAGGATAAGGATCTTGAAATCAGTATGGGAACTCTAGAGACAAGCAAGATCTTAAGTGAAAAGCGCCTGTTTGAGGTACCCTAAAAGGAGAAAGCTTGTTTTAAATACAAGTGCTCTAATGGGGAGGGGACTAAAAATATAAAGAAGAAGGGGGAGTAAAACGATAGAACTGACCAGTCAAAAAAACAACCAGGATCCTCTTTTGAGGGAGAGGCGGACCGAAAGATCAGGGAGAGAACAAGAATAAGTTCCTCAGAAGCATCAATCAATGGTCTAAAAAAAAACTAAAGGGAGTAAAGAAACCTGACAAAAATCCCAGACACCTCGTAAGGATAAGTTGACAATCTTCGGAAGGCTCTGGGGGGCACAAAGGAACTCGCTGTGGTACGGCAAGAAGGGGGAGAAAACATTCTGCGAGTACGTAAGCAGCGGGGAGGGATTGCGAGATCTCGGAGAGGGCGATGGGGGGAAACGAAGACGTGACATCATTGGGGTCAGCGAGATAACTCACAGGAAAGAGAATGTTCTCTACTGGGCGACAAAGGGGGGGCGGATACCTTGGGGGGGAAAAATAAAAAAGGGTGGGGGTGGGTTGAGTAAGCGCGTGGATCGTCCAAGCGAGAGCGGAAGTGAGCAAATGTATAACGGCAAAATGAGTGGGAGGGGGGATAGGTGTGGTCGAGGCAGGTAAGCCAATGGAGGGCTCATGTGATGTCTACTGTGGAGGCGAAGAAAAAGTAGCATCTCAGATGAAGCGGAATGGGAGTTTGTGAAAGGGCTAAAAAGAGAAGGACGGGCAGGGGGCGGGGCTTCAAGGGGGCGGTTATAAGTGGCGAAGAGATGGAAAAGTCATAGATCCGGGAAGAAGCGCTCAAAGCCATTGGGGTAGGCGGCAGAGTCTAAGGAAGAAGGAGGAGGGGGACTTTCGGAGGAAAAGGGAGGAACAAGGAAATGGAAGAGAAAAACAGGAAAAACGGAAATTAGCAAGTGGCCAGGGGACGCTGCTTCAAGTGCGCTGCAGATCTTAATAGTACGAAAGGTGGGCGAAGGGAAGGGAATCGCAGAGTGAAATTGTGTTTGTCCCAGCCGAAAAAGAGAGGTAAAGAAGACATGTAATGAGTAGCGCAGGGGGAGTATATAAGGGGAGGATAAGCGGGAAAGGAGGGTGGGGCGAAGGACGAAGCCATGACGAAGTGACTATAAGAGACGGGCCGCGTTTCACTATGTTGGGATTGCCCGTAGGGGAAAAAGAAAAGATCGTTAGGGGCGCCGGGGGTAAGCGCGGGTGTTAGTGAAAGGGGGAGACACGGGAGGGAAGGAGATGAGAAAGGGAGAGAAACCAAAGGTGAAAAGGGGGGGAAAGAAAATGATTGGCACCCTACAAAAAGGGGGGAGGTGGATTCTCGGCGGATGCGGGGAAAGAGGGTGGGCCTCGCTGGAAGGCAGGGGCTAGGTAGATCGTCTGAAAAAACTAAGAGGGAGGAACAAAGCGGGGAGGGGGTGTGGGGGGGGGGTTTTCTTGGGTTGGACGAGAGGGAACAAAAAAAGAAGGGGTCGGGAGGTAAACAGGTTTTGTAGTCTAAGGGACAGGTCACGGTGACAACGGCACTAGGATAGCCGCTGGAGCAAGATAGGTAGGGGAGGAATGAGGGGCTGTTTCCATGACGATTGCATACTGGGCAACTCCTCGCTTGGGGGAAAAGGATCACGCAGCAAAGATCTTCCGTAAAGGGGAGGCATACTGAAGTCAAAGTGCGAGGAAAAGAGGAAAGAGCAGTCTCTCGGTAGAGTTCACCAATATAGTGCCACGGAAAGGGGACACGCGATGCGCGGGGAGGGAAAGGTAAGTGGATTGAAGTACGGAAATCTTCGTGCCATCGTGTGTGTCTCTCGCAACAGGGTAATAAGAAACTCTTTAAGAAGAAGGAACAAGCAGCGAGCGCGGAATCCGACATTAAAGAGAGCTGTACTAGAAGAAATGACCCCTGCGCAATAGTAGATAGCAGCAGTGACGAGTTCCTGACGACGGAGTAAAAAAGGGTAGAAGGGGCAGAAAAAAAATCAAGGGAAAGGACTCTAAGAGGAAAACAGTAACACGAATCGAAGAATAATCCTTTTTTGGGATCCAATACATCTGCTTATGGAGGGAAGGAAAAAACTGAAAAGAGGCCTATCTACAAGTAAAGGGACAATAAACGAAGGGGGGAAGGGAAACGAGTGAACCAGAAACACAACATAGGCCTCTAAAAAGACAGAGAAGTCAGCAAGAAGGAATCCCGGGAACTCACTAAAACGAGCAAAAAAACTCGAACCGCTCGGGGATTATAGAAAAACCAGGACCGACTCAGGAAGGGGAGTACGTCTTCCGGAAAGGGCTTGGGAACCAGGGTGCAATACAACAAAATAGAACTAGAACACACCATTGAATGAACAGCTTGCACAGGACGCTTCTCTAAACGAGAGGAACCCAAACAGATCTGCTGGGCGCTGGGGTAGCCAATCGGGCAACACAATAGGCAACAGGGGGAATCACTGAAAAGGAGTCGGAGAAGAACATATTCACGCGCATCCTCCGTTGGGATGTCGATCAAGGAAATGCCGCAGACTGAGAACTCGAAACTCTCGCGGGGGGGAAGACAATAGGAGGGAAATAAAATAAGTCGAACCACCCGTGAAGGGCAGAATAGGCTGAGATCTCTTAACTCCAGGAACGTCATGCTCAAAAAAGTAGATAATATGCCTACCTTGTACGTGGAGGACAGGTGAAAAACGGAAGGATCGAGAGGGGTCAGGCCGACTAAAACTAGCAGACTTTACATAGTCGGGCATGGTGACGAAGGAAACTGCAAGGAGTCTTAATGATCGACGATAAGGACTTGAAAGAATGAATAAGAAAGAAAAACGGGGGGCGGAATCCACACCGGGGGAAGTTCTTGGGGAGACACGGGTCTACAAACAAACGGCATGGCAATGATGAGATGTACCTTGATAGGTCTAAGCATCAAACAACGGGGGAAATAAAATCGAGCACTAAGAGGGGAGAAAAACTAAGGAAGCAGCCGGTGCGAAATGTTGATGCTATCAATATTACTGACCAGAGGACGTCCGCAAGAGATCTGGGGACGGGGGTGCAGCAAGAAAGGGACGCGATAATAAAAAGAGAAGATGAACCGACCCATGGCTTGTCGCAGTAAACAAGGTTCAGGAATGCGCGGGGCAAGAGGGAATTGTCCCATTCTTGCAAGAGGGGTAAAAAGAAACGCTACCGAGCAGAGAGAAATGGTGTGCATCTACTTAAATCCGAGGAGGAGAATCCCTCTCGTTTCACTAGGCACCCAACAACGAGCCGGGGGGCAAACAAGCCTACGTGCATGAGAGGAAACTCAATCTTGGGGGTTTTGCAAGGTACGCATTGGTCGGGCCATGGTGGGGGGTAAATCGAGTACGGAAGGGGTGGGGGCGTTCAGCAAGAAGTTGTGGGCGCTTGAAGGAAAAATTAAATTCATTGGAACTGCTTGAAGAAGAGAAGGGACTTATTTCGGAACGTACATTAAAATATGGTCAAGGGGGTTACGGTGGGACTTCCTTTTCGGGTTTGGGACTACGGAATTTAGGGGGATTAAAGCACCTCTTCGCAACGCGGTCCGAAACACATAGCGAATCCAAGAGAAAAGCGGCTCAAAGGAAAGGAATCTACGGAGGGGATAGCTCGCATCGAAGCGAAGTGAAAAAGTACCTGAGAGGTGGGATTCTGTTGTCGGAACCACACTTCCTAGGGTGGAAAAGTGGTCTGAGGGAGGAGGGTTGTGGCCGTGAATGGGGAGGAACAAGCTACTGAGAAAAAAAGGGCTGCCAATTTAGGTTTGGCAAACATTCATAGGTTAGTAAGGTATTATTTCCAGATATATTATGAGGGGGAGCTGAGTGAATTTAGAGTCCAGCAAACCAAAAGAAAACAATACAAGGGTAAGTGAAGTCTAGTACAAACAAGACCAGAATTAAAAAAGGGAACGTCTAAGACTTTCCCTTGGCGAGGAATGTTGGAGAAAGGGAATGGATGCGGGAGAAACAGGATACGCATCACTCCTCAAAAAAAACGGGGTCAGCAATAGAAGTACTCTCAAAAAAAATACAGGAAAAGACCTGGTTTCAAAAAAGTGGGCGCGGAAGGAAGTGGGGGGGCGTCATTGATTATATAAGACCACCAGTTTGGGTCACGGAAAAACACTCTATTCTACAAAAAGGAGAATGAAGGGTTTCGGAACAAATCACACCCTGCGGAGCTGCCGGATGAGAAGAAAGAGAAGAAAAGAAAGTATAGAACATGAGCCGCGCTGGCTGGACAAAAAAGAAGCTGGAAAAGAAGGGTCGAAAAGAAGGGACGCAGGAAAAAAGAAAAAAAGAAAGAACTATCCTAAAACAAGGACGTAATAACAATTCGGAAAAGAAGACTTTTGAATATTCAGGCCGAAGTCGACTCTCTTAAGATATCGACCGAATGGGAAATAGATGAATCCGCACAAACATGAGGGGAGAAAAAGCCAGCATAACAAAGGGAGAAAGAAAAAATCCAAAAAAGACAAAAAATCGTCCTGGAAATAGTGCAATCAAGACGTAGGAAAGGATACTGGAGAGAGGGGCTAAGCTAGGTTGGTCCGATAATGGGGGGTCAGGGAATAACTTGAACTCGCACAGCGAGGAATATATCGGCAGGGGCGGTCGACTTCGCCAAAGATGATCAATAACGATTCTCTAGGGCGGAAGATCAGGAAGGAACCACTAACGAAAAATGAGGGCACCTTCCGGGATATAGGGCTTGGGGGAGAAAGATTGCTGACGAGATGAACCGAAAAATGGATCGAGAAGGAGGGAAAGGGAAGGGATGAAGACGGGGGGCGACGCTAATGGGTAAAAAATTCGATGGAGGCCGTTGATCTACTAAGGACGCCGAACGCATCTTCAAACATCTACTGGAGGGAAAAGGGTGGAGAACGTATAAAGCAATTAAAAAAAAAGTCCTTGGGGGGAGAGTCCCTTCTGCTTGAATGAAGGGGAATGAGGGCCAACAGAAAGGAATAGGAGCAAGAAGAGAAGACCGAAGGATAGTCCTCTCAGGGCGTAATGCGGAGACTCATAGGGAGGGAGGGAAAAGGTGTATACGTAGAAAGTCGGGAATAGAGAAAAACAGTGAGGGCCTAGGTAGCAAAATCAGGAAAGTCTATGGCGAGTTGCAAAAGTGCTGACTCGAGAAAGGGTCCGGGGGTTAACTACGGATTTGAGACGCGGCGGGGTTATTCCCTCAGCCCAGAACGAAATGGGAAGGAGAGGAGTGCTAGAAGAAGTAGTCATCGCCATCTGGGGCAAGATCAAGGGAACAAATAGTTACCTAGGACAGCGCGGCATCGGGCCCTACGAGGTTGGGGGGCATTTAGGAAAAAGCAAAGGCTTTCGGGGTGGGGAGGGGAGACTTTCCTATAGCGCAAGGGACAGCTGAGTAACGAAATGGTGTGAGCACTGGTAGTCCCTTTGAAGGAGAAATGCGTTGGACGAAAGCGCAGACTAGATAAAGGCGGAGGGGGGGGGAAGACGTGACTTTAAGGGGGAAGTAAGGGTGGGGGCTCAGAGAGAGGCTGAAAACTCTGTAGGATCGCTGGATGGCAGAGGAAGGAAGGCGGGGGTTTTGCCACGAGCAGGGAAGGTCCCGTGGGAAAGGAGAAAGCCTTGTTACGTAATTAGATCTGAAGAGAAGGGGTCTTTACAAAACAAAAAAACAGGAAAAAGGCGCCATTCAAGGGAAAAAAATGTAGGTGCGTTCTCTGGCTGGAAGAAGATTGGGAGGGGAAAGATATTTCACGCAAACTCTTTTAAGGACAAGAAACAAGTAGGAAAGAAAAAACGTCCGTAAAAGGGGGGGAAATACAGGGCGAGAGATTTGGGAAAATGAGGCGAAAGCGGTAAACGAGGAGCGTAGAGGGGAAAACAGATGATAGCACTTTCGGATCCTGTGGAAAGCTAATCAGGTGGGAACATATTCGCTTGGAACCATCTTGGCTATAAAATATGTAAGAGAGAGAGCTGAAGTGAGAGAGAGGATGACATTGTCAAACAAGCAAAAAAAAATTTAAAAACTACTATAATAAAAACACTGCGAAGGCTTGAATCTCAATGGGACCGAAGATGCAAGGTATGGAAGAGAGGGAAGTACGTCCTATGAAGGAGGGAGGCAAGGTGCTAGATGTTAAAATTTAATGCCCCGAAAAAACCGGGTGCACTAAAGACAGGGGGTCCTGGCTGTGCTCAATCTGAGGGCTATAGTACGGCTGGGAACTTGCACGTGAAAGGAAAGGGACAATGACCGGCGTGAAGAAAGAGTGGATTAAACCTCATTTTGGTAACTTGAAAAACATGAACCATCCAAAAAAAATCCAGGGCTGAAAAAACAGTGCAAGGGCAGCGTGATCCCCAAAACAATTCTTAAAGAGAGCACCAAACAGAATAAAAAGCGCAAAACCTTCAAGAGGGAAGAAGCATTCACGATCAACTGGACGACTTGCCGAAAAAAAACGGTATACCACATTGCAAGAAGAATACCGGAAACCTAAATCACTCAAAAGCCAGTTGCACAGAAAGACGCGATCTCGTGCTTAAGGCGGGACCATAAAGACGAGAGTGTAAGGGGAATAAGCATCCACCCGGGCTGCAAAACAGGGGAGAGACCGACGAGACATGCGGCTCTTACGACACTCTTCAAAGGGTAGAGAAGAAGGGGGTGATAAAAAGTCTTAGAAAACGGACGCCGGGCCCTGTGGAGACAATCAGAAGCAGCGTGCGCAAGGAGAAGAGGGAAGACTAAAGAGGGAAGAAATAAAGTAGAAACACCGTTCCAAAGGGGCTATAGAGGGGAACTTGCCCAAAGAGGAAGCGACCTGGCCTTGAGAGCCTACCGAGGGCAGGAGAGCGGGGCCTGCTTAAGAAACTATCTGGTTCGAAAAAAAAGGAAAAAGGAGAAATTCGAGCTAGAGGAACCATGCGCAAACTATCAATTAAAAGGGAACGGATATCGAATCCGGGAAGCGAAAGATTGCACATCGAATAAAAAAAGAACGTAAAAGAGCCCAAGCCGTCGAGGGTACTGGCGATGCGCCACAAAGGCTGGGGCTCGAAAAAACGTTTGGAACCTTTTATTAGAAGTCGGGGATGATCCTTGTAAGAGCAAAAAGAAAAAGGTAGAAAGCAAAGGACGCACACACGGGGCGGCAACACCACCACGAAAGGAGGGAAGCTTTTGGGGACGTACACGCCTAAAAAACCAATTCCGCTTCCGAAAGCTCTATTTCTCAACCACAAGAATCAAATATATGTAGCAACCGACCTTTAGGAGGGGAGGAAGGAAAATACTGAAAAATGCCACTAAAAAAACGGAAAGGGGGGGAAAGGAAAATGATGAGTTTCTAAATCGCTCCTCGTAGTTACGAGTATCGCCAAACCACGAGCTGCGATGCATTACTCGGGAGAATGATAGAGGGAGGGTGCCATTAGGCCCTCACGAAAGGGAAACTTGCACGGTCCCTCAAAATATATCCGAGAGAGGGCACGACATGGTGAGGGGGCAACGGTCTGAAGGAGTGGTTCTTTTTGAGGGGGGGTGGAGTGGGGTGGGAAGAGGATGAAGAAGTTGGGGCTGGCTGGCGGGGGACCAAGCCTGGGCTAATATATCAAATTGTCACGGTGAATCAGAAGCCGGTCCGGTCCGAAGTGCCAGGAAAGTTCTCGGAGGTTTGGTTCTTAGTAAGAATTTGTTCTCGGCTACGACGAAGGTTTGAGGTGCTAGGGGGACGTAAGGCAGTCCAATCCAGATTTCACACCAAGCTGAGAGTCGTCAAAAATCTCTGCATTTCCATAGAAGAAGCAGGAAGAGAGGGAAAATAGGGACGAGAAGAGAAAAAATAATTGTGGGGGGAGGCTCAGCCAGAACCCGATTGAGGGGGGTTGTCTAATCTGGGGGGGGTTCAGGCCAAAGTTGGCGGATAGGTCAATAAGGAGAACTCCAAAGGGCCAAGGAGGGGAAATCAGGGGATCCTTGTAATCAAGCTATAGGGAAAAGAAAAGAGATTGGGGCTGAGAGAGAATAGATATCCCACCGCCCATTAAAATAAGAAACCACATAAGGGAGACCAAGGACAGCTAAAAATTCTCTCAAAAACAAACAAAGGAGAGATCTTGCGTCAAGAAGGCCTTAGAAGGATGGGGTTTGTCTTTAAGGTTGGGGGAGAGGAGAAGGAGGCTCATCCTCTATCCTAACCTAAATTGGGGAATAAAAATCTCTTAAAAAGAAAGGGGGACGACCTTTGGGGGCAAAAAAAAAGGGGCGGCATGTTTTAGATCGAAGAGAGGAACCAGTGGGCAATCTGCCGAACAAACGACGCTTAGGGGAGGATAAGGGAAATTAATCGGAAAAAAGAAAAAACCCAAGGTCTGAAGTTTCTCGGACGCGCGGGAGGGGAGTACCTACGCGAAAAGTCAAACATGGAAGAGCGAGGGGAGGTAGGAGAGAAGAAAGGGGGTGAAAAGTGAGGTTACGAAAAGAAAAGAATACTGCGGGTAAGGGGGGCCAAATTCCGGGGAAAGAACAAATGGGACAGATCTCTTGGGGAAGCCGATAACGGCAAAGGAGTGCTCTATTCAAAATAATATCTTAAAGAATATGTCCGGTCGCGGAAGAAACACAGGATGTCGAAAGAGACACCTTTGGAAAAAGCGAAAACCAGAGAAAAAACAGGACACACTACACAAGCTTAATGGAGGTCAGACAATAGGGATTAAATATATCTAAGGAAGTATGCCACTGAAAATCAGGGTGGGTGAATACTGGGGGGAGAGAGCTCTCGCGGATACGAGAGCAAGTTAGGATTCGAGTCTGCCAGAATTAAAGTCCATAAAATGGAAAGGAGGTGAAGGCAATAAGGGACTGAGTTAACGACAGTGAGAAAAGGAGGTCATCGTACGGAGTCAAGCAAAAAGGGGTCGAATGTGCTAAGGACTTGGGGGGACGTCATAAGGGGAGGAGCTCGGGAATGGGGAAGCAAGAGGGGATTCGGAGACAAGAATCTAAAGGAAAATGATCTTGGGGGGAGCTAGTTTCTGAGGAGGTGAAAAGTCTCAGGGGTCATAAAGAGGAATGCACGTCCCTACAACGAACCAGGCTCAAGCCGGCATGCTGCCGATTTGTGGGGCCCTTGGAAAGAAAAATCCCCGAAAGTCAGAGGTTCGCCGGGCGGAGGGGGGCGAGTGAAGGCTTAGACAGGAGCTTCAGAGGAAGGAGATCACGTCACGGATAAAAAAAAAAAATAAGAGGGAGGTAAATGAATAGGGAGAGATGAGCCACTGGGAGCGGTCTAAAAAAGATCGATGAATTCTGAATATAACATGCTGAAGAGGCAGTAAGGTAGGGAGCATCAGCTCTAAAAGGAGACTTAAAGGGAAGGCAGATCGGAAAAAATATGGTCAAAGTCTCCGGGGGGAAGGACAGTGGATGGGATCACTAGAGGGCTTGCGAAATGACCAGATGGGTACAAAGCGTACTCGTCAGAGAACGGGAAAATGGAGGGGAAACTAAGGAATATGGGAAAAAGACAGGACCATGAGCAAATGGACTAGGGTTCGATCGAGAAAGGGTCAAAAGTTTTGGATGAAGGGGAGGGGAAAACAACGGATTCTGTGCGGTCTCAGGGCAAAACCAACACAGCAGGAAGAGTAAAGAGGGGAGGGGAAGGAGGGGGTGCAGTGAGGGGGACTCATAGTGCAACATGGTAAATACTATGGGGAAAGCCCTAAATTGAAGGAAGGGATGATTCAAGGCGGGAAAAGGAGAGCGGGGGGAAGTGGGGGTCTAGAGGGATGAGCAGGAAGGTAGGTAAGGGATCGCACCGAGGAAGGGAACGGAACAAACGTAGTTTTTTGGGCTGGTAGTAGTAGGCCGGGAAAACAACTGGATTCGGATTGTGGGGGGAAATTGTTATGTAAGGCACAAAGGTCAATTGCCTGGGGGAGGATCGAAAATGAATCACCGGAAGGAGGCAGCGAATTAAAAGGAGGTAGGGAGCAGTCGGTGGGGGCGGCAGATAGCCTTAACACGGGAAACCGAAAAAAAAGGGGGGTCGCAAAGTCTGCAAGGAGTCCTTCAGAAGTCCTGGAACCGGGGTGGGAGAACTGAGAATCGAGGGAACCAACGACAGCGCGAAAGTCACGTCAGACAGTCTAGTCATCTCGAGATCGGACAGGGGAGGAACGGCACTCGCGACAAGACAAGTGCAAGCAT
>Ga0179591_1303485_pt1 | contig 13644 bp, 12 predicted proteins | sample CZOMad2_1_08_16f_FD_182891 | JGI IMG/M metagenome (GOLD analysis project Ga0179591, IMG submission 182891) | Vadose zone soil fungal communities from Angelo Coast Range Reserve, California, USA - CZOMad2_1_08_16fungal (PacBio error correction) | ecosystem: Environmental > Terrestrial > Soil >...
AAACCTGCGAGATCCCGACAAGAAAAGACTGCGAGGGAACCTGGAGGAAGCAACGGTTTGATCACTTCACCCTCCCCAAGGAGGGCTCCTTCAAAAGGTTTCACCTGACAACCCGTCACAGGGGGGGGGGAGGGATGCAGGGAGAAGAAGAACGGAAGTGCCGGGAAAAAAGGACGGTCTAACTATCTCTACGCAATCGCGCCAGGAGGGAACTACCCCTCCTTGCAGACGATGGGATAAGAGCCGAAAAGAAGAGACACCACCGACTGGTACAAAATTTCTCTACTAGGGGGAAGGGACGACCAACGAGCTCTGCTGCGCGCTGGGGCCGCTCTATCAAAGCCTTTGTCAGAGGGAAGAGGTAGACTTAAATGTCCGGTCGTCTCGGCGCCGGCGCGGCGCCTTGAGCCGTGAGCAAAGGAAAAAGGGGGAGTTGGCTAAAAGAGAAAAAGAACGCGTGGAAATAACTACGAGGATCATACTTCGTCACAAAAAAGTACGATCGAGCCAGTCGACATCAAAAGGGAAAGCTCTAGAGGTCTAGGAAACATCAGAAGTGGAAGTCGTGTCCTGAAAAACTCGCCGCACGATGGCGTTCTCAATTGCTGGGGGGGGGAAAGGAAAAAGCAGAGGCAGACGGCGATCAGTGCCTAAAAAGGGGGGGGGGTGCCGCGTTACACAGCATTAAACTCCATCACTGCTCATAAATTAGACGGGAACGCCGCACACCGATGCAGTAGGGGCAAGGGGGGGGGGAAAGCTAAAGGAGTCTTCCAGGGTGAGGGAAAAAAAGCCGAATGGGAAAACGATCCCTCGATCAGAGGAGTCTCAAGGGAAGAACCCTGGAGAGGTTGAAGAAACCCGCGGTACTGAAAGGAAAACAGTTCGCACAATGTCGAGAATGTACGCGAGCGGGCGCGATCAGAAGGGAAAGTCGTAGGTCTCCAAGAAACGTCTTAGTAGGGGAATACAGAACTATCCTCAGAGGAGAAGAAATACAGGTCAGACGAGAAAAAAGGAGTGACGGTCTGAAAACTTCTTTAAAAGACGACGACGAAATCCTGTCCTTATATGCGACAGTAGCGTTAGGACCGGGCAAGCTAGGAACTCTACGGCTGAACGACGCCGACAAGGAAGAGGAAAACAACGGGGTGAGGAGCCGTCAAACAAAATTATCGTCCACCGACGAGAGGGAGCAGCTACGTAGTTAAGAGCAGCAGGAAAAAGGAAAACTGAGGTGGGAAGTGAGTGAGGAAGGGAGTTCAAAAATAACTTGGTATAAAACCTCTTACCGCACAAAAGAGGAAATCAGGGAAGGAAAGACGGGCGGCTATATGGGCAGTGTCCTTAAAGTCAATAAAATTCAAAGAGCTCAGTCTATCGACGGATGCGAAAGAGCAATGAGAAGAAAAGAAAAACGTATCGAAGCGGCGTCGCAAAGTGAAGTCACCAGAAGGGAAATCTACTGCCATAAAACAGGGGAAAATCAAATCTCTCGGGCGACAAAGGGATCGAGTCAAGAAAGGAAAGGGAAGAAGCAGTCGACGAAAACTGGAATCGCCCGACGACGGGATCTGGAATAAGACTATGGGTGTCCCCAAATGTCGAGGTAATCTAAGATTAAGAAAAAAGAAAAGCTTATCCATGGTGTGTGCGATGTCTTCGATCCAGTCGAGACACTGTTAAAAGAGGGGGGGAGGGGGAAGCCACATTCACGTAGGCCGACCCCGCCGGCCGAAAGAGAATCCACTGTGTTACCGGAGAGAACTAGTTAGAATAGGGCTCGGATACTCAAGCCGGGAATCCGCAACACCAGGATGGACAACATTGTGAGGAAAAGCGGGTGAGCTACGAAAATGAGAAGCCGTAAGCGAGAAAACCATCAGAAAGAGAAGTGAGTCGAAGGCAACGCGCCGACGAGAAGAAACTAGCTTTCAAAGAAAAAAAGCCTCGGCGCTCGCTGGTACGATGTGGAAAGGGAAGAGAAAACATTTCTGAAGAAGAGGAAAGGTGGGCAACTCGACTCGCTGCTAGGCCGTGGGGGGAGAAAACCACGAAGATTTGCCGCCGCCGCTACAGAACGGACGCATGGAAGGTCTCGAAGAAAACCGGGAGGCGGCGCTTTGTCGTTCTGGACCGGCTCGAACTATTGAGGAGAGAGAAAAGCGAGAGACGCGAGCTGGAGAGGAGAACTTAGAGAACGTGAGACTCGATCTTGCTCCGAGGCCGGAAAATAAACTCGGGGCCGAGCCGGCAGGGGAAAAGAATTCGTCAGAGACTCGGGTGCTCGCGAATTAAGTTCTTCGAGGAAAGAGGGGGGGAAGGAGATACTCTGCAATCCCTTTTTATTTACGAAAGAAAAAGAGTCGACAAGAGCAAAGGTCTTCCCTGCGTATATCATAAACAAAGGAGGACCAGAAAGAGATCCTAAGCTAATAAAGAAGGTGCCCGGGCGTGCACGGTGTGGTGGGAGGGCCGCGTCGTAAAGACTTGATTAAACGAGGGAAAGGGCGCCAGAAAGGAAAAAAAAAAAAGACGAAGCACCAGTCATCGACGTATGCTTAAGACTGGAACGCAGGAGACCGGAACAGCACTCTAAAAGGCGTCGCAATATCGCCCAGGGCACTTGCTGCTTGCATGTGCAATCAGAAGAGAACTCGCCGGACGCGAGAGAGCTAGTCTAGCGCGAGCAACGAGTGAGGGAAAGAACAAAAGAGGCTCATAACGACCGGAAGGTTAAAGTCGACGTGGGGGAAAGAAGGGCGCGGGATGATCTGTAGAGGCAAACAAAAAGGGGCCCGAATCAGGGGGCCGGTGAAAATTGACAGAAAGAAACTAAACTCACCTCAGGAAGGACTTCTAAATCTAGAGGGATATCGGTCGTGTTCGTCGAGGAGACTCGAGAAGAAAAGAGGGAGGGAGATCGTCAGACGGTCGATCAAGGGCGTCAGGGGATCATAGATTCGGTATGCGAATCGGAGGGGCAGAGAAAAACTCATTAAGGGGAAAGCGGGGAAAGCGGGTCACTGCCCCCGCATAGACCACATGAGGAGGAGCTGGAAAAAAAAAAAAAAGTTATCCGAACTCTCGAATTCACGGTGGAACACGGGGAGCCCCAGGCCTTCTTACCTGGGGCTTCTCGACTGGATACGCCTCGAGGTGCAAAGCGCACTGGAAAGGACTTTGGCGCTCAAATCCTATCTCAGCTTCGATCTTCAGAGAATCCGGGAAAGATTAGGCTGCTTCACGGAGGGAAGACGGCCAACAGAGTGGGGAGCGGGCGATGTCAGGTGTCTGGGAAAAAAGAGAGCTGCTAAGGCTTGGAAAACGCCGGCTTGTCGCCAGAAGAAGCATTCGGGTTCCAGGAGACCTTTCAGTCCTGGGTGACGCCGCCACAGCTTAAGGAGCCTACTGTCTTTCTCTCGATACTTGAGATAGAGATTCTCTCAAAGGGGATGGGCGCATGTAAAGGAGTGCTTTAAAACTCAACCCGACTCGGTCCTCCTCCTCAACGAGGTGGTGGTGGGCGGAGCGAAATATTGAAGGTCAATCAAAGCTTGACCTCCGGATTGAGAGTACCAACACTGCATCAAAGGACCGACGTGCGGTGCGAACCCAGGAGAAAGATAGGGACGGACTGAGATCCTAAACTCTACGAGGTGGCAGGGACGAAGAGATTGGCCTGCCGACGATTGTCCATCTGGGGGGGGGGAGACGGCCGGCAGGCCCCGGTATCTAAGCCTAGGGGGGAGAGAAGTGGGGCATGAACCTGCTTCTCTTCGCGCAACGCAACTGGAGCCACGATCGAAGCAGGCCGCGTAGAAGTGGCCTTAAACAGGATAGGATGTATTACTCCTCCTACGAGGAAGAATCCCTCGAGGAAGTAGGAAGAGAAAGACATGTATCATACTCAATACTCAACGTGTAAAACAAAGAAAGGGGGGCGAATGCATGCGTTCTGCGCCATCGTCAAAAGATAAGGGTTGAGCCCGCGGCGACACAAGAGCGCTATGGTGGCTCTTGGCCGCTACCACGGGCGGCTGCTTTCCCTGCCACTACGAGACGGGGGCCAAGAGAGGAAAAAAAAACGAATCGGCTGGCCCTTAGTCTCCGAGGCGAAGAAAACAAAAAAAGGGGGAAGTCGGTCGCGAGTTCTCTGCCACTGCACAAACCGGCGCAAAGCTGTGCAGGGGTGCTGGGTTCCCCAACCGCAAGGGAAACCTAAAAACATAGGGGGGGGCTGCGACTCTAAGCGAGGATCCCTACCGAAGGGCCAGCCTCGAATGGCAAGACCGGACCGCGAAAGAAGGTCCGTATGGCGTACAGACGGCTTACGAACGTCTATGGTTGAGAAGAATCAAGATCGACTCGTGGCCTGGGCCCACGGGGCGCGTAGAAAAGTGTAGCTTCTGCCTCGACAGGGAGGAGCGAACGCGCTCGCGGCGACCGCAACGAAAAGCGTGATCCACTACTAGAGAGGAATCGAAGTGATAGCGAAGGAAGTCGCCCTAGACAGCAAACGAGGGGGGTTCTAGCTACTCCCAGCCGTCTAACGGGTGTGAGCGGAATGCCATGATAAGAACTTGACCAAAGGATTGGGGGAAAAAAAGAGCTGGTACGTCGAGGGTCAGAGCGCTGGGATCAATTTGTAAGGGGCGCCCTGGGATGAAGAGGGCGGTCGCGCAGGGGAGGTACACAAAACAAAGACATGTAGGACATCGGGGGGGGTGGTTGAAGAAAAGTCTCAAGGCATGAAAAAAAAGCTACCTCCTAATCCGAAATGTCTTAGGATCGAGAGCTCGCAGATCATGTTATCTAGCCGTAAGGGGGAGAAAAACATGGAGGAGGAACGAGGGGAAAAAAAACAAAACACACACAAAAAACAAAAAAAAACACACAAAAGAAAAGGAAAGGAGAAAAACCGAGAAACAACAACACACAACCCACACAAAGCAACCGGGGGGGGTCTGTTTCTCGGTGGGATAGTCTCGAGGAGAGAAGGTCACGGCAGTATCTCTTCTGCCTGAAAATAAACGGGTCGGTCAGCCTGGGGGCCAAATTCACCTCCCAAAAGAGAGAAAGCGATTTGGAAAAGAAAAAGCGCGGTCACGCTATGGCCTTGCTCCGCAGGGGGAAGCCGAAAACTGACGCGATCAGTACTCCAAAAAATACGAATGGCCTCAATCGGGGTCCCCGACTAGTATCATACAGAAAAGTCAGCTCACCAACGGGTAGCAGCCGATGCACTCGGCGGGGAAATCGAAAACTCTCGCTCGGATCATGAAACTGAACGGGGCGCTCGGGAAAAAGAGGACCTCTAATTGGGGACCACGTCAAGGCGGAAAGAAACCGAGCTATCGCCTCATGATCGGTCAGGGTAAGATATAAGGGCGCCCGGAAGCGGTCAACAGGAAAGATGGGAAGGAAGATTCATTCTCGTCCGACGTCGTACTCAAGGAGCATAACCAGAAACGAAAAAAAAAGTGTCGGAGCGGGGAAGGAGGAAGCGGATTGAACGTTGAGGTCAAAGGGAGTAAGCACTATGGGTGCGTAGGGTACTCTACCTAAAGCAGGCGTCGATAATGCCAAGTGGGGGGGGGAACTTTTGCCGGGAGACGGAATCATGCGATCCGCCGATCACGTTCTACTGAAGGGGCAAAAAACGAAAGGGAAGGTACGCTTTGGGCAGCTCTCTTCATACGGGACTTTCCACGCCTAAGGGACGATCTCCCAGAATATCAAAAGGACCGAAACGGGGGAATAAACCGGTCGAAATGGGACGGAGGAGGACCCCGGTGGAACACCCGCCTTCTCATTTTAAGGGGAGGAAGTGATAAAAGGAGGAGTGTAAAGAGTCTTAGTCCTAACGAAGGACTGAGGGAGGTTTGGCCATGAGCAACGGAAAAAATCCGATCACTACTGAACCCGGTTCCGTCGACCTTCCTGGTCCGTAAAACAGTGCGAATTCGAGCGACCCTAAAAACGGCCGGGGAAGACATCGGGGAGCGCTCCTCTCATCTCGCGAGGCAAGACCTCCCTGGCACCCACGGGCAATCGGATGGAGAGATTTCAGCAACGAAGATTTGTCAGGGTTCCGCACCGCTTCTCACGGAGGGAAAGGGCAACAGGGGGAGGCTCCTCAATCAACGAGGGGCTAAGAGGCGATCAGCTCGTGAACGCAATAACTCGAGGAAAAAGTCGAAATCGATTTGGAGCCCGAACTGAAACAAAAAAAGAAAGGAAAAAAATTCTACTCTGAAGGACTGGGAAGCACCGACCTCCGGCAAAAAAGGAAAGAGGAAAAACCGCCTTCTTCGGCAGGAGGAAACAGAACCATCACGGCTCCCCCCAAAGAAGGAAGAGGGCAAGGGAGAGGGGCCGGACCCTCTTTAGCACGCACTGAAAGCCGCCGACCTGGACATCGCAAAAGACAGACCCTGGGGAAATCTGCCGAGTGCGCATCCGGAAAGCTAGTCGATAGCAGCTAAGAGGTGCTGCAGCGAGAAAATCGGAGAGAAATTGAGCGCGGCCACCTCGGTATTCGGCGCGACAAAACGACGCTAGGCACGCTTATGAAAAAGGGGGAAGTGCAAACTTCGGAGAAACCCAGTCGGCGGGAAAAAGAGTTGGGGAAGACTGTGAATCCTCACCCGGATAAGAGCGTGTGAGCTCGGAAAAGGCTGAAAAAGACGGGCTCCACGGGACCAATGAATCGAAAGGGGGATCAGCCGTAGCGCGCGACGAGATGGACCCCGCTTGAAAAAAAACGGAAAACCTAAGGGAAGGGGAAAGCTCGTGGTTGACGGGGGTAGCATGGAAGAATCCCTTCCTTGCGTGAACTAAGGAGAGGAGACCGGGGGGAGAGACTCTCATCCCGACCGACTTGAAAAAAATATACCAGACGGCGCTTTCTCTTGACTGGTCAGGCGTCATGGGGAGGGGCGTTGCGTTCTGAAATCGACGGGAGGAAGCACTCGCCGGAACAAGAGGGATATTGAAAAAGAGAAAAGCTTCAGCACGTTATCCTCTATCTTGAGAAAAAAAGAGGGGGCGAAGTGAAGGTACCTGTCCGATCCGGACGTCCAAAGGAGTCGAAATTCGGGTGGCTCGCGCAGAAGTCGGACGGGAAGTCATAGACTTTAAAGAGGTTTCTTTAAAAAACGAAAAAACCAGCCGTGAGAACGGAGCACCTGATGTACTTCGACGAAAGGAAAAAAGGGAAAAAAAAAAGGGATCGAAAATATATATATCCGAATGAGAAAAGAGCGGGGAAGGCCGGTGGTGGTGAGAGCCGTCAAGAAAAAAAGGAAGACAGCTCGGGGGGAGGAGGTCGACGAGGCTCAGGAAACAGATCGCTCGACGTATGCTGGACTGAAAAAGGAAGGCCTGCAGGGGAGCCCCGGCTAGCGCGCACCCAGGATCACGTGCAAGAAGCGAATGGGCGTGCTCACGACCGATCGGAGATGACTGAGGAAAAAAGGGATGCGATGCGGGGACCCAAAACAAAAAAAAAAAAGACAAGTCTGACCGCGACCGAGAACCGCGTCCGACGTAGGTGGTAATCAAAAAAAACGGGATGCAAGGGGGTAAGAGGAAAAAGACCGAGAATCGACGGCGGGATTCGAGGGGAGGAGAGATCGACACATGCATGATCTTCCGTAACAGCAAGTCTCTCCGATTCTGCTAGAAGCAATAGATCGATCTCGTGGCGTGCGCTAAAACGAAAAGGAGTTCGAAAAGAAAGGGTCAGAGGATAGCCTTTCGGGCGATGAAACGAACTGCGCAAAGACTCAGGGGGAAGCAGACTAAAAGGAAGACACGTCGTGGTCCAGCCTGGTCGGGGGAGAGGCACCCTCCTCGGGACCACACACGATGACTTTTCTCCTAACGGGTCAGCAAACAAACGGTTGGGGGAAAAAAAAGACTCTTGAAAAAAAAAAAAGCTTTCTAGCGACGAAGCGGGGGATACCGCAGGAAAACGAAAGGGCGCTGGATCTACAGTGCTCGCACAAGCAGAAGCTCAGTGCTGATTACAAGGAGGGAAAAAGGCGGCGCTACTCGGTCGAGCTCGAGGCGTCGGGGAGGGGGGAAAACGAAGAAACTAGTCAGGTTAGGCACGGGGGAGAAGTGTCTTGCGAGGGGAGCCAGAGCGCTTTGGCTGGTATCGGAACTGGGAAATTTCCGGCCTGGTGAACAAAAAAAAAAAAAAGAACAGAAAGGGCGCCGAAGAGGGGTTGATCGTTCGGCTTGGGAAAAGCTTCGCGCAGCCGGACGAAAAGATGGTAGGTGACCGGGTCCGGAAAGGAAAGAAAAGCCCTCTCGACGCGAGCGTCGAGAAAAAATTTGAGACTCTGACTCAGAAGTTCTTGCTCTCCCCATAAAAATGCGACGTGTCTGGTTCTTGACCTGGAGGCAACCGAGAGAAGGGACTCGGAAAAAAAGAGCGGCGCCAGCGGAGGGAGGAGAGCTGGGGAGAAAAAAAAAAAGGAGAAGCATATCTTACCGTACTATTTAAGACTTTCTCGAACAGCAGGGCACGTCTCAAGCACGGAAACGTGTTCAAGAAAAAAAGAGACAGGCGACAGGGCGGGTCGTCTTAGTCACGGCAGGCGAATGGATCACAAGAAAGCACGTCCAAGGAGGATACGACGGTGACGACCGTCTCGGCAAAAATAATCGACTGGAAGTGGCTCTCTCCCTGAAAGCAGGAGGTGTCAAGGCGGCGGCCCAAAAAGGAAAGAGAACCGGGTGCTTAAGCGCAAGGGTCGTGGGGCTCTGGGCAGAAAAAATCTGAAAAAAAGGGAAAGCAACGCCACGGAAGGAAAAAAATGAAAAGTCTCTGCAACGGGAGGGGCGTAAGGGGCAGGGCTAAAAAAAGGGGGCGGCCGCGGGAGAAGGCTAAAAAAGGGGATAAGCTTCACGGCAACCGAATTATCTACACATGTTCCGGGACTGGGAGAGTAAAAAGAACTACTCCACTCTTGAGGAATCAGGCAGGTAAATCCAACCTCAATCCTCGCCTGGTGACGTAAAAAACACATCAACGACCCTCTATCAAGGGAACTGGGCTCGGGAGGGAACGAAGGGCGGTTGTTTCTCTGGCGAATCTGCCTGACTAGGTCGGAAGGAGGGATTGGGAATCCCGTCCAGTAAGGAGCCAAAGTTGGTCAACGCGGCCACACCGCCGATCAAAAAAAGGCCGAGAAAAGAGTCTTGAAAGGGGGACACACGTACGTCGACATCCAGAAAAAAAAAATTGATCGCTCAAGAAAGGAATTAACGAAAAGGACGAGAAGGTGGTCGAGCGCATGAAAAGAAAAGGGGGCTTGCTAACCCTAGGTGTGAAACGCTGACAGGGTGCCACGCTGAGGAAGTTCTACGACTGGACTAAACGAAGTCTAAGGATCAAGGGGGAGGGGTTTATCTGCTGCTTCTCGACTCTCTTTTGGGGGGGGAAAAGAAGGAATCGGGCTGTGAAAATGAGTGGGTTACACATCGCCGGAAGATTTGGGGGGGGCTTTTTCCTCCGCGACGGAGATTCACGCCATACTAAAAAAAGACTGAAGGCCAGGGACTCGAGACGGAAAAGCTCAAGGTGCTCTAGACTAGAGTGCAACAACAACAACGAGTTAGGAATGACTGGGAGAGATCCCGGGAGCTCGATAGTCCGAAAAAAAAAGAGGGTCGCAGGGGGGGTACTCACGTTGCTGTCACCCGCCCACCGGGATATCAGGAAAAAAAAAAGGACCTAAGCAAAGGACGAGGAGCGAGGCCGTCCCTCCAGGAAGCCTGTAAAGATCTACTATTCACCAACCTGCGGAAAAATCCATCTAGGGGACAACAGAAAAGCTTTTGAACTCGTCATAAAAGAGGAGATAAGAAAATCTTTGGACCCGATCCTCGACGCTTGGAGACAAAAAAAATCTAAAAACTCTCTATGTCGGTCCTCTTCCGGCGCCTGTGTCGGGCCCGCGTAGAAGAGTAAAAACCTGTCTCGGCGAGTCCGGAGGGAAGAGGGGATAGAGGCGCCCGGGAAGGCGGGCATCGAAGGGCGTAGCGCGTAAACCTGGGCAAAGGAAAAGGAAGCAGAGTCATGCAAGAGAAGGCAACAACCAACTCGACGTACTCAAGGAGGCCGATAAAAAATCAAGGGATCAGACGGTGCGTAAAACAAGTCTTAACAGCGAACGCGTCGATTGCACATGTTAAAAAGAAAAAAGGGGCTAGTCAGTGTTTCAGACGAAGGCAATAATGGCAGCGGGGGGGACGTGGATCAGTGCAGGCATGGGGGGCTTTAAGATTAAGGGGGAATTCATTCGAGAAAAAAACGTTCTTCTACCTCGGCACTACTGCCAAAAGCCGATCCGAGGTTAGGGAGCTCTTCGTCTCGTGGAGTAAAAAAAGAAAAAGGTGCGCGGCCACGAGAAACAATCGGTCGGCGCTCGCGCAAACGGAAAAAAAGTTGCATAGAGGCCGGGTGACGTGCGATGCCTGTAAAAGCCAGTCAGGACGGCAAGTCAGAACGGAGGATGTCTTCAAAGGGTAGGACTATAAGCTAAAGAGAGGGGGAAGAGCATGCACTAAGTAAGGGGAATCCGAGAACTAGTCGAGTGGAGTCCTTCTACCAACGTTGAAAAGAAAAAAAAAACTCGCAGTCAAGGAAGCGAGCAGAAACGATACCCCGCTCGGCCGGCGCCGCCGGGAAAGAAAAATTCAAGGAGAGAAAGACCTCCGCTGCAAGTCATGACAGGCCAACGTCGAGGCGGATAGTTCTCGACTAGGGGAAAAAAGCACATGGCGACACCGTGAAAGAAAGATTTTAGATATTAAAAAATCACGGAGCGCGACAGGGGGAAAAAAACTATCAGCTTGCAACTAGGTCGGTCGGCGAGAGCGTGGAAGAATTTTTGGAGGAAAGGGAATCAAAGCGCACCCTCGACTCGGAAGCTGCGCGAAGAAGGGAGAAAAGAGTAGGAAAAAGAATAGAGAGCGAACCGAAGTCTGCTCGGGAAAGGCCGGAAAGTCATAAGGGGAAGAAGGAGACCTCATCAACAAGGGGAGCAAGCTCCGGCCGACCTCGGACCAAAAACCTACTAGCGTTCTCTCCAGAAACTTACCCCATCGAGAGAAGCGCAGGTCAGCCTTGAAGATCGGCTGGTCCGCGCGCAACAGGCAGAGAGCAGAGACAGAATAAAGTTCATGGTGTGCTAAGTCGGCGACCGTGGAACGAGGCGGTAGCCCACTCGCGACTAAAAGAAAAAAAAAAAAGAAGGGGCTCCAAGAGATGGGGGAAAGGTTTGAAAGGAGGGGTATAAACCCGTCCTCGTCGAGTAGACGCCGATGGTGGGGAGGGGGACCATTTACCCGAGGGAACCACGGTGAGGGCGTGGGGAAGACTCGCAATCGTGGAAGCCTTCCATAGAGACTCAAACGTGAACCCCGGATCGGAAAGAGACTTGGGGGAAAAAGGGAAAAAACGTCCTTTCTCGAGACTCGGTGAAGTAGCGCCTCGACGTCGGAAGCGCAACTTGAAAGGGGGGGCAGAGGAAGTCTCTCTACAGTGTGCACGTCGCCAGCGCTTCTCGAAAGTGGAAGAGCCTCTCACTCATCCCAGGCCGAAAATTTCCGTCGCACGCGGAATGAAGAGGCAGTCATGGGGGGGGGCGCGTTGCGTTCAAAGGCAGAAAGGAACCTCGAGTCGCCGAGCGACGCGCGGACGAGGAGACAAGAGAAGAGATGAGCCCGTTATCCTGTTCGTCTTGCAGGACGTCGGCACTGACGGGCCGATCCTGCGAAACGTTCTCTGGCAGCATCGTCCGCGCGGAGGGATCCGCTCATAATCTCAACGAGCCGTCTCTACGTCGGGCACAGAAGTTTTCAGGGGAAGAAAAGAAAAAAAAAACTGCGACGACGGATCACCTGTGTTCTTGACTGCGGCTCGAGATAAAAAAAGGGAGGAGACTCAGCTAGAACATCAGAAAGTCGAGGCAACGGAAAACGGGAGTGAAAGGAAGGAGAGCGTCAATGAGCGAAAAAGGTTGCGCCGAGCACACCGAAGTGGAAAAAAAAACTGAGAGGAAAAGCACGTCCGCAGGGATAGTCCGGCAGGCACAAGAAAGAGACGGGACATCGCCCATTATCACTTGCGGCAGAATGTGGATTGAGAACGCCGGGCAACCCACCAACAACAAAAAACACAACCAAAAAAAAAAAACAACAGAAAAAAACACCAACCAACACAAACAAAAAAACAACAAAAAAAAAAAAAAAAAGACAAAAAAAAAAAAAGACAAAAAACACCAACAAACAAAAAAAAAAAAGAAAACACAAAAAAAAAAAAAACCGGGGGGCAAGGGGGGGGGGGGGGGGGGGGGGGGGGGGGGGGGGGGGGGGGAGGGGGGGGGGGGGGGGGGGGGGGGGAGGGGGGGGTCGTGGGCGAGGAGTCGAGCCTCACGAGGGTCCGGTGAAAAAAACGCGAAAAGAACGAAACGTGGCTGACCTGAGCAAGGATCCGCGTTCAAAGGTAGAGGACGGGGAGATAGAGGGCGCGAACACACCACAAAAAAAAAATTTGGCAATTGGAAGACTAGAGCGACATGAGTCTCTTCATAACTAAAAATCGTCACCAGACTGCGCCGGAGGCGAACTCCGGCAAAATACAGGGGGCGATCAGACGTCTTAAAAGGCGGAGAAGAGAGTATCGGAGATCCAAGCATCTCTATCGGAATGAAACAAAGAAAGGATGAAGAAATCAAACGGTGATTAGGGTTACGCCGGGTCACTGTCAATGACCGCATAGAAAAGATCATAAAGGGGACGGTGATCCAAGAAAGGTTCTCAAAAACAAGAACCTCCTGCTGCATATCAACGGCGAAGGGGAGGAAGTCTGGGGAAGAATGAGTTCTACCTCAGGATGTGACCCCAAAAAGAAGGGTGATCGACACAAGCGCTCAGCTGACCGAAATGCTGCAAAAAAAAGGAAAATTACTTTCTGCACTCGGCGATCTGATCGAGCCGAGGGAAAAGTGTCCGTTCTTCGACCGAAAGGGAAGAACCTGAGGAAACCTATGTTAAAGGATGGGTCGCCTGAGCGCTTTGGAGGATTTATCAACGAGGGGGGAAATAGGGCCGGGCCAGGGGGGGGGATGAGGCTCCGTCTCAAAAATTGTCGCTAAGAGAAAAACTCTGCTTGGAGCGGCTAAATCCAGGAAAGAGATTCATTATGCCGGGAGAAACCACAACTCGAGAGAGAAAGCCTATAGAGAAGAGACCTACGAGGGACGGCACGAGCTGGAGAGGGGGAAAAAGTCATCGCGGCGCCCTAGGATGGCCGGCACATAATCAAGACGGACGACTGGGAGGGAGAAAGGGGAACGGACTACGTCGCAAGGGGAAGACTTCGAAGGGGGGGAAGACTTTTCTAAGGATGCCTGAGACGCGTCGCGCTGGTCTAGACTGCAAAAGTTGAAAGATACGAAAAAGAGGGGGGAGAGACTGGAAGCGTCGGAGTCGCACGGACAGAGTGGCGACGACAAAAAAAAAAACGGCGGGAGGGGATCGTTCTGGAATTCCCGGCGGTTCAAGGCCGCCGCGTCCACCTCAATATCAGGGAACTGGGCCGGCATCGGAAAGAAGGGTATAAAA
>Ga0179591_1465452_pt1 | contig 13644 bp, 17 predicted proteins | sample CZOMad2_1_08_16f_FD_182891 | JGI IMG/M metagenome (GOLD analysis project Ga0179591, IMG submission 182891) | Vadose zone soil fungal communities from Angelo Coast Range Reserve, California, USA - CZOMad2_1_08_16fungal (PacBio error correction) | ecosystem: Environmental > Terrestrial > Soil >...
AAAAAAAAAAAGAGAAAAGATCGGCCTGCCTGGAGCGACCACTAGTCGGCGAGGTGCTTGCGCCCCCTGCCAGGAACAAAATGAACAAAAGACCAAAAATGAAAAGAGAAAAAACCCGTCAACACATGCGAACCCCCGCCCATACTACTCGGCAAAAGCTCGCCGCGGCCGCCCGGCCGGTACCCACCGCCCCGGAACGCCAACAAGGCTCAAAAATGGTCGTCCCTCGAACGTCGGAAAAATCGCCGTCCCCTCGGCCTCCCAGCCCAAAAAGACGACAAATCCCTCCCTCGCCGCGTGCAGTCAGCAAAAAAACAAAAGGAAAGGAAAGCCAAACATGGAAAAAACCAGTTCTTGGGTCGACGACTCCGTGGGTGGTGCGCAAGGTTCGCCCCGGCCGCCCCCTTCGCCGAAAGGCGGAAGGGAAAGTGTCCCCAAGGTCCATCGAACCGAGGACGGCTTTCGAAAGGCACTGTTTGTGAACGGCCTGCAAGCAGTCCGACTCCCCGAACGCGGTGCTTGCCCTCCGACTTGGAAAACATGCCCGTCATGGACGGGCCTGATGTGGTCCTGCCACCCATTCCGCTGGTCGGCACATGCCCGGCGGCCGAAAAAACGTGCCGAAAAGTTGGTAGGTCCTGCCCCAACCGATAAAAACGGGCATGGGGAAATTCCACAAAATCGTCCCCGCCCCCCCCCGGTTCGGCGGCCGCCCAAAACGAATAACCCATCAAAATGAAAGCCGGTGCGAAACAGGACATCGATTTCGGCGGGGCCCCAAGTTTCCCAAAGGAAAAAAGTCGGGTTTGAAGCCAGCCCCGCATGGCCCCCTTGAAAAACCGTCCTGAAAAAAAAACACCCCTCACGGCGTTACGGGGTACGAAGGCCTGTCAGTGAACCCGCGCGGAATACGCGTAACCTGGCCCGCCAGCGGCGCAAAGGAACCAAATCCGTCTTCCGAAATCTGTCTTCTGCCCGAAACAAACAAAAGAGCGGGAGCGAGAAGCCGCCCTTTGGCCCCTGCCCGCTCGCCGCGGCACAACGGCCCGGCCCTGCCCCCCGGCAACGTCCCCGATCTCGTGCAGAAAAAGAGAAAAAGGCCCCGGCTTTTCTGCGCCCCATCGTCAGCCCCCCAAAAGTTTGGGCGAAGACCCCCAAGGAAAACACCCAAAACGAGACCTTTCTTTCCTTTCCGCCGACAAAAGGGCCCCGGGGCGAGCAAAGTTCCCCCGCGACCACCAATCCAATGCCGGAAAAAATGTGCCAGGCCCGCGAAGCCAACCCGCAAGAAAAGACAGATCCGGGAAAAAAAAAAAATCTGGTTGGGCCGGCCGTGCCGCTCGAACCGGCCCCGGGAGGCCCCTATGTTCGCCTGGCGGAATGTTGGCCTGGGAAAAAAAGGAAAATGGGCGGCAGCGCTTTTTGCCCCCGCTGGCGGTTCGGAAAATCCTCGCCAACCGAACCGTGGCGTCAAAGGAAAAGTTGCTGTAGAAAGCCCAAGGCCCGGCCAAAAAATCTCCAGCCATTGTTCGAAGGGTGCCCAGCCGCGGGTCCCCCCTGGCCCCAACAAATTCCCAGATGCTGGTCCCCAAAGGGAGGGTTTCAAGCCGAAAAACGGGGGCGGAGCCCTCTGGCAGATCAATTCCCCGAATCGGGCTCGCCCGGGCGAATGGTGCAAAGCGATCGGAACGCCCCTCAACGCGCACAAATGTTTCGGGCCCCAGCTTTTGGGCACGGTTCGGCGACGGTGGGATCTTTGGGTCCCTGCCGCCAAACTTGCTGGGGGGAATCCTAAATTTCTACCAAGACAAACAAACCCAACAGGAAGACAAGACAAACCAATATATCTTCGGGGCGCCCCCCCTTCGTCCCCGCCAACCTTGGAAGGCCCGGGACGGCTTCCCTGTTGCTGGGTGCAAGCCAGGTGGCGCCGAAGACAAAAACCGGGGGTCGGACCTGGACCGGCTGGCCGGTGCACAAGCCGGTTGCCGACCGGCGGGCCGGGCCCCCTAATCGGCCCGGGGCGACGGCCCGCCCCCGGCCGGGCGCAGGCAAAAAACAACCCCCGCCCCCAAGCGTCGCGAAAATGGGCCCGGGGGGCCGACGGTCGAAAAAAAAAAAACAATGTCCCCCCGCGCCAAAAACAAAGAGGCCCCGGATCGGCGGTTCAACCTTTTCAAAAAAGCCCGTTCGTGCAACGAAATGTTTCCTTGCATCAAATGGCCAACCGACGGAAAACCTGCGACGGTCTAAAAAAACCTTTCAGCCTCAAAATTAATTCTGCGTATGTACTGTTGGTTTCTGTCATTTTTGTTTTGTCCATGTGTTATTTTTGTGTTGGGGTTTTTGTGTGTCGGTAAAAAGGAGGAAGCTACTTTTCTGACGTGTGGTGAAACGGGTGGTGCGGCTCGGTTGCTGGTGTCGTGGCGGCTCAAAAGTTTTTAAGTTGCTTGAGGTAGCTCCTCACAACCAGAAAACTAAAAGGATGAGGCAGGAGGGGGAGGTGAGAAGTCGAAGGAAAAAGAAAGAAAAGAAATGTGATATGAAGCGTGGGGTACACGTACACACCCAAGGGTGTGTACCACGGTAGAAGGGGGATGCGGGGTGTGTAATAGTGGAGGACGGCAAAGGTTTGTGTGTGGGTTCAAATAGACATGGCGGTGTGGCACCAACAACACGTAAAAGGGCGTTGGGCGAGAAAAAAAAAGAAAAAAAGAAAAGGCTGGCCCCGGCGGGCCGGGGCAGGAGCGATGATGCGCCTGAAAACGGCCCGACGCCCAACCGAAAAAAACCTTTTTCGAAATCCGAAACCGGCGCCCGTCCGACCCTCGGTCCCGACCCCGCCCAACCTGGCCCAGCAATGAATTTCAAAGAAAGAAAGCGTCAGCATCGAAAAGGACCCCCCCGGCACTCGAAGATCAGCAAACTTTCGGATCTTCACCCTTCAAAAAAACCCCCTTCCAACGGTCCCAACAATAACGCTTCACGATATGCGGTGGGGGAAACCCTCCCCCAACAAGTTATGCCGCTCGGCGGGGCAATGGGCGCCTTTTTACAAACACAATTTGCGGGTGGGGGGAAAGGATTTGTGTTTTTGTTTCCGCGGATAAAAAAACACCGACGCCTTTTGCTAACCGGCAAAAACCGAACCGAATCCCCCGGGGCGGCCCGTGCCGGAAACGACCCCCCTCGCCTTCGGAACAGCGAGCGTAACGCGTCCATTGTCCAGGGTTTTGGCCTGCAGCCCATGCACACAGCGGCGGGGTGACTCTTGCCTTCCCCCCATATTTGCGGCGTGAACTCATCACGGAGAAACAATGACCGTTTGGCGGCGTCAGGAAAAATCCGCCCGGGGCCGAGGGTCCCCTCCCCGGGCAAAATCGGCGCCCCCCCCTCCTGGCCCTGGTTCCGATTCGAAGGTCCGAAATGCTTGGGTCGGGACAATGGCTCGGACCACCGAAAAGCAGGTCCCCCGAGACGACATCGGCCTTTCTTCAAAACGTTTCATCTAAACGCAAAGGCCGGTCCCAAAAGAAAAGAATCGTGGGCAAGGGGTGTGCCTCTTCCCCTTGCGCGCAGGCCCTAGCCATAAAATCTCGCTAAAAAAACTTGTTGTTGGGGTTGGAAGTTGTTAGGCCGGGGGGCCCGGTAACAAATCCGGGGGAAAAAAAAAAAGAAGCCGAAAGGTTTTTTCTGGCGGACCAATGCTAAGGTGTACGGCTGAGCGACGGCCGTCCAAAAACGGAAATTTGTCAACTTTGGTTTCGGGAAAAAAAAAAAAAATATGTGCCCCGTCAGGAAATCTTTCGGCTCCGGGGAAAATGATTGGGCCCAAAAAACATAATGACTGAGCATAAGAGCCACGCCTGCGCGGGCGAAAAATCTTTTGTGGTCTAACGAATGAATCCCCCGGCTTGGTCCCTCCGAAAAAAACGCTGTCGTAGGGTGGACCTCCAAAACGGGCCGGCCCTAACCATTTTCCCCATCCCTGTTTTGGCGGATGGCGGGCGGCGCCCCCTGCCCCCTCCCTCGGGTAGCCGCGCAGCCCGCAACAACGGCCCCTCGGTCCCCCGCCTTGAAAAAAAAATTGCGTTGTCTCCGAACACGTGCAACAACAAAATCCCCCGGAAAAGTCCGGGTCCCTCCGAACCAATCCCTGGGAGGGAAAACTGCACGGTCGAGGAACTAGTATCCCGCGGCCCCGAAAAAATCTTGCCCTGAAAACATCTTCCCCCTCCGGGAACCAAGGGCCGAAATAAAAAAATCTCCCGAATTGCGGTCTCGGCCCCATCCCAAATGAACGGCCGCGCTTTCCGACTTCCATGGAAAAGCCTTTCGCCGGCCAGCAAGAAATCGGTGGGCGTCGGCTCGACGAGGCGAATCCGCCTTAAAAGTGCGCGGAACGCGAGAATCAAATCCTCCCTCGGGGCCTTCGAACGTCGCCCGGAACCCCTCATTTCCACCCCGGCCGCGAAAAATACCCTCTGAAACGCGGCCGGGAGCGCGAGGGGTTGGCTGGAAAAAAAAAAATGCAATGTTTTCAAAACCCCTCCCCGGCGGGCCCAATACCAAACAAGGAAGCAGTGCCGGCCGCCCCGGCCTCGGCAAAATCAAAGCCCGCCCGGCAACCATCCGAGAAATCTACACCTCGCCCAAAAAACATCCATGAAAGAAAACTCGGTGCGAAAATGCCCGCCCAAATCCCTCCCCTTCTTTTCCAAAAAACAACACACAACGGGGAAAAAAACCAAGGATGAGGGAAAAATAAACCAAAAAGAGGAAGAGATTTTGGCGGGCCCTTCCCCCCGGCCGCAAACACCGATCCCCTCCTTCTGAGGGTGCGGCGGGTTGTATCCTCCCGATGGCGCTTGGGCTGGATGGCCGAAATGCGGTGCGGGCCCGGCCCCCTTTTTTTTCATTTTTGTTGGGAAAATGCGCCGGAAAGGTGAACTGCCTCCAGCAACCTCCGGCGCTAGTCCCCCCCCCGGGCCGCGTCACAAAACGGTTCGCGGCCGGGGAAAAATGCCAGGGGTCGCGGTGACGGTTTTCGAGCCCGAAAAAAAAGCTGCCCCTTCTGCAGTTCGCGCCCCCATACAAGGCGGCCCGATCGACCTTCCGTCGGAGCCGGCCACAAACGAATCTCAGGCTTGCCGCGGGAAAACGTCCTTTCCTTCGGATGAACAGTCGTAAAAAAACAGCGCGCCCGTTTCTGGATGCCGAAAAGAACCGCCCCATCGAGATATCGCCCTGTCCCGGAAAGACATCCATGAAAAAAAGAATCGGGCGCGGAAAAAAATAGTCCCCCCTCGCCGGGTGCAAGGTTCTCCCTCAAAAAAGGGACAGTTCGAGGACCGGAACTTTCCGGGGATGTGCCCCAACCGTCCGAAAAAGAAACACCAATCGCGGACGTCCTTGCGGCTGCGCCGCTAACCGAAGAAAAAAAAAAAAAGCAGGCCGCCGCCCCCAATCCGCAAAAAAAACAGAGATGAAACCTGGGTTTAGCCGCCGCGCCCCTATAAATACAAACCAATCACAAGCGGGTTTTGTCGCGGACAGCGGGAAAAGTCATCGTCGACCACACAAGATTCCCGGCGCGGGCCGGTGGCCCTCCCTTTCCTCAGTCCATGTGCCAAAAAGCATCCCGAAAGCAGAAGATTCCCTGAGCCAAAAGAAATCCCGGAACCAAGTTGAAATCGGGGAACGGCGGGGGCGCGTCCGCCGAACCCTAGCATCCGCCCGGAAAACAAATCGGCCTCTCCCCCCTATTTGTATCACGGGACCAAGGATTTTAACCCACAAAAGTGCGCCGGATCAAAAGGGCTAGCCCTGCGGCCGCAATGGAAAAAACACCAATGCCACCGATAGACGGCCTGCCCCCGTAAGAAATGACGTGTTCGAGGCGAAGCGTCCTCGGACAACCTGAATTTCGCTGGTCCGAAAGGGCCCATGTTCCCCAAACCAGCAATCGACCTGAAAAAGCGGCCCAGCTCGAATTCCCCGGGGAAACAGAAAAAAAACCCGCCCGGCGATCCCCTGGGAAACGCCGGGCCAACCGGTATTCATTGTTTTCTCGATGACGCCCGCCCGCAGAGCCGGAAGGCCCAGTCACCGCCGCCCCTGCATGGCTGCCAAAGCCGCAAACCCGTGGACCTGCGCGACGCGCGCCCCGGTTCGAGGCCGAAAAGGGTTGGCCCGCCAACGCCGCCCCCGCCCGACTTCGTCGGCGGGGCCGGGAAGGCCAAACACAAGCTTCCGGTGTGATCGGCCAACAAGCCCGTTTTCCGCACCGCAAATACAGGCGCCATCGCCCGCGAGCGGCCATACTGGTGGTGGGGGGGGAGGGGGTGGTCCCCCCTCCAAACCGCATCGGTGAAGCCGGCTTATGCCGTGGAAAAAAAAGGGTGAACAAGATCGGTGGCCGGGCCCTTCCGCTGCCCTGCAAACGCTGTTTCCTGTGTGCTGCAATCCAATTTGCTTGGGCATTGCGCGGGACCCGAGTTCACCGAACGCCCGACGACCTCGGGATCGACGTTTCCATGCCGGCGGGCGTTTCATTCCCGCCCCCATCAAATCGCGTTCCTTGCCCGGTCCCCCCGGGAAAACCGCCTTCTTCCCCTTGGTTCTTGCCCCCTTGGAAGGAAAAAAATGGAAAAATATCCGTCTTTCCGTGTCTGTCGTCTCCCTAAACGGTCCATTACCGGCCCGCCCCCCAGCTTCCGCCAACGGGGCGATAGGCGAAAGGCGGGTCGACGGACCACAGCCAGGAAGAAAATTCCTTGAAAGGGGTGAGCCCATGGGGATCGAAAGCCTTTTCCGAACCGTCAGGGAGCGCAATCCATTGTCGAGATCGGGAGAGTCTTCTGACTCGTGGAGCGCGATAGGATCCCACGAGGAGATTTCGGTCTTCGCTCTCGCCTTAAAAGCTGACACAGCTTGCCGGCGCGCCCCAGGGTTTTCCGTCCGAATGGCCAGGATGCCAGACAATCGTAGCCCTCTCGGGGCCGCTTGAAAGGGGGACGCCCGCATTCGGGGCCTATCTGTTTTGTCGTTCCGGACAAAATCGCGCTAGCCCCCCCCATCGCGGAAAAAAAAGCCTTGGGCGCGGGGCCTTTGGCCTGCGCGCGGCGGGGTACCGTCCCGCCCGGCCGAAAATAGAGGGCCGCGCCCTCCGGGGGCAAACCGGCCTTGAACAAGGTTTCGGCCAGTGTCCCGACCAACGGTCTCGGCCTGCACCTAGCCCAAAAAGGAAAAGCCGGCCATATCCGGCCCTTTTCTAAACGGGTGCGGGCCCGAGGGCGGCCCCGGGGGACAGAGAGTAACATACCATTGCGGTCCCCTTGGGGGGGTCCTGGTCCGAAACTAGTCAGCCAACGTTTGGCGGCAGAAAGATCAAAACGTCGAAAGCCTGCCCAAGCTGGCCCGAAAAATCGTGCCAGCAGTTTGGAAAGCGTCCGACAAAATGGCCCTGCACAGAGCGCCGCAAAAAACTCGGAAAAACAAATTGATCTGCCCAGAAACTCGCCCCCGGGGGGGGCCTTGGGCTTGCAAAAAAATAACTTGAACCAGCAATCTGGAAGGGCAAGCCGCGCCCTGCAAACCTCGAAACTGCCTGTAGCAAAATGCGTGACCTGTGGCTTTCCCCTCCCAGCAAACTTTCCCTGACAAGAACAAGTCGGTGGCGAGGATTTCCGGGGAACGCGCCAAGCCCGCAAGCCTGCGCCCCCTCTCCCTCCTTCCAGGCACCATCGCCCCAGGACAATAGGCCTTTCCGGCCGGGCCCGAACCGCCGGGCCGCCCAAACCATAAAAAAAACCGGAGCCTTGGCGGGGGGGGCGCGCGGCCCCTGCAGCCAACCCATCTTTCGCCTAAATGGTGTCGCCGAAATGAAAAATCCGGAACGGGAAAACCTTGTCGGCCGGGAAAAAAGAAAAGAAGGGCGCTTTGGGGTCAATGGCTTCCGACCAACCTGGGCTACGATGGCCCGGCAAAAAGAAAGCCTGCCTGTCCAAATCTTCTTGCCCACGAAGAAATCGGGAAAAACAAAAAAATGCCGGGCAAAGGCCGGCCCCCCTTGGGGCGCGCGAAGCCGTCCGAAGCAAAGGGGCCGGGCCCCCCTTCTCGGGATCAATATTGCACTTTTGCGGCCCAGACAAATCGAGACCGGAAATTGGGTCCCTTTGCAGCAGCGGCCGCCAGGGTAAAGACTCGTAATCGAACGGGTTTTTCACTGAAGCCTCTTGACACGAAGCTGAAGGGGCAGACGTGTCAGAAAGGCCCCATGCCCGGGCTGGGGATCAAACCGGAACTTCCCCTGGGAACGTTTGGCCGCGAAACGAATGTCCTTTGTTCGAAACGGCTTCCACTGACTGTAATTCGTTTGGCGCCGGGCCGCCCAAAGCCGCGGCGGGAAAAGAAAAATTGTGATCCCAATGCCGTCGTCGGGGGGCAAGAACACCACTTTTTTTCGGCCAAAACGGTCGCCGGCCGGGCAAAAAGGCTTCGCAAGATGGGGTGGAGAAAACTCCCAGCCCCGTCCTGGAAAACCCCGGCCAAAAGGTTTCCAATTTCCGAGCCCAGCAAAACCGCCGTCGTGGAAGTGCCTGCCTTTGCAGGGCGTCAACTGGCCTTCGGAGCCGGGCCTCGGCTGCGAACATACCTGGAACTTCAACATCGGCCCCCCCCTCGACGGAATGCCGGCGGCGAAAAACCTTTGCCCACCACCAAAACCGGGAGTCGTCCGACCACAAAACCATGTTGGTTGCAGTGGCCCTTGCGGCCTGGTCCTGTTCCTGCCTACGGCGGGCGAGGGAAAAAAGGTCCGTCCGTGGTCGGAAGCTCCGAAGGAAAACGCGAATCCGAAAACGGCGAGGAAAAACGAAAACCCATTGACAGCGGGCCCCGGTTTCCGAGGCGGTGGACAACCGCCGCCGGGCGAGCTTGGCCAAGGCCGGGGGTCGAGGTTCACGGGTTTTTCCTTTCTTCCTTTTGCCTGTCCCCCATCCCTGCAAATCCGCAGCAAACCACCCCGCGCCCGACTGTGCAGTGAGACAACTGACCCGGAGCAGCCCGACAATGCTCTCTTTCCCCAAACAAACAACGAAAAGGAAAAAAAGGAGGAAAAAAAGAAGACAGAGATCGGCCTTGGCCGGATCGACCAGAAAAAAACTCGGCGATCAGCCTGAAAGGTTGCTGCCCGACGCTGCAGGTGAACCGCAAGGAAGAAGAAACCCGTCAAACCTTCGACCCCGCCAAGGGCCCCAAAAGCCTCCGCCGGCCGGCCGTCCCCAAACCGGGACCCTCGACGGCCAGCCCGCAATGGGCCCACGGGCCACTCAGACTTCCGCTCTCCGTCCCCCTCCGGAGCCCCCGCACCAAGACGAACACCTACATTCTCCCGCCGCCGCGTAAGCAGACAAAAACAGGAGAACCCAAAATGAAAAAACAAACATGTCTTTGGTTGGTCGAACGACCTTCCGGTGTGTGTTTGCGCAACAGGTCGCCCCCCCGGCCGCAAATCCGTCGAACAGGCGTATGAGTTTCCACGGGGGTCCAGCGAACCGAGAAAACAACGCCCCGCCGAAAGGCCAATTGACGAAACGCCCTTGCCAAACAAAAGCAGGCCAAAAACCTCCCCCTAACGCGTTGCTGCCTTTCTAAAAAACGAACAAAAGCCGGGCATGGAAACGGGCTGGAGAGTTTTCCCTCCCCCAAATCTCCGCAGCCAAAATGCCCGCTTGCCCCGACGTTTGCCCGAAAAAGTGGTTGTTCTGCACCACCGACAAACGCCAAAGGGGGGAATCAACATCTCACCCCCCCCCGCGCCCGCCTTGGGCCGGCCGGCGCCCAAACGAATACAAATCATGAAGCCGTTGACCATGAACCATCTGGTCGCGGGCCAAAGTTTGCCAGGAAAAAAAAGTCCGGTGTGTTGATCCAAGCCCCGTGCAAATTTGCCCCTGCAAAAACCCGTCCCCTGAAAAAAAAACCCCCCTTTCAGCGAACGTGTAAGAAGGCGCCCTTTCAAAAAGTGAAAAACCGCCGCTCCGATTAACGAAACTTACCTGCCGCAAAAAACTGCTCAAAGGAAACCAATACCGGTCGCGGGATCTTTTTCCTTGCCGACAACCAGCAATAACATCCGGAATCGAGAGCCGGCCCCCTGGCCCGCCGCCCCTCCCGCTCGGCGCCCGCGCCGGGCCTCCCAAAGGCCCGGCCTTTCCCCGGGCTTTCCCCGAAAAAAATTCTCCCCGTGCAGAAGAAAAAAAAGAATGGAATGCCAAACAACCCGCTGAGCCGCCCCAAAAAATCGTTTAAGCCCAGGTGGTCGGAATCCATGAACCCCACCAAAACGAAAGACCCTGTTCGGGCGTCCGCGACAGAGGGGGGTTCCCCCGTTCCCGGAATCAGGGTCCGGGACACCCTCAGGCCCGGAAGAATTGCTGGCAAAAAAGGCGCGAAAGCAACCGCAAGAAGCAACCGAAAAACATTCTGGTGCGCCGGCCCGGCCTTTTCCGAACCGGCCCCGAAGAAGCCCTAATGTCGCTGCCGACAAAAAATGGTTGCCTGCAAGTGAGAACAAATGGGCCTGCAGCCGGCTTTGCGGGCCCTGGCCCGTCGAAAAATCCTCGGCCACAAACCCGAACCGGGGTCCCCGCCAGGAAAATGCTGGAGAAAAGCCAAAAAGGCCGGACCAATCCTAAACCAGCCCAACAGTTTTCGGAAGGTGGCAACAAAAGCGGCGGCCCCCTGCCCCCCCATCCAGATGCCCCTGGTCAGTTAAATTTTCAAAAAGCAGAAAACGGCGAGCTTCCGGGCAAAGAATCCAATAAAAATTTCAATCCCGAGCCCCCTGCTGCCGCCGAACAAAATGGGTCAGCCATCGGAACGCTCCCAAACCTGCTGCACGAATGTTCGGCCAACCTTGGCTAAGCTTCGAACGTGAAATCTTTCTGGCCCGCAACCGGGCTGAATTCTAATTTTTCGAAACCAGGAAAAAAACACCAAGACCAAATTATCTTTCGGCCGCCCCGCCTCGGCCCGCCCCGTTGCGCCCGGAAAAACGGCTTCCCCCTGGTTGCCGGGGTTCCACGCCGAGGACCGGGGGTGGCCCTGGAAAACCCGACACTTCGGTCAAAGCCGGTTTGCCCGCCCCGGCCCCCCCGCGGGCCCCTCCTTTAATCATCGGCCGGGCCGAAACGCCCACCGCGCGCGCAGGCCAAAGACCCGCGCCCCCCCCCCAAGCTTCGCGAAAAAACAAAAATGGCCGGTGGGCTAGCGCCGAAAATGGTTCCCCCGAACCGACCCAAACAAAAGCCCCCGAAAATCCGTCCTTTTTCCAAAACCTTCAGCCGCGGGCTTAAGCCGAAAATGTCCCTGCCATCAATGGCCCATCGCACCGGCAAACCTGGGGGCCGCCGCCACCTTGTTCAAGCTCAAAACCGCGATCTCAACAAAATGAAATGCGGTCCCTAAACTGTCCCGAAAGGCTCGATCCAAAGGGCCCCCCACCCCCCCCCCCGCCAAAAACCAGCCAAGGACAACATTCCTTTGGCCCACGGCCCCGGGGTCCGTCCGAACCCGGCCCCCCTCGCCTATTCGCCGGCTTGCGAGCCCCCTGGGTTGGCGCGTCAAAAAATCGGAAAACCGAAAAGAAGGGGGGAAACAAATATCCATTTCCCCTCAAGGGCCAAGAACCAAGAAAAAAAAAGCCGGTCCGGGGGCCGGCCGGGCAAAAAACAGGGGGGCACGCCGAATTATGGGGCGGGCCGGAACGCCTCCGGCCCCCCCTGAAACAAAACGCGATCCAACGAAAAAGCGCGCCTGTCGACCTCCGTCCCCCGCGCCCTGGCCCATCAAAAATGAATGGCAGAAAATAGCGTCCCAAGCAATCGAAGGCCCGCAACTCCCGATCTTTTCACCCTTTTTTCAACGGCCCCCAAACTAAAGCGGCCCCCTTTTCACGAAATGCGGTGGGGAAAGGGAAAAACCCTCCCCCCAAACAAAGTATTCCCGGCCTCGGGCGCCCCGAATGCGCTTTTACAAATTGCGTGCGGAAGGCCTTTGTTTTCGCGATACACCGACGCTGTGCCTTACACGTCACAGAGGGCGAAGTCGCGGCCGGCCGTTGCGGGAAACACCCTCCTCCGCTCGACAATCGAAGCGGTATAAGCGCTTGCTGCCCTTTATCTCGCTTCCAGGTTTTTGCGTGCAGCCCATAAATGCCAGCGCGTGACTGGCCCTTTCCCCCACTAAAAAAAACAATATTGCGCCCTGCGTCCCCCATCCGGGAGAACAAATGACGTTGGCGGCGTTCACTGAAAGGATCGCCGGGCGATGTCCCCCCCCTCCCGGCAAAATCGGCGCTGGGGGCCGAGCAAACATGTTCGAATGCCTTGTCCCCCCCCTTTGACCATGGCTTTCGAACCAGCGAAAATCAAAGGTTCCCGAAAGAAAACGACAATCGCCGTCGAAACGTTCAAAAACTCTACGCACGGCCGTCATAAAGCGTGCCCAATGGTTGTTCTCCCCTGGCCTCGCCCAGGCTAAGCCAAAAATATCGCGCCTTAACAACTTTTTTTGGTGGGGTTAAGAAGTCCCCCCTGGTCCCCCCGTAAATTAACAATAACGGGAAGAAAAAAGCCGCTTCCCGGGGGCCGGAATGCTAGGTTCGCGGAGCGAACGACGGCCAAAGACACGGAGTTCAAACTACTTTTGTGGTCGCGTCAGTCTCGGGATATTTTGGGCTCAAGGGAAGGCTTTCGGCCTCGGGGAAAAAAATTGAATGGCACCAAGACCTGAAAGACGAGCACGGCCCCCCGGCCGGGCCGGACATCTTTTTTGTGGTCGCATGACTCCCGGCTGTCCCCGGCCGCAAACCCGGGGGGCGATGGTTGCCGCCGCCAAAAAGCGGGCGCCCTTACCAGGTTCATCCGGGGTTTTGGGGCGGGAATGGCCCGGCCCCTGCTCCCTCGGTAGCGCGCCAAAGCGCCTCCGCCCACGCCCGTCCTCCCTATGCGGCTGCTCCGGAACGGTCCCCCACATCCCCCGGGAAAAAAAGGTCCGGTCTCGAACAATCCGTGAGGAACTGCACGGCGAAATGAATACCTGTAATCCCCTGCCCGGCCCCTGTCCATCTGTCAATGAAAATCTCCCTTAAACAAAAAGGGGCGAATTTATCTCGATGGCGGTCTCGGCCATTCCCAAGTGGCTTAAAACGGCGCGCCCCCCTTCGATCGGCTCGCCTTTCGCTCTCAAATCAAAAAGCCGGCCCGCCGGCAGCGAGAAAAAAATCGGGGGGGGCGGCGCTCGACGGAGGCCGATCGGCGGCCCTAAAATGGCGGCCGACGGCAAGAAAGCCAAAGCTCGCGGGCTCGAAAACGTCGGAACCCCCTGGCAAATTGTTTCCCCGCCGCCGCAACCTCTGACCCGCGGGAGCGGCGGAGGTGCTGGAAGCACGTTCAACCGCCGGCCGGAATCCAACAACAAGGGAAGCCGGCCCCCTCAAACGCTCGTCCCAAAAAAAAATCAAAGCCCCCGGCGCCCACTCTATGAAGGGCAAAAATCACCGCCGCCCAAACACATCAGGAAAGAAGCTTCGGTGTGCGAAAAAAGAATGCCCCGGCCATTCTATTCTCTGTTACTTGT
>Ga0179591_1271107_pt1 | contig 13642 bp, 13 predicted proteins | sample CZOMad2_1_08_16f_FD_182891 | JGI IMG/M metagenome (GOLD analysis project Ga0179591, IMG submission 182891) | Vadose zone soil fungal communities from Angelo Coast Range Reserve, California, USA - CZOMad2_1_08_16fungal (PacBio error correction) | ecosystem: Environmental > Terrestrial > Soil >...
TACAAAAAACGGGGTCTTCTTCTGACAAGAAGAGAGAAGAGCGGAGAGGTCTGGACTGGGAACTTTTACTCAGATCCTGGCGGAGGGGGGGAGCCGCTTTGAGGGTGAGCGAAAAACTACTTTTAGGGAAGGGGAAGTTTTTGATATTGAAGAGCAATTTTGGATGTGTACACTTCTGTGAGATAAGGAATACGCGAGGGCCGTGGGGGGGGATGCCAAGGGATTTTTAAAATTCCTTCCTCTGTTTCAAAGGAGAGGGGGAAGAGGGAGACCCAGTTGAATCGCCCTAAGTTTGCTGGCGGTTTGGATGAAATCTTGAGGAGGGAGCCTCTCGTGGGGGGGAAGACTTCCAAGACGAGAAAAATGTCGGCAATCGGGTATCGCAATCAAACTCTGAACCGGAGGGGGGTGTTGAAAGATGGCCGTGGTAGAAGAAAAAGGCGTTGTTGTGGGAATTTATCAAACATTCCACAGGCAAAATTTGCCCTCGGCAGTCGAGGACAACCGTGCACCGTATGCAAGAACAGGAGGACGTGCACATTGGGAGGATGGGGAGACGATTTAACATTGGGGCTGTCGTTAGGGAGGGGTGGCGGTTCATGGGACAAGGACAATTCGCTCATATCATGGAATTAGAGCGATTATCAATTTGAAGAGGGGGGGAGGGTATGTTGATGGCGGTCCTTTCCTAAGGGGTATGGGATGTAGCTTAGTGTTGATGGAGCGCACAAGTTCTGCAAGGGTGGGACGAGGTTAGAAAATAAACGGGGGATGCGGAGGTCGAAGGTCTCAGAGTTTAAGAGTGACAGGCCGGCTTCACCGAAGGGGGGAATTTCAGACGGATATCACGGGTTCACGAGGCTCGAAAACAAATTGAGTCGGAGAGTATAAAGACATGCCGGTAAAAGAAAGCAAGAGTTTTGCGAAGAGACCGTGAAAGACAGAGGCTTTTGCGAGAAATCAACCGAGGAATGCCGCTCAGGAACAATTCAGGGGAATCCTGAAACGAGCAACCGACTGGTGACATAGGAGGGCCTACCGCATGAGGACCTCCGAGGTAACATCAGACGTCAAATAAGAGAGGAATGCAAAGAGGGCAGGATTCGGAACTCCGGGGGCTACTCGTATAAAGCCGGGTCCGCATGTGAGAAAGGGTCACAAGTCTGTGTCATTGGAGGATTACTCCTTCGCGGGAAGAGGGTCACAAGAACGTTCAGGATGTGTGGAACCCGGTGGGAGGTGCGATCCAAGAGGGATACTGGGGGAAAAAGGTTAGGTTCCAAGAGGTAGGAAATAGGCCGACTGGGGAGGGGAGAAAAATTCTTGTGGAAGGAGACCGAAAAATCGATCGAACTGTACGACGGTCTTCAGCGAATCGCGCTGGGTTGGGGGAGGTCTGTGGGAAAGTGTCTAGAAGGCGCGGGCGAAAAGGGAGGAAGAACGGGCTGGAAACGCGTTCTCGCGGGAGGGAGGGGAGTCTTGCGTGGGGGGAGGAGAAACAGCTGAAGAACGAAGGGAAAGAGGGCAAAAGCAAAGGGGACCCGGCTTCGAAAAGTGTTACTCATTGAGGGGGGGAAATTTGCCCCTGCCGGGGGAATGCCCGAGTGCCCGAGAAAAAAAGAAACCTTGAGGGCACCCTTTCTTGAAAAAAGAGAAGATTCAAATGAAAGGAACTTGTTATCATTTTCTTCAGAAAGGGTTTCCGCAGGATAATGTCAGGAGGAGACTTGACACGACAACGGGGGGGAGGGCATATAATAGAATTTAAACGAAGGCTCCGAGCCCTTCCCTGCAAGGGAGGAGCACCCCCAAAGTAGGGTGAGAGCCAGTTTTAAATTCACACTGGGAAGGGGGCGGCCTGGGGTGATGGCTTCAAGAGTCGGGAGAAGACACAATTAGTTGGAACTCAAAAAAAGTCATCATAAGGTGGAAAAAAGGCGGCGAGAAGGGGAAATAATGCGTGGGGAAGGCCAGGGGTAAGTTCGTTTTTGGTTCGGATGTCTTGTAGGCTCCGAGGTGAGTGAAAACTGAAAGACGAGAGGGGTCGTACTGGGGGGAGAATGGTCTTAAAAAAAACTGGCCAATGGGGAACACTCACATTAGGAGTATTACCGGAGGTAAAAGCTTGGCTGATCGGATTGTGGATACCCTGTTCCCCAGGAGCTTTTACTGACGAGGCTGAAACGCTGGGCATTAGCGCAGGATGGGACTGGTTGTCTCAGAGATTGAAAATGTTCAGATCTATCGAAGATGTACCGTGGGGGGGCCGGGCCGGGGGTGGGGGGGGAGTTTCCCGGGCTAGAGGTCTCTGGACTTTCTTTTTGGGTTAAGTTTTGCCATGGACCAACAGACCATCTTTTTAGGGGGGGGAGTTAAGTCATCCGGGGAGAATTCACTTTTGAGGTAATTGGTTGATCTTTCTGGGCTTTCGGGAGCTGGTGCTTCCGTGGACATTTTGTCGGAGAGAAAGGTGTTGATGTTTGCTGGACGGAACTTTGGCTTCTCATATAAACCTCGACAACATAAAGTCTTTAACAGGCCCAACCAGTGAGGATTGGAAGGTGCGGACTACGGGGGGGAAGGGGGTAAGTTCCTTTCTAGAGGAGCTGTGCGAGGGATACTTCAATTGAAATAAATCCGAAAAAAGGATGTCTATCAAAAAAGTGAGTAAAAGAAGAGAAGAGGGGAAAAGGGGAAATTTCGGTCAAAATAGACCCAGGTAATAACAGGGAAAAGAAAAGACCCCCGTTTCCCCTTAGGGACCTCGCTGAATGAAAAGTTTGGTCGTGCAGAAGTGATGCGTGATTTTCAAGGGAAAGTGGCCGCAAAAACCCGGCAAATGAGCCCCTGGAAAGAAAAAAGAGACTCCCTCAAAAAACGGCCGCCCAAAAATGGTGCATGATCTAATGAGGTAATCCACAGGGAGGGCGGAACATGGCCTACAAACTAAACGAAAAAAATGTAAGACTTGGAAGGGAAAAATGGGGCTTTCCAAGGTCAAAAGAGCAAAGTCAACACGCAATACGGGAGCCAATTGGAAAAGAGGGAACGGGCAAGCGGGGGGAGAATAAACGAGAAGTCTGGTCGTAACTTGGGGGGGGAAGCGGAAGCCTTGATCTCAAAGGAACCCGAGGAGTGAAAATAAAAGGGGCCACTGTTAACACTTCGGAGCGATTTCTCACGAAATTCCCGGGGGGAAGGGAAGGTGTCATCACCAGACAGAGGCGACACTATTTTCCCCAAAAAAACGAGTTTATACACGTAAAACGCCGCCTTCAGGGACCATGCACGCGGCAAAAATATGACATGGGGGGTTGGTGGTTGCGTGAAAACGACTGTGATGGCAAAAACGCTTGCCAAAACTACTCCCAGGAGCCAAGCCACTTACGAGCATCGGGGGCCGATCAACAATTGGCGAGAACCAAAACGATGCGTTTTGCGCCCGCAGTGTTGTGCCGGTCTTCAGCTGGGGGGGGGGCACGGCAAAAGGGGTGGGGGGGGGGGGATCTGCCTCACAAAAAAAGCATTTCGTGGCAACTATGCAGAACTTCAGCTTAAATCAATGAGTTGTCAAACCACCAATGAGCGCAAAGGGGAAAGTATGGAATCTTTAAAAGTGACTTAAAGCGGGGGGTGCTCTTTCGCAAAGGGGCACTTTGGCTTGTTTGAAGGGGGGGGGCATTAGCTATTGGAAAGCGGCCAATACAGTGAGGAAAGCGGCTGAAAACCGAACTCTGGGGAGGTGGAAGATCTGCTTTAACGCGTTACAGGGGGGGTATACAGACTTAAGGTCGAAAAAGAAGCCAGGGGAGTACAGGCGGAGAGACAACTCGCTCAAAAAAGTCCCTTGCCCCTTCAGAAACAGAACAAAAGGTAGAAAGCAGACTGAACATTACTCAAAGAAGAGAGAATCGCGAGACTTCAGGACGATACAGGGTTAAGGGGAGGAGATTGTCTCTCTTGGAATCCTATAGACAAGGGCACGTCTAAGGGAATTAATCTTTCTTCCATCAACAAGGACTTCTCGAGCAGGTAAAACGACGCGTTGTGACCACCCACTCGAAACAAACGGGGGTTGGACGCAAAGCGGCAAAAGAGGAAGCATCCAGAAATAAGGCCTCAGACTAAAGAAAGATAGGAATGGAAATTTAAGGGGAATACAGACTCAGTGAACTGTTAAGTACGTTCGGGGTCGTTCGGAGAGAGGTAAAGAAATTGCACGTGCCAATGATTGGGACGTGGAGGGTCACTCTGTCTGGACTCCTGCCGCGGGACTCGAAAAGCTCAATTGAATCAAATAGCGAACCGAATGTCGTTTATTCTTTGCCCAGTTAAGTCATTAATGTGTCTGCTCAGCATGGAATGCCTCGCGGGGATGGTGATGTTCAGAGTAAAAGAAAAACAGCGAGGAAGCGGTAAAGGGGTCCAACAACTTTTGATGGGGGGTTTAGCGAAAAGCTTTTTCTAAAGGACTCGCGACTAAGGGGGCGCAGTGGGTAGCGTGAAGGGCATACGTCGCGGAATAAATCGTGAATCCGGCCTGGTAAAGAGGGTAAACGGAGAGGCAGCGGCGAACTCAGAGATGAACGGTTATAGCTGCTCATCAATCGGCAGCAAAGTGTAGGCTCTCAACTACAGGCAGCGGACTCCATAGGCCTCTTTGAACTGAATAGACCTGACACTCCACAACAGACCGACGGCTTCAGTTAGAGAGAACAAGGCAAGTCCAACCTTCAATTATGGAGGGGGGGGGGGGAGTTTGAAACACACGGATGGACCGGGGAAAAGAAACCGTCACTGTGATCAAGGGAGGAGGCCATCGCAAAAGCTGGTTTGGGTCAAATCCGTCCGAAATAGGGCAGAGGGCCACTCGTGTGACAAACTCTCCGTGAAAAGGAGGGGGTCAGGGGGGACTGCTGAAATAGATTACCCACAATACGAAGGTCGCGCACAGTCGTAACCCTACCCCATTAAAGTTTGAGGGTCATACGGGGGGCGGAACAAAGCCTTAGAGCGTTGGTCGTCCACCGGGATTGCCAGGGAGGGTCTAGACCAAAACAAAAGAAAAAAATTTATGGCGATCTCAAAGGGGGCTCTATCAGTCCCAGACATCAGACGCCAGTCTGAAAAGAAGCCATCCCCCACTCATGCCCAAACCCCGGGACTCACACAGGTCCTAGTTCAATAGACAACCCCTGGACTGCACAGACCACTCCAGAAAAGCTTAACGCAGGGAGAAATCGCCGGATAGGTCAAATTTACATCCCTAAGATCCCGAGCGACGTCACAACAACAAAGGATTAAAAATCGGGGAGAGGGGATATGACTGGTTAAAAGGAGGGAGGGCAAGAGGGGGGGTCCCCTTTTGACGAAGGGATAGCACGGACGACGTTGATGTGGGCCGGGTTTGGTTAAGCCTGCGGTGGAAAAGGATAAAAATCCTCTAGGGCCGGGGGGGTTGCGGTTGGTCAATAGGAGGAAGATAATTTCACCGGTTAATTAAGCAGGCCAAGTTGATATACCATAAAGGGGGGGTGTTGCTGTCGTGGTGTCATGATTAAGCTGGAAGGGCACATCGCTGGCACTACCTTTCAGACCTCTAAGCGAGGCGTAACGCAAGTCAAAATTCAGGGAAAGGGGGGGGGGTTGAACGATATGGAATGGGGTAAATGCTGGGATTTGGGGTAGGGAAGCCTCATCAGCAGGCGAAAGGGGCCTCTCGTCAACGGAAGTGGAGATTCGAACCGTTCACAGGATGCTTTGGACGGACAACAGATGGGTTCTGGTCGCATTTAGAAGTGGAATAATCTTGGGGTGGGGCATCAGTGGTTCCAAAATGAAACATTACTCATCTTAGGAGAGTCGGTTCTGGTTCGAAAGGGACTTCAAATTGGAGCGCCGGTTGGGTTGGGGGGGGGTGAAAAAAAAAAAAGGGGGTAAATTGCCGACGAAAATCATTTAGGCGCATACTGCCGGTGTGCGGTCCCGCAATTTGCAGAACGTCGTGCCATAGGGACCGTGGCTTAGGATGGGGGTCGCAGCTAGTGACATCCGGTTACGAACATCAAGGTGAGGGCACGGGGGGATTTGGGAGGTTACCGCTTTAAAAAATTCGCGCACCGGGAGGAGGGCATAGAAGGAGTATAAAAATCAAAGGGTTTGGGGAAAGCGGGTACAATCGTGGTCTCCGATAGGAAGGCCCCAACCGTCAATTGCAGATTGCATTCCGGCGAGCAATTGACACTTCATACCTGGAACACAAACTGTGCGCAAAGCATCAGAGGGAAATCGCATTAGCCTCAAAATAAGTTGCGATCGCAGATTTACCGCCGACCGGGGGACCCTTGGGAAAGGAAAAATTCTTACCTCGTCAGGGTACGAATGAACAAGAGTGGGTCGACATCAAGCTTTCCTCACTAACCTTGTAGAGGCAATACTGGGGCGTATATATTATCTGATCGGGTCGCTGGTGGGTCGACGGACTCACCGTTGGATGGGTGGAAAAAGGATGACCGCGGTTGGGACAGGCCAAAGGAAGGTGCGCCTTGGATGTTCAGCCGCGCTGTTAGGAAATCTAGGCACGTAGGATTCATTCAAATCGCAAGATTCGACGGGCACCCTTTTCAGCTTTAACGACAGGAAACAGGGGGGAGGCGCTCTGTGGGAGGTCATGGGGTGGGGTTAAAAGAAAGGGTGGCGCAGGCGCCCTACGCCTCAAGGAAGCAAGGGGATGTCGCGTGGAGGCGAGTAGAGTCTTTCGTGGGGCGATAATTACAAATGGAACGCCGTTCAAGAAGATTCAACAGACAGGATTCCAGCAGCCTTGGTTCAGCATTGAGGCGCAATGTCCCGAAAACGGGCCCACATCAAGAGTTCACCCACTCAAATTGCTTGCCCAAATATCGTGGCCGTGGGGGCAGGGAGGTACAATGCCGATTCAGGAGTTGAACCTTGGGATCCGTTGGATGGTGTTTCTGGAAAAAGACAGAGTACACTCCGGATTTCGAAGGGCTGGTTCCACGCCCTGTCTTTGATGTCAGAGCATCAGATGGAGGTGCCGCCCCACATCGAATACTAGGACCTTATCCATGAGTGCCACCAGAATCGTGATGGGGGTGATCGCAAGTGACGGCCACGAGTCAGATTGGCGGCCTGGGCGTGTGAGGGCTTCAAAGAGAAACGTCTCGACGGTGTAGGGACAAACACAAGAAAAAAATTTCGTCACATTTTCGCAGAGGGGAGCATTGAAGTCGTCGGGGAAGGGGTTGGAAAATTGGGGGGGGGGGTGAAGTTCGTTTGGAGTGAGTTATTGGTTGTGAAGGTAACGCCGGTGAGTGATATGACACCGGCTTAATGGGGAACGCGAACAAACGGATGAAACGAGCACGGAGGTCCTTTCCGTTTGGAACGGTGACCAACGGGCGAGGAGGAGATCTTCCAAGCTTTCTCGTATGTCCAGTAAGAAACGGCGCTTGGGAAAAGGCCGCTCAGTGATTTTCCAAGAAAAAGCGGAAGTGTTCATATGGTACTGGGTACGCTTCTATCTGGAGCGAATATGAACAGTGTGACAACCTGCACTCCATCAGTCGGCGAAAAATGTTTGGGGGTTGAAATTGGGGGGGAGTTGGGGGGAAAAGGGACTAGATGTTGGCTGAGATATTAAGAGAACGGGTCAGACCGGTCACTTTGGGGGGGGGGACGTCGGTTGGCGGGGACTTGGAGAGTTCGCGCGGAGCCGGGAACCTGAGGCCAGCGGGTTTGCTGGGGGGAGGGAAAGGGGAAAAAATCCTCCGCTCCAACGAAACTTGCGAAACCAAATCATGAAGGGGCTTGACGAAAAGGGGAAAAAGCAGGGGGGACGACCAGGGTGCATTCCGAGGAGGAGAGGAAGAGAGTCGCAGAAAATTAAAAATCCGACTTAGAGCGAAAACAACTGTGAGAAGAGATAGATAAGTCGGGGATTAAGGCCTGTCAAGAGCTGCGAACTGAGACACCCCGTCAACTGCACGGAACCCAAGGACGGAACCGGCTGGAACGGGCAAGGGATTTTTGGGAGGGGGGAGAAAATTTCGGGGTTGACGCGGGCTTGAGAAAAGCCATTGCCGACAGCACGAAAAGGGGGGTCACCAGGCAATCCCCTGATAAACCGAATCCAGAAAAGCCGAAAGAGGGAGACCGTTTTGAATCTGGATGAGATTGATCCCTCAAGCCAAAAAAATGGGCGTTATCTGAACCGAAACAAAAAAACAACAAAAGCGAAACCCTTAAATCCTAACGACTGGAAAATTGGAATTGGGAGGCCAACGTCACTCCTGAGATAGTATGAAGAAAAGGGGCCAAGAAAATTAAATTCCGGGAGGCATAAGAGGGAGAGGAAAACGTCGTCCACGAACCGTCAGACTGGAACAATAGAGGGGGGGACTCCTGCCCCGAGAGAAGGGTAGTGACCATCAAAAGGGGAGACCGAACGACGCCTTTCATAAGAAAAGGTGTTTCAAAACTAATGAAGGGTGAATCACACGCGGGTAGAAATCATAAACCATCCCGAACGCAAAAAAAGAACTTCAAAAAAGAAAGGAACCCCGGCCACGGCAGAAAATGAGACGGATAAGAGTGACTTGACAGGGTTGTCCCAGGGGTGGTGGGAGCCAAAATGTCATGAATCAGAAGTAACAACTCACCACGCCCAGGGTCCACGGAAAACAAATCAAGAAAGGAACGGATATCACCAACAGATAAACGAAAGGGTTGCTTAAATGAACGACGCTTCTAATGTGGAGGAGAAAGCAGGTGGGATTTATATGGGCAGAACCAAGCCAGGTTACGGGCTTCCTTTAAAAAATCCACGAAGGAATGACTTAAAATGGAGGGAAAGCCTCAGAAAAAGGGGTCAAATGTTTAATCAGGGGGAAGTTATCCGGGAGGGCCCCGAAACTGGGCAGTTAGAAAAATTTTCGTCGGTGGGGTGGACATCGGAAACGGGGCAGTAATATGTGGTCTCTCCCTTATTACGAGTGGAATACCGGGTGAGGTGTCTGTGAAAAGCTCAGTAACGAAAAAAAGTCCGTAGCGTGTCTGGGAAGGGAGGGAGGAGTCGAAAAACAGAGAAAAGAGACGAAAAAATAATGGAGGAGAGGTGAAGGATAAACTTGGGGAACTCTCTCCCCAGTGTAACAAGCCGTCAAGCAAAGGGGCGTGGAGGGAGAGGAGGGTCAAAAGCTTATAGCCCTTTCCAGGCGAGGGTAGTAGGCGTGAGGTGGAGAACCGGCCCGGCCGCAGTAAGGACAAAGAGGAGTAGAAAAAACAGAGTCGGAGAGTCGTTAGAAGCTCAGAGGGGGGGATCATCCTCTTTAACAAGCAAACGAGAATCTCCCCGGGGTGGGTTCTGGGGCCGTGTCCAGAAGAGCGAAGGTCGCATATCGAAGCTAAAAGAAGACTAGGGTAAAAAGTGAGTGAATAGGTAGGTCCCGCAGAACGCCCCTTTATAAGTTTGAAAGGACGTCTGCTCGGGGGGACCATGTGAGGTTGGAGGGGGCAGGGTCCTTGGGGTGTCACTCGTTCGGGATATACCTTTCAAGACGTCATGCGGAGGAAGGGGCATCATTTATGAGTTCTTACACCCTTAGGTTGGGTCGGTTGGTCCATTATGGTCCATAAATGAGGGTTTGGCTAAGTCATGTAATGCGGGCCGGGAGTCATTGACCAGTGGGAAGGGCGGGGGCGACAAACTCTGTTCTAAAGAAAAGGCTAACAGTGGGAAATTCCAAACAAGGGTATTTGGTTGAGGGGGAGACGGAATGGTAGAAGGACCAGCGCGAAAAACTTCAAGGTGGAGCGAAGGGGGTAAAGTCGTGAAATCTGACGTCCTGCGCGAATAAACGTTGTGACAAAGGGCAGGTAACTGGGGCAAACTTCACGGAGACCCGAACCAAAGACGTGAGAAGCCGAGATTAAATGCCGTCAGAAGTGGCGGTAACACGCAACCAAAAAAGGAAGAGCGCAGTCCAGGGTGACGGGAAGTAAGTCTCAAAGAAAAAACTATCGCCCCAATAGCTCAATGGTGGAACAAATCGAACAAGGGAAGCGGAATTACATTGCTTGGATCGTTGGAAATGATTGAAACGCAACCGAAGATCATGGACCAAAAATCAGAGGGGGCGCAAGATGGTGGGGGGTCGCCAAGGGAAGTCTCAGGACGGGGAAAGCAATCTGTTTCGGGCAATCAGGTTTAAAAAAAAGGGGGGACGCCGAGGCAAAAAGGTCGGACTTAAAAGGGATTCCATGGAGGGAAGGCAAGGTAGGGGAGGCTGAGATAAACATATGGGAAAAAAAAAACCGCACGGGCAGCAGTTTGCTGTGCGGGAGCAGGCAACACGAGGGCGCCCTCTTCAGGGAGGGGGGGGCAGGGCGGACACGCGAAGTTGGCCGCCGCAAGCTTTTCGGGCACTATTGACGAACAAGAACGGGTATTGGGGGGGGGCCAGCTATCCTTCCAGCGGTGAAATCATAGGGGGGAACGCCTCTTGAAAAGGCCAAGATGGCCCATCAAGCCAATCGAGAAAGTGCCTGAAAGGCAAAATAAACAGACATGAACAAGAAACGTAAATATCACAAAAACAACCCCCGGCACCTAAAACTAAAGGAGACAACAGCGAAAAACCTCCGGGAAAAAAGTTTCCAGTAAACCCAAGAGAAAGAGAGCGCAAACAACACAAGAAGAGAGGGATCGGGGAGAAGGGGGGGGGGGGGTAACGTCTCTCAGAGAGGCGAGGTTGGAAATTGGGAAAATTCGGAAGGGAGACAGGGGGGGGGGGGGCCGCTGGTTGTTGAAGGTATTTGATACTCTGGGGAAGGCAATCCGCGATGGCCGGGGGGGTCGGAAAAGCGTTTTCAAGAGGCGGAATAGCCGAGGAAGGCCGCGGGGGGTGAAAATTTGAGAGGAAAAATAATGGGGGTGTCAAGTTTTATGCAGTTTTCGAAAATAGACGTGCCGCGAGGCATGGCCGCAATCGTGGATCAACGGCAATCAAGGAGAAAACGTTGGTTTGGACTGCCGGGTTGAGGAGAAAAGGTCAATTTTGGGTGGCATGATCCACATCCAAAAGACAGGGCGAAATTTGTTGAAAAAGAGGAGGGACAGGGAAGGTAACCTAGGGAAAACAAAAAGAACCGGGGTAAATGAACAAAAATGTGCGGCTGAGAAAAAACCCTGGAGGGGCTCTGAGTCTGTTTTAAGAAGGGGGGGGCCATTCAAGGTATGGGGAATAGCGGTTTCCGGTGATTCGACAGGAGCAATTGGGGCCTTTTGATTTTAGATGTGGGACGGCGTAAACGGAGATTCCCTATTGCGCGGACCTTGGGTTTGCCGAATGCCCGACTTTTGCTTCCTAAGAGGTGCCTGAAATTCCTTAAAAAAAAAGGGGGATCGAGGGTACTCAGGGGCTTGACATCTGAAGATTAATAGGGGGGGCTTTCACCGACTGGATTGAGGCGAGAGAATTCAACAAGGGAGTGTTGACAATTCGCTAAATGACGGAGGAGCGAGTCGGAAAATCAATCAAAAGGTTGGTTTGAACGACCCGTTAACGACAACTGGACTCGATTGTGGAGCCTTCAGAATCAACAAAACGAAAGGGCTGCCGAACGGGGGCTCGAAGGGAACTTCCATCAGAGACGCAACGACTGGTTTTGCCTCATGAGGCCTTGAACGAGTATCGGGAAAGTGCTACTTCGCCCATGGACCTGTGTCCGGCACGGGGAGGCAACCTTGAGTGGAATACGTGAGTCCAAGAATCTACGACGACGACGTCCGGCAAAGTCCGAAAGCCGGTTCAGGGGCCGACGTCAGTAACTTCAGATTATTATTAGAGCGGAACCGAAGGGAACCGGGGGCAAACCAAGGGGGATATCGGGGGGTTTGGAACCACCTTTAGTCCAAAGACCGAGTCAAGAAAGAAACTGGTGGTGGACTACGCGAGGTGGATGGAAAGATTAGACCAGGTCGACAGAAAGTGAACTCTCCAAAAGGGGGCCATTGTTAATCCAAGGGAGAAGGAGTCATCGCAGGGGGGATGGATGTGCGACAAATTGAGGGTGACCATTGAGCTTGAAAGCCTGTCCAAGAGGGGCTTCCAGGTCTTTGCGTCTCGGCGAGCTGGCTTACCTGGTTCGTTGTCGAAACGCTAAGGCACAATAGAAACCGATCACGAACAGCGAAGACCTAGGAGGAAACCCCGAGTTACCGTTCTAAGGCAAGCCGAAGGTCAGATCGAAGTTGATGAGGGCTCTAAAAAAGGAACATATAGAGAAAAGGGTCACAAGCGACCAAAGGTAAGGAGCAACGATTGGAATGGGTGTGACATACGGGAGGCGGAATGGAACCGTTGGTGTTGTGTTGTTGGGGGGGGTGGTGTTTGTGGTGTGGTGGGTGGGTTTGGTGGGGGGGGGGGGGGGTGGGGGGTTTTGTTTGGGTGTTTTGGTTGGGGTTTGTGGGGGGGGGGGGGGGGGGTTTGGGTGGGGGAGTTGTTTTTTGATTGTTGGGTGGGGGGGTTGGGGGGGGGGGGTTTGGGGTTTTTGTGGGGGGAGGTGTGTTGGGGTTGGTGATTTTGGGTGGGGTGGTGGGGGTGTGTAATTAAAGTTGGTTTTTGTTTGGTGGGATTTGGTTTGGTGGGGGGTTTGGTTGGGGGGGGTCTCCGGGTCGGCGGGAATAATTAAATGTCCCATGAGGATAGGCTTCAAGGATAGGGGGCGAAGGCTGGAGAGGAATCAACAACAAGCGTACGGGCCGCCCCACCGTAGACGAGTATCCGGAAACTTCCGGCGAAAAAATCAACGGGTTTTGCGTTTTGGGGCACTTGGGGCGAAGAATTTGCTTTGAAGGAAGGGGGGGATGGCCTTAGTGTCTGGAGCAAAAACAGTCAAAAGTCGTTTTGGCCGCAAAAACAAAAATGTCAGTCCCATGGGGCTCAGCATTGAACTGGGGGGACTGCGGCTTGGCCAGAAGGGTGTTTGTTGAGGTTCGGGGGTGGAGTTCGGGATGGGGGAAATGAATCGTTAAAGGATGTTTCGCCCACCGCGAACGAAAAGAAACTGGTTGCATAAAATCGGAGAAAGGGGGTGTGGACAGTTGTCAATGGCCCATTAGCAGACAGTCGAACGGGGCTGGGAGACTCAGGTCGGCACGATGGAACATTTCTCCAGTGAGAAACAACGGCGCTGGTCAGAGCCGAAGGCCCCAAGCTTTTCAGACAAGGGGAAGGAAGCGTTTCGGAGAAAAAAAAAAATTTGACTTTACAAGCTGAATCGCTAGGGAAGTGTTGCTGAATCTCAGAAAAATGAAGAGGTGTTGGTGGAGTGGGGTTGATCCTTTAACGCACGACATCAGGGAGGTAGATGATCGCGCCTACCAGGGGAAAAAACAACTGGGGTAGAAGGGGGGGGAGGCCTGATGGGGGGAGGGCCAGGAATTAGGGCACAGGGGGTGCAGGGCGGCCATGGGACGTGGGGTAACAAAGAAAAAAATCCAATCACCATCAGCATAGGGAGATACGGGGAAAGACCGGGCGCCCGGGGGGTTCATTTTGCGGGGCACCTGGTCGGAGAAGGAAAGCTGGAGATTAGCTCAGATTTGACAGCAAAATAA